>Ga0065721_10008225_pt1 | contig 10473 bp, 11 predicted proteins | sample Mesricmetagenome_FD_59108 | JGI IMG/M metagenome (GOLD analysis project Ga0065721, IMG submission 59108) | Mesophilic microbial community from rice straw/compost enrichment Sample: eDNA_1 v2 (version 2) | ecosystem: Engineered > Solid waste > Grass > Composting > Bioreactor | place: USA: Davis... | reverse complement strand
GATCTCGACCTTGGCGCGGAGCCGGTACATCCGCATGCGCTTGAAAAAGTCGTCGGCAACGGCCTGGTGTACATCGAGCCAGATGGCATCATCAGTCCAGCCTGCGGAGCCCTCGGCAAGGATCTTTCCTTGCGGCGAAAGCAGCGCCCACCAATGGGCCAGCCCGTTATCGGTGGTGGGCATGAGGCCGGTCAAAACATCATTGAGCAGGCGATGGGCCTCGGGGCCGGAAAAGCGGAACAAGGCACGGTCGGCGCGCAGGATGGTGGCCATGAGGCACTCCAGATTTGATGTTTCCGCGAGCGGCGGAAATGAGCCGGAGGTGGGATGGACAGGCAAGGCCGGGAGCTTCTAGAACCGGACCAGACCAACCAAGCCGGGACCACGAGACATGGCGCAGTGCGACACGATTTTCAAGAATGCCACCGTGGTCAATCAGGATGGCGAAGGCCTGGCCGATATCGGCGTCAGGGACGGGCGCATCGTGGCGCTTGGCGCAGTCCAGGGCAGCGCGGCCGAAGTGGTAGACTGCAAGGGCCTCCATATTCTGCCCGGCGTTATCGATACGCAGGTGCATTTCCGCGAGCCTGGCCTGACGCACAAGGAAGACCTCGAGTCTGGATCGTTGGCGGCGGTCATGGGCGGGGTGACGGGCGTGTTCGAAATGCCCAATACCAATCCTCTGACCACGACGCGCGAAACTTTTGAAGCCAAGATCGCCGCTGGCACCAATCGCATGCATTGCGACTTTGCCTTCTATATCGGCGGGACCCACGACAATGTGGGCGATTTGGCGACGCTCGAAAAACTGCCCGGCTGCGCCGGCATCAAGGTCTTCATGGGCTCGTCCACCGGCTCGCTGCTGGTGCAGGATGATGACGGGGTGGAGGCCATTCTGCGCGCCATTTCCCGCCGCGCCGCCTTCCATTCGGAAGACGAATACATGCTCGAAGCGCGCAAGCACCTGCGCGTGCCGGGCGATCCGTCGAGCCACCCGGTCTGGCGGTCGCCCGAAGTGGCGATGAGCTGCACAACGCGGCTGGTGAACCTTGCCCGCAAGACCGGCAAGCGCATCCATGTGCTGCATATCTCAACCAAGGAAGAGATGGTCTATCTTGCCGGCCACAAGGATGTGGCCTCGGTCGAAGTCACGCCGCACCACCTGACACTGGATGAGACGGCTTATGAGCGCCTCGGCACCTATGCGCAGATGAACCCGCCGGTGCGTGACAAGGCGCATCGCGAAGGCATCTGGGCGGGCGTGATCAATGGCGTGGCCGATATTATCGGCTCCGACCATGCGCCCCATACGCGCGAGGAAAAGGACCACGCCTATCCCGAGAGCCATTCGGGCATGACCGGTGTGCAGACACTGGTGCCGATCATGCTCGACCACGTGAATGCGGGAAGGTTGAGCCTGCAACGCTTTGTCGACATGACCAGCCACGGTCCCAACCGCGTATTCGGTATCGCCAACAAGGGCCGCATCGCGGTGGGCTATGACGCCGACCTCACCATTGTGGACATGAAGCGCCGCGAAACCATCACCAATGACTGGATCAAGAGCCGGGCCGGGTGGACGCCCTATGACGGCGTTGAAGTGACCGGCTGGCCGGTGGGCACCGTGGTACGCGGCAAGAGGGTGATGTGGCAGGGTGAACTGGTGACGCCCAGCGTCGGCCAGCCGATGCGGTTTTTGGAGGCGCTGCCGCAGGGATAGGGGGCGGCCACATCCTACGTACAAGACGCGACCTCCCCCTCACCCGTCTCGCGCTTGCGCGATCCCCCTCTCCTCGATGGGGAGAGGAATAGGATGCCGCAAGTTGTGAACCCACCATGTTGCCCCAGACTTGAACTCGCGCTGGCGCAATAGGGACAATTGTGCGTGGCTAGCGACTCTTGGTTCGAGCCCGAGCGTGACGGCGTAGGCTGCGCGAGAATGCTATTGCGGCGCGCTTTGCGCGCTGGGTTACTGCTTTGGTGCGCGATCGACGAGGTGGACGACGTCCGCTGGAGCTTCGGCTTCCAGCATATTGTCGATCAGTGCAATTGCATTGGCCCGGATGGCGGCCCAATCATTGAGCCAAGGGCGCTTGTAGCGCAGCTCGGGTGCATTCTCTCTGGAGCGGCGACAGAACTGCTAAAGATTGGCAACGCAGCCCCTACAGCGACCCGGCGTTGTACTGCACGCGCTCGAGCGTGACTTCGCAGCTTGGGCCTGAACCGCAATGGAACCCTTTCGGGAAAGCGTCGCCTTCATAGCCCCGACAGTATCTCTCGCGTCGCTTCCGTCCTCTTGAGCGAATTTTCGATGTGCTCGCGCCAGCGGGGGCCCGTTTCCATGGCGGTGTGGTAGGCATCACGCAGGTCGTCGGGGCGGTCTTCGGCCAACGCTTCGATGAGGAACGCGGCCTGTTCGCGGTCCTTGCGTGATTTCAAACTACCGGCGCCTTCGCGGCGTCGATCCGCGATGATCAGCTTGTGAATGGCAAAGCGCTCGGGCCGGGGGATCTGCACCAATATGCCGGACCGATAGATGGCGGCAGCGTGAACAGGCTGGGCGATCAGGTAGTTGAGGTAGTTCAGTGCCTGGGCGCTGACGCCAAGCGCGGGCAGGTGGCGTATCGTCTCTTCGCCAAAGGCCGGCGTGAGAAATTCCACCAATTGGCCGTTACCGCCCTGTGTCCAGCGCCACGTATGGCCCGAATCGATATTCGGGACGGGACTGAACTTGAGCGTCGAAAAGGTCTCGGTGAGCGCGGGAGAAACCTGATCCTCCAACACCATGCTCAACTTTTCGAATTGGGCTATGTCGATATCGCCGGTGGTGGCCATGCCGCCAAGGGGAAGGCGAATACCCAGTTCGCCTTCGTATAGCCTGAAGGCGTTTGTGCCCACCAGCGTGCCGCCCAGCCGGAAGGTTCCGGCGTCGGCCATGGCGGAGAGCATGGATCCGGTTGTCCGATCCGTGGGGGTCATGCCTTCTGCGCGGAGAAGCCGCACAAGGCGCGAACGCTCGGCCTGCCGCTCCTTAGCCGTCGCATGCAGCGCTTCCAACTGTTCGATATGAGCGCGCGTCTCCGCGGTGTCTTCGCCGATATAGCTGAACTTTGTCTCAGTACCGACGCGGCGGACAGTATACCAATAGGCCTTGTTGCCACGCGTTTTCAGCGTCGGCTTGCCTTGGAGAGACACGAGCGCGTCATCGCGCAGGAGACGAACCAGATCGGTATAGGCGCTGAGGGCAATGGAACTGAGATGATTCATGCCAAGCATTTTCTATTTTTGTTGGGCATGAGTATGCCAAACAAATTCCGAAATTGCTAGGCAGGGCAGCCCGCGGGCCTACTGCAGGATGCGCTCGAGATTATATTCGCCGTTGCGGATGCGCTCGGGCAGTTGCTGGACCAAGTCAGCGGTGGCCTCGTCGCCATGCATGCGCACGAAGGTGGCGAGCGCCGCAAACAGCGAGGCATGGGCGAGCGAGGACGGCTCCAGCCCGTCTTCCTCGGCGCTGTTCCAGGCGTCGGCCAGGTATTCGAGCGCCAGTTGCCGCTCGGACTGGCTGCGGTCGAACGGGCTGATGCCGGAAGCGGAGGAAAAGAGGGTCTTGGGCGTGCTCATGCTTGCGGCATAACATGCCCCGGTCCTCACTCAAGGGGGAAGTAAGCCGAAGGTTAACGGCGCCGCGGCAATTGCGCCTTCCGCAAGGCCTACTCGGCAAACCGCGTATGGATATCGCGTGCCAGCCGCTGGGCCTCGGTGAGCAACCGCGCCAGCGCTTCACGCGAGGCTGGCGTGCATTGGCGATGGAAGCGGGAGAATGCAGTGTAGCCGGTGTTGAAGGCACCAGCCAGGCGCTGCCGGCGGTCTTCGTCGGGTTCGTCCAGTTCGATCAGCTCGGCGGCCTGGGCGCGCCAGTCCTCGTCCCCGGCTTCGCAGAGTGGCTGGAGGAAATAAAGGCTGCCCATGATCTCGGAAAGCCGCTCCATCTGGCGCTGGTAGGGCGGGTCGATGGCAAGGGCAGGGGTGGCAAGAACGAGCCCGGTCAAGAGGACCAGGGTGCCCCCAGCCAGCCTCTTCCTGACAGGGGGCGAGGCTGACCGTGCCATATGCAGGTTGCCGGCGACACCGTAGCTCCCTGCACGCTCCAGCGGGGGAGAGGACGGGTGGGGGCGGAGCCAGGCACGGGGCATCAGGAGCAAGGACATTTCAGCCTTCTACCAGCTTAGGCCCAGAACCCGGAAACATTCTCTGACCACATCATCCAGACGTGAGGTGGTGCGCAGGGCGACGAGCATGCCCGGATCGGCCCATTTGTAATCGCCGATCTCGTCCGAGGGGCGGACCGTGCCGGAAAAATCGGTGGTGGTGAAGACGGCCAGGCGATAGGCACCGTCGCGCCCCAGCGACTGGGTCATGACATGGCGTGGATTGCGGATGGCAAGGCCCAGTTCCTCGGTGATCTCCCGAACGGCGCATTGTTCGGGCGTTTCGCCGGGCTCCATGGTGCCACCGGGGAAGGTCCAAAGGTGCTGGTAGGGCGCATAGGCGCGCTTGATGAGCAGCACCCGCCCGTCGCGGACGATGCCGACGCTGGCAGCATTGGGAAGCTCGGTCATGGCAAGGAACACACTGGACTGATTTGCGATTCGCTTGATGAGAGACTACCTCTCAAGCGTAAAGGAGACACGCCCATGTGCGGTCGCTACGCCTCGACCCTGCCGCCCGAAATGATGGCCGAGCTGTTCAAGCTGCTCAACAGCATCGAAACCGTGCCCCGCTACAATATCGCGCCCACGCAGCCCATCGTGGCGCTCTGGGAGGTCGAGGGGCGGCGCGAGGCCCATTTTGCGCGCTGGGGCCTGGTGCCCGGCTGGGTGAAGGACCCACGCGAGTTCCCGCTACTGGTCAATGCCCGGGCCGAGAGCATGGGCGAAAAACCCGCCTTCCGCGACCGGGTGAAACATGGCCGATGCATCGTGCCGGCCAGCGGTTATTACGAATGGCATACGGGCCCGGACAAGAAGAAGCAGCCCTATTACATCACCCGGGCAGACGGGCAGCCGATGGCGCTGGCCGGGCTCTTTGCGACCTGGATGGGGCCCAACGGCGAAGAGGTGGACAGCGTCGCCACCATAACCGTCGCCGCCAATCACCAGCTCTCGGTGATCCACGATCGCATGCCGGCAATCCTCCTGAGCGAGGTGCAGCAGGACGACTGGCTCAATGTGCGCGAGGTACGGGCGCAGGAAGCGGTGCAGATGGCACTGCCGCTCGAGGACGGGGTGCTGAAGTTTCACCCGGTCTCGACGCGGGTCAATTCGGCCCGCGATGACGATCCCGGGCTGATCGAGGCGATCTCGCTGGAGGCGGTGCAGGCGCAGGTGCCCACGCCGCGCGCCAAGAAGGTTGCCGCTGGCGGGCAGATGGATTTGTTCTAGCGACTAGAGAATGCCGTAATAGCCCAGCGCGTCGATGATGGAGTCTTCCTCGTAGCGGAAATGCGATAGGAGCAGCTTTTCCAGTGCGCGGAAGATTTCGACAGTGCTGTCGAAATGGGTGCGGTCTGGCGCATCGTTGAGTGCGATGACGGCTTCGACCAGCATTTCGATAAGCTGATGGACATGCACATGTTCGGCCTCGAGCCGTTCCACCACGGCCTTGAGGGCGGGGCTGCGGCTGGCTAAGGCCGGAAACAGGGCACGATCCTCGATCGTGTGGTGCTTGTGGATGAGCTGGCAGTATTGCCCGCATACATTGCCGAAGCGCCGATAGTTGGCGACGAGCGCGGTGTTTTCGACCGTCTTGCCCACGATCTGTGCGTCGACCTCGCCGGCTGATGCGCGCTCGATCAGTCCGCCGATGACGCTCAGGTCCGAGCGCAGATAATCGTGAATGTTGCGCAGGTGATTGCCGGCCTCCCGCTGCTGGGCGGTGACGCCTTCGATGATAGGGGCGGGCGGACGCGTGGCGTCGTCGAGAAACTTGATGTCTTTGAGCAGCATGGTGGAGAAATGGTCCCCGGAAGCCACGGGCGCAAGAAGGCACAGGGGAGTGACCGGGGGACACTGCAAAATGGGCGTACGGTTCTGCTCTCGGGTTTGACGCCAGGCGGGACGGTGTTTGGATGCAACAAAAACCCGCGTCACTGCCTGCCGTCATCCGGCACCGCGCGGTCTAGCCGAGCATCTTGCCGGGATTGAGAATGCCGTTCGGGTCCAGCGCGGTCTTGATGGCGCGCATCATGTCGAGCGCGACGGGGTCTTTTACCTGCTTGAGGAGTTCGGTCTTCAATTGCCCGATGCCGTGTTCGGCTGAGACCGACCCACCGAGCTGGAGCACGACGTCGTAGATGACCGCATGCACGGCCTCGTCGTATTCGGCCATGAACGCCTTGGGGTCGGCGCCGACGGGCATGGAGAAGTTGAAGTGGATGTTGCCGTCGCCCATGTGCCCGAACGGCACCGGGCGAATGCCGGGAACGAGTCTTTCGGCAGCTTCAGTGCCGCGGGCGATCAGGGCGGGAATGGCAGCGATGGGCACGGACACGTCGTGCTTGATCGAGGCGCCTTCGCGCGACTGGCACTCGCTCATCTGCTCGCGGAATGCCCACATGCGGGTGCGGTCGGCCAGGCTCTCGGCGACAGTGGCGTCGGAGATCAGCGCATCCTCGAAGGCAGCCTCCAGCGCGGCCTGCAGTGCCCCGGGCTCGGTGCCAGGCATGCGGGTCAGCTCGATCAGCGCATACCAGGGTGACGGGCTGGCAGTGGGATTGGCATCGAGCATGCCATGGCGAAGCTGAATGTCGAGGCCGATCCATGGGATCAGCTCGAAGGCGTTGAGGCGAGAACCGACGCGCTGGCGCATCAGCTGGAAGAGGTCCAGCGCCTTGTCGGGAGAGGCGACATTGACCAGCGCCGTCTCGTAGTCCTCGGGCATGGGGAAGATTTTCAGCGTGGCCGCAGTGATGACGCCCAGTGTCCCTTCGGCTCCGACCAGCAGATCCTTGAGGTCATAGCCGGTATTGTCCTTCTTGAGCGCATTAAGTCCCCGGTAGAGCCGGCCATCGGCCAGCACCGCCTCGACGCCCATGGTCAACTCACGAGCATTGCCATAGGTAAGGACGTTGACCCCCCCGGCATTGGACGAAAGCACCCCGCCGATGCGGGCAGAGCCTTGGGAGGCGAGCCAGAGCGGGAATATGGCACCTTCCGCCTCGGCGGCGCGATGAGCGTTCTCGAGGATGACGCCGGCTTCCGCCGTCATGACGCCGGCAGCCGTGTCGATGGAGCGGATGCGGTCGAGCTTGGTGAGGCTGAGGATGACTTCGTTGCCATGGAGCGGCACCTGCGCACCGACAAGTCCGGTATTGCCGCCCTGGGGAATGATGCCGACGCGATTGGCATTGGCCCATCCCAGCACCGACTGCACGGCCTCGACACTGGGCGGTGTGACTACGGCGGCGGCGACCTGGTGGAAGCGCTTGCGCGGCTCATTGAGCCAGGCGCCCATCTTGCCCGTATCGCTCACCACATTGTCGCTGCCCACGATCCCGGCGAGCGCGGTGGCAATTCCGGTGGTGTCGAGGATCATGGCTGAAATCCAAAACTAGAGAGCTGTGAAGGCGTTGCGCTTGCCCGCCCACCCTTCATGTGCCACAAGCGGGGCGTTGACTCCAGACTTGCGAAAGGCCGCGCCATGCCGGCGCGGGTATGCTGATGAGCGCCCCCGACTGGCCTGATTTCTACTTTGCGCGCCACGGTGAGACCGACTGGAACCGCGAGCAGCGCTATCAGGGCAGCAGGGATATCCCGCTCAATCGCACCGGACAGTTGCAGGCCGATGCCAATGGTGTGCTGCTGCGCCAGCTGCTCGAGCGTGACGGGGTCGATCCCGCCTCGCTCAACTGGTTTGCCTCGCCGCTGAGCCGGGCGCGCGAAACCATGGAACGGATGCGCGCTGCCTTCGACATGCCCTTGCCGCCGGTGCGGCACGACCAGCGCCTGATCGAGATCTCCTTCGGCCAGTTCGAGGGCCGGCTGCATGCCGAAATCGCCCGCGAACATGCCGCGCTGGCGCCGGGCGAGCGCGACGAAACCTATTGGAACTTCCGGCCCGAGGATGGCGAGAACTATGACGACGTGGCCGGGAGGTTGCTCGACTTCGCCCAGGAGCTGACCCACCACGCCGTGGTGGTGGCGCATGGCGGTGTGCTACGCGTGCTCTGGCATCTGGTGGAAGGGCGTCCGCGCAAGGAAGTGATGAACTGGGCGCCGCCCCAGGGTGTGATCGCCCATTTCACCGGCGGCAGGATGGTCCTTCACCCGGCCGAGAAGACCTGGGCGGACTGATCNGCACNATATCGGGAACCGGGCAGCACCGCTCGAATTGATGCCTCNACAAGGAGGCATGGCATGACCCCGACCGCATCGGTATCGCGCGCGCCCGGNCAACTTCGCTGGGCCGGCTACACGCTTGGCTTCAGCCTGGGCGGCTTCTTCGACGGCATTTTGCTCCATCAGGTGCTGCAATGGCACCATTTGCTGAGCGGGCTGGTTTCGGCGCGGCAGGACATCGGCTTTCTCATCCTCACCGACGGGCTCTTTCACGCCCTGATGTACGTTGTCGCGGCGGTCGGCCTGTGGCTTTTGTGGCGGGCGCGGCGGGACTTTGCCCGCGAAGGAGCGGATCGTGCCCTTTTCGCCCATGCGCTGGTCGGCTTTGGCGTCTGGCATATCGTGGACGCGGTGGTGTCGCACTGGCTACTGGGCATTCACCACATTCGCATGGATGCCGATAATCCCCTGTTCTGGGATATCCTGTGGCTTGTGGTGTTTGGCCTTGTGCCCCTGGTTGCGGGATTGGCACTCCACCGCCGCCGGCGCCGGTCGGCGCTGATGAGTGCGCCCCTGGCACTGGCGATAGCCGTGCTGACCTCGGCGGGCATTGCCTCGCTGCCGCCCCCGGCGTCGTCAACGGTCATGGTGGTGTTCCGGCCAGGCATGGAGGCCGCTGATGCCTTTGCCGCCCTGCGCTCGGTGGGTGGACGGCTGCTCTGGGCCGATCCCGGGGGCCGGGTCTGGGCCGTGGATATGTCCGAAGGTGGCAATGCGGCCGCGCTCTACGGCGCCGGAGCGCTGCTGGTCAGCAATTCCGTGCTGCCAGCGGGGTGCCTTGACTGGTTCCGCGCCTGATCGCGATCGTTGGTCCCTTGGTCGATTGACCTGATCGGCTGGCCTGCCTAGAACGGCGGCACAGCAAGGGCAGCGCCATGTCATTCAATACGTTCGGGCATCTTTTCCGTTTCACCACCTGGGGCGAGAGCCATGGGCCGGCGCTGGGCGTGGTCGTGGACGGCTGCCCGCCGGGCATTACCCTGACGGCCGAGATGATCCAGCGCGACCTGGACCGGCGCAAGCCCGGCCAGAGCAAGTTCACCACGCAGCGGCGCGAGGCCGACGCTGTCAAGATTCTCTCAGGCGTGTTCGAGGATGAGCGCACCGATGGGCCGCGCACCACCGGCACGCCGATTTCGCTCCTGATCGAGAATACCGACCAGCGCTCCAAGGACTATTCCGATATCCGCGACAAGTACCGTCCGGGCCACGCCGATTTCACTTACGACCAGAAATACGGCATTCGGGACTATCGCGGCGGCGGCCGGACATCGGCCCGCGAGACGGCGGCCCGTGTGGCCGCTGGCGCAGTGGCGCGGCAGGTCCTGAGCGGCGTCACCATCCGCGCAAGCCTCGTACAGATGGGGCCGCACAAGATCGACTACGCCAATTTCGATTGGGAACAGGTCGACCAGAACCCGTTCTTCTGTGCCGATGCCAAGGCGGCCGCGCTGTGGGCGGACTATCTCGACGGTCTGCGCAAGGACGGCAACTCGGCCGGTGCCGTGATCGAGGTGGTGGCCGAAGGCGTGCCACCGGGCTGGGGAGCGCCGGTCTATGGAAAGCTCAGTGCCGACCTTGCCTCGGCCATGATGAGCATCAACGCCGTCAAGGCGGTGGAGATCGGGGACGGATTTGACGCGGCCGCGCTGACCGGCGTGGAGAACGCCGATCAGATGCGGGCAGGGGATGGAAAGCCCTATTTCCTCTCCAACCATGCCGGAGGCATCCTGGGAGGAATCTCCAATGGTGACCCGATCGTGTGCCGCTTTGCAGTGAAGCCGACTTCGTCGATCCTGACGCCGCGCCAGACGGTGACCACTGCCAATGAGGATACCGACATCATCACCAAGGGACGTCACGACCCCTGCGTGGGTATCCGCGCGGTGCCAGTGGGCGAGGCGATGATGGCGCTGGTGCTGGCCGACCACATGCTGCGCCATCGGGGGCAGACGGGCCGCGAGGGTGGCGTGGGTTTCGCTCGGAACTGACCGGCCAAAGCCGTTTGCGAAGACCTTCCGCATACCATTTCAGCATTCCAGGGCAATCGGACAATCAGTGCGATCTGCAAGAG
>Ga0065721_10053126_pt1 | contig 10474 bp, 11 predicted proteins | sample Mesricmetagenome_FD_59108 | JGI IMG/M metagenome (GOLD analysis project Ga0065721, IMG submission 59108) | Mesophilic microbial community from rice straw/compost enrichment Sample: eDNA_1 v2 (version 2) | ecosystem: Engineered > Solid waste > Grass > Composting > Bioreactor | place: USA: Davis... | reverse complement strand
CGCCGCAGCAGATCACGCCGGCGGTGGTGCCGTTTAGCCGGTCTGGCGGCACGACGCTCGGCGGCGTCACGCCGTCGACGCGCACAGACCTTGGCTACTGGCGCATTGAGTACGGCGGCGTGGTGCTGCGCAACAACCGGCGCCAGCAGTGGCAGACGTGGAGCGCCATCAGGCAGAAGCTCGGCGGTCGGACGGGGTTGGTTGCTGTGCCCGTGCGGTCCAGCCTGTCGGCGCCTTATGTGTCCGGCAAGTTTGAGCCGGAGATTGAGACTCCGCACGACGACGAGGCGCTGTTCGACGATGGCACGCCGTATGTGCAGGGCGCCATCACGGTCGTCTCCGAAGGCGTGACGGCGGTGGGCGCAACGTCCATCCGCATGCGCATCATCAACGCTGACGACAACCTCGTTGGCGTGCGATTTTCGTATGACCACGCACTCTACGAGACCGGCCCTGCCATCAGCATAGACGGCGATGTGTGGGAAGTTCCCATCTGGCCGGCGGTGCGGGCGCTCATCCCGGCAGGCTCAACGCTCGAGTTCGACCATCCGACATGCCTCTGCCACCTGGCGGACGACAACGGCATGGACTTGGCGCAGGACGCGGTGACGAAGTTCTCGTTGCCGGCTGTGAGCTTCGTTGAGGCGGTCGATTACTGGGCTGGTCTGGAATAGCCCGGCCGCCTGCAAGCCGCAATTGGCATTGAGGAACACCAATGGCAATAAAGTCGCTACGCATCCTCTGCGATGCGGAGTTGCCCGACCGTACCATCCGCGTGTGGGACGGTGTTGGCGGCTCCTTCATTGACGACGACGGCAACCGCTATCGGCCGGCGCAGTTCACAGAAGACGCGCTACAGCAGATAGAAGCCGCCATCAATGGCGAGGCATACACGCTGGCGCTGTCGCTCATCAGTATCACTGACAGCGTCGCCACAAGCATCTGGGACTACGACGAGACGACGCCTGTGCAAGGCTCGCCGTTCGTGGTCAAGTTGCAGATCCTCGACGAGCAAGAGCAGCCGGACGGGGAGCCAATTGTCGTCTTCACCGGCGAAATCGACAACATGGATGTGGTGGACGAGTCCACAGAAACCGGCATCACGTCGCGCGTCAATCTTGAGGTGACGAACCGCTTTACGCTGCGGACGCTGACCAACGGCGCGGTTCTTTCCGACGTCGACCAGCGGGCTCATGCTCGCCAGCTAAACCCGTCTGCGCCAGACGACGAATCGTGCAAGCGCGTGCCGCGCATGCGCGACCAGACGATATCATGGCCGAATTGGTGAGACGCGGCTGCCTCGACGCCTTCCTCGCCACCAACGGCGCGTTGCCGTGGCGGCCTGGCGAAGTCGATTGCTGCATGGTGCTGGCGTCCTGGGCGATGTGGCTCGGCTATGCTGACCCGGTAGCGGAGTGGCGCGGCACCTACAGCACCGAAGCCGAGTTTGAGGCCATCGTCGAGCGCTGCGGCGGCGTCCTGCCGCTTGTGTCTGGTATCGCCGCGACCGTTGGCGCCATCCCTTGCGAGCCGCATCGAGGCTGCATCGGCGTAGTTGGTAGTCGCGACAACATCCATCGGCAATTCGGCACCATCCACGATGGCAGCGGCTGGCTTGTGCGCCAGCGCGACTGCTTCGCGCGCATCACGGCAAGAACTCTAGCAGCCTGGAAAATCTGAATGCCCGGTCTTGAAACACTGGCGCTAATCGTCTCCTCGCTGGCGACGACGACGCTTGCCGCGAACATCCTTTACCTCGGCACCTACGCCCTGGCGATTGCTGGTTTGGCCTATGGCTCCGGCCTATTCACGCAGAAGCCTGAAGTGCCGAAACCGGACGATGGCTCCTACAATCTGAAGCAGAACGTGCCGTCGCGCACTTATGTTTTAGGCACCGTCAAAAAAGGCGGTGACTATATTTTTCTCGAGGAACGAAATGGCACCGCCTATCACATCATGGTGTGGGCTTGCCACCGCATACATGGCTTCTTGACGCACTACACGCATGATTTTGCGGTAGGCACGGACGCTGATGGCTATGTTGTAACGCATTACGCGAGTGATGGCATCTCTTACGTCAGAATCCTGTCCAGGGTGGGTTTGAATGCTGAGACCGCCTATGCGGATGTAGTGTCCGTTTTCCCGGAGATCTGGAGTTCAGCTTGCCGTGGCGATGGCCTTGCGAGCGTGATGATGTCTGTTGCGACGGTAGCTCAAGAGAACTTTCTTGATATCTTTCCTAACCAGATGCCGGAGCATTCGGCGGTCGGGAATGGCGCGTTGTTGTACGACCCGCGCAAGGACAGCACGCAGGGCGGCTCAGGATCACATCGCTACGACAATCCCAACACATGGGAATTTTCCACTAACTTGGCGCTGATGCGGCTATGGCACCTCTGCCATCCTGTTGGCGGCAAGATGCCGTACACGGCGATGCACATGCCGGATTGGATAAACGCGGCAAACGTCTGCGACCAAAACATCACGAACCGCAGCGGCGGCACAGAAAAGCGCTACCACGGCGGTTTCTGGTTCCGTGCGAATAATGACCCGATTGAGGTTGGGCGCATCATTGATGAAGCGGCTGAGCTCGTGGTTTACGAGCGCTCAGACGGCAAGGTTGGCGTCCACGCCGGTGAGTTTGTGACTCCCGATGTCCGCCTGACGGCGGATCACATCTTCAGCATTCGCGTCGACAAGAACCGCCGCCGTTCAGCCACAACGCTCGCGGTTCGGGGGCGCTACGTGAACACTGCCAACGACTACAATACCGAGGATGCAGCCATCTATGGCGCCCCTTACGGCATAGTTGACGACAGCACTGAGCGCACCAAAACGTTTGAGAACCAAGCCATCCAGAGTCACAACCATTGCCAACGCAAGCAGAAGCTCACCTACATTAGGGCCAATGCGCGCAAGGTCTCTGTGGCCGCCGATTACACGGCCGACAATCTGCGGCTCATCGCGCAGCGGCGCTTCGTGACAGTACATTACCCGACGCGAGGCCTGACGGAAGCGACGGTGGAAATCACATCCAGCGTGACCATCGACCTGCGCAACATGCGCATCTCATTCTCAGGCATCATCGTGACGCCGAGCCTGTACGACTTCAATGCGGCAACCGAAGAGGGTGAGCCGGGAGAATTGGTTGTGGCGCTTCCAAACGATGGCGTGCCAGCGCCGGTCGACTTCGCCGCCTCAATCCAGACCGAGGTAGTTTCTGGCGGCTCCACGGCTGCGTTCATCAATGCGACATGGGATTTTGTCGCCTCATCGCTCACCTACGAACTGGAGTACGACCGCACTAGCGGATCCACCGGTGTTCAGTCGGTCTTTTCCAAGGCGCCTGAAACCCAGGTTCGTTCGAACTATCTTGTCGACGGCCAGGAGTACAAAATACGGCTTCGCGCATGGGGCGGTGGTACTCCTTCAGAATGGACCGACTACGTCTACCTGACCGCCACAGCCGACCCTGTCGCTCCGGCCGCAGTGACCGGCGTCTCTGTCACACCCGGCTCCGGTAAAGCAACTTTCAACTGGACGGCGCCGAACAGCGCCAACTACTTCGCCTGCCGCATCTTCGTAGCCACGGTCAATGACATCAACTCGGCAACGCTTGCAGCGACAGAGTACGGCCCGCCGAGTGCCGTAGACCTGCGCGCTGTCACCGGCCTAGCGGCCGGCACTCACTATGCTTGGCTTCGGTCGATCAATCCGTCCGGAGTGATGGGCACGTCTGTAGCGACAGGCTCATTCACCGTCACCTGACGCGCCGTTTGGCGGCAACAAATCACCAATCTTCGGCCGCCTCTGACCGGCCTTTTCTTTGCATGGAGTTCGCATGGCGACCGCTGCAGAAGTCTTTCGCGACTACGTAACCGACGGCGTGCCGTCGTCTGGACCTCAGAAGGTCAAGAAGTCTGAGATCCGCGCCCTCCTTGGTGGCTACGAGCGATTAATCAACGCCGGCGGGCTCGGCGGCGCGACATGGAAATCTACGCTCTCCGCTCTGAACGCGGACCTCGCCCATGCTGCGGGCAGTCTCGCCGTCGTCTACGAGGACGATATCTCGGCCAACAACGGCATGTATGTGAAGGCCGGCGGCTCCGGCACGGGATCATGGTCGCAGATCACCACCTTCCTGCCCGGCTACCAGTTTGTCACCGCGACCGATGACGGCGACAGCACTGCCAACGCATATTCGATGGACACAAATCCGCGCCTGCCTGCCGGCGACGGCGTGGCGCTCGTCGAGTTCGTCGTGCCGGCGACCAATACCAGCGGGACCGTCACCATCTCTTTCGACGGCAATCCGCCGCTGACGATCAAGACGGCATCCGGCAATGATCCGGCCATCGGTGGGCTCATCGAGGGCATGCCAGTCTCCGGCGTCAAGATCGGCTCCAGCTTCTACATGCGCTCAGATCAGGCGAGTTCTGCCGTACAAGCGGCAGTCGAGGCGGCCCAAGGCTATGCGCAGGAGTGGGCCCAGTCAGATGATCCGATCAGCGTAGAGGCGGGCGGAGACGGAGCCGCGGATCGATCGGCGAAATACTGGGCCGCGCAAGCAGTCGGGATCAACTGGGAAGGCGACTATTCGGCCAGCACAACGTACTCTCTAAATGACGGGGTGACCTTCGGCGGCTCTAGCTGGCGCTATATCAACGCATCGTCCAGCGTCGGCAATTCACCCCCATCGCCGCCAACTACCAGCAACAGTTACTGGCGGTTGATCGCCGGCGGAGGCGCAGACGGGGCACCGGGAGGTGGCCTCAAGGGGATCGGCTGTACGGTGGTGGACACCGCGGCTGGTAATCCATCGACAGCATACGAAGCTGGAGACACCGTCAATGGGGTTGTCCTGGTTGCTGGGGACGTGGTTTTGCGTGCGACCCCAGGTGGCAATGCCGCTGACGGTGTTTACGCGGTTCAACCATCCGGGGGCGCCGTGCGGCATTCTGATTTCAACACCTGGGCCGAGATCTACGGTGGTCTTTTCCCGGTCGCAAATGGGTCGCTTTGGCAGAACGTTAACGGGCTAGGCGGGACGCTTGGCGTGACGCCTCTGGTTTTTAGCGATATCTCGAGGACCGACGTGTTCTCGGATGCAGCATTCAAAGTTGCCGATAACGCCGACCCGACCAAGGCTGTAGCGTTTCAGGTGTCAGGCGTTTCAGCAGGATCCACTCGCACAATCACGGTCGGTGACGCCGATGTCACCTTGCGTCCGCAGGGACTAGAGCGCATTGCTGCGGGGGCTGTCACTAGTCTCTCTTCGCTGGATTTCACCAACCTTTCCGCTTTCAGGTATTTGCGGCTCAAGGGGACGCTTTTCCCTGCTAACGACGCAGTTAACTTGCAGCTTCGCACCTCTACCAACAATGGCGGCGCGTACGACACTGGCAGTGGTTTCTATGCCGAACAGATCGACGCCATTGAGGGTACGACTCGCACCGTTGCATTGCTCAACGGCGCCAGTGCTGCCGCGTTTTTTATAAGTTCCGGGGCAGGTGTGGGAAATGACAACAACGAGTGCATCGATTTCACCGTTGAGTTATCAAACTTCAACGTAGCTGAGTTCTGCGCGATCAGGTCTAAAGCAACTCTCATTTCGAATACCGGCACCATCGTATTGTGCGACAATGGTGGGTTTCGATCTAACGCTGTCGCCCGAAATGCATTCCGCGTGCTGTTTAGCTCGGGCAACATCGCGCGGGGCTTCTATCTTCTTGAGGGGGCTCGTATATGACCAGCTTTGTCCGTCGCGCGGCTCAAACTCGCGTCCCAGGTGTCCCGCTCGTCACTGACATACGTGGCGAAAGTGGCGGCGTTTCAGTTGCAAGTGTTTCTGGTGGCGTGGACATTTCTATGCCGACCGGGGATCGCCTGCTAATCAGCGGCGCGCATAAAGCGGCTTTGGCCGCAGCCTTTGCGACTTCGGGACCCACGGTTACCGACACACTACTCGCAAACGGCGACAGCGTGACTTACGGGCAGCGGCCAGGCGTCTCGCTTGCGCAGACCTTCGTGCAAAAGGTGGGTGTTGCCCGCGGATTCCCGAACATCGTGAACACTGCTGTGCCGGGCCATACCAGCACTCAAATGCTTTCACATTGGGCATCTGATCTGGCGACTCACAATCCCAGTTCCGTGTTCATTATGGCCAGCGCGAACAACGCGGCCAATGGAGTATCCATCTCGCAGAATGAAGCTGATATGGTCGACATGATCGAGATGGCACAGAGCGCTGGGGCTAAGGTCACCATCGCTTCACACTGGCCGTACATCGATAGCACCAATCTCAACGGCTATGCGCTTGAAGAGTATGACATGATGCAGCGGCTCGCCAGTCTCGATGGCGTCCAATATGTCGAAGTTTGGTGTCATATGATACGAGCACTCTTCTACAACGGGTCGGTTAGCTCATCAGACGCGTATTTCCGCTCGCTCTATGCCCTCGATGGCGGCGGGCAGCCAGATTTCATTCATCCATCCGCATTTGGACACCAGCTGATCACTGAGGTGATCCTGAAAAATCCTAAGGCTTGCGCTCGGTAACCTTGCGCAAATCTCTTGCGGAACCGTACAAGCGAAAGATGCGCATCATAATCCCAGCAGGGTTCGTGTTTTTTATCGGTGCATTGACCCTTTTATGGGCGCTGACCTCCATTCCGGAGGATGATCGCTCACTACAGCCGTCCGGGTCGGTTACATTGGTGGTGGTCGCCGGGCAGTCCAATGCTACAAGTCGAGCGCCAGATGGCGATGCCTCTTTAGCTGCTCCGGTATCGGGCATCTATCAGATCGCTCGGACAGGCAAGGGAATTGAGCCCGTTGTTGTTGCCGCGGAGCCTTTGCAGCATTGGGATGTGACGCCTCAAGGCATCGGCTTCGGGTTTGCCTTCGCCAAGCACTACAAGGCCCATCATCCAGATCGAGATATCATAATTATTCCTGCCGCCAAGGGGGAGACCGGGCTGGGGCCGGAGGAATGGGGCGCTGGGGGCAATCTCAACACGGATCTTGTTGCGAGAGTGAACAGCATCGCAGCGCGCTACGAGATCGACCAGTGTGCGTTCCTGTGGCATCAGGGAGAGAACGAGGTTGTGGCGGGTAGCGATGCCTACGGACACGATATCGCAGTCTCGTTCTCGGCTATGAAGGCAGGCGCCCCGACGTTGCGATCCTGCACCTTTCTCGTTGGCGGGCTCGCGGATAGCTTTGTCGCCGATCACAAAGGAGAAACGGTCACTGCCGCCTTGCGGTCGATACCTGAGACCATTTTTGTTGATGCGAGCGGTTTACGAACGATGGATGGGGTCCATTTCACGGCCGCTGCCCAGATTGAATTCGGCCGTCGATTCTTCGAAGCATATGCGTCGACAGAGGCCGGTCGATAGCTGCCCTCAGAAGGAGGAGGACTATTCAGGCGCGGCGAGGTTCCGGTACCTGTCGATCAACGTTCGGACTAGACCGATGAGGGCGGCGAGGGTCAGACCAGAAAAAGCTCCGAAAAGAACGACGTTCCGAAAGCCAACCTTCGAAACAACAGCGTTTTCCGGGATAGCGGCTTCCCACCTTTGAAGTGTGCTCAGCCGATGCTCCGCTATGTCAGTAGCCTGGAGGTTGGCGACCAGGGCCGTTGCTCGATCGAAGGCGTTCAAAGGGGGAACGGCAGTCGCATCGGATATTTCTGATCGAAGTGCGGACAGCATCTCGATCCGTTCTACTTCCCGCTGGACTGCCGCATTAGCAATGATTCGCGCTGCCTCAAGTATCTGCTGTCCCTCCCTCGCGAGAGCATCTCTGCTATGCGAGGTCCGGGTCAAGGCGATGCTGTCGTTCGTGCTATTTCCCTCCAAGGATAGGACCAACTGGTCAAACTCCGGGGTCGCGTAGTGCGGGGCCTGGATATTCACTGACATTCGGTAGCTGGTGGGAAGAAAGAACGTCGCGATAAGCGCAGCGCCGGCGCCCACGAGCAGCAGCGATATAAACAGAAGCCAATGGCGCAGCAGGAACAGAACCAATCTCTCAATGGGGTCCCGTTCCGTCGTGGACATAGGCTCCATGCTTGGGTTCCTCTAAAGATCCTGTTCCGCGTAGCTAGGTAGAGGGAGAGCCACGCTCGCCAAGGGGGTACCTCCCGGTATCGACCGCCAATTCTGCCGGCTCGGGCTGATTGATCTGTTTCCTGATGACAAGGCAAATTTGGATACACGCCGTGCGTGTCTTCGCGTTGGCAGAATACAGAGAAAATGCCGGCCTCGCCGCCGCAAGCATTCAGTCCGATCTAAGAACAGCTGAAGGGCTGCAGATATTGCAGGGTATGCCGGCGGATGCTCTTCAGAAGTCGAACTCGTTCTGGCGGCGGTTCATCTCTTCACGGAAGGCTTGCTGCCAAGGATCGTAGAAGTCGATTTGCTTCTCGGCTTTTGTCGCTTCTTCGCGATCATCCGTTTTGCGCGCGTCCTGCATCTGGCTGGCCTTCGTGAGTCTTTATGCGGGCGTTGATACGGCAGGGCGCCGCCACCTAGCAACTGACGTAAGATTGCAGTCTGTAACAATTCTCCGGCGGCGCCACCCATAGCCGAAGACTGACCATCCGAACATCAGGAGATCATCATGACCAACGTGCCCGCCGGCGCGGCGATCGGCCGTGCCGACAAATATTACGTCTATCGTCCGCTGCTCGACCTGATCGGTTTCACCGAAGGGACCGACAAGGGCGACGGCTACAACGAGACGCTCGCCTATGGGGCCTATACCGGCGGCGATGTCGATCTCGTTTCGATGACGCTGAAGGAACTGGACGCTTTGCAGACGAAAATGCTCCAGCATCCGAAGAACAAGTGGAAATCATCGGCGGCCGGCCGGTACCAGATCGTCCGCACCACGGCGCGCAGCATCCGCAAGAAACTGCCGGAGCGGTTCCCCTTGTCCCGGAAGTTCGATGCCGACTGCCAGGATGAAATGGCCTGCTATCTGCTCGGGGTCCGCGGGATCGACAAGTACCTGGCCGGTCGCCTCTCCGAAGACACCCTCATCAACAACCTAGCGCAGGAATGGGCGTCCATCCCGACCACAAAGGGAACGGGGCACTACGGTAACCAATCCCACACTCCGGTGACACCCGCAAAGGTGCGGTCAGTCCTCGCCGAAATCCGCAAGCGCCACAAGGCAGGACAGCCCGTCATCGAGAAGGAAGTCACCGTGGAGGTCCCGGTTCCTATCGATCGCCCGGTGGTCCCGGAAAAGGTCGAAAAGGAAGTCCGCCAGAAAACCAACTGGCTCTCCGGCATCTTCGGGAGCGTGTTCGGCGGCGGTGGCGTGGCGGCATTCTTCGCCGGCATGGATCGTGATGCTGTGATCCTCACGCTCGTGATCGGGATCGGCGTCGTTGTCGCCGTGCTGGTCGGCGGAGAATGGATCGTGCGGCGCGTGAAGTCGATCCGGAAAGAGTTGGAGGCCTAGATGCTGGCTTCTCCCCGCATCATTGGCGCTCTCGCCATCCTTCTCACCCTCGTGCTCGTCGTCGCCTGGATCTGGGACAAGGCCGGCGACGACGCCCTCAACAAGATCGAAAGGCAGAACAATGAGGCAGGCAACGCTTCGGATGATGACCGCTCTCGGTATGACCTTTGCCCTGACGGCATGTGGGACTTCGGCGCCAGGAAGTGTCGACGGTCTTCGGCGGGTGGTCGGGACTGACCTGATCGGTGCCCGCGGAGCAACGCCGGCGGATCAGCGCAAGATCGACCGTACGGTAGTTGGCATCTGCGCAGCGGATGTCTGGACGCGGGACGAGTGCCGAAGGCATGGGGAGGGGAGGTCTTGAGCGACGGCTACACCGGCCCCGGCATCTGGATCAGGATCCAGCACCGCTTCGGCCCGCGCATGATGGAATGGTTCATGGCCGGGCACATGATGCTGTTCGGCTGCATCCTTCTCCTGCCGGCCCAGACGTTCAACCAGCCGGCCTGGATCGCCTTCCGCTACATCTTCCACTCCGAGGACCTGCTCGGCTGGATCATGTTCTTCGTCGGCATCCTGCGCATCGTTGGGCTCGTCATCAACGGGGCACGGAAGAACGTCACTCCGCAGATCAGGCAGATATCGGCCGGAATAGGCTGCATCATCTGGGCAGGCATCTCATACGGGTTCTACTCCTCCGATGTCGTCTCGACATGGCTCGCCATCTACCCGCTGTTTGCGGTCGGCGAGCTCGTCAACATTCACCGTGCCGCGCACGACGAGGGGGAAATCAGGAATGGAACAGCAGCTCGCTAACCTGCCGGCGCCCGCTCTCATCACCTTCGGGGCTGTTCTGGCGGTTATCTTCGCGGTTCGCTACCTGGGCCTTTGGCAGGGGCGCCAAAGCTCTCCGGCGGCATCCAGCGCCGCCGCGCAGGTCGCAGCCGTCATTGTCGATCCGACGGCGCTGAACAAGGCGACAGCTGCGCTCGAAGCGCAT
>Ga0065721_10053125_pt1 | contig 10477 bp, 10 predicted proteins | sample Mesricmetagenome_FD_59108 | JGI IMG/M metagenome (GOLD analysis project Ga0065721, IMG submission 59108) | Mesophilic microbial community from rice straw/compost enrichment Sample: eDNA_1 v2 (version 2) | ecosystem: Engineered > Solid waste > Grass > Composting > Bioreactor | place: USA: Davis... | reverse complement strand
GGCGGAATTTCTCCTGCCGGCGGCGGATGGCGGCGAGCGAACGGCCACGGGAGCTGCCGCCCTCGTCGTCGTCGCTGACGGTGGTGATGGTCAGCTTGCCGCGGCGGCGATCGTCCTCGCCTTTCGGGCGGGCCGGAACCTTGGCAGGCGCCGGGGTGGGCACACGGCCGCGGCCGGGCGTGCTGCTGCGGGCCGGGCCGCGCTCTTCGTCCTCATCCTCATCGGCCCTGCGGCCGCGGCCGGCCACGGGCTGAGCTCCGGGGGCTGCCGCTGGGCGGGGCGGTTGCGGGCGTGCGTCCTGCGGGCGGGCGGCCGGAGCGGCGGCAGCGCGTTCTGCCGGCTTTTCGGCAACGGCGGGTGCCGGGGCTTCAGCCGTGGCGGGCTCTTCCTGAACCGGCGCCGTCTTTGCTTCCTCGGCCCGGCGGGCGGCTTCGGCCGCCTCTTCGGCCCTGCGGCGTTCTTCCTCGGCCTTGCGGCGTGCCTCTTCCTCGACCCGGCGTTTGGCTTCCTCGGCCTCGCGGGCCTGGGCTTCCACCAAGGCTCGGCGACGGGCTTCCATTTCTCCGGCGGAGAGGTCGTGCAGCACGGTCGGCCGCTGCGGCTGGCGCGGCGGCGGGGCTGACGGGCCTGCAGAGGGGCGCTGTCCCTGAGGGGCAAGCGGACGCTGGCCCTGCGGCGCCGGCTGATGGATCCGCGGCTGCGGGCTGGCGGCCTGGGGGCGCTGCGGCGCCGGCTGGGCGGCTTCCACCGGCCGCTGGACCGGTGCTGCCGGCGTGAAAGCCGGTTTTTCGTCTTCCGGGCGGATCGGGCGGCGCTTGCGCGTCTCGACCACGACCGCCTTGGTGCGACCGCGACCCATGTCCTGGCGCACAGTACCCTGGCTTACCCCGGACGGTTTCAGGGTAAGGGTCTTCTTAACGCCGAGTGTCTTGTCGTCTTTGTTATCGGTCATTCCGTTCCTGTTCCTTCGGACGGGAACGGATGGCGACCATCAGATCCCGTCAATAGTATACAAATATCCGGTACGGCGGCCGGCATCTGCCGGTGACCGTATCATTGTTCTGGCCGGCCAGCGCCGCCGTCTGCTCCGGACTGACCGACACCGCGGTACTTTTTGAGCATGGTTGCGCGCTTCACTACACCCTCACCCGCCTGCCCTGCAAGCGCGCAAGCATGGATAAAAGCATTCTGGCCCATCACTTCGTCCAATTCCTTGCCCGTGAAGAGCGAAAAGGACGGAATGTCTTCCTGCAGCTCGGATCCGAGCTTCCAGGCCTTGCGGGCCTGGTCTATTTTTCTGACGCCGTCGGCGGCCGCATCCGCCGCGTGAAAGACGGCGATTGCCGCGCCGGAGCGCACGGCGGCATCCACTTTCATGGCGCCGGAGATGAACTGGCCGGCCTTGCGGGCCATGTTCATCATGCCCACGAGATCGGCCGCGATCAGCCGGTCGACGAGCGCGCCGAGATCGGCATCCGCCTTCGCCTCGGTTTTGAGCGCCCGGGCAAAGAGCTTCTTCTGAACGGCCCGGTCGACAAGCGTCCGTTCCGCCTTGATCCAGCAGCCGCGGCCGGGAAGCTGCCGCTTGAGGTCGGGCACGACGCGCCCATCCGGAGCGGCTACGAAGCGGATCAGCGTTTCCGGCGATCCGCTCTCGCGCGTTACGATGCAGGTCCGGTCGTTCACGACAATCTCGCTCAACCCGTGATCGTCATCCGGCGCCTCTCGCAGCGGGATCATTCCTCTTCTGCGGTGTCCGCCTCCTCGGCCTGCTGCTGGGCGAGATCCTCTTCGGTGATCCAGCCTGCAAGCAGGCGGGCCTGGACGATCATGTTCTCGGCCTCGACGCGCGAAACGTCGAACTTCGAGAAGAGGCCTTCGAACTTCTTCGTCTCGCCGTCCTTGCGTTCGGTCCAGCCGACGAGGTCGTCTGCGGCGCAGCCGGCGAAATCCTCGACCGTCTTGATGCCGTCCTCGCCGAGCGCGACCAGCATCTGGCCGGTGATGCCGTTGATCTGGCGCAGTTCGTCGGACACGCCGAGCTCCTTGCGCTTCGCATCGTTCTCGGCCTCGACGCGTTCCAGGTATTCGCGGGCGCGGGTCTGGATTTCGTTCGCCGTATCCTCGTCGAAACCTTCGATCGAGGAGATTTCGTCGAGTTCGACATAGGCGAGTTCCTCGACCTGGGCGAAGCCTTCGGAGGCGAGCACCTGGCCGATCATCTCATCGACGTCGAGCGCTTCCATGAAGAGGTTGGTGCGCTCGTTGAACTCCTTCTGGCGGCGTTCGGATTCTTCCTGCTCCGTCATGATGTCGATGTCCCAGCCGGTGAGCTGGGAGGCGAGACGGACGTTCTGGCCGCGGCGGCCGATCGCGAGCGAGAGCTGCTCGTCCGGAACCACGACTTCGATGCGCTCTGCATCCTCGTCGAGAACCACCTTGGCGACTTCGGCCGGCTGCAGCGCGTTGACGATGAACGAAGCCGGGTCCTGGGACCACGGAATGATGTCGATCTTTTCGCCCTGCAGCTCGCCGACGACCGCTTGGACGCGCGAACCGCGCATACCGACGCAGGCGCCGACCGGATCGATCGAGCTGTCGTTCGAGATGACGGCGATCTTGGCGCGCGAGCCGGGATCGCGGGCGACCGACTTGATCTGGATGATGCCGTCGTAGATTTCCGGCACTTCCATGGTGAAGAGCTTCACCATGAACTGCGGATGGGTGCGCGACAGGAAGATCTGCGGGCCGCGCTGCTCGCGGCGCACGTCGTAGACATAGGCGCGGACGCGATCGCCGTAGCGCATGTTCTCGCGCGGGATCATCTCGTCGCGGCGGATGATGCCCTCGCCGCGGCCGAGATCGACGATGACGTTGCCGTATTCGACGCGCTTGACCGTGCCGTTGACGATCTCGCCGACGCGATCCTTGAATTCGTCGAACTGGCGGTCGCGCTCGGCCTCGCGCACCTTCTGCACGATCACCTGCTTGGCCGATTGGGCGGCGATGCGGCCGAAATCCATCGGCGGCAGCGGATCGGCGATGAAATCGCCGATCTTGGCGTCGGGGTTGCGGTCGCGGGCCAGCGCCAGTGGGATCTGGGTGCCATAGTCCTCGGCGGCTTCCACCACTTCCAGCAGGCGCTGCAGGCGGATTTCGCCGGTCTTCGAGTTGATGTCGGCGCGGATGTTGGTTTCCGAGCCGTAGCGGGAGCGGGCGGCCTTCTGGATGGCGTCGGCCATCGCGGCCAGCACGATCTCGCGGTCGATGACCTTTTCGCGCGCCACTGCATCCGCGATCTGCAGAAGTTCAAGCCGGTTCGCACTCACTGCCATTGTCGTTGGTCTCCGTAGGTCGAATGTTTGGCCTCTTCTTCAAAAAGGCCTTTGTCTCTTGTTCGGTTATTCGTCGTCTTCGTCGTTCTGGTTCGCGGCCTCGGCCTTGGCGAGCTTGTCGGCCCGCAGCGCGTCGCGGATCAGATCGTCGGTCAGGATGAGCTTTGCCTCGGCCAGCGCCGAAAACGGGATCGTCACCCGCGGTGCCTCGCCATAGGCGACCTGATCCCGCTCGATCGTGAAACCTTCCGCATCCGCTTCCGTGATCCTGCCGCGGAACCGCTTGCGGTTGTCGATCATGATCGACGTTTCGCATTTGACCAGGTGGCCCTTCCAGCGGAAGAAGTCCGACTTGCGGACCATCGGGCGGTCGATGCCCGGCGAGGACACTTCGAGATGATACGCTTTATCGATCGGATCTTCCACATCAAGAACGGGCGAAATGGCCGTGGAAACGGCCTCGCAGCCGTCGACATCCATGGTTCCGTCGTTGCGCTCGGCCATGATCTGCAATGTCAGGCCGTTCTGGTTCAGCATGCGCACCCGCACCAGCCGGTAATCCATGGCGGTCAGCACCGGCTCGATGATTTCGGCGATCCTGAGGTCGAGCCCGGTCTCGATGATGAGCCGCGGCTCGGTTTCGGTTTGCGGCATAAGCTCTCCGGCAATCATTCCCCGGACCGCTGTCGCAGAACCGGGATGGGCAGATCGCCTAACAAAAAAGAGCGGGTCCGGTCGGGCCCACTCTTCATCGGACGATCAAGAATATGGCCTGCATATACGCTCTCGGACCCCGAATTGCAAGAGAAGCCTCTTTCTTTGATCGGGGCCGCTGGAATTTGAATATCTCCAGTCTATAACCGTTTATAGCGACGCACGAAAGAAGAGGACGAAAAGTGCCCGATCGGATATCGACCCTGGCTCCCTTCCGGCACCAAACCTTCAGAACGATCTGGACCGCCAGCCTCGCGTCCAATTTCGGCAGTCTCATCCAGGCCGTCGGCGCCGCCTGGATGATGACCTCGATTTCCGCTTCCGAGGATATGGTCGCGCTGGTCCAGGCTTCGACCGCGGCGCCGATCATGCTCTTTTCGCTCGTCGCGGGCGCGCTCGCCGACAGTTTCAACCGGCGCAGCCTCATGCTGACGGCGCAGATCTTCATGCTGGTCGTCTCGGCGACGCTGACGGTCTTCGCCTATCTCGATCTGCTGACGCCGTGGCTGCTTCTGGCATTCACGTTCCTGGTCGGCTGCGGCGTGGCGCTCAACAATCCTTCCTGGCAGGCGTCCGTAGGCGATATGGTGCCGCGCGAAGTTCTGCCGGCCGCCGTTTCGATCAACAGCGTCGGCTTCAACATCACCCGCAGCCTCGGCCCGGCGATCGGCGGCGCGATCGTCGCTGCGGCAGGCGCCGCCGCCGCCTTCGCCGTCAACTCTTTCTGTTATTTCGCCCTCATCTATGCGCTCTTTCGCTGGAAGCCGGAGAAACGCGACAGCACCCTGCCGCGCGAAACGCTCCTGCGCGCGCTTTCGGCGGGTCTCGGCTACGTGGCCATGTCGCCGAACATCCTCAACGTGCTGCTCCGCGGTCTGGTCTTCGGCCTTTCGGCAAGCGCCATCCTGGCCCTTCTGCCGATCGTCGCGCGCGACCTCGTGTCCGGCGGCCCGCTCACCTACGGCATTATGCTCGGCGCCTTCGGCGTGGGCGCGATCGCCGGCGCCATCGGCAATTCCAGGCTCCGCGAAGCTTTCTCCAGCGAATCCATCGTCCGCCTGTCCCTCGTCGGCTTTGCCGTGAGCGCGGCGGTCATCGGCGCGAGTTCCAGCACCGTATTGACGGCGATCGTACTGCTCGTGCCCGGAGCCTGCTGGGTTCTGGCCCTGTCGCTGTTCAACACGACGGTGCAGCTCTCGACGCCGCGCTGGGTCGTCGGCCGAGCACTGTCCTTTTACCAGACGGCGACTTTCGGCGGCATTGCCGGCGGAAGCTGGCTATGGGGCGTCCTGTCCGATGCATTCGGCGTCTCGGTCGCCCTGACGCTGTCCAGTTTCGCGATGCTGGCGGGAGCGTTGATCGGTCTTCGCCTGCCGCTGCCGCAGTTCGGCGATCTCAATCTCGATCCGCTGAACCGGTTCAACGAACCGCTCCTGAAGCTCGACCTCCAGCCGCGCAGCGGACCGATCGTCAATATGGTCGATTACATCATCGCCGATGAGGACATCCCGAAATTCCTGATGCTGATGTCGCAGCGCCGCCGCATCCGCATTCGCGACGGAGCCCGGCAATGGGCGCTGATGCGCGATCTCGAACATCCGGAAATCTGGACCGAGACATACCACACCGCGACCTGGGCCGATTACGTCAGGCACAACCAGCGCCGCACCCAGGCGGATGCCGAGGCCTGGGATGCGATCCGTGCCCTCCACAGAGGCGAGGAAGGGCCGCGCGTCCACCGTATGATCGAGCGGCAGGCGATCCCGACGAGCGACCACGTCTTCCACAAGGCTCACGTGGACCTTCATCACTGACAGCCCTCGCTGTCAGCTCCTTACCGGATCTTTCCCTTCAGCGACGGATCGGGGAAGCAGGTCGGCGCAAGCCCGTTCTTCGCCTGCCAGTCGCCGAGCGAACGGCGCGTCTTGTATCCTGGCAGGCCGTCGACATTGCCGACATCGTAGCCCTTCGAAACCAATGCCTTCTGCATGGCCAGGATATCGGAGCGCAGCATCTTTCCGACGTCCCCCCAGCTCGCCTGGAACGGCCCCGCACCATAGGCGATGCGATCGGCAAGATTGCCGATGAACAGCGCGTAGAGGTCGGAATTGTTATATTGCTTGAGCACGTAGAAATTCGGCGTGACGATGAATTCCGGCCCGTGCCGGCCGGCCGGCACCAGCATCATTCCGTCCGCCTTGAGATCGGCGGCGGGGAAGGCCTTGCCGGAAATGCGGGTGATGCCTGCCGCCGCCCACGCGGAAATCGGCTTGGCGAGGTCCGGCCCTTCCTGCGCGCAGGTGAGCTGGGAGGGGATGCTGACCTCGAAACCCCAGTCGCGTCCGCGTTGCCAGCCTTCCTTCTGCAGGTAATGCGCGATCGAGGCGAGCGAATCCGGCACCGAATTCCAGATGTCCGGATGCCCGTCGCGGTCGAAGTCGACGGCATATTTGAGATAGCTCGACGGCATGAACTGCGGCTGACCGAGTGCGCCGGCCCATGACCCTTTCATGGTCGCCGCGTCGACATCGCCGCGCTCGATCATCGTCAATGCCGCGATCAGCTCCTCGCGGAACATCTCCTTGCGCGTCGACATGAAGGCCTTGGTTGAGAGCACCTGCACCGCGGAATAGGGCAGCTTCGCCTTCCCGAAGCCGGACTCCCGGCCCCAGATCGCCACGACGATCTCGCCCGGCACGCCATAGGCCGCTTCGATCTTCTTCAGCGTCGCGGCATGCGCGGCTGCGAGCCCCCGGCCGGTCGCGGCCAGTCCCTGCAGCCGCTTTTCCGAAAAATAGGCGCCGGGCGAGGAGAATTCCGCCTGGCTCTGATCCTGCTGTTTCGGCGGCTTGGTGCCCGGCGGCACGAGATCGGGCAGGCTCCAGTTGAGCGTCACACCCTGAAAGGCGGCCTTGAGAGTTCTGTCCGAAATGCCGGCTTTTTTCGCCGCCGGACCGAGATCATCGGCAATCCACCGCTGGAACTGCCTTTCCACGTCCGGCCTGTTCTGGGCGAACGCGGGGAGAGGGAGGAGCGCTGTCATCGCGGCGAAAAGCACAGCAGCGGCGCGTCCGAAAACACCTCCCTCTGCCCTGCCGGCCATCTCCCCCTCAAGGGAGGAGATCGGCTGGGCGCACCGGTTCCCCGGCATGGGAGCGGCGCTCGGATGACAGACCGTTGCTGATGGGGGAAGCCCTCTCCGCTTGTGATCTCCCCACCTGTGGGGGAGATGGCCGGCAGGCCAGAGGGGGGCGAGCTTGCTCAACGTTATCCTCCTCAAAACTCTAACCGCAGTACAAAAGGGTGAGGGTCTTCATCCGGTTCTCCCCTAGATCGCCGTCCTGGCCCGCAACGCCGCCGTCAGCGTTCCCTCGTCGAGATAGTCGAGCTCGCCGCCGACGGGCACGCCATGCGCCAGCCGGGTGATCTTCACGTCGATGCCGGAAAGCTGGTCGGTGATGTAATGCGCCGTCGTCTGGCCCTCGACCGTTGCATTGACCGCGATGATGATCTCCCGGATGCCGCCCTCGTTGACCCGGTCGATCAGCCCGCGGATGTTCAGGTCGTCGGGGCCGATGCCGTCGAGCGGCGAGAGCGTGCCGCCGAGCACGTGGTAGGCGGCGTTCATCGCCCCCGCCCGTTCCAGCGCCCAGAGGTCGGAAACGTCCTCCACGACGATCACCACAGACTGATCGCGGCGGATGTCGGTGCAGACGGTGCAGGGGTCGACGGTATCGACATTGCCGCAGCGCGAGCAGACCTTCACCTTGTCATAGGCTTCGCCCATGGCATGCGACAGCGGACCGAGGAGCTGCTCCTTCTTCTTGATGAGATGCAGCGCCGCCCGGCGTGCGGAGCGGGGGCCAAGGCCCGGAACCTTCGCCAGAAGCTGGATGAGTTTTTCGATTTCGGGACCGGTGACTCGCTTTGCCATGTTCTCCCTTTAGCCCATCCGTTAGGCAAACGGAAACGTCGAAAGGCTATCCAATGTGAAACTTCTTGCGGCCGGGCGACGCATGCCGCGCCAAACTCGACCTAAAGAGGGCGAGATCGGTTCGGCATATATGCGGCATCACGAAACCGTGATGGTTGGTGATGTGGCGGCATGCCTGCCAGGCCCTATACCGCCTGAATTGACGGCTATGCGGAACTTTGTATGAGTTTTTTGAGACGCATCCCCCTCGGTCTTCTTTCCGGCGCGCTGATCGTGCAGATCGCGGCGGCAAGCGCCGTGTTCGCCCAGGGGACTGAAACCGATCCCGACCATTCGGTCTTTGTCTTTGGCGGCGCCATGGTGAACGGTGACATGGCGGAATCGGCCAATCCGTTCGGTGTCGGTTACGAGGATCATCCGGTCTTCGGTCTCGGCTACCAGTTTTTCCCCTACAGCATCGGTTCGGTGAAGCTCGGTCTTGAAGCGGGCCTTGCCGGAAGGTTCGGCGGCAACGCCAATGCCGAGATATGGGGCGGCGTAGTCGGCCGTTACGACGCCATCGAAATAGCCAACACGCTTCGGATCATTCCGTCCTTCACCTTCGGCTTGAGCCATGTGACCGCGACGATGGAGGGGCGGGAGCGCAAGAATGAGGAGGAGCGTAACGGCGATGCCAGCACGCTCTTCTATCTCGGCCCCGAACTGAGCTTCAGCTCCGTCTCCCGGCCGGACCTCGAAGTGTTCTGGCGCCTGCACCACCGGTCCGGAGCCTGGGGCACCCTGGGCGACATGCATGGCGGGTCCAACGCCAACGTCATCGGCGTCAGGTATAATTTCTAGCGTGCCGCGATCGCCGCTGCCGCGCCGGCCATCGTTCCGGCCGAGAGCCGGTTTGCGATCCTCACCGCCCGCGGGCTTTTGAGGAACTGCCGCGCCTTGGCGGCGAGCAGAACCCATGCGAGATCGACCACGACCAAGACGACGAACATCGCCGCGACCAGTTCCAGCCAGCCGGTCAGCGTCACGCCGCCGAGATCGATGATCGAGGGAAGCAGTGCCACATAGAACATCATGATCTTCGGATTGCCGAGCGTCACGGTGAGCCCGACGAAGAACATCTTCAGCGCCGAGCGGCTTTCCGGCAGGTCCTCGCCGGGACCGGCAGGCTCGGCGAACCACATCTTCCAGGCGAGATAGAGAAGATAGGCGACGCCGATCCATTTGATCGCCACGAAGACGAGTTGAAAGCTCTCGGCGATCGCTGCAAGGCCCGCGACGGCGAACGACAGCCACACGGCCTCGCCCACCCACATGGCCGCCAGGAACGGCAGCACGTCGCGGTAACCCTTGGAGAGCACGCGGGCGACCAGCGCGGCGATGCTCGGCCCGGGCGAACCGGCGGCGACGAACAGTGCAGCAGCAAAGACGAGTATCGACGTGAGCGTCATCGGAACCTCCCTATTCCGTCAGGCGGTGCGATCAGAACGGCAGCTTCATGCCGGGCGGGATCGGCAGGCCGGCAGTCAGTTCCTTGGTCTTTTCGGCGGTGATCGCCTCGGCGCGTTCCTTGGCCGCCTTGTGGGCCGCGACGATCAGATCTTCGAGGATTTCGACGTCGTCTTCCTTGAAGAGCGAGGGATCGATCTTCAGGCCGAGCATCTCGCCCTTGCCGTTGAGCCGCACGGTCACCAGGCCGCCGCCGGAAGTGCCCTCGACGTCGAGTGCGGCGATATCCGCCTGCATCTTCTCCATCTTGGCCTGCATTTCCTTGACCTTGCCCATCATGCCCATGATGTCGCGCATCTTTCAGTCCTCTTCTTTTATAGTTCGATGTCGTCGCCGGGCAGGATATCGCCCTCGGCAGATTCCGCGGTTGCCGGCGCCGGCAGTTCCTCCGCCTCGTTTTCCTCTTCCGTGGCGCGGATTTTCACGTTGATGATCTTCGCGCCCGGAAACTGGGCGAGGATCGCCGCCACGTCGGGGTCGGCGCGCGCATCGGTCTTTCGCTGTTCCTGGGCCTGTTCTTCCGCCTGGGCGAGCGTCGGCGCGCCCCGCTCGTTGGAGAGCGTCACCCACCACGTGATCCCGGTCCATTCCCTGAGCTTCGACGCAAGGTCGTTGACGATGGATTTCGGCGCATCGGGCTCAAGGTTGATTTCGAGCCGGCCCGGTTCGAGCTTGACCAGGTGGACGGACTGGCGAATGCGGGCGCGCAACACGGGTTCGCGGTTCTTGGCGCAGAGATCGGCGATATCGTCCAGCGACCGGACGGGAACCTTGGGCTCCGGTTGGGGCTCGGCTGCAGTCTGCATCGCCGGGCGTTCCAGCGTTTCCTTCGCGTCTTCGGGCGCAGGGACGGCGCGCAGCATGGCCGTCGGCCCTCCTGCCGGAAGGCGTGGCGCCGACATTTCCGTGCCGCGGGCGTTGACCGGCGATTGCGGCGGCGAGACCGGCCTGCCTCCGCCCCCATTGCCGTTCGGGGCAGGCGTGCGCT
>Ga0065721_10053124_pt1 | contig 10477 bp, 10 predicted proteins | sample Mesricmetagenome_FD_59108 | JGI IMG/M metagenome (GOLD analysis project Ga0065721, IMG submission 59108) | Mesophilic microbial community from rice straw/compost enrichment Sample: eDNA_1 v2 (version 2) | ecosystem: Engineered > Solid waste > Grass > Composting > Bioreactor | place: USA: Davis... | reverse complement strand
CATGTTACTCGCCATCAGCATCGCCATTTCGTTGCTGGTGTTGTTGGTGATTTTGTATCTCGAGAATCCATCGGACTTCACCGGTTTCCCGACGTTACTGCTGTGTATCACGCTATTCCGACTGGCATTGAACGTGGCTTCGACGCGCCTGATTCTGCTCGACGGCTACGCGGGCCATATCATTGAAGCGTTCGGCAACTTCGTCGTGCGCGGCAATTACATCGTCGGTCTCGTCATCTTCTTCATCCTGGTGTTGATTAACTTTATCGTCATCACCAAGGGTGCGGGACGTATCGCGGAAGTCGCGGCGCGTTTCACGTTGGACGCGATGCCCGGCAAACAAATGGCCATCGACGCCGAACTGAGTGCGGGCGTCATCAATGAAGAACAGGCTCGCACTCGCCGCCGCAAAGTCGAACAGGAAGCGGATTTCTACGGCGCGATGGACGGTGCGAGTAAGTTCGTTCGCGGCGACGCGATTGCTGCGGTGTTAATCACGTTGATCAACGTCATCGGCGGATTCGCCATCGGCGTCGTGCAAAAGGGCATGACCGTTACCGAATCACTGCAACGCTTCACGTTGCTCTCGATTGGCGACGGTCTGGTGTCGCAGATTCCGGCACTCATCGTATCGCTCGCGGCCGGTATGTTGGTAACGCGCGCCGCTTCGAAAGAAAGTCTCGGCCAGGAACTCGGCAAACAATTGCTCTTCTATCCGCGAGCCATGAGCATTCTCACCGGAATGTTGGTGGTGTTCGCGCTCGTGCCTGGATTGCCGATGTTACCATTTCTCGTGCTCGCAGGTGTTTCGTGGTTTGTAACGCGTGAACTGAAGAAACGCGGTCCGGCGGCAAAGATTCAAGCAGCCGGCGGCAAAGAAGCCACTAAAGACGGCAAACCCGCCGCGGCTGCAGCAGCAGCGCAACCCGGCGCGAACGGCGAGAAGATTGAAGCGTTGCTCAACGTGGATGCGCTGCAAATCGAGTTGGGCTACGGACTCGTGAGTCTCGCCGACACGCGCAAGAACGGCGATTTGTTGGAACGCGTCACCGGCGTGCGCCGCGCGTTTGCCACCGAGATGGGCGTGGTGATTCCGCCGATTCGTTTGCGCGACAATTTGCAACTCGGCGCGAACGATTATCGCTTCCTGCTCAAGGGCAATGTCATCGCGCAAGGCACGTTGGCGCCCGGTTATTGGCTGGCGATGAACGCCACCAACAGCAAAGTCACGCTGAAAGGCATTCCGACGGTCGAGCCGGTGTTCCAATTACCCGCTACATGGATCACGGACGTGGAACGCAAATCCGCCGAAGCTGCTGGTTACACCGTGGTGGACGCGCCGTCGGTTCTCGTAACGCATCTGTCGGAAACTATTCGCCGCAACGCACACGAAATTTTGAGCCGGCAGGATGTGCAGTTGCTGTTGGACAACCTGAAGCAGACCCATCCAACCGTGGTGAACGAATTGATTCCCGCGCAACTCACCGTCGGCCAGGTGCAGCGGATTCTGCAGAACCTGTTGGCCGAAGGTATTTCGATTCGCAATCTCGCGGGCATTCTCGAGAAGGTCAGCGATTACGCGAGCGTCACGAAGAACCCGGACGAACTTTCCGAATACGCACGCCGCGCACTCGGCCCGCAATTGGTCAAGCCCTTCCAATCCGAAAACGGTCCGCTGCGCGCCATCACGCTCGATCCCAAACTCGAACAGCAGATCGCGCAAGGCGTGCGGCAATCCGCGACGGAAATCGCGCTGATGCTCGAACCGAAACTCGCGCAGCATCTGATGACGACGTTGTCGCGGCACATTCAAAAATTGCTGGCGGAAGGCCAACAACCGCTGGTGCTGTGCGCGCCACAGATCCGACTCGCGTTCCGTCGCTTCTTCGAAAGCACGTTTGCAGATTTGTCAGTGTTGTCGTACGCGGAAGTTCCTGCCCGGGTTGAAATCCAAAGCGCCGCAATGGTGCCGTGTCCCGAATGAGAATAACCATGAAAACGAATTCACAAACTTTTCGCTGGTTGGGTGGTCGGGCCGGTTTGCCGCTGGCGCCGATGGAGCGACCGCCCCGTCGCGCGGTGCGCCGCGGACGCTTTTGGCCGGGTGAAACGTTCGCCAACCCGACGCGGCATTGGGAACTCGCTGAAGCGGTTTCCGAACAACCGACGCCCGCGACGAATTCAGCGCCGATCACAAAATCAACTCTCTGATAACCATGCCTGTTCATACGTTTATTGCCGAGTCGGTAGCTGATGCGGTAACGCAGATTCGCGACACGCTCGGACCGGAAGCCGTGGTGTTGAATGTCCGGCGACTGCCGGCGGAAGGTTTTGCGCGCCTCTGGCAAAAGCCGCGCATCGAAGTCCTGGCGCACGTGCCGGAGAATGCTGCTGCCACGCCGACGCCGACCGCATTTCCGGAATCCGCTCCGTTGCCGGAAACGGATGCCGTGCAGGTCAGCGCTCTGGCGGAGTTGCGCGCTGAGATTCAAGAGCTGCGTCAAAAACTTTCTCAACAGGCACAAAACGCCCCGCAATCGTCGTCCTTCTCGCCGTCGTTCGCGAAGTCAGACATTTTACGCTCGAACGAAGAAAACGAGCACAAGACTGCAGGGAAATTTGCCAAAGGCGATTGGCGCATCGGATCGCTCCTGGAACAAACCGGTTTATCGCAGGTGAACGCCGAGCGCGTCGTGGCGGATTTATGCGCGCAGTTCGGAACTGAAGCGCCAGTGTCGCTCGCCGAAGAAATCGACCTCGCCAAGCAGGTTTTAGCGCAGCACTGGAATGATATCCGTCCTGAAACAACCGGTGTTCATGTTTTTGTCGGCGCGCCCGGTTCGGGCAAAACGACGGCGCTGTGCAAATGGCTCGCGCAGGTTTCGCTCGTGGAAGGTCGCAGCGCCGCGGTCTGGCGCTTGGATGGTCACGTGGCGAACACCGCCGAATCGCTCAGCGTGTTTGCGGAAATTTTGAATGTGCCAGTAGAGCGTTGCACTCCGGCCAACAACGAGATACCGGACGTGGATTGCCTGTTTATCGATTTGCCGGGGGTGAATCCGAATGACAGCGCGGCAATGAAACAATTGCAGCAGCGTCTCGCGACGTTGCCGAACGCGCAAATTCACCTGGTGGTGAACGGCGCGTATGAGACGTCGCTGTTGCTGGCACAAATCCGGGCTTTTTCCGCGTTACCGGTGCGCGACGTAATCGTGACGCATCTGGATGAGGAAAATCGCTGGGGGAAATTATGGAATCTGGCGCTCGGCACAAATTGCTCAGTTCAATATCTCAGCGCCGGGCAAAATATTCCTGGCGAGTTCGTTCCGGCCACGGCGGAACAGATTTTCCGCCACCAATTTCCGCAAAAATCAAGGAGTTGCGCAGTGAATCGCTAGAAATGCGGTTCGTGGCAGATGTTCTGCTGAAACGCGCGACGAGACATCGAACATGAAGAAAATGATGATGATGGGCGGGTTACTGGGGTTCGGGATCGGGGCCGTCACCGGTTGGGTGAAGGAGGTCGGCCTGCCGGCTTTATTTTTGCGCGCCTGCGTGGCGGCGCTCGTGTCCGGTTTGTTATTCCGCTGGTGGGGCCGCGTGTGGCTCAGCGGATTGAAAGAAAGTCTCGAAAAGGCTGCCGCGGCGGCCGGAAACGCGAAAAACGGTCAACCGACCAAATAATCTGTAATGGCTACTGTTGTTTCCACTCTCCCGAGCGCGACCCGAACCCCGGTCGCGGCCAAAGACGTTTCGCAGTGTTATGGGCGGGTCGCGCCCGGCAGCCAGGCTGAAAATGACCTCGTGCAGCAGCATTTGCCCCTCGTGCGCCAGGTCGTCGGACGGCTCGCCATGAGTCTGCCCGCGCATGTGGATCAGGACGATCTCTACAGTTCCGGCCTCGTGGGACTGCTCAACGCAGTGCGCAATTTCGATCCCAACGGCGGCAGCAAATTCGAATCGTATGCCCGCGTGCGAATTCGCGGCGCGATTTTTGATGAATTACGGCGACTCGATTGGGTGCCGCGGTCCGTGCACGACAAAGCGCGCAAAGTTCAGACCGTGATGCAGCAATTGGAGCAATCGCTGGGCGAACCGCCTTCGGACGAACAAATGGCCCGCGCGTTGAAGCTTTCAGTGGACGAATATCACGAGTTACTCGATGAAATCCGCCCCGCCACGTTTGTCTGTCTCGATGCGTCACCGTTGAACGAAGACGAAGAAGAGAATCGTCATGACCGCATTGCTGATGATTCGCAACCCGATCCGCTGGATTGCACCGAGCGCCGGGAATTTGCGGCGATTATCGCCAAGCGCATTACGCAATTGCCGGAAATGCAGCGGAAGGTGCTCGCGCTTTATTACTTTGAAGATCTGCGTTTGCGCGAAATTGCCGAAGCCTTTGGCGTAACCGAATCGCGCATCTGCCAGATTCATTCGCAGGCCATTCTTGCCATCCGTTCCTTCCTGAAACAACAGGACGTCACGGAGAATAAACCTCGGAAACAACTCGCAGCAGTATGATTATCATCATCGGTTCCATCATTGTTCTGAGTGCCGTAATGGGCGGCTTCCTCATGGCGGGAGGACATCCCGCGCACCTGCTCGTCGTTTCGGAATACCTTGTCATCTGCGGATCTGCTCTCGGAGCAATCATCATCATGGCGCCCAAGCACGTTATCGGCAAATTGCTGAAGCAGATTTTCGGCGCGATTAAAGGCAGTCCGTACGGTCGCAAAGCCTATGAGGACATGTTTAAAGCGTTGTATGAACTGTTCATGCTCGGACGGCGCAACGGCATGATTGCACTGGAAGAACACGTGTTAACGCCCGAAAACAGCAGTATTTTCTCCAAATATCCGTCGCTGGTGAACGATCATCATGCGATGGGCATTCTCTGCGGCGGACTGCGCCCGATCATTGACGGTAAAGTTAAGCCGGACCAATTGAAGCTGTTGCTGGAAACGGAACTCGATGCGATGGAAGACGAGCATCACAAGCCGATTGACGTGTTGACTAAAGCGGCTGACGCGATGCCGGGTTTCGGAATTGTCGCCGCCGTTCTGGGTATCGTTATTACGATGGGCTCGATCGCCGGCCCGGTCGAACAGATCGGTGTTTCTGTCGCTCACGCACTCGTCGGAACGTTCCTGGGAATTTTGATTTCTTACGGCTTCCTGAATCCGTTGTGCGTCAACATGACGTTCGTCGGTTCATCTGAAATCGCTTATTTCCGCACCATTGCCACCGCGGTAATCGGTTTCGCCAACGGCATGGCGCCGATCATGGCGATTGAAGTGGCACGTCGCGGTTTGTCTTCGAACGTTAAGCCTTCGGCGGACGAACTGGAAGCGATGTTAAAACAAGCCGCCGCGGCGCCGCAGGGCTGATCGAGTTGTAACTGAGAACGACCCCAACGAAGTAAATTCTGCATGGCGAGAAAGAAACATCACGGACATCACGGTGGCGCGTGGAAGGTGGCCTATGCCGACTTCGTCACGGCGATGATGGCGTTGTTTCTCGTGCTGTGGTTGGTGTCGCAGGACCAGAAAATCAAAGAAGCCGTGCAGCGGTCGTTCCGCAATCCGTTTGCGTCCGTCACGAAAGAATCCACCGGCATTGTTTCCAACCAGGACACGATTGCGGTCAAAGCGCGCGAAGGAAATTTCGATTCCGCGTCCGCCATCGAACTCAACATGCTGCGCAAACTCGCTCAGGACCTCACAGCGATGTTGCAGACCAATCCGGATGAGGCGGAAGAAAATCCGCTGGATCTGGAAATCCTGCCCGACGGCATGCGCATCAGCGTTTTCGACCGGAATAACAAACCGATTTTCGAGAAAGACTCGGCGGAATTTACACCTTACGGCACGTGGGTTTTCACCACGCTGGCGTGGCAAATTTCGCGTTTCACCAATAATTTCAACGTCGAGCTGGAAGGCCACACTGAGAAGGGCGGCCATTATCCGCGCGCGAACTATGGCGCGTGGGAATTGAGTGTGGACCGCGCGAACGCGTCGCGCCGCATTCTGCTCGAACACGATGTTTTGCCGCGACAGATTCGCAAGGTGGCCGGCTTCGCAGATACGCAGCCGTTGCCCAACCTTGAGCCCGAGAGCGAAACCAATCGCCGCGTAGCCGTGTTGTTGAAGGTTAAATCCGGCAGCCAACTTTAATCATGTCTTCTGCATTCGTGCCCTTTCTGCCCAGCGGTGGAAAAACCGCTGCAACCGCCGCATTGAACGTCGGCGGCCTCGCAGAATCCGCTAGCGCCGGGAACCGTTTTGCTGCGTTAGTGCCGACCACCGCCGCAACGGCTTCCACCACCGCTTCGGTTACCGTTCCCACAACTTCCTGCGCGCATGCGCCGCAGCCCAACGCCAAGCCCGTCGTGACCTTGAAAAAAGACGGCGACCGCGTGACACACATCCGCATTCAATGCGGTTGCGGTGAAGTGATCGAACTGGAGTGCGCGTACTGAGCATCACGCCGCTCTTCCGCGTGGGTTAGTTTTCTTTCGTTCTGAAGTTTTTCTGCGTTATTTCCTCCTCGTTCTCCTGGTTAAATTGTTCCCACTGCCCCGGTTACCCCGGGGAAAATTTTTCATCGCTTCTCGTGTTAAAGCGGCAGTTTTTTCCCGGGGCGACAAAAGCGAATTTGCAAAAAGCCCAATAAAATCGCGTTTTTCCGAGCTGGCACTGACACTGCTTAGCAGGGCGGCGTGAACGTGAGTTTGTATCAAGCCGCTGCTGCCATGAGCGCCCATGCTCGTTGGCAGGAGACGATTTCCGAGAATCTCGCGGCGGCCAACATTCCCGGCTTTAAGCGACAGGACCTCAGCTTTTCAGCCATCGAGGCCGGCGTGATGTCGCAGGCCAATCCGGACCCGCAAGTGCAGTTTGCGTTGCCGCAAGCCAGCCGGGGCACGAATTTCTCTCAAGGCGAACTCCGCCCGACCGGCGCGCCGACCGACGTGGCGATTGAAGGTCGCGGCTTTTTCTCCGTGCAGCTTCCGAACGGCGCAACGGCCTATACGCGGGACGGTGAATTTCACATCAATTCCTCCGGCCAACTTACGAACAAACAAGGTTTCCTGATTCTGGGCGAAGCCGGTCCGATTCAGCTCGACACGAATTCCGGCGGTCAGATGACGATCGCGCCCAACGGCGAGATTTCGCAGAACGGTATCACCCGCGGCAAATTACGGGTCGTGGATTTTCCGCAACCGGAAGTGCTCACACAGCAACGCGGAGGTCTGTTCACCGTGGAAGATCCGATGATTCAACCGATCGATGCGCCGCAAACCACGATTCGCCAGGGTTTCCTTGAAGGCTCAAACGTCGCGAGCGTGTTGGAGATGGCGAATCTCATCGGCGTGATGCGCGGCTTCGAAGCAAACCAACGCACCATGCAGATTCACAACGACCGCATGGCCCGCACGATTTCTGAACTCGGCAACCCTAACTGATTTTAAGCCATGTTACGCGCGCTTTATTCATCGGCCTCCGGGATGCAAGCCCAGCAGACGAATCTCGATGTTATTTCCAATAACCTCGCGAACGTCAGCACCACGGGCTTTAAAAAGAACAAAGCCGAATTCCAGGACCTGCTCTACTCCTCGTCGCGCGCGGCGGGTGCGGACATGGGCGGCGGCAATCAATTGCCCACCGGCACGGATATCGGTCACGGTTCGCGACTCGTTTCGACGTCGAAAATCTTTACCACCGGTGAACTCACCAAAACCGATGCGCAGCTCGATATCGCGATTCAAGGCGACGGCTTTTTCGAAGTGCAAATGCCGGATGGCACTCGCGCCTACACTCGCGATGGCGCGTTGAAGGTGGATAAAGATGGTCGCGTTGTGACGAACGACGGCCTCGTGGTGCAGGGCGGATTCGGTCCGATTCCCGCCGGCACAACGGACATTACGATTTCCAGCAACGGTCAGGTTACGGTGACAGGTTCGGACGGCACGACGACGTTCAATGTGCAGTTGTCGCGCTTTGTGAATCCCTCCGGCCTCAAGCCGATCGGTCGCAATCTTTATGTCGAAACCGAAGCGTCCGGCCCGGCGGAAACGGGTAATCCCGGTGAAAACGGCTTCGGCACCATGCAACAGGGCTTCCTCGAAATGTCGAACGTGAAAGTCGTGGAAGAAATGGTGAATCTGATTTTGGCGCAACGCGCTTACGAAGTGAACTCCAAGGCCGTGCAGGCCGCGGACGAGATGATGCAATTGAGCAATAACCTCCTTCGCTGATGAAATTTCCCGTCGCTACATTCCTTAAACTACCCGGCCTGTCACTAGGGTTGGTTCTCTCCGCAGCCGCGGTTCACGAGTCCCTTGGGTGGTCACTGCTCCCCGCAGTACAAGTTGATGCGACGGGAATTCACCTTAACCAGATCGTCGCGGGTGAGACGGCGGATGTTCCCCACCTCCGCCTCGCACCCGCGCCGCTGGCAGGTCGTTATCAGATTTTCACTCCGACCCAGATCAACGAACTGTTGCGCGAGGTTGCACCCGAATACGTCACCACCAATTGGACCGGTGCTAACAGCATCCGCGTGACCCGCAAAATGCGCGCGCTGACCGAAAGCGAATTGAAAGAAATGCTGACGGCGGCGTTGCAGCAGGATTACGTGAAAGATCGCGGTGAACTGGAATTGCGTTTCATGCGTCCCGTCCCGACGCAAAACGTCATCGATGAACCGCTCATGGTGAAACTGATTGATTTGCCGACCGCAGGTGTGACGGCGAATTTCATTGCCCGCTTTGAATTACGGGCCGGTGATGAAGTTGCCGGTTCGTGGCAAATCCCGGTGCAAGCGCGCATCTGGCGCGAAATTTATGTCGCCGGCACGCAATTGCGCCGCGGCCAACTCGTCAGCGAGGCGGACATTCAATTGGAACGTCGCGATTTGCTCACCACTCGCGATCCGCTCACCACGTTGGATTTTGATACGCCCGGTCTGGAGTTGGCGGAAAGCATTTCTCCCGGTCTGCCATTAACCAGTCGCTCGTTGCGCCTGCGTCCCATCGTGCAACGCGGCAAAGTCGCGGAAGCGGTGATTCGCGACGGCGGCATGATTTTGTCGGTGAAAGTGGAAGTCCTGGAGGATGGTTTGCCGGGGCAAACTGTCCGGGTTCGGAATCTGAAATCCAAACGCGAGTTTCGTGGAAAGGTACACAATGAAGAAACCATCCTTGTCACCCTCTAACCCACCCGGTGCGCCCGTCGCCCCTCAAGCGCCGACGTCAACCGCAACTGCGGCCCGGCCTGATCCAATCCGATTTGCCGATGCCGAAGCGAATTTCATGGGCAGCGGTTATCTCACGGTAAAGCCGCGCCGCTCCACGACTCGCACCTGGCTCTCGCTGGGTCGTTCCGCTTTGTTGAGTGCGATGTTGCTGAACGCTGCTTCCGCCACCGCACAATCATTGTGGAAAGATGAATCCTCACAGGCCATCGTCGCCGATAAACGCGCGGCAGCTGTGGGCGATTTGCTCACGATTCTCGTGCAGGAGAACAACACCGCCACGAAAGATAATTCCACATCCACCGGCAAAACCACGGCGTTGGACGCGAGCATCAGTTCGTTTCTTTACAGCCCGACTGCGAGTGGTTTGCTGACGCACAACGGCAAGTTGCCTGCGATTAAAATGAATTCCGCGCAGAGCTTCGATGGCGGCGGAAAAATCAGTAATTCCGAACGCATCACCGCCCGCATAACGGTGCGCGTGGTGGATGTGTTGCCGAACAAGAATCTCGTGATTGAAGGTCGCCGCACTACGTCGTTTGCGGGCGAAACTCAAGACGCGGTGCTGCGCGGCGTCGTGCGGGCGGAAGACATCGCGCCGAACAACACGATTTTCAGTTACAACGTCGCCGACGCGACGATCAAGTACGTGTCCAACGGCACCATCAGCGACAATCAGCGCAAAGGCTGGTTGACGCGCGTTTGGGAAAAGATTTCCCCGTTCTGATCCGACCATGCGTTATTTACTGCACATCGTAATGTTGGGCCTGGCGCTGGGCGCGCCGCTTGCATACGGGGGCGCGTCCCGCATCAAAGATCTGACCATCGTGGCCGGCGCGCGAGATAACCAGCTCGTCGGTTACGGTCTGGTCACCGGTCTCGCAGGCGATGGTGATAAGAACCCCGTTTATACGTTGCAAAGCATCGCGAACATGTTGCAACGCTTCGGCGTGAATGTTCCGGCAGCGGCGCTTTCGTCGAAGAATGTAGCGGCGGTCATGGTCACGGCGGACATTCCGGCGTTTGTGAAAAACGGCACGCGTCTCGACGTCGTGATCTCGACGATTGGCGATGCGAAATCGCTGCAAGGCGGTGTGCTGTTGCAAACGCCATTGCTCGGTGCGGACGGAAAAGTTTACGCCGTTGCACAAGGCACGTTGGCAGTCGGCGGTTTCGTCGGCGGCAACGGCACAGCCAGCGTGCAAAAGAATCATCCGAC
>Ga0065721_10053123_pt1 | contig 10477 bp, 10 predicted proteins | sample Mesricmetagenome_FD_59108 | JGI IMG/M metagenome (GOLD analysis project Ga0065721, IMG submission 59108) | Mesophilic microbial community from rice straw/compost enrichment Sample: eDNA_1 v2 (version 2) | ecosystem: Engineered > Solid waste > Grass > Composting > Bioreactor | place: USA: Davis... | reverse complement strand
GCGAGCGGTATCTTCGCTCGCAGGCTCGCCAGCCGGGCTTCTGCGCGGGCGGGAAGCAGGATCAGCTACCCGTTTGCGCCGCGATCTTCTCGTCGAACTCCAGGTCGCCGTTCTTGATCGTGTAGACGCCGTAGTCCGTCAGGGTGGTGTCACCGTTCTCGTCGATCGAGTAGGTGCCGAGGATCGACTCGCGGTCCTTCGTGTCGAACAGGGCCTCGACCACCGACGCCCGGTCGGTCGGATCCTCCGCCCGGTTCAGGACGTCGAGGATCAGCTTGCCGGCCTCGTAGCCGTAGATCGAGTAGGGGCCCGGGGCGCCGTACTTGGCCTGGTAGTCCTTGTAGAACTTGGCGCCTTCCTTGCCGTACTCCTTCTCGGACAGGGTGGCCACGGTGACCTTGGTCCGCGCGCCGACGTCATCCGGCAGGCCGCCGGCGAAATCGGTGTCGGCGACGCCGTCGGGCCCGTACAGCTTCGCGTCGGGCATGGCGGCGGCCATGTCCTTGTAGAGCTGGACCGCGTTCGATGCGGTGATGCCGCCGAACACGAAGCAGTCGACGCCCTGGTTGGAGAAGTCCTCCGCGGTCGCGCGGAAGTTCGCCGCCTTGGTGTCGATCGCTCCCCCGTCGAGGAACTCGTAGTCGTACTGCGAGCCGGCATCGATCACGTTCGCCGCCAGGCCCTTGCCGAACACCTCGTTGTCGTTGAGAACGCCGACCTTGGTGCAGCCGTCCTCATCCATCACGCCGGCGAGGGCGGCGCCCTGGACCGTGTCCTTCGGGACGATTCGGGCGTAGTTGCGGTCGCCGTTCGGGTAGTAGATCTCGGGCTCGCCGATGCCGGTGTCCGCCCCGGGCTCGTCCGAGGTCAGGCCGACGGCCGTGTTGCCGGGCGAGAGCATCGCCAGACCGGCCTCGTTGAGGATCGGGATCGAGATCGCGGCGGCGCCCGAGTTGTAGGTGCCGAGGTAGGCGACGGCGGAATCGTCCTGGACGGCCTTCTTGGCGTTGGCGGACTCCGCCTCCGGGGTCCACTCGCCGGCCTGGGCCGTCGAGTCGTCCATCGGGACGAACTTGATCTTCACGTCGCCCGCCTTCATGCCGGCCTCCTGGAGGGCCAGCTCGATGCCGTTCTGCAGCGAGATGCCGGTGGGCCGTGACGCGCCCTGGAGCGGGAAGCTCGAGTAGATTGTCACCTCGTCGGCGCCGGTGCCACCGGAGCCGGAACTTCCGCCATCGTCATCGGAACCGCCGCAGGCCGCGAGGCCCAGCGACATGGCCAGCACGGCGGCGCCGGCGGCCAACAGACGTTTGCTTGGGTGGGACAAGACTGCTCCTTCGGTCGTTTTTCTCCCCGCCCCCAAGGGCACCCGGCATCTGCCGGCCGCCTCCCAGAAACGCGGCGGTAAACCTAGCAGGGCTGCATGCAACCAACCGACGCGGATGCCTCGTTGCGGCCCGAAATAAAAAACCTGCTCTTAGCGAAAAACGACCCGAAATCGCGTTGACGGCGCGGGGCCGGACCTACTAGGTTCCCGGTATCGCTTGAGCCGGACGGAGCCCCGGCAAGAGCGGGGAGAGGAACCGATCGGGGACCGAGGATTCCCGCCATCGCGGTTCCCCATGCCATCCAGTCAAACGTACCGTTCCCCGAAGGGAGGACCGCCCGTGGAAGTTGCCGCCACCGCCGATTCGAACCAGATTGCCAGCAGCAGCCAGCTGCCCCAGCACCTCCAGGCACTCGAGCGAGCAAACCGGGTCCGCCTCGCCCGAGCCGCCCTCAAGAGGAAGATCGCGAGCGGTGAGATCTCGATCACGAAGGTGATCACGGAATGTCCCTGGCAGACCGAGAGCATGACCCTGTCCGAGCTGTTGCGTGCCCAGTCCCGCTGGGGCCGCACCCGGACCCGCAAGCTCCTCGCCTCGGTCGGGCTCAGCGAGAACAAGCGCCTAGACACGCTGACCGAACGCCAGCGCATGCTCCTGGTCAGCCAGCTGCGTCCTCACTGACGCAGCCCTCCGGCACGTCGCCGGACGGCCACTCGAACCCGCCGGCCCGCCGTCCGCGAGATGGCCGGGCCGGCTTCGGCCTTCAAGGAAGCCGGTTTCGGCCTAGCGCACCTTGTAGGTGAGGCCGCCCGAGGCCCTGAAGAAGACGCGGCGAAGAGCCCAGAACGCCGGGGCGGCCACCAGGGCGCCGACGATCAGGCACTGCCAGAGCACCAGTTCGGCCAGGAAGAAGGACACGGCGACGAAGAGGATGAACACGACCCCGGCGAGCAGGGTGGTGTGCGACCGGTAGCCCGTGAAGTGTTCCCTCAGCGAGAGTTCGAGGCCGCCCACCGACCCCAGCGCCAGGCCCGGGAACACCAACTTCGGGTTCTCCTTGACCATCCCCAGGACCAGCAGGACGAGGCCCCCGAGCACCGCTACCTGGGTCACTGGGATGTCGCCCCAGATCGGGGGCGGGCGGTCGTCGCCGGGGACCCGCTTCTCGCGCCGCGGCTTCGCCGTCGCGGCGTCTCCTGGGCCGTTCGGCCGGGCCGGCGGATCGGCGGGGCGCCGACCCCTAGCCTTGGCCTTGCGCCGCTTCTTGCTCTGCCTGCTGCTCGCCATCGATGAGGGAGCGTACCTGCGCTCCCAGTTCCTCGGCCGAGGTGTCTCCTATCTCCGTGTCCGCCAGCCGGCCCTCACGATCGAAGAAGAGGAAGGTCGGGCAACCGCCCACGCGGTACAGGTTCGAGACGGCGCCGTCCCGGTCGTAACCCACCGGGACCTCCCATCCGTGCTGCTCGATCAGCTCCCGCACACGGTCCCGGTCGTCGCGGACGTTGATCGAGAGGAACCCGGCGCGGTCCCGGAACCTTGCCGCCACCTCCTCGAACACGTCCTGATACCCGATGCAGCTCGAAGCCTGCCTCGTGAACCAGAAGGACAGGACGAAGGGCCGCCCGAAGTAGTCGCAGATCCGGATCGCGTCGCCGCCCTCCACGGAGCAGGCCGCGTCGGGGTCGACGTTGGCGTCCCCGTCGAGGTCCGAGCTCGCGACCGGGACGGCGAAGGGCGCGGCCCGGTCCCCGATCCCGACGTTTCCGATCCCGACGGTCCCGGAATCGGAGGTCCTGAGCGTGTTGAAGAGCACGACGAGGAGGAAGATCAGGAAGAGGACCCCGACCAGGGCGACGTAGTTGAAGGGGCGCTTCCCCTTCTCGGTCACCTTCGCTCCAGCCAGACCAGCATCGCCGGCAGGACGAGCACGACCCCGGCCAGCGCCACGGCGAGATCGACCACGGCGATCAGGCCGAAGTCCCTGAGCAGCCCCACGTCGCTCGTCGCTAGGGCGGCGAAGCCGGCGATCGCGGTGAGGCCGGAGGTAGCCACGGCCAGGCCGGTGCGGCCGTAGGTGACCCGGAGCGCCTGCGCGAGCCCGGCCCCCGCCTCCCGCTCCTGGAAGTAGCGACCCGAGACGATCACCCCGAACTCGGTCGCGATCGCGGTGACCAGCACCGCGAGCACGGTCGAGAGCGGGTTGAGCGAGAGGCCCAGGGCCGCGACGATGAGAGCCGACCATCCCCCCGCGACGACGATCGGGACGAGGGGCACCGCGACGCGGCGCACGGAACGGTGAACCGCGAGCAGGACCAGCGCGACCGCGAGGATGCCGGCCAGGATCAGGAGGTAACGAGACGAGGCGAGGTCGGAAGCCGACGAGGCGACCACGACGGGCAGCCCCGTCACCTCGGCGCTGACTCCCGCGGGCGGCCCCAATCCCTCCCTCGACTCGGCGACCACGCGTTCCATCCGTTCCACGATCTCCCGCTGGCCGTCGACCGAATCCGAGCGCAGCGCGAACGCGATCTTGGCCCGGGTCGGGGTTCCCTTCCCGACCAGGCCGCCCTCGATCATCGCCCTGCGATCACCGGCGGGCAGCGACCTGAGGATGCTGCGCACCTGCTTCGCGGTCATGCCGCGCGAGGTCGGGTCCACGAAGTCGGTGATCGCCGGCCCCGGGCAGAGCTCCGCGCCGTCGCAGCTCGGGTCGTTCGGTTCGTAGCCGGACTCGGAAAGGATCTCGCGCTGGACCTGGGACATCCACGCGACCGTCGCGGGCTCGGTCACGTCGGGCCCCTCGACGATCAGGTCGATCTCCCCGGAGGTGCCGGTGGTCTCCTCGACGTCGAGGAGGTCCTGGACGACCGATGCCCTGGTCGGCAGGAGCTGCCCGATCTCGGTCCTCGTCTCGGCCTGGGTGCTCAGCGCCCACCCGATGGTGCCGAGGAGGACGGCGAGGGCCAGGATGCGTCCCGGCGCCGTGATCGTCGCCGCGAGCACGGCCTTGACCACGCCCCCGGCCCGGGCCACCCCCCATCCACCGCCGGGCTCGGGGCGGCGCTCGCCGCGCAGCGAAAGCAGGGCGAAGCCCGCCAGGAAGGTGACGGCGAAGCAGACCAGCACGCCTCCGCCGAGCAGGAGGCCGAACTGGGAGACGAGCGGCAGGTCGGAGAGCACGAGCGCGGCGAACCCTGCCGCCGTCGCGACGCAGGCGGTCGCGATCATCGGCGCCCCTCGGCTCGCCGCCTCCCTGGCCGCCTCGGCCGCCGGCACCCTGCCCGTCTCGTCGAACCTGGCCTGCAGCTGCACCGCGTAGTCCACGGTTAGCCCGATCAGGATCGGGACCGCACCGAGGGCGGCGAGGGAGAACTCGCCTCCGGCCAGGCGGAGGAAGCCCGCCGCGATCCCGATGCCGCCGAGCGCGAGGGCGAGCGGCAGCAGCCGCCAGACCGAGCGGAAGGTGAGCGCCAGGGCGAGCCCCATGAGCAGGATGGCGACCGCGGCGAGGATCAGCACCCGGACCGGAAGCTGGTCGTTCAGGCCGTCGAAGACCACGGGCGAACCGGAGACGACGAGGTCCACCTTCTCGAGCTGCGTCGAGGGGTCCCCGGCGGCCTGCCGGATCAGGTCGATCGCCTTCCCGCGTTCTGCCGGGGTCAGGTCGCTCCTCATCCTCATCACGATCTGGGCGGCATCACCCGATGGGAACAGGTAGTTGAGCTTGGGCTTCGGCCCGCGCCTCACGCCCCCGTCCCCGAACACGACCCGCCGGACGAAGGTCGGGTCCGCGAGGCTCGGCGCCTCGGTGAGGCCGTACTGCGAGACCACCTGGGCGGCGAGCTGGAGCAGACGGGCCCGTTCTGCCTCCCCCTCCGGGGTGTCCGGCAGGGAGCGGAGGCGCTCGAGTTGCCGGTCGTAGACCTCGGTGATCCCCATCACCGCCCGCCCGAGGAAGGTGGCCGGCCCGGAGAGGAGCTCTGCCGGCGCGAGGTCGTGGATCTGCTTGCAGACCCGGAAGAGCCTTCCCCTGCCGCGCGAGATGTCCCCGGCGAGGCAGGTCTCCAGCGTGGCGAGCCGGTTGAGGTTCTCCGGGGTGAGGGTCTCGACCAGCGGGCCCTTGGCCATCACCACCACGGGGTCGGACCCGAACGAGCGCTCCGCGTCCGCGTTCACGCGATACGCCTCGGAGTCGCGGTCGAAGAAGGCGTCGGTGACCGGCTGGGAGCCCATGCCGGCGGCCGCCCAGATCGAAGCCGCCGCGAGCAGCGCGGCGACGATCAGGACGGGCCACGGGTGCCGGGCGGCGGCCGCGGCGACTCCGCCGAAGAGCCTGGGCCCCTTGGTCAAGACGAGGCGCGCCGGTTAGCGGGGGTCAGGCCGAGGGCCGGGCATTGGCCAAAGGCCCGGGGCATCAGTCCATCGCGAGCGGGCCGACGACGTCGGCCTGCAGGAACTGGTGGACGAACTCGTTGTCCGACTCGAAGAGTTCTTCCTTGGGGCCGCTCTCGACGATCCGGCCCTTCCACAGCACGGCGATGAAGTCCGCGATCCGGCGGGCGGTGCCGAGGTCGTGGCTGATCACCATGTAGCAGCCACCGTTCTCGGCGTGGACTTCCTTGATCAGCTCGCAGAGCAGCGCGGTCCGCACCGGGTCGAGGCCGGAGTCCGGCTCGTCGAACATGACGATCTCGGGGTCGAGCACGAGGGCGCGCGCGAAGCCCGCGCGCTTGCGCATCCCGCCCGACAGCTCGTTCGGCATCTTGAAGTGGGCCTCGCCGAGGCCGACCTCGCGGAGGCGGCGGGTCACGATCGACTCGATCTCGTCCTCGCCCTTGTCGGTGTGCTGGCGGAGCGGGAACGCGACGTTGTCGTAGATGTTCATCGAGCCGAAGAGGGCCCCGTCCTGGAAGAGGAGCCCGAATTTCTTGCGCATCTCGAAGAGGTCGTCGTCGCTCAGGTCGGGGACCGACTGGCCCTTCACGAGCACGTCCCCGTGATCCGGGTAGAGCAACCCGACGATGTGCTTGATGAGCACGCTCTTGCCGGTGCCGGAGGGCCCGAGCACCATGGAGATCTGGTCGTCCGGGAGGCCGAGGTTGAGCCCGTTCAGGATCCTCGTCCGGCCGAACTGCTTGACCACGTCGACGATCTCGATGGCGTTGTTCTCGGTCTGCTGCTTCGGGCCGGTGTGCCACTTGTAGGGATCGTGGTCACCGGGACCGACGCCCGGGATGATGAAGTCGCGCCCGAGCACGGCCCCGTCGGACGCCACGAAGCCGACGTCCTCATCGGGCTCGTGGATGACGGCCGCGGCGGTCGAGGTGCTCTCGGCGACCTCTTCCTCCTCCGCGAGCTCGGCCTCGCCCTCGCCGACCGACGCGTCGGCCGCGGCGGCCTCGTCGGCCGCCTCGACCTCGGCGGCCACCTCGCCCTCGCCGGTGCCCTCGATCGCGGCCTCGACCTCGGGCGACTCGATCGGATTCTCGTCCGACCCCTGCGCGTCCGGTGTCTCGTCTGTGTCGCTCAAGCTCTCATCCTCCAATCGGCGCTCTCGGGTTCGCACCCCAGAACACCAGCGTGCCCAACATACCGATGATGTGAACCAGCACGATGTTCAGGACCATGGATTTCGCGGTCGCGGTACCCACCCCGACGGGCCCGCCCGAGGCCGTGTACCCGTAGTAGCAGCCGACCAGGACGATGGCCGTGGACATCGTCATGGCCTTTATCAAGCTGAATAAGACGTCGGGCGGGTTCTGGAACATCCAGAAGATCAGCTGGTAGCCGCCCGAGGAGACGTCCCCGATCTGCTCCACCACCGCGATGTACGAGGCGAGGAACCCGACGCCGATCGCCGCGATGTACATGAACGGCAGGGTGATCCAGGCGCCGAGCAGGCGGGTCGCGGCGAGGAAGGTGATCGGGGGCACGCCCATGACCTCGAGCGCGTCGATCTCGTCCGAGATGCGCATCGCGCCGAGCTCGGCCACGATCCCGGTCCCGACCTTCGCCGACATCATGTAGCCGAACGCGTAGGGGATGACCTCGCGCAGGTCGCACCAGGCGGCGAAGACGCCGGCGTAGGCGGGCGCGCCGACGGACCGGTTGAAGTACGCGCCCTCGATGCCGCACTGGAGGCCGAGCACGAAGACGAGGCCCCAGATGACCGTCGTCGAGCCGAGGATCAGGATGCCCGCCTGGTTCAGCGCCTCGCCGAAGTACTTGATGACCCGGCCCGAGTAGACCTGGCCCATGACCATCGCGCAGAACCGCGCGATCTCGCCGAGCGACTCCAGCCACGCGCGGGGGACCTGTAGCCAGCCGCTCGCCATCTACTTGATGGTCTGCAGGTCGGGGTTGGTCGCGAGCATGGTTTGCGTGAAGAGGTAGTTGAAGATGAAGACGCCGAGCAGCGAGGTGACGACGGCCTCGTTGACGGCCCGGCCGACGCCCGCGGCGCCGCCCGTCGCGGTCATCCCCTTGTAGCAACAGACGATCGCGATCACCGCCCCGAATAGCGTGCACTTGATCACCGACGCCGCCAGCTCGAGGGTCGACGCGTTCGAGAACAGCGAGGCGAAGAAGCCGCCGAGCGGCTGGTTGTAGAGGATCTCGGCCCCGATGCCGCCCGCGATCCCGAAGAGCAGCGCGTAGATGTCGAGGAGGCCGGTGATCAGCATCAGCGCGAGGAAGCGCGGCACCACCAGGTTCTTGATCGGGTCCACGCCGAGGACCTGGAGGGCGTCCAGCTCCTCGCGGATCTTCCGGGCGCCGAGGTCGGCGGTGATCGCCGTGCCCGCCACGCCGGCGACCACGACGGCGGTCACGAACGGGGCGAACTCGCGGATCGAGGCCAGCACGAAGAAACCGCCGAGACGGTCGAGGGCGCCGAACAGGGAGAGGAAGTTGGCGGCCTGCAGGCCGGGGGCGCCGAACCCGAAGGCGACGGTCGAGATCAGGAGCGGGAACCAGCAGAGCTGGAGGGCGAACAGGAACTGGCCGATGAACTCGTTCCCGTACGGGTACGGGGGCTTGATCGCGGAAAGGACCGTGCGACCGGTCAGGATCATCATCTCGCCGGTCTCGGCGAAGAACTCCTTGGCGGGCTCGAGGGCCTTTGTTGCGGTCGCGTTCACCAATCTCTCCCGGGCATGACGCCGCCGTACGCGCGGGACTGCCGTGGCGGCCAGTCTATGTGATCCTCCGGCGTGTGTGACCGTCGCCACACGCGTGGTATGTTGCGGCCCTCGTGAGGGGGACCAGCCTTAGAGCCATGCCACGAACCTTCGTCACCCTCCTGATGCTGACGGGCGCCTTCGCCTCAGCGGTTTTCGCCGCCGGATGCGGCGGTGGGGACGACGACGGACAGTTCGCGAACCAGCCGACCGGCGACTTCGACGTCGAGGTGATCGACGCCTCGTTCAAGCGCCTGCAGAAGGTCGCGGAGACGTACGACCTCGTGATCGCCGTGCGGAACGCCGGCGAGGAGACGATCCCGGCGATCAACGCCACGATCGACCTGCCCGGCATGGGTTCCACCCTCGCCTTCGCCTACGCCGACCGTCAGCCCGGCCTCGCGATGAACCAGCGGCCGATCTGGGTCCTGGAGGAGGGCTACCCGAAGCTGGCCGGCGAGGAGGGGCCGGGCGGCGCGGGAACCACGAATCGGCGGACCTTCGAGTTCGGCGAGTTGGACGCGGGCGACACCGCGAACATGGTCTGGCGCCTCACCGCGGTCCGGCCGGGCCGCTACGAGCTCGGCTACCAGGTGTCCGCGGGCCTCGGCCCGGGCACCAAGGCCGTCGACGCCGACGGTGAGACCCCGAAGGGCCTGTTGCCCGTCCGTATCTCCGGCTTGGCCCGGCTCACCCGGGTGAACGAGAAGGGCCAGGTGGTCCCCGTCAGCCCGGAGACCCAGGCCCGCGTCGAACTCCAGCGGGAGCAGGCGGCGGACCCCCTCGTCCCATAGCCTGCGGGCCATGAGGTCGAACGTCCCGGCAGGGTTTCGGCGCGTCCTGGCGGCGTGCTCGCTCGCATTGTCCATCGCGGTTCTCTCGTCCTGCGGAGGAGACGGCTCCAATCGGGGCTCCGGCGGCAAGCTGACCGCCGTCAACGCGACGTCGCTCGAGTCGCCCACCTTCATCACCGGTTCGCCCAGCGATCCCGCCATGGCCTTCGTGACCCTCCGGGGCGGCGTCGTGAGGACGATGATCAACGGGATACCGCAGGAGGAGCCGTTCCTCGACCTGAGCGGCCGCACCGACGCGAACAGGGGCTCCTCTCGATCGCCTTCCCCGACGACTACGCCGAGTCGGGGCTGTTCTACGTCTATTTCACCGACCGGCAGCAGAACATCAACCTGGTCGAGTTCGAGCGGAAGTCGGAGCTCGAGGCGGACCCCGATTCCGAGCGCCTCGTGCTCAAGATCCCCCACCCGAAGACCCAGAGCCACTTCGGCGGCACGATCCGCTTCCTCGGCGAGTACCTGTACCTCGCCACCGGTGACGGCGGCGGCAAGTTCGACCCACGCAACAACTCCCAGGACCGGAACTCGCTGCTCGGCAAGATGCTCCAGATCGATCCCCGCCGGGACGGCGACGAGCCGTACTCGATCCCGGAGGACAATCCCCTGGTCGGCAAGCCCGGCCGCGACGAGATCTTCGCCTGGGGCTTCCGCAACCCGTTCCGCTGGGCCTTCGACACGACCACCGAGGACCCTCACCTCTATGTGGCCGACGTCGGCGAGGGCGATCTCGAGGAGATCGACTACCTGCCGCTGGCCGAGGCCAGGGGCGCCAACTTCGGCTGGCCCGGGCTCGAGGGAACCAAGCCCGGCCGGGGCGAGGCGCCGCGGGACGCGGTCATGCCCGTCACGGTCCTCCCCCACCCGCCCTACTGCTCGGTCACCGGCGGCGTGGTGCCGGTCGAGGGCGAGAGCGCTCCCGCGTCCCTCGTGGGCAAGTTCGTCTTCTCCGACTTCTGCAAGAGCGACGTCATGACCATCGACCCCGCCGCCGGTCAGTTGAAGCCCGCGAAAACGGGTATCAGCGTGGAGATGATCACCTCATTCGGACAGACGGGCGACGGCGCCCTCTACGCGACCTCCCTCTCCGGGACGGTCTATCGGCTCGAGCAATGAACCGGGC
>Ga0065721_10007165_pt1 | contig 10477 bp, 14 predicted proteins | sample Mesricmetagenome_FD_59108 | JGI IMG/M metagenome (GOLD analysis project Ga0065721, IMG submission 59108) | Mesophilic microbial community from rice straw/compost enrichment Sample: eDNA_1 v2 (version 2) | ecosystem: Engineered > Solid waste > Grass > Composting > Bioreactor | place: USA: Davis... | reverse complement strand
GACGTATATCCACAGGATTGGTGGGTAGCTTCGGCTGTGTGTAGATGCGGTGCTGATTCGAGGACGGGTAGGACGAACGGGTCGCTTTGGACGCAAGGGAATCTCGATCAACTTCGTGCATGACCAGAAGACCTGGCATCAGATGGAAATGATTGAGCAGGCTCTTGGGAGGAAGATTGTTCGAATTCAGACACATGACTTGGACGAGATGGAGGAGGTATGTCCTCTTTCCCTGCGTTTGACTCGGCAGGCCATCTAACGTCTTTCTCAGAACATGAAGAAGGCTCTCAAATAGACGGATTATATGCCGCCAGTCCCAGGTCCCGTTCTTCACATCATACTCACGCTTGAATTGTACCATATAACCAACTTGATTGTTGACTCATCTGACTACTCCCTGGCTACGGGGTATGGTGTTCAAAGCCTCGCCTTGCAAGCAGCGTCGTAGATCTGAGCATTTATCGTCCTGGTATCCTTTCCAATTGTCTTGATGGTGTCCCTGTAAAGATCGACCTAGCGCTCCATTAGCCCAACTCCCACCAAAAAAACATCTTCACTCACCTTGATCAAGCCCCATACCCCAGCAACCGCATTCCCTGCCACCTTCTCAGCCACACCCTCTGCCACTTTCAAAACCTCCTCTGTGCCTCCTCCCACTACTGCGTCCAAAATGCCGTCTTTGAGCGCCTCTTGCGGAGTGAACCTATGTCCCTCGAGCGCGATCTTGCGGTGGGTACGGTGGTCACCGAACTTGGCGCGAACAATGGCAGCGAAGGAGAGGGGCCAGGGTGCGCCAAAGTGAACCTCGTTCATGCAGAGCCAAGCGTTGCGTTTGAGGCCATCGGTCATGATGCGGTAGTCGCAGGCAAGGGAGAGCATGAGGCCGCCGGCGAAGCAATGGCCGTTTATGGCGGCAATGGTTGGGACTAGGAAGAGTTACTTAGAGTATGAAAGAGAGAGAGAGGAACAGGAACGTACTGGGGAAGGTGAGGATACGGGCAAGCATCGGGTTGAATGTCACTACATGGCCGTTAGACGAATTGAGATGAGAGGAAGCATGGGGACTCACCAGGGAAGAAGTTGAAGTCTTTAATCGCGTTCTCAAAGTCCAATCCTACACGATACCGTCAGCCTCTGGTCTAGGAGAGAGAAAGGGAAACGCACCGTTACTGAAGAACTTGTCCTGGTCCCTCCTCCCAACGATAATCAGCGCTCCCTTGCCCAGCTTCTTGTCCCCTGTCTCCTGGGACTTGCCCCAGCTATCACGCCACTGGCGCTCAACCTCGTCTAGTGCAGGTTTAATGCCAGTGTTGATGAATGCACTCGTAAGGCGGTTGTCAATGCCATTCTTGAGCTCGATGATCCAGAGGTGGGGTTTGGCTGTTAAGATCGTTAGCGGGTCACCAACGGAAGAGGAAAGGCACGCACGCCGGGTGAGCTCGAGGAAGGGCGTAGCAGAGCCGGTGGGGTAGGTGATGGAGGTGGCCATGGTGGATAGAATGGTATGCGGGTAAGGATCGCTCGCTTTTATAAGCCCATACTGCATGTGATTGAGGAGGACAGGGCCGGTCTCTCGAGTAGACGGTGGCTAGTGTCCTTGAGCATCGGCGCCCGTAGTATCATCAAGTCACTTGAATGGTCAGTTGACTGGAGGAGAGCGTCAAAGTCTAGCGGGACAGAGGCCGGACCGCGGGGAAGGCAACGTGAAGCGGGTGCGGGAAAAACAAGGGTCAACACCGCTTTCTACTACCAACACCGTCATGTCTGCCAGGGAAGACACCATTGCCAAGGTCAAGGGTCAGTAGTCACTGTCTCTATTGTCTCTATACTAATCTAATAGTATTGCACTACCCACTAGCCCAACTCCAGGCCCGCGAAAACACCCTTCGGGAATCATGGGTCCGCGCGATGGAGGCCCGCCTCGTTCAGGAAGAACTCGGAAAGTGCCAACAGGGCGAGGGCGTCAACCACTACGAGAACTGCAAGTGGCTCGCAGACAAGTACCTTGACATGATGAAGGAGAGCAGGGTGCGTTTCCGTCACACTCCGAGCCTTCGTATCCGACTAACTCGAACCCATGTATCCAGCTCAAGGGATACAGGCAAATTGACGTGTAATAGACCACCCTTGGATACAACCCAGTAGACTTGCTATTATATCCACCCGCTTTCCGACCCACACCAGCCAAAAAATAGCGCTTCCAATCCCTCAGCGCCGCACAGGTCTATCAATACAACCACAGCAGATACAAGCACTCTCAAATTCCAACTATGAAAGTAAAGGGTAACAACGCCAAGATCCCCCACCCAAGATTCCCGAACCCAAGTAATATGGAAGCACTGGGCTCACTCGGCGTAGACGTTGGTCTGACATTCGCCCCCGTCCCTGTTCCGGGGGTTTTGGGTTGGCCAGGCGTCCCGACAAGCGCACTGGCGTTGTAGGCTCGTGTCGTGTTTCCTTGAAGAGTCCACCGAATCCCTCCCAGGACGTGCGAGATGAAGTTGGGGTCCTGTGAGGAGGGTTATCAGTGCAAATCTCGAGTGCTCGCCTCGCGCTTCTCACCTCCCAAATTTCATTCAGATGTCCCAGGCTCGTGTAGAAGCTCCTTCCAGCCGTTCCGCCACTTTGAACACCTGCACCGCGTTCCTGATACCAAGCTATAAGTCCTCGCATCAGGGCTAAGCTTTGTTTGAAAAGAAGGAAGACCATACCGATGGGATGGGGCCTGCCATGGTCGAACCTTGGTCGGCGTGTGTCTGAGAAGTACCGTCAGTTCAGTGTCTTCTTCTTTGTACCCTCTCTCGCGAACGGCAGGCGCGACTCACTTGTGTAACTTGATTCATCCACAGTCAGGACCACGACCGCCCCAACATCCCTTGGGTCAGATTCGAAATAGTATACCTCATCCCGTACATTCCACCTCTCTGGGAGGTTCTGTGTGCTTGGGTGTGTAGTGGCCATGGGGACAATGACCTATGTTTGAGTTTGGAGGGCGTAGCGCCAGTGTATGTCGAGGAAGCCAATTTAGAAGGGTGATCAGAGGAGATGCAGTAGGAAGTATGAGTATGGGCGCTTCTTCGAAGCTTAATGATTCCAAGGGACGCACCGCGCTCTGAAGATCAGCGTGAAACTCGAACTTGGAGCCTGGTGAAAAAAGGGTCAGCGACGCCGTCCAGCGCATGCGCAGGAAGGTAAGAAAAGGTTGAGTGAAACTGGGAATCGCGTCCTCGCTCAGGGACAAGAGCGGGTCTGTCCAGGACATGCGGAATCGAGAAGAGAACCCCCAGACGGTTCGAAAAGACATTAAACGTACCCAGCTCCCTCGTAAAGAACGTCGTATTCCTCTCACAGTCGGCCGCAGAGTGGATGCCCACAAAGTTCCCACCCGCATTCAAGTACGCCTGGAACGCCCTCCTCCCCTCCGCATCAAGCACTACAGCGACGAGTGGTCAGCAACGTAAAACACGCCCTCTATCTCTTTGGGAGGGGCAAACCAAACACACCATTCCCGACGGTACTCAAAAACACCACAGCATCATACGTCTTCAGTCCTCCTTCTTCTCCCTCTTCAAAGCGAAAAGCGGTAGCGTCCTCCGTACTCTCAACCACCGCACCTTCCGCAATACTCCCCGCCCCCCTTGTAATCACGCGAATACCAGTCGGTATAGAGTCGTGGCGGAATTCACCGGGTTGTGTAGCTGAGTAGATGAGGATGCGTGGACCGGTGGCTTGTGCGGATGCGAAGGAAGGTGTGGAGGTGATTAGGCTGAGAGTGAGAGGAAGGGCGAGGAGACTGAGGGGCTTGAGCTGGAGCATCGCGTGTGTCGTAGGTGTGTGCTGGGACGAGAACAATGGTGTTTAAGGAGGTGTGTGCGAGGACATACACGGTCGGTTGTGGTCGTTGTCTGTATGAGGATGCCAAGGACAAGTGAGTCCAACATATGACATACGCGCGCGACACCCCATCATGGGAGAAATACGGTGCTACAATTGCTTGTAGTGGGGAAGGGCTGCAATATCGAGCTCACATAAAATGAGAATTAAAACCAAGGAATATCCTTGACATTACAGTGTGATGTAAGTCGTACAGATCTAGCAAGAACCAAGATGACTGTGCGTGCTACTATATGATAGAGTTGGGGATCAGTGGTATGTGCGATGATAGCCAGAAGCAAAGCGAGGGCCAATTAGCAGCAACAGATACAATAGTGTACAAATCCAAGCAAAAGGCAAGAGGAAGGCCGTGGTGTACGAGTGAGGATTGGCTCAAGAGAGGGAGGTTGAACAGGGTGTGGGAGGGTCAGGTCCACAGCTTACTGAGGCCGACATTCAGGTTCTTCACCCTCCTCATCATCCTCATCCTCCCACTGGTCCTCGTCGTCGCCGAAGTTCTCTTCGTCGAGGAAGGACTCCGGCAACTTGGCAATGTCGGCTACCTCGAACTTGGCATCGTCCACAATCTCAGGCAGAGGCTCGATGTTCTCTTTCTTCGGCGGCAGGATCGCAGCGAGCGCCTATGATTTCAGGAGGTCAGTATCGGTAGAGCACAGCGGGAGTCAACAAGTCTTACTTTGAGATCGACGGTCTTCAACCAATCGTCGGTGGGCATCTCCAACGTCAAGACGACATATAGGTCGCCCTTCGAGTCTGGCCTCTTGAAGATGGGCATCCCTTCCCCTCTCAGAACAATCGTCTCTCGGGGCTGTATGATCTTCCCTGGTGGACTCGAAACGTTGATCCCGCGCCCATCGAGGTGTGTCACAATGATACGCGAAAACCCAAGGAGCGCCTCCGAAAGCGTGATGGTGGCATGTGTAATTAAGTCTGCACCTGCACGCTCAAACGAATCGTGTTTCTTGGTCTTGAGGATGAAAGTCACGTCGCCTGGGGGAACGCCGGGCTACAGGAGTGGACAAGGTTCAAGTTAGCCACAAAACCCCAGTTGGGGAAGGCGAACCCAGAAGGGTGGCTCGCATATTGAGAAGAAACACTTACATGCTGATCTCCCGCACCAGTAAGCACGATCCTGTGTCGATCAGGAGCTCCCCGGTCGATGAAGATCTCTTGCCGCCCCTTTTCCTTGACAACTTTTTCGCCCTTGCACTTTTTGCACCTATGTACGAGAGAATGTGTATGAGGACTGCACCCTGGAATGCGGCAGGGGCCTGGACTGAGAACTCAAGCTGTTGGGGTAGACGGACCTTTCCTTTTCCTTCAAGCGCTCGCCTTCACCCTTGCAATCACGGCATTGGGTTCGTGCAACGTGCCTCGTCCTGCCTACCCCTTGTTGAACGGTCGTCCAACCTCTGCCCTCGCATGTCGAACAAGGTTTTGGTTTGGCATTTCCACGAGCACCCGTCCTGTAAGGTTATAGGCAGAGTCAGCACAGGATGCCGTCGATGCCAGGCCAGCCCACGCGGCCATGAAGAATCGCGGAGCTCGTGGCAGAAAAACGAGGACCTACCCCTTGCAGCCTCCGCAGACGGTGTCCTTCTCCATATTCATCTTGACTGTCTTGCCGTTGTACAGGTCCTCCAGGGTGACCTCGTAGGGTATGACGCTATCCTCACCCTTCGTCCGTGGGCGTCCATTGCCTGGTCCAAAGTCGAAGCCGAACATCTGACTGGCGAAGAATTGGGCAAACATATCATTCGCATCTCCGGGCCCACCGCCTTTGCTCAGGCCATCCATACCATACCGGTCGTACACCTCTCGCGAATCTGGATCGCTGAGGATCTCGTACCTGAAAGGGAACAACATGGTGAACGCTCGGAACCTAGAGTCCAAACAGAGGAAGAGATACGTACGCAGCGGCCATGTCCTGGAACTTCTCAGCGGCATCAGGATCGTTGATATTTTTATCCTGCTCAGCGGCGACTGGGGTCAGATCGAGAGTCGCGGAGGACGGTTGGGCAAAGAGTACCGACAGGATGGTGTTCCTTGGCCTAACGGAGGTTAATCCTAGTGAATACGTGCTGAATGGGGCGTGATAAGAACCTTTTTCTTGTATGCTTTCTTGATATCATCTGTTGACTGTATTAGAGGTGACGCTGGGGAACACGAGTTCAAAGTGACCTGCCTGGGCTGGCATCTGGTGCGACACCCAAAAGTTCGTAGAGCTGCGTCTCGACGGCCACTGGTTGTATAGAGTTAGACTAAAGTAAAAGCGGTGAGGAGAGGAGAGCTGACTGGTAAGGTGAAGGAGTGATGAGGACCAGCTTTTGACGGAACGCGACCACGTAAATATTCCCTCCGAATTTCGACCCCATATTTTTCGCGCCTCTCACGTGTAGCGGAGTTTGTCGGAGATTCAATTTCCGACAGCGTGATCGGAAATGTTTTTGCAGCTCCCTTCGCTCGCTGTTCGTCCACGATACATTCTAGGTAAGCTTACTCTCCATTGACGTCTGGGGATGATGCTTCATATACCTTATCTACATTGTCGGAATGTTTTCGAACACTTGTCGACAAAACTCTATGCCTGACCGCTTCCTCTTGGTCGTTCTAATGCTCATAAAATTTTCTCTCTCCAGGTCTCCAACCTCAGTCACAATTGACGAACGTACATTTCGGTCGAGCCCATATACTCTACTCGCGTAGTCTGCTCTGCCTTACCTGTATCCATAGCGTCCCAATGAACTTTTATTTCGAGGCCAGCCAAGTCCTGGACCGACTAGATGCCAAACAAGGCTCGATAAAGGGCCTCATCGCCACCCTTCCCGAGAAAAACAGGAAGCGCTCAGCTGCCTTGATCATTGAAACATTGAAATGTGAGATTCCATTCCATATACCCCAGTCGGTCAGTGGTGAACCCCACCAATTAACAGACAAACCCGTCCTCCTCGATGTCATCGCCGCCTCCGGCTTGATGAAGCAGGAACGTAAATTGACCTCGCTGAACCTCGCGCTCGTCCTTGTTCACGATCTCCTGCTTGCTCGAGGGATCCAGACTGGCGATGGTCCTATCAAGCAAGCTGTCCTCCGCCATAAGACCCGGCTACATGGAGAGTTCCAAAAAGCAAAAATTAAACGAGGGGCAATGTCAACCTCGGACCTCGCCCAGACTGCAGACGAAAGATCAGGTAACACCCCTTTCTTGCTTTCCAATCATGCTGCGTGATAGTCGTGAAGCACTGACTATTGCTTGTTACGCCCAGCTGCCATTCCCCGATATGTCCGTATAAATACGATGTTGTGGAACGTTGAGGATGCGATTGCGCACTTCGCATCGTCAGGCTTCACCCTGAGGGACTCGTTCGTTGCAGGGTACACCACCGATTATCTATCACCAATGTGCCCTAACACTGACGAGTGCGTTCTCAGTGTCAATGACGAGAAGGACTTTGCGCAGGACCCCCACATCCCTGAACTCCTGCTCTTTGCACCCCACACGTCTTTTACAGACGACTCCCTGTACCAAAACGGGAAGATTATTTTGCAAGATAAGGCATCGTGTATGCCTGCCGTCGTGCTTTCCCCGCCGGAAGACGCAGTAGTCATAGATGCGACTTCCGCTCCCGGCAACAAGACGTCTCATCTCTCCGCGATAATGGAAGGCAAGGGCAAGGTTCGCATCTACCTATACCGTTCTCTGCTACAAAAGAAGTTAAATGCAGTGTTAATCCTTAACGGGCGATCGTCCCTCCGCCTACGATAGCTGTATGCCTTCGAAAGGGACCGCAGGCGGTTCAACACCCTCAAAACCATGCTTTCCAGAGCCCAGTGCAGTAACGTCGAACCCATAAACTCCGATTTCTTGACCATTGACCCCAATGATGAGCGTTACCGCAATGTGACGCATATGTACGGTTTCCTCAATTGTTTTGCATCTATCCTTCTTGGTACTAACGACTGGTATCACCCCTTTCTTCCCTTGACTTGTCTGAACACCGCGATGCTCGCAGTCTCTTGGACCCTTCATGTAGTGGATCGGGCATCATCAATCGCTTAGATCACCTTGTCGAGCAAAGTGTGTCATCTCCCTCTCGATCGCCACCCTATCACATTCTCTGACACTGCTCATTGGCTGTCAGCTTCACCTGAGGACGAAGCTACGACTGATCGACTTTCGAAGCTCGCGGCGTTCCAATTGAAGATGATTCAACACGCCATGAAGTGTGAGTGGTCGCAGATTCGACGCATTGTCTTTACGTCCCAACTTACGAATGTTTCACCTTCACTAACTCTGGGACCCCACCCGTCCTCAATTCACTGATCTGAACCCGTGACACAGTCCCCAATGTCCAAAAGATCGTCTATTCAACGTGCAGTATCCACGCAATTGAAAATGAGCATGTCGTCCGCGACGCGCTCAAAACCGAGGAGGCGACAACCTACCGGTTCACTCTCGCACCTCGAGACGCTGCTATCCCTTCCTGGCCACGCCGCGGCCTCCCAAGCGAAATGGAATCGGCAGGTGAGCGAGTTTGTCTCATTTCCGTCTTGCAATTCAGACCTTCCGATCGAGAGTGGGTTCCCGCCGCACGATTACCCCCTTCTGACTTCCTCTCTGGAAGACTTCATTACGTCCATATCTAACCCCCCATTCTCTGTAGTCCACGCAGACTCAGTAATCCGATGTGTACCGGGAGAAGACCTGACAAATGGGTTCTTCGTCTCCTGCTTCATCAGGACGCCAATCGACACCCATAATAGCCAGAAAAGAAAGGCAAGGGACGAGTCAACGGAAGAGGTGACTGCTGAGACAACATCCATCAGGCGCAAGCCTAAAAAGCGGAAGGCAAAGAAACCGAAGGTGCCTGCGGAGGAGACCACGATCGCTTAGCAGGCGCTCTGTCACTCGCAAGCCCATCTAGACTATCAATATTTTCCCTCCCGCCCATAATCGTGCATTGATTTCGAAAAATCATATTTTTTCGCCCAGAATTAATCAACAAAACATTCGTTACAGTAAAGACCTAAAACCGCGAGGTTAGTCCATTTTCCGAGAAGCAGGCACGACCCGCGTTCTCTCTCATCAAAAGTTCGGAAGCTGGATGAGAGCGTGGCGATGATTGATCAATCATACAACATCGAATGAGAGATTTACCACAGCTAAAAACAAACGAAGCGTTGAGATGCATGCCAAAGAAGGCCAATTACAGGATAATTCGAAGAGAAGGGGTAAAGAGAAAGTGCAAGGCGTGAGACGGTTAAGAACCCTGCTGCTGAGCGTATTGGCCTTGATAGTAAGCGGCGTAGTTAGAGTAGTCTTGAGCTTGACCATATCCTGGCGCGGCAGCGGCGGCCCCGTAACCTTGCCACTGAGCAGAGGGATCACCATATCCTGGAGCACCGCCGTAGCCACCGCCGTAGCCACCTGGAGGCCGGTAGCCTTGCTGCTGGGGCATCGGTGCAGGCTGCGCCCACACTTCCGGCCGACGCCATGGCGGAATGTTGGTACCGCCCGCCGTGATGTCGTGTCCTCCGGTGGGTGCATTCCAAGACTTGAGCGGATCGTTAGCAGCTGGGGTTTCACCTAATTCTGCCATGAGACTGGCGTATTCCGAGTCGAAGCCACCCCGAGGCATGAGCGAGCCGCCTGGTGGAGGATGGGGTGCATTAGGGTCCCTGTTGACTGTGCAGTCCCGAGCCATATGGCCAGCGCTTCCGCAAACTCTGCAAATGATGTTCGCGGTAAAATTGCGCTGCTCAGGGCAGTCGTACTTGCGATGGCCGACGCCACCACAATTTTGGCAAATCTGGTTTTCGTCGTCACGAAGTGTTCCATTCAGCGCTGCAAGCTCACGGAGCTGGTTGCGCTTATGGTCGTTCTGCCCTTCTGGAGTAGACGCCGCCTAGACAAGCTGGGTGATTAGAAACATATACGTCGAGATCGCAGAAAGATGACCCACGGTTTCGATGACCTTGTTAATCATTTTGACACAAGCTGCGACCTTATCTTCACTGTCAGCGATGACAAGACAGTGGAGGTCTTCCTCTGCATCATCGGCGAATTGATCAGGGCGAGCCTTGCCCTCCTTGACACTTCCCTTGCCACGGATACTGATCTTCGCACCACTCTCGCGCTCCATCTTCTTCAAGCTGTTGCCTCGAGGGCCTACCAGCAGACCGAAGAAATTGATCTCGGGAAACTCTTTGACAGGAATATAGACTTTCTCAGATGGACGCTGAGACCGCTTCTGTTGGTGGTATTCGACAGGAGGTCGGAAGTTGGGGTCATTCTTCATGGCTTTGTCCACCAGGCGAACCCGTTCTTCTTCCAACTTCTTGCGGTAGCGAACTTCACGCGTGTTCGTGCGGCGACCCTGCGAATCGTAGGTGGGAGGGGGAGAAGGAGAACTGAAATCGGAAGGGGTGAGTCCTGGATCATGGCCAAAGCGATAACATACGCACCGTTCACGCTCAGGAGGGATATAGTCATTCAATCGCAACTTGCGGTTAATTTCTTCCAGGCGCAAGTGGATGGCATAGTTGTCGAGCTGTGCCTGTGAGACGCCAGCAGCAGAGATTGCAG
>Ga0065721_10010682_pt1 | contig 10481 bp, 10 predicted proteins | sample Mesricmetagenome_FD_59108 | JGI IMG/M metagenome (GOLD analysis project Ga0065721, IMG submission 59108) | Mesophilic microbial community from rice straw/compost enrichment Sample: eDNA_1 v2 (version 2) | ecosystem: Engineered > Solid waste > Grass > Composting > Bioreactor | place: USA: Davis... | reverse complement strand
TCGGGCGTCAGAAGCGCTGCCACGCCGATCTCCGAAATATGGGTTCGAAGGCCGCTTGCCTGCGACAGGAAGGCCTCGGTGGTGTTGGTGGGCGCGGCATCGCTCACCTGCATCTGCCGCCGGTCGATGCCGGCGCGGTCGGCCTCGGCGATCAGCTTGTCGCCGGCCGCATCGCGGCCCACGAGCCCGATCGTCTCCACCGGAATGGAGGCGTCGAGCCTGCGGATGTCGACGGCGAAATTGCAGGCCGAGCCGCCGCCGCGTTCCTCGAGCCCCCAGGTAATGGCGACGCTGTCCTCCTTCGGCCAGGCGTCGATCATGCGGTTGCGGTCGAGGCACCAGGTGCCGCCGGTCACAAAACCGCGTTGACGTTCCGTTGACATGTGACTTCTCCGAGCGCTCAGTTGGCCTTGAGCACCTTCTCGGTGATCTCGATGTCGTCGGAAAGCGGCCGCAGCGGCTTCTGGCCCAGCTCGGCAAGCGCGCCGTGATAGGCGCGCACGGCCTCCTCCGGCTTGAGGTCGCCGTCGGCCACCGCCCGCATCAGCCGCACCATCGTCAGCGGGTCTTCGGCGAGGTTGATCTTGCGGCCGAACAGCGCCACGCGCGCGCCGTACTTTTCCGCCTGGTGAAGCAGCTCGAACGTGTCGCGCGCCGTACCCGCGCCGCCGCCCAGGACACCGACGATCAGGCTCGGATCATAACTCGCGAGCTCTTCCAGCGCCTTCGGGCCGTTATAGACGACCTTGAGGAACTGCGGCCGCTGGGCGCGCGTCAGCCCCGCCAGCATCCGCACGATGCAGTCGTTGACATAGTGCGGCATCACCTCGGGCGAAAGGCCGGTCTCGACATTCGGGTTGAACACTTCGAGGAAATATTTGAAGCCGTGCTCGTCGGCCTCCTCGACGAAATCGCGGAAGGCGCGCAGCGTCTCGAGGTCGCGCTCCAGATTGTTGTTGAAGGTGACCGAGTAGAGGCCGAGATCGGCGTGCCGGCGGTGGGGCTTCAGCGACGCGGTGCGATAGGGCCGCGAGGGTTCTTTCGCATAGGTCGCGCCACGGCCCACCCAGATGTCGGTCGTGTCATTGGCGCGGATCGCCGTCTTCACCTGGCTGCCGTCGAAGACGCCCATCTCCGTGAGCAGCTCGATGTTGGAAGCCGATGCGAGCATGATGTCGACGATGTCCTGGCGCACGATCTCCGCGATCTGCTCGAGAAACTCGGCGCGGGTGCGGGTGCGGCTGATCGTGCCGTCACGCTCCAGCTTCGGCCCGGCGGAAGGGATCGACGGTCCCATGTCGCCGTCCTTGGCGTCCGCGATGATGAAATCCGAGCGCCTGTAGTTGCCCGCGCGGATATTGGCGATCTTTGCGTCGTAACGCGTCATTCTGAATGTCCCGTATTCTCAATTGATCATGAAACCGCCGTCGACGGGCATGGCCAGACCGTTGACCATGGACGCCTCGTCGGAAAGCAGAAAGAGGATGACCTCGGCAATCTCGTCCGGCTCGGCAAAACGGCCGAGCGGGATACGCGAAAGCATGCGGCCGGATTTCTCCGGATCGCTCCAGGCCTTCACCGCCATCGGTGTCAGCGTCACCGTCGGATTGACGCAGTTGACGCGGATGCCGTGGCGGCCGAGTTCGTTGGCCATCACCCGCGACATGCCGTCGAGTGCCCCCTTGGAGGCGCAATAGGCGGCATGGTCGGCAAAGCCGATGAAGGAGGAAATGCTGGAGACGTTGACGATCGCACCCTTCTGGCCGCGCCTTATGAGATCCCGGGCATATTCCTGTGACAGGATCATCGGGGCGCGAACATTGACCGCATAGAGCTTGTCGAAATTCTCGACGCTGACGTCGAGGAAGGGTTCGAGCTCGGTGGTGCCGGCATTGTTGACCAGATAGTCGGCCGGAAGCGCGGCAAGGGCTGCCTTCCGGGTCGCCTCAGCATCGGCCAGATCGACCGCGATCGTCTCGCAGCCGATCTCCTTCTTCAGCGCATCGAGGTCGGCGGCCGACCGTGAGATCGCCGTCACTCTTGCCCCGCGCCTGTTCAGCACGAGGCAGATCGCGCGGCCGATGCCCTTGCCGGCACCGGTCACCACGACATGCTTGCCAGCGAAATCCATGGTTGAACCTCCTCCACTCTGTCGGGCCGTGAGTCGCGGCCAGACATCACCATCCTGCCGCGCGGGACGGGGTCCGCACAACAGCTTTTTCGGACTGTCAGAGCCTTGTCCCGGTTTCCCGGTCGAACAGGTGGGCCTGCGATACGTCGATGCGGAATGGAAGCTGCTCGCCCGGCCGCTGGCGGACGCGTTCCTTGACCACCGCCACGACCGGATCCTTGCCGAGGGTTGCGAAGATCTGCGTTTCCGACCCGGTCGGTTCGAGCACCGAGATCGTTGCCGGCAGCCCCTCGCCACCGATCTCGATATGTTCGGGGCGGATGCCGTAGGTCACCTGCTGGCCCTCGTGCGCGGAGCTTGCCGGCGCATCGAGCACCGTTCCGTTATCGGAGACGAAGACGGCCCTGCCGTCGCGCGTCTCGACATGGCCATGCAGGAAATTCATCGACGGCGAGCCGATGAAGCCGGCGACGAAGACGTTTTCCGGCCGGTCGTAGAGGTCGAGCGGCGCGCCGATCTGCTCGACGCGGCCGTCGCGCATGACGACGATCTTGTCGGCCATGGTCATCGCCTCGATCTGGTCGTGGGTGACGTAGATGGTGGTCGTCTTGAGCCGCTGGTGCAGCTCCTTGATCTCGACGCGCATCGCCACCCTGAGCTTGGCGTCGAGGTTCGACAGCGGCTCGTCGAAGAGAAAGACCTGCGGGTCGCGCACGATGGCGCGGCCCATGGCGACACGCTGGCGCTGGCCGCCTGAAAGCTGCTTCGGGTAGCGGTCCAGGTATTTCACCAGGTCGAGGATCTCGGCCGCGGCCATCACCTTGCGGTCGATCTCCTCCTTCGCCACGCCTTTCAGCCGCAACGAAAAGCTCATGTTGTCCCGCACCTTCATGTGCGGGTAGAGCGCATAGGACTGGAAGACCATGGCGATGTCACGATCCTTGGGTGGGGCGTCGTTGACCACCTTGCCGCCGATCATCACCTCGCCGGAGGTGATCAGCTCGAGCCCCGCCACCATCCTCAGAAGCGTGGACTTTCCGCATCCGGACGGGCCGACGAGCACGACGAACTCGCCATCGGCGATGTCGATGTTCACCCCGTGAATGACGGTGAGCCCACCGTATTTCTTGACGACATTCCTGATCCTGACATCCGCCACGGCCTCACTCCTGTTATTCCGGCATGATGATCTGCATCTTCACCTCGCCCTTGGGCGCGGAGGCGGCGATCTCGAAGGCCTCCACGCTCTCGTCGAAGGAGAAGTTGCGGGTGATCAGCGGTTTGACGTCGATCGCGCCCGACGACATCATGGCAATGCAGCGCGGGAAGACATGCGCATAGCGGAAGACGTGCTCGACGCGCGCCTCGCGCACCATCGCCTTGCCGAGGCTGTAGGGGATCACCTCGCCCGAAGCGCCGATGAAGACGACACAGCCGCCCGGCGCCAGCGCGTCGAAAACGCCGGCGGCACCCTTCTCGTGGCCCGAGCATTCGAAGACGACATCGACACCCCAGTTGTCGGTCTCGGCCATCACCGTCTCGGTGAGATCGCGCGAAGCGACATTGACCGGAATGATGGCGCCCAGTTTGGCGGCAAGCTCCAGCTTGGTGTCGTCGACATCGGAGACGATGATGCGCGAGCAGCCGGCGCTGAGGGCCGAAAGTGCCGTCACCAGCCCGATCGGGCCGGCTCCGATCACCAGGCCGACGTCACCGGGCTTGATCTTCGCCTTGGTTGCGGCATGCACGCCGACGGCGAGCGGCTCGACCATCGCTGCTTCGGCAAAGGAGACATTGTCGGGCAGCTTGAAGGTGAAGGCTTCCGGATGCACGACGGTGGGGCGCAGCACGCCGTGAACCGGCGGCGTGGCCCAGAAGCGCACCGCCGGATCGACATTGTAGATGCCGAGCCGGGTCGCCTTGCTGTTGGGGTCCGGAATGCCCGGCTCCATGCAGACGCGGTCGCCGACTTTCAGCGTGGTGACGGCGCTGCCCGTCTCGATGACGATGCCGGAGGCCTCGTGGCCGAGGATCATCGGCGCCTTCACCTGGAAGATGCCGCTGCCGCCATGGGTGTAGTAGTGGACGTCGGACCCGCAGATCCCCACCGTGTGCAGCTTGATCCGCACGTCATGGGGCCCGAGTTCCTCCTCGATCGGGAAATCCCTGAGCGACAGGCGTCCCTTTTCCTCGAGTACGAGTGCTTTCATCTTTTCTGCTCCTTGCTTCCGGCGCTCCGGGCGCCGGTGTTCTTCCTGCCCGCGGCTCAGCCGCGAGCGATGATGATGGCCGCAAGCGCCAGCGAGATCACCGTGGCCACCGGCAGCGGCAACAGATGTTCGACGAAGCGCATCCACAGAAGATGGATGGCGACGAACAACACCGCCCCGATGAATCCGCGGTCGAAGGCATTGGTATGGATGGGCAGAAAGCCCCTGCGTTCCTCCTCCTCCGCCTGTTTCCCCTCATCGACTTCGTCGAGATCGATCAGCGGCATGGCCCTACTCCTTCACGGCTCCGAAGGTCAGGCCCGCCACGATCCGGCGCTGCACGATGCCTAGCACGATCAGCGCCGGCAGCAACGTCAGCATCGAGGTGGCGGCCAGCCTTCCCCAGTTCGTTCCGGTGACGGTGACGAATTCGGCCAGCATCGTGGTGATGGTGCGGGCGTGAATGCTCGTCAGCGTCGCGGCGAAGAGATATTCGTTCCAGGCGAAGATCCAGGTGAGGATCAGCGTCACGGCCAGCCCCGGGCTCGCCAGCGGCAGGATCACGCGGGTGATCGTCTGGAAGGTGTTGGCGCCGTCCACCGCCGCGGCATCGTCGAGCTCTATGGGGATCGCGTCGACGATCGAGCGCAGCGTCCAGATGGCGAACGGCAGGTTGAAGACGCAATAGAGCAGGATGAGCCCGATGCGCGTGTCGAACAGCTTCGAATCACCGATCACGAAAACCTGCGTGTAGAGCAGGAAGAGCGGCAGCAGGAAGACGGCCGGCGGCGCCATGCGGTTGGTGATCGTCCAGAAGAAGACGTTCTCCTTGCCCACCAGCTTGTAGCGCGACAGCGCATAAGTGGCGAGAAAGCCCAGCGTGGTCACGATCACCGCGTTCGCCGTGGCGATGATGATCGAGTTGGCCATGTAGGCCTGGAAGTTCGGGTCGGCGAGCGTGCTGGTATAATTCTCGGAGAAGAACGAGGTCATGATCAGGCTCGGCGTGCCGAAGAGCTCGGCACGGCTCTTTGCCGAGATCAGGAACATCCAGTAGATCGGAAACAGCGTGATCAGGCTGGCGACGATCCAGATCAGGACGTAGAGAACGGGGCGTTCCTTGCGCATCAGTCGGGCCTCCTCANNTCACGCCGNGCNACCAGCGCCGCATAGAGCAGCCAGCACATGACGATGGTNAGATAGAGCACGATCACCGACATCGCGCCGCCATAGCCGTAGTCGGTCTTGGGGAAGACGATGCGCCAGATGTGCAGGCCGACATAGCGGGTGGCCGCGCCCGGCCCGCCGCCGGTCAGCATCCAGATCTCGTCGACGGTACGCAGCGCGTCCATCAGCCGGATGAAAACGGTGGCGAGGATGGTCGGCTTGAGCAGCGGAAGTGTGACATGCCAGAAGATCTGGAAGCGGTTGGCGCCGTCGATCTGCGCCTGCTCGAACGGATCCTTGGGCAGCGACGAAAGCGCCGCGAGCATGGTNAGNGTNACGAGCGGCGTCCAGTGCCAGATGTCCATGAGCACGGTCGTGTAGAAGGCCTGGTCCGCGTAGCGACCGATATTGAGGTCGATGCCGAACCAGTTGCGCAGCAGATAGGGAATCGGCCCCAGCCCGGGGGTCACCAGCAGCCGCCAGGTGGCGCCGACGGCAATCGGGGCGACGACCAGCGGCAGGGTGTGGATCGTGCGGAAGAAGCCCTTGCCGGGAAAGTCGCGCATGAACAGCTGGGCGAGCAGGTAGCCGAGCACGATCTGGCTCACCACCGCAAAGACGGCGAATTTCAGCGTCACCCAAAGCGATTTCAGGAACTGCGGGTCGAAGACCAGCCGGCGGAAGTTTGCCACGCCGTTGAACTGCATCGACGCATCGGCGGCAAAGCTGTTCCACTGGGTGAAGGACACGACCAGCACATAGATGAACGGCAGCACGCCGAAGACCGCAAGAATGAAGAGCGTTGGCGCCAGCAGAAGCCAGCCCACCGTCGGAGATCGCATCGTCTTTCTCCCTATCCTTCCGAAGCCGCCGCCGCGCCCGAGGGAGCGCGACGGCGCGTGCGTCAAGCGTCCAGGGAGGTCACTTGCGATAGCCGAGGTTTTTCAATTCCTCGTCCGAGGCCGCCGCGGCCTGGTCGAGCGCGTCCTCCGGCGACAGTTCGCCTGTGATCGCCTGGTAGATGTACTGCGCGGCGACCTCACGGACCTGGTTGTGGAACGGGAAGGGCGGTGCGCCACGGAACAGGTAACCCTTGTCCTTCATCAGCGTGTAGTAGCCGGAGACCTTCTCGTCCTGCGCCTTGACCTTCGGATCGTCATAGGTGGCGTTGTGGGTGATGCGCGAACCGGCCACCGCCCAGTCGGCCTGCACGCCGTCCTGCGCGATATACTGCAGGAAGAGCAGCGCGGCTTCCTTGTTCTTGGACGAATGCGGGATGCCGAAGGCGCCGCCGTCATAGTAGCCGATATAGCCATCGCCCTTCTCGGCGGCGGCCATCACGCCTTCAGCCACCGGCGGCAAAGCCACGCCCACCTTGCCGACGACGGCAGACTTCTTGTCGTCGGTGGCGATCCAGGCCGCGTTTTCGCCATAGACAAGGCCCTGGGCGGCACGGCCCGCGGCAAAGGTCGCCGCGACCTCATCCCAGGTCGAGCTGGTCGACTCCGGCGGCGCGAAGGCCAGGTTGTCGAGCCACCATTTCAGCGCCGCCTTGGCTTCGGGGCTGTTCATGCGGCCGCCGTTTTCCACCGAGGCGGCATAGGTGTCGAGCGTGATGCCCCAGTTGTAGACGCCGTAGGTGGGCGCCACCGATTCGACGAATTCGTAGAACGAGGACGGGTGCCCCGTATTGGCCTGCACCGTCGTACCCCAGAGCTCTATGCCCTTCTCCTTGCCGAGATTGGTGAAGAACTCGGCGATGTCGCGATATTGCTGGTGGGTGGTGGCCGGTGCGAGGTCATAGCCGTACTTGGCCTTGAAGGCGTCCTTGTTCGCCTGGTCCTCGAACAGGTCCTTGCGATAGAGATAGACCTTGATGAAAGCTTCCATCGGCACGCCGTAGAGGTTGCCGTTGGCGCCCTTGAAATTGTCGACGAAGGTGGTGAACTTCGTCGGATCGAAATCCGGCGACTTCAGCTTGGCATTGTCGTTGAGCGCCTGGGTGATGTCGACGAGGAAGTTGCGGGCGAGATAGGAATAGATGATGTCCTGCTCGATGTAGACGAAGTCATAGACGCCGGTATTGGCCTCCATGTCCTTGATCGCCTTGTCGTACATCTGGTCCCAGGACGTTGCCTCGAACTCCACCTTGATGCCGGTCTTCTCGCTGAATTCGGGTGCCAGCACGTCACGCACATAGGCGGAAGGCGGCGTGCTTTCGGAAATGCCGCGGATGGTCACACCCTTGAGATCGGCGGCCGCATCCGACCAGAAATCCGCGGCAGCCGGCATCACGCTGGAAAGCAGGCCGATCGCGGCTGCAGCCAGCACAGTTCTGCTTCGTCTGAACATGCGTTCTCCTCCGTTTGTCTGAAGGCGGCGCCTGCAGCTCCTCCCGCAGGTCTCACGCCTCGTGCTGCCGGCAGGTTTGCCGGCATGTCTGGACAATCCCGACGGCGCGGCTCCTCCCGCTCATCGAGTTCTCCTTGAATTACCGATGCTTGGGCTTCGGTTGGCCGGTCCCTGATGCGACTGGCACACTTGACTTTAAGCGCGAGGGGCACGTCCCGCTACGCGCGTTTTGAAGGCAATCTATACTTTTTTGCAGGGCGGGCCGCACGGCCCGGGACGGGCGCAGATACCTAGACCTCCGGCCTGTCCGGCCGCTGTCGGACGCTCGCGGGCACGAAAAGGCCGACTGCCGGTCGCCCGGCAGCCGGCCCTCAGGTCAGCACCGCATCAGGAAAACGGGCTGGGGGTTCAGACCGCCTCGCGCAGCCGCATGGCCTCCGGGTCGTAGACCCGGCCGAAGCGGTTGTCGAGGAAATCGGAGAGCGCGATTTCTTCCTGGCGCACGAACCCCTTCTGCGGCAGCTTGCCGTCGGCAAGCAGGTCGAGGACCGTGGCGATGCCGGCAGCGGTGGTGATCTGGATGGCGCTCATCCGCTTACCGCTGACCAGGTTGGCATAGACCTTGTTGGCATAGGTTTCTTGCAGGTAGCGGCCGTCCTTCCAGCCGCAGACGGTGACGAAGATCACCACCACGTCCTGCATGGTGGCCGGCAGCGCGTTCTCGAACAGGTCCTTGAGCACCTCGCGCCGGTTGCGCAGGTTGAGGTCGTTGAGCAGCGCCTTGATGATCGCCTGGTGGCCCGGATAGCGGATCGTGCGGTAATTCATCGTCCGCACCCGGCCCTCGAGCGTGCGGGCGAGCGTGCCGAGGCCGCCCGAGGTGTTGAACGCCTCGTAGGTGACGCCGTCGAGCGAGAATTCCTCGCGCTCCTCAAGCGCCGGCACCGTCACCAGCCTGCCTTCGACGATCGCCTCGCAGGGCTCGATATATTCGTTGATCAGCCCGTCGGTGCTCCAGGTCAGATTGTAGTTGAGCGCGTTCGACGGATATTGCGGCAGCGCGCCGACGCGCATGCGCACGCTGTCGAGGCTGTCGAAGCGCTTGGCGAGATCATTGGCGACGATGGAAATGAAGCCCGGCGCCAGCCCGCACTGCGGAATGAAGGCGACGTCGGCATCGCGCGCCAGTTCCTCGACCTTCTTCGTCGTCGCCACGTCCTCGGTCAGGTCGAGATAGTGGACGGAGGCCTCGCGCGCGGCTTCGGCCACCTTGCCCGTCAGATGGAANGGGGCGGCCGAGAGAACGGCAAACTTGCCCTTGAGCAGGCTGACGATNGCATCGCGGTCGGTNATGTCGCACTGCGCGGCAGAGATATGCGGATGCTTGTCGAGCTTTTCNAGCTGCTCGGCCGAGCGGTCCGTCACGGTCACCTTGTAGTCGCCGGTNGCCGCGAGCATGGTCGCAATTGCCCCGCCAATCTTGCCCGCACCAACAATCACGATCTCTTTCATATGCATTGTCCCCGTCTGGTCAAAAGGATTTGACGGGAGAATGCCGGCGCAACTGGTCGAAAGGTAGCTGCATTCCGACCAGTTCGTGGTATGCTGTTGCGCAATCTGACAAACAAAGTAGACATTTTGACGAAATCAATGCAGATCACCGACAAGGACCGCGAGCTCATCGCGCTGCTCAGCCAGAATGCCAGGATGCCGGTCGCAACCCTGGCAAAGAAGCTCGCGCTTTCGCGCACCACGGTGCAAGCACGGCTCGAGCGGCTGGAACGGGCGGGAATCATCACCGGCTACGGGGTCAGGCTGTCGGACGCCTATCTGTCGAGCCTCGTGCGCGCGCACATCCTGATTACCATCGCGCCCAAGGCACTCGCCCAGGTAACGCGGGCACTGGAAATGCTGGACGGGGTGACGACGCTGCATTCCGTCAGCGGCCCGTTCGACCTGATTGCCGTGATCGTCGCACCGTCGATCGCCGAGCTCGACGCGCTGATCGACCAGATCGGCACGCTCGAAGGCGTCGAACGGACGCTGTCGTCCATCATTCTCTCGACGCGGATAGCGCGCTGAGGCGACAGGACCGGCGTTGAACGTCCGGCCCGTCCCTCACAGCGTCAGGCCGGTCGCATAGGCGCGGATTTCGCGGAACGGGTCGGCGCGTGCCTCCGTCCCAACCTTGTGGGCGCTGCGGCGGTAGTCGGATGGTGTGCGGCTGCAGATCTTGAAGAACTGCCGGTTGAAATTGGCGATGTTGTTGAAGCCCACCTCGAAGCAGATGTCGGTGATCGGCTTGTGGGTCTGGGTGAGCAGCGAGCAGGCGGCATAGATCCGCGCCAGGATCACGTAGCGGGCGAAGGTATGCCCGGTATGGCGCTTGAAGAAGCGCGAAAACGCCTGCGGCTCGAGCCCGCAGAGGCTCGCCACCTGGTGCAGGTCGATGTCCTGGTTGTAGTTCTCCAGCACGTAGCGCATGGCCACGTCCAGTTCCGGCGGCAACGTGCCCGGCTGGCTGGCCGGTGCCAGCCGCGAAAGCCGTCGCCGTTCGTCCGGATTCTTCGCAAGCGCGATCATCAGCTGCAGGAACAGCACCACGCGCTCGGCGCCGCGCA
>Ga0065721_10000038_pt1 | contig 10482 bp, 14 predicted proteins | sample Mesricmetagenome_FD_59108 | JGI IMG/M metagenome (GOLD analysis project Ga0065721, IMG submission 59108) | Mesophilic microbial community from rice straw/compost enrichment Sample: eDNA_1 v2 (version 2) | ecosystem: Engineered > Solid waste > Grass > Composting > Bioreactor | place: USA: Davis... | reverse complement strand
AATAATGGTCTTTTACCTTCAATCCGGTGAAATAGGTTTTCCAGGTTTTGCCGTTATCTTTGGATACTTTTAAATAATAATTATTGTTGATTGTGTATAATATTCCCTTAACCTTTTTTATTGTGCCGGTCTTAATGATCAACGGTTTAGGGATTCCGCCATACTTTTTTGAAAATTCAAGCCTGGTGATGGAATCTCTGATCTTGGAACTGCCTAGCAAAAGATGCGGAACCTTATTTTTAGCAGCCTGATTGATCTTGACTTCAAGGGAATCGACAATATCTGCCGATGAAGCGTACTTATCCAGGTATTTAACGGAAATAAAACTGTAGCGCGGCTTCAACACAGTTTCTTCAGGAACAGGTGTGAACTCATTGTTGGAGTAATAATTTCGGATACTGTCCTGTGACTGCTTTAATAAATCACATTTACATGCTTCGGTTTTTTGCGCAAATGCATAGGGACTTGTGAAAAACAAGACGAGAAGTAGAATTTTTTTCATGGCTTAGTTTTTAGTTTAAACGTCTCTGCTTAAGACTTTTACTTCAAAATCCGATTTTCATGACCTAAGAAAAAACGATTAATAAAATTAATCAATTTATTAATCAAATCCGTTTTTTTACTGTTTTTTTCAATGCAGATAAAACCCATAAGAAAAAACTGATATATTTGCCTTTTAACAATCAAGTGAACTATGGAAAACGTATTTGATGCAAAAGATGCTCAGAATTATATTGATAGAATAAATAAACTNATTCCTGACACTCATGGTTTATGGGGAAAAATGACCGTTGACCAGATGTTGGCTCACTGTAATGTTTCTTATGAAATGGTTTACGAACCGGAAAAACATAAAAAACCGGGAGCCATTGCAAAATTTATTCTGAAAACTTTTGTGAAGCCTAAAGTGGTAGGTGAAAAATCTTACCCTAAAGACGGGCCTACAGCACCACAATTCGTCATTAAAGGAAGAAAGAACTTCGATGATGAAAAGAAAAGACTGATCGGTTTTATCCAGAAAACCCAGCAATTGGGAGCTGCAGCCTTTGACGGCAAGGAATCTTTTTCTTTCGGAAAACTCACTGCTCAGGAATGGAATAATATGTTCGCGAAACATCTGAATCATCATTTGTCGCAATTCGGAGTTTAGAATGGGAAGAAGTCTCATATTTTTACTGTTTGTTTATTCTTTGTATTTTGGACAGGCAAAAGAATTTCCATTGAAACATGAAGATTTTAGCAGGGTTGTGATCAACAAGGAAGTTTTCTTTGAAGGGATCATTTCTAAAGAAACTCCGATTAAATTAAAATTGAATGGTGTTGTAAAAAATCCTGAAAAGCCGAATATTTATCTGGTTTCCGGTTTTTCCGACGTCGAAGGAAGCAAAGCAGAATTTCTGGGAGAATTGATCTTCAANGAAAAATATGATGTGAAGGATCAGCCGGATCAAATGTTGGTTTTTGGAGATTTTTATCTTATTGAAACGAGATCAGGAGAACATTCCGGAACATTTAAAGGAAAATTCAGGATACAAACCCATAAAAAACTGAATGCCGATATAAAAGAAACATTTTCCACTCTTACTTTTAAAGGTAAATGGAAAAATTATGTAAACACCTTGGAATTTGATGTCTGGTGGGCNAATTACAATCCCAATGATATTTCTAAAGTAGTATTTAAATAAACCCGAATCACATGAAAAAACTTTTATTATTCCTCATTCTCCTTTCCAATTTTGTTTTTGCACAAATGCCCGATATTTCATCCACCTGGCTGAACAACAGCAAGCCTTACATTGGGACAATAGGAGATCAGAAGCAAGAAATTAAACTCAAGATCAATATTTCCGAACAAAACAGGAAAAATGACCAGGAATATTTTGTTTCGGGATATTCGTTGGTGGGTAAGAATTACACCAAGTTTGAGGGTAAATTTAAGGTCACCAAATATAAAGATTCCAATAAAAAAGGGATCGTATTCGGAGAATATGAACTCGCAGAAGAAAACAAGGGGAAGCATTCCGGTATGTTCAAAGGGAAATTTATTTATACCTTTAAATGGAATAAAAAAACGGAGAAGATCGAAGCCCAGTACATAGAGCTTATAGGAGACTGGAAAAGCTATGACGGGAAGCTTGACTTTAAAACCCGCTTAAAAAATCATTAAAACTTTATAAACATGTTAAGAAGAATTTTATCAGTAGTAGGCGGCATCATTAGCGGATCTTTGGCTGTGATGCTCGTTGAAATGCTTGGACATTATCTGTACCCGTATCCGGCAGGAATGAAAAGCGATGATATGGAAGCCATGAAGGAATACATTCCCAATGCACCGTTTATGGCTTTATTTTTTGTTATAATTGCTTATGCAGTGGCAGCTTTGGTAGCCGGATTTGTATCAACAAAAATTGCCAATGATGGAAAAAACAGGTATGCTCTTATCTGTGGAGCTATATTTATAGTGATCACCATTATCAATTTGGCTATGTTGCCAACTCCGATATGGTTCTGGATACTTGGAATTGCTGTTTGGACATTGGTATTAGTAGGATATAAATTAGCTTTAAACAATAAAAAAGCATGAAATTAGGAGCATTTTCAATCAGCTTAAGTGTAAAAGACCTTCAGAAGTCTAAAGAATTTTATGAAAAATTAGGCTTCAGCTCTATGGGAGGAAATATGGAGCACAATTATCTCATTATGAAAAACGGAAGTACTCTGATAGGATTATTTCAGGGGATGTTCCAGGGTAATATGCTTACCTTTAATCCGGGATGGGATGAGAACGCTCAAAATCTTGAATCCTTTGATGATGTTCGTGATATTCAGAAACATCTGAAGAATAATGAAGTCCAGCTTGAGAAAGAAGCGGACGAAAATACTTCCGGTCCCGAGCATATTTACCTAAAAGATCCGGACGGAAATATGATCCTTATAGATCAACATAGATAACATTTAAAACATAAATAAGATGAAAGTACTTAAAGGAATTATCCTGGTTTTAGCAACTATTTTAATAGCATTATTAGTGATCGCAGCTTTTGTTTCAGGAGACTGCCAATATGAAAAATCAGTATCCATCAATGCTCCTGTAGAAAAAGTGTGGCAAAATACCAATACTTTGAAAGCAATGGATCAATGGAGTCCATGGAACGATCTGGATCCGAACATGAAAAAGGATTGGACGGGAACAACGGGACAACCGGGAGAAAAGGTCTGCTGGGACAGCAAAAATGAAGACGCAGGAAAAGGTTGTCAGGAAGTAACAAAAGTAGATGCGGTGAACAAAAGAATCGACACAAACATCAAATTCCTTACGCCTTACGAAAGTGAAGCTGCGGCTTATGTAACCGTAGTTCCGGAAGGAAACGGAAGTAAGGCAACTTGGGGTTTCACTTCAAAAATTCCTTATCCTTTTACATTAATGAAACTATTCATGGATCTTGAAGAAGCCATTGGAAAAGATTACGAAAAAGGACTTTCAAGACTGAAAGCAGCGTCAGAAAAACCTTAATTAAAATTTAATACAACTTAAAACTAAAAAGTATGGCAACAGTAAACGTTTATTTAACATTTAACGGAAATTGCAGAGAAGCGTTTGATTTTTATAAATCCGTATTCGGAGGAGAATATCCATATATCGGAACATTCGGGGAAATGCCGCCTTCTGAAGAATGTGGAGAAATGTCTGAAGAAGAAAAAAACAGAATCATGCACGTTTGTCTTCCTATCTCTAAAGAAACCATGTTAATGGGAAGCGATACAGGAGGAGAATGGGCTTCAAGCTTTAAAGCGGGAAATAACTTTTCAGTGTCTATCAATGCAGAGTCTAAAGAAGAAGCAGATAAACTTTTTGCAGGTCTTTCGGAAGGTGGACAGGTTACCATGCCAATGGCAGATACATTCTGGGGAGCTTATTTCGGAATGTTTACCGATAAATTCGGGATCAACTGGATGGTAAACTATGACGATCCAGCGAAAATGCAACAGCACCCATAATTCATATTGCATATATGATCTATAGTTAAAAATAACTGGCGGAATGTTCCGTCAGTTATTTTTTATAATACATTTGTGTAACCATAAAATAGCAATATGAAATTTACAATTGATGAAATAAAAGCAGAGCATCAGAAAGTAAAAAGCGGAGCAGATTTCCCAAAGTATATACAATCACTTAAAAATCTGGGTGTTTCTCATTACATCACTAATGTTGCCGACGGAAATGTCGAATATTTTGATGCAGAACAAAAGTCATATTCTACAGGTAGTAAATATGATACTTTAGTTGTTTCTGATCACTTGGATCTTGAAAACTTCAAATCCAGATTAAAACTGCATCAGCAGGGAGGTACAAATTATCCTACTTTTTGCAGAGACTGTGCGGATAATGGAGTGAAAGGCTGGAAAGTAGACCTTAATGAAATGACCTGTACCTATTTTGATAAATCCGGAAATAATATTCTCGTAGAGCATATTCCTTCACTTAATCAATAATATTTAAACATAGCAAGAAAAGAATTTCCATGAAAAATATTTTTTCCTTATTATTGATAGTTCATATTGATTTATAGTAATACGATAGATATGAATAATAAAAGGGATAATTATGAAGATCGCGAAATTTTTAGCTATAGCTGTTTTTAGTTTGATATCAACAGTTTCATGGGCGCAGGAAAGTGATTTGGGCGCTTGGTATATGTACTTTGGAAACAATAAGATCAACAATAAGTTAAACTGGCATAATGAAGTACAGTACCGTAACTTTGATGCAGGAGGAGATTTAGAGCAGCTTCTGATCCGTACCGGAATCGGATACGATCTCACGGAAAATAATAACAATATTTTACTGGGATATGGTTTTATTTTGAGTCAACCATACATCAACGGTGAAAAAACAGAGAATATAGAACACAGGATCTTCCAGCAGTATATTACGAAGCAGAAGTTCGGACGCTTTAATCTTCAGCATCGTTACAGACTGGAAGAACGTTTTTTACAGGATGATTGCAGAATGAGGTTCAGATACCTTTTAGGACTGAATGTTCCCATCAACGGAAAAGAAATGCTCCCTAAAACATGGTATGCATCCGCATATAATGAGATTTTCNTGCATCTTGACAATCCTGTTTTCGATAGNAACAGAGTCTATGGAGCTTTGGGATATGTCATTAATAAAAATATGAGAATTGAAGCGGGATATATGAACCAGATTCAGGAAAATAAAAACAGGGGACAGGTTCAGATTGGTTTTTATAACAATATCCCATTCAGTAAAAATTAACATTCATTCCTTTGGAGAGGTATTAAACTTAAGTTTTTAATGAACCGGTTACCACTTCCTCCTTTTGTGATTGAAAAGATTAACCATACATTAAAAACTTAAAATAAATGATTCACAATTATGTCATAATATCAGTCGCGGTGTTATTGTCTGTGATGATATTGGTAATGATCGGGCAAAAGCTCAGAGTTGCATACCCTATCTTTCTGGTTATTGCAGGTCTTCTCATAAGTCTTGTACCCGGAATGCCTCACATAGAAATTGAGCCGGATCTGGTTTTCCTGATCTTTCTGCCTCCCATTTTATTCGAAGCTGCCTGGTTTACCTCGTGGCAGGACTTTCATAAATGGAAGAAGCAGATTTTTTCAATGGCTTTCGGACTGGTGTTTCTCACCTCAATAGTAGTAGCCTACCTTTCCTCATCCCTTATTCCGGGACTCACTGTAGCGATGGGATTCTTATTGGGAGGAGTAAATTCTCCACCGGATGCAGTAGCGGCAACCTCGGTTTTAAAGCACATGAAAATTCCCAGAAAAATCACAAGTATTCTGGAAGGAGAAAGCCTCATCAATGATGCATCAAGTTTGATCGTCTTTAAATTTGCCTTAGCAGCAGTTATTTCAGGTCAGTTTGTATTTGGGGAAGCAGTGAAAGACTTCTTTACCATGGCGATCGGTGGTATTGCTGTAGGATTGGGATCAGGATTTCTCTTTGGCTCATTACTGAGGATCATTCCATCAAATTCCAATATTGATACCGTTATCACGCTTATCATTCCGTATATTATGTATATCGGAGCGGAACATTTTCATTTTTCGGGAGTGTTGGCGGTGGTTGCCGGAGGATTACTGATGTCGTACAATTCGCACTGCTATCTTAGCCATACCTCAAGAATTCAGTCGGGAAATGTATGGAGTGTCCTGATATTTTTAATGAATACTTTGATCTTTATCCTTATCGGACTGGAATTGCCGGTGGTGGTAGCAGGAATGCAGGAATACACCATCTCTGAAGGAATCTTTTATAGTGTTGTAATTGGAGGAGCCATCATTTTCACAAGAATAATTTACAGTTATGCCTTGATGTATTTCCCGAGACTTTGCTCCAAAGAATTAAGAATGAAACTTCCCAAGCCGGACTGGAGAGAACCCTTTATTATCAGCTTTGCAGCAATGAGGGGTGTGGTTTCATTGGCAGCAGCATTGTCCGTTCCTGCATTCTTGCCGAATGGAGAAGCTTTCCCGCACCGGAACATTATTTTATTCGTAACATTTGTTATTATTCTGATTACCTTGGTTGGACAGGGATTATTGCTGGCTCCGATTTTGAAATTGCTAAAAATGAGCGATGCCGGAAGCAAGCTGCCGGAAGAAAAGCAGGAAGTGATCCTTTTAAGGAAATTAAAAGAAACCGCTTTGCAGAAATTGGATAACGATTTCTCCGAATTGGCAGAAAGAAACACACTTGTCCGTCATCAGAAACATAAACTGGAGAACGAAATGATGTTGATGGCAGACAAAGCTCAATGTATAGCCTCCACGGGAGATTATGTAACGGCGATCAATGAAAACAAAGATGTCATGCGACAGATCATTCAGGCACAGAGAAATGAACTCCACCGAATGAAAAGAGAAAAAATATTTGACGATCACGTAATGAGAACCATAGAAATGCAGCTTGATTTTGAAGAAGCAAAAATCACGGGATTTGCACACTAATTACAAAAGATATGGGTAACGCAAAGAAAATCTTTGCGTTTATTTTTATTGCAATTTGGAAACTGCCCAAGAAATTAGAAAAGAGGAATAAAATTTGCTATTTTTGGGGAAATATTTTAGAAACTCAATGAAAAGACATATCATAGCAGGATTTGCTGCCATTTTGTTGTTGGTATCTTGTAATAAAGATGAAAAGATCCTGAACAGTTTAAATGAATATAATATTTCAATGGAAACCAAAGGGTATCACTTTGGTGATAAAATCACTCTTCCTGCAGAGATAACGGAAAATGCAGAAAGCATCACCATCAGCTTTGGAGATAAGGAAACTTCGAACCTGGTTGTTGACCCTGAGTTTTTCACATTAGGCGATAATGCCGTTACTTTCAACATCAAAACAAAAGGAGGAGAAACCCTGAATCAGGATGCAACCATCAATGTTTTTGCAAAAAGTGCCGAACAAAACCTTACCTATGAAGTTGTTGCGGAATATCCGCACGATCCGAAAAACTTTGTACAGGGATTTCAGATCGAAGGAAATACTGTTTATGAAAGTGACGGACAAAACGGCTCTTCNCANATCCTGAAATATACGTTGGGAACAACAACTCCGCTTGCTGCAACCAAACAGGCACAGGAAGATTTTTCTGAAGGAAGCACCATTGTAGGAGATAAGGTGTATCAGTTGACATGGCAGAGTAAAAAAGGCTATATCTATGATAAAAGTTCTTTAAAATTATTGTCAGAATTTGCATATCCGAATGTGTTGGGAGAAGGATGGGGATTGACTTATGATGGTAAAAACCTTATCGCCTCAGACGGAAGCAAATTATTGTATTTCCTTGATCCGAACGATCCTTCAAAACTGATTAAGCATATTGCTGTGGCTGGAAGTTCNCAGGCTTATGACCAATTGAATGAACTGGAATATCATAACGGATTTATATATGCCAATGTATGGCAGAAGCCAATTATTTTAAAGATCAACCCTAAAAACGGAGAAGTTGTCGGAAAATTTGACTTTACAGAGATTGCCAAGCAAAATACCAAAGGAAGCGATGATGTCCTGAACGGAATTGCATTTAAAGGTGAAAATATGCTAATTACAGGAAAAAACTGGTCTAAAATTTATGAGGTAGCGGTAAAGTAATGAAAAAAATCCACTGATCTCATCTGATATAAAAAAAGTATGTAAATTGGTAGCGTTCCTTTTGGGAACGCTATCTTAGTAATAAAACATTGAAAATTCTATACCTCATACTGCTCTTTGTTTTCTGTACATTGCCCGCACAGAAGAGCCTTCCTTTAGATACGCTGAAGCTTAAGGAAGCCGGAGATATGTTTGCCGATGATTACGGAAACCTGTATATCTACAAAAACAAAGATTTCAGTTTTACCAAATATGATTCTCTGGGAAAACAGATCGGGAAGCTNATGTTCACGGTTCCTTTTCAGATCCAGAGTGTTCAAAATCCTTTAAGTGTTCCTTTATTCTCTGAAAATGCTCAGGAACTGAAATTTGTAGACCAAAACCTTAATGAAATTCAAAAAGTGGATTTCAGGCAGAAATTTGCATTTATAAAAGAGGTTTATGCGGAAGATTTACAACAGCTGTGGCTGTTGGATGAAAGTTCAAAAAGGCTGATCCAGTACAATTTCAGAAATGAAACCATCATCAATTCATATCCTTTCAATATGAGTTTTGATGATTTGATCGATCTTTTGGTTTTTGAAAATAGAGTATATGTTTTAACCCGGAAACAGTTCATTGTTTATAATCTTAAATTTGAAAAATTATTTGGAGCTCCGGTAGAAAAAGGAAGACGTTTCAGACGGGAAAACGAATTTATTTTAGTGATTACCAATAATTCAATATTAAAATATGTTCAGGAAAAAGAACTGGTTAAAATTTTTGAAGATCCGGAAGCGCAAATTGTGGATAAAAACACCCTTTCTTTTTTTGAAATCAAAGCCAACAAACTTTATCTTTACAGCCTTGAAAATAACAAGGGAACCGAACAACAAACAGAACAGGAATCTGCGGAAAAACATCAGGAATTACCGGTAGAACAGCCAACGGAAAAATCCGTTGAATCTATGGAAATCTCAGGAGAAAAGTCAGCTGAAAATACGCTGGAACAACTGATAGAAGATGTTACAGGAGTCCAGTCTGTCGGTGTTTAGGCCTATCATCAGTAAAACATTAAGGGAAAATATATGCATATTGCGGTTACAGGAAATATTGGAGCAGGGAAGACCACTTTAACGACAATGCTTGCTAAACATTACGGATGGGATGCACAGTTTGAAGACGTAGATCATAATCCATATTTGGAAGATTTTTATGCAGACATGAGCAAGTGGAGTTTTGCATTACAGATCTATTTCCTCGGAAGCAGGTTCCGACAGGTGAAAGAGATAAGAGAAAGCGGAAAAAATATCATTCAGGACCGTACGATCTATGAAGATGCTCATATTTTTGCTGAAAACCTCAATGATATGGGATTGCTGTCGGATAGGGATTATAATAATTACGCATCTGTTTTCAGTTTGATGAAATCTTTTGTTTCAGCACCGGACCTTTTGATCTATTTAAAATCCGATGTTCCTAATCTGGTAAAGAAAATCTATAAAAGAGGAAGGGAATATGAAACTTCCATCAGTATAGAATATCTTTCCAAGCTTAATCAGAAATACGAAAAATGGATTTCCAACTATACTGAGGGAAAACTTCTCGTTATAGAAGTGGATGATCTTGATTTTGTTGAAAAACCTGAAGATTTCGGTTTTATCCTTGAGAAGATCGAAGCAGAACTGAACGGTTTGTTTTAACAATTAATTATCATAAATTAAGATATTTATAACCCGACTTCTTCCTAAATTTGTTAGAAAGAAGGTTTAATTTAAAAAATAATCCAAATGTTAGTGAAGGTTTTACATAATGGTAGCTGCTCAAAATCAAATGCAGTATTGGAGTATTTGGATGAGAACGGCGTTCCGTTTGAGATCATTAATATTGTAGATGATCCGCTAAGTACTTTAGAGATCAGAACGGTATTGAAAAAACTTAATCAGAGTGTTTTTCACATCATTCGCAAGACAGAGAAATTATATTTGGAGAATTTTGCCGATAAAAACTATTCGGAAGAAGAATGGATTAAAATTTTATCCGAAAACCCTTCCCTGATCCAGAGACCGATTCTTATCAAAGGTTCTGTGGCGATGTTGGGAAGACCGATTGAGAATGTAAAATTTTTTATTGAAAAATAAGATTAAGTAATAAACAAAAAAACCAGCCTTTAAAGGCTGGTTTTTTTGTTTAAAGAAGTATAACCCCTTCTATTTTGGCCACTTCTTTATAAATAAATACGACCTGATCTGCATCCAGTACAAATGCATTGATATTACAGGCTGTATATTTACCATTTTTGCTTTCACGGTTTCCCAGCGTGAACTTTATACCGTCAAAAACCCGGTAAA
>Ga0065721_10010204_pt1 | contig 10483 bp, 10 predicted proteins | sample Mesricmetagenome_FD_59108 | JGI IMG/M metagenome (GOLD analysis project Ga0065721, IMG submission 59108) | Mesophilic microbial community from rice straw/compost enrichment Sample: eDNA_1 v2 (version 2) | ecosystem: Engineered > Solid waste > Grass > Composting > Bioreactor | place: USA: Davis... | reverse complement strand
TTTCCCGCTCCCCGCCCGAACGGCCGTCGGCGAACTCGCCTTGAGAAGCGTGCTCGCCGCCTCGACGGCGGCGGCGCGGCTGGCGGGCGTCGCCGAGCCGGAAGCGACGGATCTCGCCCCGGTGCGTGTCGCCATCGCCTACTCGAGCGAACGATGGCTGCGCGTGGGCGCCGAGAAGCCCACAGCGTTCGCTCCCCTCTCCGGCTTCTTCGCCACGGACGACGGCTGGGTGCGCACGCACGGCAACTATCCGCACCACGCGCGCGCGATGCGTGCGGCACTGGGCCTTGCCGCCGACGCCGGACGCGAAGCGGCGGCCAGCNCGTTCCTCCGGCAGCCCGCCNAGGTCGTGGCCGAGCGGATCACCGCCGCCGGNGGGCTGTGCGTTCCGGTCGACGTCGAAGATCCGGACGCGGACGCCGCGCTCCGTGCCGCGCCCCTTGTCCGCAGCGAGCCGATCCGCAGCGAGCGCATCGGCGCCGATCGCGTGAGCGCGGCCTCCGTCCCGCTCCGGGGAGCCGATCCGCATGCGCCGCTCGCCGGCATCCGTGTGCTCGACCTGACCCGCGTCATCGCCGGGCCGGTCGCCACTCGCACACTCGCGCTGCTGGGAGCGGACGTTCTCCGCATCGACGCCCCACAGCTGCCGGAACTCCCCTGGCAGCACCTCGACACCGGTCACGGCAAGCGATCCGCTCTGCTCGACCTGCGCGACAGCGCCGCGNGCCGCACNTTCGATGGGCTCCTCGCCTCAGCCGACGTCGTCGTACTCGGCTACCGTGCNGCCGCGCTCGATCGACTCGGTCTGGCNCCCGCGCAGCTCGCCGAGCGGCGGCCGGGGATCATCGTCGCCCGACTCAGCGCCTGGGGCTCGCCCGACAGGCGCGGATTCGACTCTCTCGTNCAGGCGGCATCGGGGATCGCCTGGATCGAATCGCCCGACGGCTCGACTCCCGGCGCCCTCCCCGCACAGGCCCTCGACCACAGCGCCGGCTACCTCCTGGCCGCCGAGATCATGACGCTTCTGAGCCGGCGCGCCGACGAAGGCGGCTCGTGGATCGCGGAGACCAGCCTGCGCCGTGTCGCCGCAGAGCTGCTCGGGCTGCCGCGATCGCCCGAGCCGCCGGCGCAGCCCCCGCTCCAGGCACCCGCCGAATCGGTGCAGGAGTTCGACGTCGACGGCATCCAGGTCACGACCGCCGCACCCGCACTCTCCTACCCCGGTGCCCCGACGCGGTTCCGCGCGCCGCGGCCATGGGGCGGCGACATCGCAGAGTGGTCCAGCGCTCCGTGAACGCCCGCCGCACCGCAACACAGAGGGCCCCGCAGCCGAAGCTGCGGGGCCCTCGTGCCGATGAGCGTCAGCGAGTCTCGATGCGCTCGTGCGTGTTGTCGGCCTTGTACTGGAAGATGCCGATCGAGGCCTCCGTCGGGTCGCCGTTCTCGTCGAACGTGACCGGGCCGGAGACGCCGTCGTAATCTGCGGTGCCGCCCTCGAGGATGATGTCGGCGCACTCGGCGAACGAGGTGCACTTGGTGCCCTCACCCGCGCCGCCCGAGACCTCCTGGAGCTTGGTCGCGATGTCCGCGCCCTCGCTCGAGCCGGCCGCGAGCGAGGCGAGCGCGAGCAGGATGACGGCGTCGTACGACTCAGCGGCGTACGAGTAGTCGTCGAGCTCGGCGTTGCCCGCCTCGGTCCAGGCGTCGTTCAGTCGGCCCTGGAAGTCCGACTCGAGCACCGGGCCGGGCGTCGTGCCCTTGGCGCCCTCGAGCGAGACCGACACGTCGTCGCCCCACTGCTTGAGGTTGCCGTCGACCAGGTAGTAGTTCTCAGGCGAGACGCCTGCGTTGGCCAGCAGCGGCGCGATCGTCGCGAACTGGTCGAACGTGATGAGCACCACCGCGTCGGGGTTGGCCGCCGCGATCGTCGACACCTGCGCGTCGAACGAGCTGTCGCCGTCGTTGTACGAAGCCTCTGCCACGACGGTGCCGCCGGTCGACTCGAAGACCTCCTTGATGACACCGAACAGGCCGGTGCCATAGGCGTCGTTCTGGTAGAGGATGCCGATGTTCTTGTGGCCGTCCTCGGCGATCAGGTTGCCGAGCACCTCGCCCTGGAGCAGGTCGCTCGGAGCGGTGCGCCAGTACAGGTTGTCGTCATCCCAGGTCGTGAAGTCCGGCGACGTGTTGGCCGGCGAGAACGTGATGATTCCCGCGTCGACGTTCGAGTCGAGGAACAGCTTCGTCACACCCGATGCCGCGGCGCCGATCATGGCGGAGACGCCGGCGTTCTGCAGCTTCGGGACCGTCGTCTCGAACGCCTTGTTGTCCGCGTCGCCCGAGTCGCCCGGCGTGAAGTCGATCGTCAGGTTCTTGGCGGCTTCGTTGACCTCGTTCACGGCGAGGAGGACGCCGGCCTCCTCGGGCGGGCCGAGGAACGCGAGGCTGCCGGACTGGGGCAGCACGGTTCCGATCTTGAGCGTGAGATCCTCCGCGACGGGAGCCTGGCTCTCGGTGGGTTCCGTCGTGGTTCCGCCGCTGGCGCAGCCAGCAAGCAGAAGCGCGCTGACACTGGCGACGGCGATGGCGCCATACACCTTGCCCGCACGCGAACGTGTGAAGACGGTCATGTTGCTCCTTGTTATGGGATGAGAAGCGACCTCGGGTGCCGCTTCGATTGGCACTAACCTAATCGCCGCGGAGCGTCGGCAATGTTGCGATCCGTTAACGCTGTGTAACGCGACCCAATCGTTATGTTCAGGTCACGACCGGGGGTTTTATCGAGTGGTCGCGATGACGGGCCGGCGCGCGTGCTGGAGCGAGTCCACCGAGAGCACGACGAGGGCCACCCACACGAGCCCGAAGCCGATCCAGCGCTCGAGCGGCATCGGCTCCCCGAGAATCCACGCCCCGGAGATGAACTGCAGCACGGGGGCCGCGAACTGGAGCAGGCCGACCACCGTGAGGGGCGCCCGCCGGGCGCCCGCAGCGAAGAACAGCAGAGGCGTCGCGGTGAAGATGCCCGCCAGCAGCAGCAAGGCGGTGTGACCCGCGCCCGCCTGCCCCATCGTGAGCCCTGCCGTCGCGCCGACGATCACGAGCTGCAGCACGGCGACGGGCATGAGCCACAGCGACTCGAGCGTCAGGCCGCTGATGGCGTCGACGCTCGGCCCGATCTGCTTCTTGACCAGGCCGTAGAGCCCGAAAGACGCCGCCAGCGTCAGCGCGATCCACGGCACGGACCCGTACGCGACGATGATGACGACGACGGCGACACCGGAGATCCCGATCGACACCCACTGTGCGACTCGCAGCCGCTCGCCCAGCACGAGCACGCCCAGCAGCACCGTGACGATCGGGTTGATGAAGTACCCAAGGCTGCCCTCGATGACGTGACCGGTGAGCGTGCCGATGAGGAACACCTGCCAGTTCACGTAGATCAGCACGCCNGCCACGATCGTCCACAGGACGAGGCGCCGGTTGCGCAGGATGNCCCGCAGCCTGCCCCACGTGCGGGTGACCGCCAGCAGCAGAGCGCAGAAGNCGAGCGACAGGACGATGCGCCAGGCGACGACCTCCCACGGGCCCGTCGGCGCGAGCGCCACGAAGTACAGCGGCAGGAAGCCCCACAGCAGGTACGCGATGAACACGTAGACCCCGCCGAGAGTCTGCTCACGGGCGGGGTCGCGGGGTGTCATGAGTCCAAGACTATGACGGTCATGACCAAGGAGCGCGCGGGAATGCGTCATCGCTCTGCCGTCCACCGTGCTCGGCCTGCCAAAAGCCGCCGCGCCGAGCCGCGTCGCGCGTTCCCGACAACGCGAAAGACCCGGATGCCGCGGCATCCGGGTCTTTCTGAGAAGTTCGCTGCGCGAGGATCAGCGGACGACGACGGCGAGCACGTCGCGGGCCGACAGCACGAGGAACTCGTCGCCGCCGAACTTGACCTCGGTTCCGCCGTACTTGCTGTAGATGACGCGGTCACCGACGGCGACGTCGAGCGGCACGCGGTTGCCGTTGTCGTCGATGCGACCCGGGCCCACCGCGACGACCTCGCCCTCCTGGGGCTTCTCCTTCGCGGTGTCGGGGATGACCAGTCCACTGGACGTGACCTGCTCAGCCTCGACCTGCTTGATGACGATGCGGTCCTCGAGCGGCTTGATGGAAACCGACACGGTCTACCTCTTTCTGCTTCAGGGGTCTTGATTCAAGACTCGTTAGCACCCGCACACTTCGAGTGCTAACGCAAGTCTAGGGCGCGGTTGGCACTCGTGCAACGCGAGTGCCAACTCGCCGAGACATAGGCTGACGGCATGGACAACGCCGAGCTCGCCGCGCTCCTCACCCCCGACGCACTGCGCCTGCTCGACGCCCTCGGAGAGATCTCCTCCACCGCCGACGCGGCAGATGCCGTGAGCCGCCTCCGCCGCGACGGACACTCCCCCGAACTCGTCTCGGCGGTCGTCGGGCAGGCCCGCCTGCGCACGCGCGCGACGGCGAAGTTCGGGGAGTTCGCCGGCAGCATGCTCTTCACCCGTGCGGGACTCGAACAGGCTTCGCGGCTGCCCGTCGCGGCGCTCCACGCGGGGCGGTTCCGCGCGGCGGGACTCCGCCGCGTCGCCGACCTCGGCTGCGGCATCGGCGGCGATGCCCTGGGCCTGGCCGCGCTCGGTCTCGAGGTCACCGCGGTCGACGCCGACGAGATCACGGCGGCGATCGCGTCTTACAACCTGGCGCCCTTCGGCGACGCCGTCACCGTGCGTCACGGCACGGCCGAGGACGCCGACCTGTCGGACATCGACGGGGTGTGGCTCGACCCGGCGCGACGCACTGCCGGCCACAGCGAGACCACCCGCACCCGATCGGAGGACTGGTCGCCGTCGCTCGACTGGGCGTTCGATCTCGCGCTGCGGATGCCGACCGGCATCAAGCTCGGACCGGGATTCGACCGCACGCAGATCCCCGACAGCGTCGAAGCGCAGTGGATCAGCGTCGACGGCTCGACGATCGAGCTGGTGCTGTGGTCGGGGACGCTCGCGCGGCCCGGCGTCACACGCGCGGCTCTCGTCATCCACGGCGGGACAGCCCACGAGCTCACGGCCCCGGGCGACGCGGAGGACGTCGACGTCCGCCCGCTGGGCGCGTTCCTTCACGAACCCGCCGGCGCCGTCATCCGCGCCCGCCTGATCGGCGACGTCGCCCGCGAACTGGAGGCGGGCACGGCGGCCGAGGGGATCGCGTACCTCACCTCGGACGCGGCGCTCACCAGCCCGTTCGTGCAGACGTTCCGCATCCGCGAGACGCTCCCCGCCGACGTCCGGCAGCTCGCGAAGGCCCTCCGCGAGCGCGGCATCGGCGCACTCGAGATCAAGAAGCGCGGCGTCGACGTCGACCCGGCGACGCTGCGCACGAAGCTGAAGCTGCGGGGGCCCGAGTCGGCGACGCTCGTGATGACTCGCATCGGCGGCAGGCGCGTCGCACTCCTCGCCGACCGCGTCTGACCCGGTCGCCCGCGCCGCGGGTTCGCCTGTGAGGTCAGAAGAGCGGGCCCTGCGAGGCGGCCCACCACAGCCAGCCCGCGCTGTAGACGAGCGACAGCAGCGCAAGGCACAGCGCCCACACCGCCACACCGCGGCTCTCCCACGGGCGGCGCAGTGCGACGACCGCCAGGCCGGTCGCGAGCAGCCCGATGAGGAATCCCCATCCGACGAAGAGCGACACCAGGAGCCCGAGGACGGCGAACGTCAGCGCCCACGGCGCACTGCGAGGCAGCGGCGCAGGCGGCTCGGGCGCCCACCGCACGTCAGCCGTGACGGGCACGATGGCGGCGGCCGTCGAGCCGTCCGCCTCCGACATGGATGCCGAAGGGTGCGCCGCCGTCGGGATGTCGATCGGATCGGTCAGCGGCCGGCGGAATCCCCCGCGGTGCTCGCCCGGGAGCGCGGCCGCCTCCGAGGGCACGGCATCCGGTCCCGGCACGGCATCGGAGTGGGCGGGCACGCCCGGGTCGCCGTGCGCGGCGGCCTCGCGTGCGGCGTCGTCGCCCGGTGCGCCCGTCATCGACTCACCGCCACCTGGATCTCCGTGACCGGCAGAGTCGAATCGGCGCCGAACTCGAGGGTCGACGCGGGCTGTCCGCTGCGGATGAGCTCGGCGGCGAGCGCCGCGATCATCGCACCGTTGTCGGTGCACAGCGACAGCGGCGGGATGCGCACGGCGACGCCCGCGGCCGCGGCGCGCTCCAGCGCGACGTCGCGCAGGCGACGGTTGGCGATGACGCCCCCGCCCAGGAGGAGTCGTGGCACGCCGTGGCGCTCGCACGCATCGAGCGCCTTGGTCACGAGCACGTCGACGACCGCCTCCCGGAACGACGCTGCCACGTCGGGCACCGAGACCTCGGCACCCGATGCCTCGGCCTGCTCGACCCAGCGCGCGACGGCCGTCTTGAGTCCGGAGAAGGAGAAGTCGTAGCGGTGCTCGGCCATGTCGGAGGCCCGGGACAGTCCGCGGGGGAACCGGATCGCGTTCGGATCGCCCGACGCGGCGGCCCGATCGATCTCGGGACCGCCCGGGTAGGGCAGACCGAGGATGCGAGCGATCTTGTCGAAGGCCTCTCCGGCCGCGTCGTCCATCGTCTCCCCCAGCAGCTCGACATCGGATACGAGGTCGCGCACCAGGAGCAGAGAGGTGTGACCGCCCGACACGAGCAGCGCCACCGTCGGGTACTCGACCTCCTCGCCCGTGAGGATGTCGGCGGCGATGTGCCCCACGAGGTGGTTGACCGCATACAGAGGACGGCCGAGTGAGACGGCGAGCGCCTTCGCCGCCCCCACCCCCACCATGAGAGCGCCCGCGAGTCCGGGACCGCTCGTGACGGCGACGGCGTCGATGTCGTCGAGCGCGACCTGTGACTCCGCGAGGGCCGCCTCGATCGCCGGCTGCAGCGCCTCCAGGTGCGCGCGCGCCGCGACTTCGGGCACGACACCGCCATAGCGGGCGTGCTCGGCCATCGAGCTGGCGATCGTGTTCGACAGGAGCGTGCGGCCGCGGACGATGCCGATGCCGGTCTCGTCGCAGCTGGTCTCGATGCCGAGCACGAGCGGTTCTTCGCGGTTCATCAGCACCATCCCGTTCCGGCGGTCGTTCNCGNCGCAGCGGTCGTTCGCGTCGCAGCGGTCGCGGCATCCGTCTCGGNGACCTGCGCTCCCGTGGTCTCTGCGGCGGCGTCGCGGCCGGCCCACGACCGCAGNTCNAGCTTCATGACGATGGCGTCGACGTCGTCGGGCTGGTAGTACCGCGGGCGGCGTCCGACCTCGACGAAGCCCTCGGAGCGGTACAGCGCGGTGGCGACCGGGTTGTCGGCGCGCACGTCGAGGAACACCTCGCGGGCTCCGCGATCGAGCGCCGTCCGCAGCAGCTCGCTCAGCAGCGCGCGGCCCCGGCCGCGGCCGCGCGCCGAGTCGGCGAGCGCGATGGTCTGGATGTCGGCATCCGTCCCGCCCTGGACGGCGCGCACTCCGCCGTAGCCGATCACCCGCCCCGCCTCCTCGTCGACGACGTAACGGCCGTNCGGCGACGCGAGCTCAGCGGCCATCATCGCCTCGCTCCACGCATCGGTGGGGAATGCGGCGCGCTCGATCGTCATGATGGCGTCGAGGTCGGATGCCGTGGCGGTCCGCAGCGTCATGAACCGACTCTCTTCGGCTGCCCGGGAAGGGTCACGTCAGGAGCGCGGAGGTACAGGGGCTCGCCGCTCGCGAGCGTGCGCCCCGAGGCGACGGCGCGGGCGGCCACGAGCGCGAGCATCGCGGCCGAGATCGACGTGACGTCGCAGCGACGGACGCCGCGGGCCTCGAGGATGCCGTCGAGGTCGGTGCGCGGGGCGAGCGCGGGCTCGCCGACCCGCACGGGCAGGCCGTCGTCGTCGAGGCCGGAGTACACCGTGTAGGCCATCTCCCGACGGCGCGCATCGGTCACGACGGCGAAGGGCGGCACATCGTCGGCGAACGGGTCGGCCAGCAGCAGAGCGAGAGCAGCCGCGTCGTGGCTCGGCACCGGCACGACCGGAACGCCCCGCCCGAGGGCGAACGCACGCGCCGCCGCGATGCCGACGCGCAGACCCGTGAACGGCCCCGGCCCCATGCCTGCCGCGACGTGCCCGATCTCGATCCGCTCCGGGGCGGATGCCGCTCCGATCGGGCCGAGCTCGGCATCCGCGAGCGCACCTTCGATCAGCAGCCCGATGACCTCGGCGTGTCCCAGGGGATCTGGGCTCGTCGCCTCCGCGCGCACGACACCGTCGGGTTCGACGACGGCGACGGCGGTGCCGAGGGAGGTGTCGATGCCGAGGATCATGCTTCCAGGGTAGTCGCGCNACCCGGACCGTCTGCCCGTGCCTACGGGCGTCGGGTGACCGTGACACGCCGNGGNGCGCTGTCCTCCATCTCACGCGCCGCCGGTCCGCTCGTGCCGCACGCCGAGTCGACACCNGTGCCGCCCCACTCGCGCTCCAGCTCGATCTCCCACCACTGGTCGACGAGGCCGTCGACCATGCCGCGGCCCCACTCGACGATCGACACCGACGAGTCGAAGTCGAGCCCCAGGTCATCGAGCTCCGCGGGAGATCCCAGCCGGTAGGCGTCGACGTGCACGAGCGGCGCCCCAGCGACGAGCGACGGGTGCGTGCGCGCGATGACGAACGTCGGGCTCTGCACCGGACCGCGCACGCCGAGGCCGTCGGCGATGCCGCGGGTGAGCGTCGTCTTGCCCGCGCCCAGCGGTCCCGTCAGAACGACGAGGTCCCCCGCGCTCAGCGACCGCCCCAGCTCACGCCCGAACTCCTCCATCGCCTCGGGCGAGTCGATCTCGCGCTCGCCCTCGAAGGCGGCCAGCCCGCTCACCGTGACACCGCCCGTCGAGGGATGCGCGGACCGATCCGCGTGACGATCTCGTAGTTGATGGTGCCCGCGGCATCCGCCCACGCCTCCACCGGCGGGGCACCGCGCGACGGGTCGCCGAACAGCACCGCCTCGTCGCCGACGGCCACGGGGTGGTCGCCCACGTCGACGACGAACTGGTCCATCGCGATCGTGCCCGCGACAGGGAACACGCGGTCGCCCAGCCGCACCGCCGCACCGCCCGACGCCGCACGCGGGATGCCGTCGGCGTACCCGAGCGGCACGAGCGCAAGCGTCGTCTCGGCGGCGGTGCGGTGACGGTAGCCGTACGAGACGCCCTGGCCGGCGGGCACACGACGAACGGCGGCGACGGCGGCGCGCACGGTCATGGCGGGACGCAGGCCCAGGTCGGCGGACGTGCGGTCGGCGAAGGGCGACAGCCCGTACATCGAGATGCCCAGTCGCACGCAGCCGAGCCTCGCCTCGCGAAGAGCGATGGCGGCATGCGATGCCGCGATATGGCGAAGTCGCGGCGCGAGGCCCGCAGCGGATGCCGCGGCGAGCGCCTCCTCGAACCGGGCGAGCGCGGCACGGTCGTCGGCCTCGCTCGTGTTGGACAGGTGACTGAAGACACCGACGACGTCCACGCGGCCGAGGCGCTCGAGCCGCGCGGCCTCCGCGAACACGACGCGCTGGTCGCCCGGAGCGATGCCGTTGCGACCGAGGCCGGTCTCGACCTTCAGGTGAACGGCCGTCGGGCGATCGGCCGTCGACGCCGCCGCGGCCGCCATGAGCTGATCGAAAGACGAGATGCCGAGCTCGATCCCCTGCGCGGCGGGCTCGGTGAAGTCGGCTCCGGGAGCGTGCAGCCACGCGACGATCGGCGCGGTGATCCCCGCGCGACGGAGCTCCAGGGCCTCCGTCACGTCGGCCACGCCGAGCCGTGACGCGCCGCCGACGAGCGCCGCCTGCGCCGATCGGACGGCGCCATGACCGTACGCGTCGGCCTTGACGACCGCGATGACCTCCGACTCCGTGAGCCGCCGCAGGTGGCGGACGTTCGCGGCGATCGCGTCGAGATCGATGACCGCCTCGCGCATGATGCCCGTCGGCATCCGGCGCGTGGGCCCCGTCGGGAGCTCCTGAACGGGGATGGCCTGCGTCGGGACCTCCTCCGGCGAAGCTCCCTGAATCGGGACGCCGGGGGTCGGGATGCCGGGGGTCGAGCTGGTGTCGGGGGTCATCGCTCCTCCTCTCGCGGACGTGCCTCCGCGATGACGTACGCGACGGCGATGCCCGCGTCGTGGGTGAGAGACAGGTGCAGCTCATCGATGCCGCGACCGGCGACCGTCTCGGCGGTCGTCCCGCTCAGCGAGAAGACGGGGCGACCCGACGACTCCGACGCGATCTCGATGTCGGCCCAGTGGACGCCGTCCGAACCGCCCAGCGCCTTGATGAGCGCCTCTTTGGCGGCGTAGCGCGCGGCGAGCGAATGCGGCCGGAGCTCGCGCTCCGCCGCCGAGAACAGACGCTCGATCAGCCGGGGCGTGCGCTGCAGAGACCGTTCGAACCGGGGGATGTCGACC
>Ga0065721_10053121_pt1 | contig 10486 bp, 5 predicted proteins | sample Mesricmetagenome_FD_59108 | JGI IMG/M metagenome (GOLD analysis project Ga0065721, IMG submission 59108) | Mesophilic microbial community from rice straw/compost enrichment Sample: eDNA_1 v2 (version 2) | ecosystem: Engineered > Solid waste > Grass > Composting > Bioreactor | place: USA: Davis... | reverse complement strand
TACAAAGCAGCGAGCACAGTCACCAAGATGACGAGGATCAAAACAAATGACTTCGAATTCAAGGATGATTAGGTTTGAAAGGTTCCTGATCTAAATCTAACAAGTCAATTCTTCAAATCAGCTGATGGCAACTCTTTTCTTTTCGCGGACGGACTTGTAGATCGCTTCCACCACTCGTATGTCTTTAAGTCCTTCTTCGCCCGGAACAATTGGTTTCTTCTTCTCAATGATCGCCAACGCATCGTCGTCCATTTGCTTGGCCTGTTGATGCGGGACAGTCGCGCTCAGCTTAATTCCATCACTAGTCTCGCCGTTAATTCCACTGTAGGACTGGAAGGGAGATAGTCTGTACCACCCCTTCTCGAAATTGGTGCGAAGTTCATTCATTCCCCGACCAAAACTTGTTTCACATTTTGCAGTGGCGCCACCGGGGAACTCAAGATCGAACTCCATTGTTTCTTCAACTTCCTTGTAGATCTCGGGTCGCGTGGTTGAAGCGCGTGCAGTAACGGCAATCGGTTCCATTCCGGATGCGTATCTCGCGGCGTTGAGGGGATAGACTCCCATGTCGTACATCGCACCACCTCCCATGGCTTTCTTCTGCTTCCAATGGTCAGTTCTACCCTCACGATATCCTGCAGCAGCTGTAATGTCTTTTAGTTTACCATAGGGAAGATCCTTAGCAAACTTCATGATTCGCTGCGTGTTCGGTTCATGATGCATACGATAACCTACGGTCAGTTGAACCTTATTCTTGTTCGCGGCGTCAATCATCTGCTGGCATTCTTTGGCCGTCATGGCCATCGGCTTTTCGCACCAGACGTGTTTCCCTGCCTGGGCGCCTTTGATGCTATACTCAGCATGCATGGAAGGAGGGAGGACGATGTACACGACGTCTATAGCGGGATTATTTGCCAACGACTCGAAGTTGTCGTAGTTGTAGATATTCTTGTCGGGGATGTTGTATTGTTTCTTCCATCGCTCAGCCTTCTCTGGCGAACCCGTCACAATTCCTGCGAGGTAGCAATGCTTCGTCAGTTGCAGACCGGGAGCGAGGAGGTCGGTGCTGTAATATCCGAGTCCAACCAAGGCCACCCCGATCTTTCGGGTCTGGGGGATGATGATGTTCGCGAACGAGCTCTCGCTACTGAGGGCGACTCCGACCATACTTGCCAGCGTTCCTGTAATAAATTCTCTTCTCTGCATCATATTCCTGTGAGTTAGCGTTTATAAACTGAACGACGGAATAGCGGCCCGCCGCAACCGTTGGCGTCGCTGAATTTAGGATGTTAGCCCCGAGGAAGCAAATCCGACAGGAAACGTTGTCGTCGGGTTACCAAACCCGGGGTGTAGGGATGAAACTGAAGTATCGGCAGGGTTAAAAAGAGGCATTTTTGAAGCGAGGGACGAGAAAATCCATATTTTTTAGGCCGACGGACGGACTAAAGCGCCTGCAAGTTCGTATACTTGGAAAATTTTCCAGCCATAGGCAAGCATACCCACCTGTTTTTCTTCTTTTCGCCGAACCTAATCGGGCCTGTCACGGTTGTACCCCGTGGAATCGGTACAATAAGTAGCACTAATCAATAACCACACGTTTTATTTCAATGAGACAATTAAAGATCAGCAAACAAATCACGAACCGGGAGAGTCAGTCGCTTGACAAATACCTCCAGGAGATTGGCAAGGTAGACTTGATTACCTCTGACATGGAAGTGGAGTTGGCGAAGAGAATTAGGGAAGGTGATCAAATCGCGCTTGAAAAGCTTACAAAAGCCAATCTGCGATTTGTGGTTTCAGTCGCCAAGCAATACCAGAACAACGGTCTTACGCTCGGTGACCTGATCAACGAAGGGAATCTCGGTCTCATCAAAGCGGCAAAACGCTTCGACGAAACCCGCGGATTCAAATTCATTTCATACGCCGTGTGGTGGATCCGTCAGTCAATCATGCAAGCGTTGGCAGAACAATCCCGCATTGTTCGACTTCCGCTTAACCGTGTTGGATCTCTAAACAAGATCTCCAAGACGTTTTCAGAACTTGAACAGAAATTTCAACGCGAACCCTCCGCTGAAGAATTGGCTGAGGTACTCAACATATCCGCCGACGAGGTCAATGATACACTGAAGATCTCCGGTCGTCATGTGTCTGTCGATGCTCCTTTCGTCCAAGGCGAAGAGAACAGTCTGCTCGACGTACTTGAGAATGAGACCGAAGAAACCCCGGATTCTGACCTGATGATGGATTCACTTCGGAAAGAAGTGCAGCGGGCCTTGTCAACGCTGACTCAACGCGAAGCCGACGTGATCTCCTATTACTTCGGATTGAATGGTGAACAAGCACTCACGCTTGAAGAAATCGGTCAAAAATACAACCTCACCCGTGAACGCGTCCGCCAGATCAAAGAGAAGGCTACGCGCAGGTTGAGACATAGTTCAAGAAGCAGTTCGTTAAAGCCTTATCTGGGCTAAGGCCCAGGTCCACGGGCCACAATCGGTCCACGGTTATTTGGTCCACAGTTGAAGGTCGAGGCTTCAACTGTGGACCATTTCTTTTAGTAATTGGTAACTAGTAATTGGAATCCCTGCCCAGTCTAGCCTGCACCAACGTGCGTGCACCCCTGAACCCTGAACCCTGAACCTTGAACCCTGAACCTTGAACCCTGAACCCTGAACCCCTTAAAGTTCTTTCACCCTAATATTCCTGAACCTCACCACCGTTCCATGCCCTAAGAACCCTATATGTCCCTTATAGACATTCAGTCCTGGGTGATCGCGTTTGTCCAGTGTTCCATTCTTCGCAGCTTTTTTCAAATCTGCATCGACGATCACGATACCATTAAGCGTAACCTTGATGCGATCGCCTTTCACATAGACTTCCTGTTGATTCCATTCACCGACAGGTTTGAGATATCCGCGTTTTGCGGGGACGACACCGTACACTGACCCGTGGTATTGATAGGGTTGGAGGTTCGCATACACAGGAGCTGTATCGTCAAGGATCTGAATCTCTTTACCACCGTATGCAGCATCTCCGTTCAACTTGGCGTGAATTCCAAGTCCGTTGTTAGCACCCGGTGTTAGTTGAAATTCAAAACGGAAAATGAAGTCCGAATACTCCTTCTCTGTGTAGAGGTTTCCGTGCCCTCTACCAACTGGGTAGATAGCGATGGCGTTGTCTTCTACAACATACTCTTTCTTGTTGCCGACCCAGTTGTCCAGATCCTTTCCGTTGAAGAGCAATTCAAAACCTTCGCGCTTCTCTTGCTCTGTGAGTTCGTAAGGTTTCGATCCGAGTTCTTTCACGTAAATGTTTCGGAACGCCAGTTCATTGCCATGCGCCTGTAACTCGATTGCTTCCTCCGGGAAAATAGGGAGACTGCGGTCCCAATAGTTTTCCATCACCACGTTGTCAACCACAAGTATACCGTTCAGATGGACAGTCACGCGATCTCCCACCATCTTAATGTGGAATGTATTCCATTCACCAACTGGATTGTCAGCGACAACGAGAGGGGTGCTGGGATTTTTCTGGTTGTTATACAAACCACCGGATCCAACGGAGGCAGCCTTCTCTTTACCCCAGGGATCCCAAATCTGAACCTGTGGCGAACCACGAAGGTAGATGCCACTGTCACCATTGCGTGTGATCTTCCAATCCACAAGCATTTCAAAGTCGCCGTATGTACGAGTAGTGCACAGATTGTCTCCCTTACCTGTGAAATAGATTGCACCATCCTTCACACTCCAGCTCTCACTGACTTTGGCGTTAGCCTCAGCCTGCTTCTTGGCAAGTTCGGCCTTTGACATTTTCGCCCTGGTAATCGGGTTGCCAACGAGTCCTTGCCATCCGGTAAGGTCCTTTCCATTGAAGATTGGCTCAAACCCTTTTGTATAAGGGAGATTTGCCAGGTATGTCTGAATATCGATTACTTCGTATTGACTGTCTTGCCCTTCGAGTTTGTCAAGTATTCGCTGGAGTGTATTGCGAACAAACGACCCAGTAAGTCCCGGGCGGGCGTCGGCAGTCGGAAGTGCAATTTGCATGACCGAACGGCTTGCAGCACGGTTCAAGTCTTTATCATCAAGATATCGCGATGCAAACACGAGGGCAAGGAAGCCTCGCAGAGTACCAACCGCACGAATCACTGCGGTCTTTTCTGCGTTCGTCTTTGCTTCCTCCATTGCAGCGTCCAGCATCAGGAGCTTCTGCTCATCAGGCAACGATGATTTTGTTACCTGCGAAACAAGTGCCTGGAATGCCTTCTCGTGATACCGCTGTAGTGACGGATCTTTTCGGATCGAAAGCAATGTTCGCGCTGCCGAATGGTCTTGCCAGTTCAGGAGCGCATCAAATGCTGCAGCCTTCTCAACATCCGTTCCCGACTGAAAGGCCTCAGTGACCTTCTCCAATGCCTTGTCATCATTTACATAAGGGAGAAGAGGAAGGATGCCTGCTTTGTTGGAAGCGTAGGCGTCGCTGATCAATTTCGAGTTCTCCTTATCGATTGACGCAATCAAAGCCGACTGCACGGCACTGGTTTCGTCCTCACTTCGGGCATTTGACAACAATTGGAGGAGTGCAGAGGCGTTCTTGGGTGTCGAAACCCTTTGAAGTGCAGTGAATGCTGCCTTGCGAACGCGCTGATCATCCGACGATGTCTGGCTGTGAATAACCTCGAAACTTTCGCTCACTCTGCGTTCTCCGAGGATATCAATCAGCGCAGCCTTGCCGGCCGGCGAAGCTGAGGTGACCCGTGCGACGAGAGCCTTCGCATCGTTATCATCCATTGCACGGAGCAGCGCATCTTTCGCAGCCTTCAGCTCATTGTCATCGGTAGACTTCAGTAAGTAGTCGAGAAGAGTCGCTTGATATTTTTTGTCATCGCTGTAAGCGATCTCCTCCGCTGCGACGATTCGCACCGCGCTGTTCTTTGACGCAAGTGCAGGCACCAATACTTCCTGGGTGAACTTATCTGAACGATTTACGCTTGCAAGCATCGACAGAATCTCAGGCTGTAACGTCGAGTTCTTCTTGTACACCTTTAACCATTGGCGATAAATCTTTTCGTCGGATACAGTAGTCCCGGCAATCTTGAGGACTTCCTTTTGATACTCGGGGTCAAACCGATTCAGTTCCTTGATCAGTATCTTCGAAGACTCGGCCGGCTGAGCCTTTGTGAGTGCCTTCAACGCTGCAAGACGAAAGTGTTGTTGCTCAGATTCAAGAGTATTCCCTAAAAGGTCCTGGCTTGCTCGAATGGCGAGTTCCTTATTGCCTTTTTCAGAGATCTGGTGTATATACTCAACGAGCGCTTGAGTCGCCTCTGACACATCTTTCTTGAATTGAGTATTTTTTGCGGCGAGGAGAAGCGTGTTGTACGAATTTGCATCTCCCATCAATGCCAAGGTCCACAACGCGTGCTTGCGGACACCAGTATTGCTACTTACAGCATGTGGTGTAATCACCGAAATTGCCGGCGCATGTCTTAGCTCCCCAAGTGCCTGGATAAGACGCGCAGTAGCCTTCGTGTTGTCATTGCGCTCCAGTGCTGATTTTAATGCAGCCGACGCATCATCGCCTCCGATACTTACAAGGGCGCCGATTGCCTGGTCGCTCAGGCCTTCAACTCCGATCAAACCTGCCAGAGGTTTCACAGATTGTGCTGAACCGATCACCTTCAGGTTGTCGATAAAGTACGACTTCACTTCTGTATTGTCAGACTTTTCGATCGCGCGCAAGTACGCTCGCTCAATGCGCTGTTTCTGCTCTTTGGACGAAGCGTGATGAGTCAGCAAAGAGACCGCGTAGCGATAGGCAACTCCTTCGGGATTTCCATTTGGGACAACGCCTTTCGTAACAAGGTCAAGACCGGCATCATCAAGATTGATCAATTCACGGAATAGCCGGTCTGCGTCTTCATTTGTCCGGGCCGGAAAGAGGGCAAGGGCATCAGCCACCTTAGTCTCCGAGGTTCGGTTATCCTGACCGTATGCACTGCAGGCAAGAATTATTAGAAAAGCAAGTGAGATATATTTCAGTTTCATTTCAAGACGGAGTTTATGTGTCAGATTTTCCAGGGACCGCGCATAGGCTGATCGATGAGACGGTTAGCCGCGTCGTCGTTGATGAATACCTGTTTTACAGGATCGAACTCGAGCGATCTTCCCAATTGCAAGGCGATCTTTCCCATGTTAACGACCGTGCAGGAGCGATGTCCATTCAGCTCGTTCAAAGCAAATTTCTTTCTTGTGCGCACTGAATCGGAAAACAGTCCTACCTGCGGATCGGGGTCAGGCATGCCATCGATCACTTTGAGGATATTGGGAATATCCGACCTGAACCCTCGATAGATCTTTCCTTTTGGACCTTCGATGTAGGGGGCGTTTACGTCTTTGTTTTCACCGTCAAGAATGATCTTGCAACCATCGGCGTACGTGAATTCTATTCTCCGCCATGTACCGACAGCATCATCGTGTTGCTGAGGTGCATCCACATCGACGCGAACCGGTGATGTATCATCTTTACCCAGGAAATATTGAACAGGGTCTATGTAGTGTTGTCCCATATCGCCGAGGCCACCACCATCGTAATCCCAGTAACCGCGGAAGTTGGTGTGAACGCGGTGCGGATTGTAGGGCTTGTACTGAGCGGGACCGAGCCACATGTCGTAATCGAGGTTCTGAGGCACTTCCATAGGTTCAAGGTTTGTCTTGCCGACCCAATAGAACTTCCAGTTGAAACCTGTTACTCCACTGATCGTCACCTTCAATGGCCAGCCGAGGATTCCGCTTTCAACAACTTTCTTGATAGGCTTCACAGTAGTGCCCATTCCATAGAAGTTATCATGGAAACGGAACCATGTGTTCAGTCTGAACATCCGACCATACTGTTCCATCGCTTCAACAACACGTTTCCCTTCCCCAATGGTGCGCGTCATTGGTTTTTCGCACCAAACATCCTTTCCGGCCTGGGCGGCCATCACGGACATGATTCCATGCCAGTGCGGTGGAGTCGCGATGTGAACAATATCAACGTCGGGTTGAGCGATTAACTCTCTGAAATCAGAGTATCCCCTCACGCCTTGACCAATCATGTCCATCGCCAGCTTCAGGTGCTGCGTGTCAACATCGCAGACGGCGACAACACGTGTACCTTCGTACGGGATGTGTCCACGGCCCATACCTCCGACACCAATGATGCCTTTGGTCAACTGGTCACTCGGAGCGAGATAACCTTTCCCACCAAGGACATGGCGAGGTACAATGTAAAATGCGCCGATTGCCAGCGCTGATTTTTTCAGAAAGTCCCGCCTGCTGTTCCGCGGCGGAGTGTTAGGTTGATTCTTCATGGGATTTAATAGCACACAAAGTTTCGAATGTAGGAATTTGGCGGGTTCTAAGAAACCGCATCACGACCGCAAGCCATGATCGGCGCACAATCAATCGTTGGACGGTCCCCGGCAGTGGTCGGCGGCAGACGTTTTACGAGAACGGCAACCATAGACCAATAAACCGTGGACCAATCGTGGACCGAGGACCGTGGTCCGTAGACTACCGAGGACCAATCGCGGACCGTGGCCCGTGGCCCGGGACTACCTATACAGATTCTTCATTTTCCTTAGATCATTCTCGAACAGGGTATAGGGATCCTCGTAAAACTTCATAAAGTCAGGGACACTCGGGTGTCCGGGATGAGGCGCGTAGTAGTGAGTTGGACTGCGCTGGTCATTTCTCCATACCAATACATAAGCAAGTCGGACGCCGGGTTGCTTCATTACTTTCAGCAGACATTCAGTCCACCATGTTGTATTGGGAATGGATTCCAGGCCTGTCTCAGTGAATGCGGCCAACTTACCTGCCTTTAGAGCATAGTCGGAGACGATTTTCAGCTTGAGGGCGGCGGAATCAAGGGAATAACGCCCATTCCGGCCCATATCCCCATAGTTGTCCACGCCAACCATGTCAACCCATTCATCTCCCGGATATCGTTGAAGGAACTTCGCCTCAGTGATGAACTTGTTGTCAGGGGAGAAGGCGTAAAGAAAGTTGTGAACATCAAGACTATCCCTCAAGTATGAAACAGTGAAGCGCCAAAGGGACTTGAACTCATCTACGGAGCAGTGGGTAGCACCCCACCAAAACCATCCGCCATCAAATTCGTGATAGGGGCGGAAGATTACAGGGATCAATTCGCCTTTCGGCCCGCGCAAACTATTCGCCCATTCGCCAATTCCCCGAAGAATATCTTTATACTTCTCATGCGCCTCACCTCCCGGTATAATATATTTTACTGCAGGCAGTGACAACGAGTCTACCCAATAAAAGCCTCCGCGAGAAACAGGGTTGGAGAAGTGCCATGCTACAGTCGTGACGCCGCCACGCTTGTACGTATCAATCGCGTTCTGACGCAACAATTGTTTTTGTTGAGCAATTGCTTCTGGCGAACCACCGGAAAATCCCATGACGTCAATTCCAATGATGGCAGGGTGTGATCCCGTTACTGACTTGACATCAGAACGGTCGGGTTCACCAGACCATCCTCTTCCGTACTCGGTGGCATGCTGATGCCCGAACAGTGTGTGTTTTTCTGAAAGTTTCCTCAGGCTATTAAACAAGGCCCGAGTCTCTGGAGTGGCTTTAGCATCGATAGGCTTCCAACGTTGCGCTAACGAGGCAGTGATGAACGTGAAGCAAAGCAAGGTGAGGTAGAGTTGTTTCATAGGCAGGCTGCTGCTTCTGAAAGATAACAAAACCCTGCGAAGGCGAAAACGTACCTTCGGTTGGCACGGCACAATGCTGGGTTGTTGCGAGGTACTTCGCAGGGAATGCCTGCGGCGGTGGTGTCGCCCGCGAAGAGAAACTGCATTGCCCGAGGGCGACCCAAATCAATATGAATACAACAATTGTCCCGAAGCATCCTCCACCGAGTTTCTTCGCGCCATAACCAGCAATAATTGCCCTGAAAAAGTTGTTCATGACCAGACTGCTCTAAAACATTATGCCTGACTCTTCAACCTGATGATCACCCCTTCATCACCGCTGAGTGAAATAAAATTCTCTACCTCGAAGCCCTTACGCTCCGGCTCGGTCGACAACTCGATCGTTCCGGCAAACTCAAATCCCTCCCTTTGAACGAACGTGGGTCGGGGAGTGAGATTCAGTACGATGAGAAATCGCGCAGATGAAGACTCTCGCATAAACGCCAGTGCTTGTTTGTCAGCAAACACCGATCGATACGCGCCCACATTCAGTGCCGACTCCCGTCTACGCAATTCGATGAGATCCTTGTAGAAACTCAGCATAGAAAAGGCATCGACCTTCTGGACATCAACGTTGATTCTTCCATAGCTGTGGGCCAATGGCAACCAAGGTCTCTCGTTCGAAAATCCGCTATATTCTGTACTGTCCCACTGCATGGGTGTTCTTGAAGGATCGCGACTGAGATTTAATCCAGGCATATTCAATCCCTGCGGATCCCTGATCTCATGTGGCAGCAGTGCAACATCGCGCATGGCAATCTCTTCTCCGTAGTAGATTGTCGGCGTGCCACGAAGAGTAAGGAGAAGCATTGCGGCCACTCTTGCCTGGAAAGGTCCAATTCGACTGATGATACGAGGTTGATCATGATTCCCCAGCACCCAATTCGGCCATCCACCTTCGGGAAGTGCCGACTCGTACTCCTCAACCACCCTCGAGATATACGTGGGATCCCACGGAATTTTCAGCAGCTGGAAATTGAAGGGGAGATGCGTTCCGCGATTATTCTGGCCGTAGTACATCACGAGGCGTTGCACCGGCAGATAGATTTCTCCGATCATGACGCGATCGTCGTATTCGTCTATGACTTCCCTCATCTTGCGAACGATGTCGTGTACCTCGGGTTGATCCGTTGAATGCACGGGTAAGAGTTGCTCGTATGTTGCGTGCTCGGGCTTGTATTCAGGATTGGGTGGATTGTCTCTCAATTCAGCATCCTTAATCATGTGCCACATGACGTCAACACGAAAGCCATCAACTCCTCTGTCAAGCCAAAATCGCATGACGTCAAACATCGCTTCCTGAAGTTCAGGGTTTCGCCAATTAAGATCGGGTTGTTCCTTGAGGAACGCATGGTAGTAATATTGCCGGGTGTCCTGATCCCATTCCCAGGCAGGACCTCCAAAAACACTCAGCCAGTTGTTGGGAGGAGATCCGTCGGGGCGAGCATCTCTCCAGATATACCAATCGCGTTTCGAATTGTCGCGCGACGACCTCGATTCAAGAAACCAAGGATGCTGGTTGGATGTATGATTGGGAACTAAATCCAGGATGAGTTTGATCCCGCGCTTATGTACTTCCTCCAGCAGCTGATCAAAGTCCGACATCGTTCCAAACAATGGATGGATACTGCAGTAGTCGGAAATATCATAGCCAAAGTCTGCCATCGGCGATTCGTAAATTGGCGATATCCAAATCGCATCGATCCCAAGCCATTGAAGATAATC
>Ga0065721_10010908_pt1 | contig 10486 bp, 10 predicted proteins | sample Mesricmetagenome_FD_59108 | JGI IMG/M metagenome (GOLD analysis project Ga0065721, IMG submission 59108) | Mesophilic microbial community from rice straw/compost enrichment Sample: eDNA_1 v2 (version 2) | ecosystem: Engineered > Solid waste > Grass > Composting > Bioreactor | place: USA: Davis... | reverse complement strand
ATCCAGTTCCTGGATGAGCGTCTGAGCGGCAGCCGCGAAGCGCAGGCGCTGTTCCTCGGTCATGACGTTGCGTTGCCGGTCGAACTCCCCGAGCACCAGCGCCGGAAGCCCGACCTTGTCGTAGAAGTCGACGAGGTATTCCTCCTGGAGATACTCCTCCGCATAGTCCGTCGCTTCGTAGGGATCGCCCGCGAGGAGCCGCTGGTAAACCCGGGCGTGCGGTTCCAGCACGGGCTCGTTCCCGAGCAGCACGTCGAGAAACTCGAACTGCGAGACGTGGCGTCCAAGCACGACCAGGCAGACCGTCAGCGGCGTCGACAGGACCAGCCCGAGTGGTCCCCACAGCCAGGCCCAGAAGATCGCTGCGACGATGATCGCCAGGGGAGAAAGGCCGGTATGCGAGCCATAAAGCCAGGGTTCGAGAACGTTGTTGCTGATCAGTTCCATGACGATGAACAGGGCGGCGGTCCACAGGAGCGGCGCCCAGCCCGGCGCGACGGCCAGTGTCAACATCATCGGCAGCAGCATTCCGACCGCGGGGCCGATGTAGGGTACGAAGCGCAGGACCAGGGTGAGCATGCCCCACAACGGCGCATTCGGGATGCCGAGGATCCAGAGCCCGATGCCGATGGGAACCGCGTAGGCGGTGTTGATGACCAATTGCATCAGCAGATAGCGGCCGACCCGGCTGCCGGCATCCTCCAGTGCAGACGTCGTCTTGTGGAGGTCGCCATAGCCGACGAGCCGGATGAACCGGTCGCGCAACTTCTCGCGCTCCAGGAGCATGAAGATGACGACGACGACCACGAGGCCGGCGGTCGCAAAGGGGCTGATCAGCGGAACGATGATGTTGCGCAGGATGTCGATCGGGCTCTCATGCGACACGATCTCGACCGGAATCGGCTCGGGAGCCGGGGCGACGGCGGCCTCGGTGCCGGCCTCGAGTTCCTTGCCGACGCGTTCCACTGCTCCCGTCAGGCGCTCGATGATGCCGCCGCCCGCGCCCAGTTCTTTCAGGGAGCGCACCTTTTCGAGGACGTTCGCCTGATAGGTCGGGATGTTCTGGGCGAGGTTGGAAACCTGCGTGGCGACGAGGAAGGCGAAGGCGGCGATCGCGAGGAAGGTGATCACGACCGTCAGCACCACAGCTATGAGCTTGGGAATGCCGGCCTTCCTCAGCGAGGCCACGATGGGGGCAAGGGCAAAGGTGAGCAGCAGGGCGATGGCCAGCGGCAGCAGCACCTCCTTGCCGATATAGAGGATCGCGGTGATCCCGATGATCGTGACCACCGGCGGAATGGCGAGCCTCGTGTAGGCCGAGCCGTCCGCCGGGCTGGCAAGCGGCTCGTAGGTATTCGTCTGCTGCTTTACCGGCATTACCACCCCCCTCGGTATCGCCCATGCATCCATGGGCCGCGACGGCCGGGCTGCACGGGCATTGGTGGCGCCATGGCGACGCGCCTCAAGAGTCCGAGGCTAACAGCCTGGTCCGCGCAACCAGCGCCAACTCCCACAATGGGCGGGAGTTGGGGAAAGTTCCAGAGCTATGAGGCCGACGCGCTGGAGACGGCTTTACGAACCATCGGCCCGACCTTGGTGCCGTAGAGCTCGATCGCTCGCATGAGTTCGAGGTGGGGCATGACGCCGATCGCCATCTGGAGCATGAAGCGGGTGTTGCCGAAGACTCTGTGCATGGCGACGATCTTTTCCGCCAGGGTCTCGGGATCGCCGACGAACAGTGCGCCTTCGGGGCCGCGGGCATGGTCATACTGCGCGCGGCTCGTCGGTCCCCAGCCACGCTCGCGCCCAATGCGGTTCATTACCTCTGCCTGCGGCCCATAGAAGATGTCGGCGGCGCGCTCCGTCGTTTCCGCGACGAAGCCGTGAACATTGATGCTGGTGCGGAGGCTGGCGGGGTCGTGCCCGCCCTGGATAGCCGCGCGGCGATAAAGGTCGAACAGCGGGGCGAAGCGGCGCGGCTCGCCGCCGATGATCGCAAGCGCAAGCGGAAGGCCAAGGATGCCGGCGCGCGCCACCGAATTGGGGGTGCCGCCGACGGCGATCCAGATCGGCAACCTGTCCTGGACAGGACGAGGATAGACGCCGCGTCCGTTGATCGGCGGGCGCATGCGGCCCGCCCACGTCACGATCTCTTCGTCGCGCAGCTTCAGCAGAAGATCGAGCTTCTCGGCGAACAGTTCGTCATAGTCCGCGAGATCGTAGCCAAACAGCGGAAAGGATTCGATGAACGATCCACGGCCCGCCATGATCTCGGCACGGCCGTTGGAGATCAGGTCAAGCGTGGCGAACTGCTGGAAAGCGCGGACGGGATCGTCCGACGAGAGCACGGTGACAGCGCTGGTGAGCCGAATGCGCGTCGTGCGCGCCGCCGCCGCCGCAAGGGCGACGGCCGGGGCGGAGGCGATGTAGTCCGGACGGTGATGCTCGCCCAGGCCGAAGACGTCGAGCCCGACCTGGTCGGCGAGCTCGATCTCCTCCAATAACTGCTTCATGCGCTGCTGCGGCGACACGACGCGGGTGCCCGGATCCGGCGCGACGTCCGCGAAAGTGTAGAGGCCGAGTTCCATCGAGAATGATCTCCAAAGTCTTTGGTCAGCTAGGCTCTCGCGGCGCTGTATGCCAGTCACGCGACGGTGAACGCTGTGTCCTTTCCGTAGCGGACCTGCGGCAATTGAGCCGATTTTGATGACTTTCGTCGCTTCCCGCGCTTGATATCGCCGCGATGTCGCGTATGTAAGCCGCGCGTACGACGACAAGAATCGAAGGCGACAATTGGCACTATACAGGGAAAAGGACATCTTCGAGCGCCGTAACGCGGCGAACGAAGCGAAGAGGGCTTTGCTTGAACGCTTCAAGCAGCGGCCTTCGGAAGACGACCCGCGCGTGTTGGCGCGCAAGGCCGAACGCCAGCGTATCCTCGAGGAGCGCGAAAGACGCGCCGCCGAGAAGGAGAAGCTGCGTAAGGAACGCGAGGCCTTGGAAGCGGCTGAGCGTGCACGGCGCGAAGCCGAGGAAGCAGAGCGTCGGCGTCTCGAAGAGGAGCGGCTTGCCGCAGAGGCAAGGGTGCGTGAACAGCAGGAGCTGGAACGGATCGCCCGCGAACTCGCAGAGGAAGCCGAGCGCAAGGCCAAGCGCGACGCGCGCTATGCCGCACGCAAGGCTCGGACGCGCGGGCGACACGCCTGAGCTTCCAACACTGACGATGATGGAACGGGGCGCCTTGGCGCCCCGAACTGTTTTGCTCCGCTGTCAGGCAAAGAACTTCAGTCCCACAATGCCGGCGGCGATCATGCCGATGCACGCGAGCCGCGCCGCGGTTGCCGGCTCCGCGAACAGCCAGATACCGAGCAGCGCGGTGCCGATTGTGCCGATTCCGGTCCAGACAGCGTAGGCGGTGCCGACAGGCAGCGACTTCAGCGCAAGTCCCAGGAGAACGACGCTGATGATCATGCTGGCCGCNGTGCCNACGGTGGGCAGCGGGCGGGTGAAACCGTCNGTGTATTTCAGGCCGATGGCCCAGCCGACTTCGAACAGACCGGCGAGGGCNAGAAGAATCCACGGCATTTGCAACCTTCCTTGTGGAGGGCCGTCCCTGCCTATGGAGTACCGCGCCGGGCCGTCCCGTCGCATCCGGGAGATAGGCGGTCCGTGTACGAGAGGCAAGCCCGGACCTGCATCTCTGCCCCGCGCGGCGGGAATGGCGCGTTTCGACGCTTCAACCTCAGCCCGATCCGTGCCAGCCTCCGTTCTGCCCGACGGAGATTCGCATGCTGCTGGTCCGGACGTCGCTGCTCATTGCACTGGCCATCGTGGCCGCGACGGTCCCGGCGCTCGCCGACCGGATGAGCTTCTACATGAAGAACCGGACGACGCGTCCCGTCGTTGTCGAGCTCTACGGGCAGGATCGCCAGATGGCTTGGCCCGGTGGCGATCAGGTCTACTACCTGGAGAAGGCGGAGAGGAAGTCGGTTCCCATCGAGTGCAATTCCGGCGAGCGCATTTGCTGGGGAGCGTGGCGCTACGGGGATGACCGTTGGACGTGGGGAACCGGCCCAGACAATGCGAAGGCGTGCGAGGACTGTTGCTCCCGCTGCATGCCGAGCGCGACGGAGACGATCGACCTCAGCGACTGAGTTTCCCCCGGCGGTTAGTGATGTGGGGGGCGAGGCTTACCCCGGTGCCCAAGCTCAGGAGTTGAAGCCGGAGCGTGGCAGGAAGCGCTCGATTAGTTCTTCGACATGGTCGTTGCGTTCGCGGGCGGTGCGACCGCCCATGACGACGACGACGATGCGCCGGTTGCCACGCTGCGCGGCGGTGACGATGTTGAAGCCCGAGGCGCGAATGTAGCCGGTCTTGATACCGTCGACGCCTTCCACACGGCCGATGAGGTCGTTGTGACCGCGGACCGTGCGTCCGTTGAACACGAAGGTCTGCTGGGCGAAATAGGCGTAGTCGGCAGGGAAGTGGCGCCGCAGCAGGATGCCGAGCGTCGCCATGTCGCGCGCGGTCGTGACCTGCTCGGGGTCCGGCAGGCCCGAAGCGTTGCGGAAGGTCGTCGAACGCATGCCGAGGGAGCGCGCCTTGGCCGTCATCATGGCGGCGAACTGCTCCTCCGTGCCGCCGAGATGTTCGCCCACCGCAACCGCGACGTCGTTCGCGGACTTCACGGCCAGCGCCCGGATCGCGGTGTCGACGTCGATCGTCTCGCCGGGTCGAAAGCCGAGCTTGCTCGGCGCCTGTTTGCGGGCATGCTCGGAAACGGGGATCTGGCTGGAGGTGCTGACCTTGCCCGCCTTCTTTGCCTCGAAAAGCATGTACAGCGTCATCATCTTGGTCAGCGAGGCAGGATAACGCGGCGATCCGGAATCGACCTCGTAGAGGACGCGGCCGGTGTTTCCGTCGACCACGATGGCCGAATACTTCTCGGACGCGAGCCGCGGGGGCGGGGTGACGGACGGCGCGAGCTGCAGCGTTTCGCTGGCGGTGCTGCATCCCGCGAGGAGCAGCAGGCTCCCGATCAGGATCGACCGGCGTGTCAGCGCGCCCTCAGCTTTGATCTTGCCGGCCAAGCCCGGTCCTCCTGTCGCCCTTCAACCCCAAATCCCGGCCGGCTGCCGGTCGTGCCTGCCGGGTTCGCCAGATGCCAGCCATGCGTGGCCGCAGCGCGAACCCGTCGAACGGCTTTCTCTAGCCTGTATCCCTTGCGCAATCCTTGCAGTCGCACTCTAGCTGGACTGCCGGTCCAGAACGCTGCGGATCTTCGACGCAAGCTGGTCAATCGTGAATGGCTTCGGAAGCAGCTCGATATCGGCGTCGAGCACGCCGTCGCGGATTACCCCGTCGCGGGTGAACCCGGTCGTGAACAGAACCTTGAGGGAAGGAAACTTCCTGCGCGCGGTGTCGGCCAGCTTGCGGCCGTCCACGCCGGGCATGACGATGTCGGTGAACATCAGCGCGATCTCGGGATGTCCGTCCAGCTTGTGCAGCGCCTCGTTCGCGTCCGCGGCATGGATGACCGGGTATCCCAGCTCGCGCAGCGCCGCCACCGTGCCGGCGCGAACGCGCTCGTCGTCCTCCACCACGAGGATCGGTTCAACCGGCGCCTTGTGCAGATCGGGCTCGCGAGGCGCCTGATCGCCACGGGCCTNGCCCAGCCAGCGCGGCATGTAGATGTCGACCATCGTGCCCTTGCCTTCCTCGCTGACGATCCTGACGTGTCCCCCTGACTGCCTNACGAAGCCGAAGACCTGGCTGAGGCCCAGGCCGGTGCCGCGGCCCGCNGACTTGGTGGTGAAGAACGGGTCGAATGCTTTCGCCAGCACCTCCTGNGGCATGCCGGTCCCGGTGTCACTCACCGTGATCCGCACATAATGCCCGGCNGGCACGTCCGGGCCCAACTCCGTGCTGCCGGGATCGACATCGNCGTTCTCCGTTTCGATGGCGAGCCTGCCGCCNTCCGGCATGGCGTCGCGGCTGTTCACGGCAAGGTTCAGGATCGCGTTCTCAAGCTGGCTGGTGTCGGCCCGGATGCGCCAGAGGCCATCAGCGAGCACCGTCTCGATATCCACCGACGGGCCGAGAGTTCGCCGCAGGAGGTCCGTCATCGACGTGATCAGGTGGTTGGCGTCGATCACCTGCGGCGTCAGCGGCTGCTGTCGCGCGAATGCGAGCAGCCGCGCCGTCAGGTTCGCGGCGCGCGAGGCCGCATCGGCCGCCGCCTCGATGAACTTGCCGATGTCGGTGTCGCCCTTGGCGAGGCGGCGCTGGGCAAGGTTCATGGCGCTGAGGATCACTGCCAGCATGTTGTTGAAGTCGTGGGCGATGCCGCCGGTAAGCTGGCCGACGGCTTCCATCTTCTGCATCTGGCGAATCTGCGACTCCGCGGCCTCGCGGACGACAATCTCCCTGCGCAGCGCCTCGTTGCTCTGCGCCATGCCCGCATGGGCGTCGATTGCCTCGCGGGTCAGGCGGCGTGCGGCGATGAAGCCCCAAACCCCGATGGCAAGGACGAGCGCGAGCAACACGCTCGCCACGAAGCGCAGCATCGTGTCCGCCCGCTCGGTCGCCTGCACGCGCGCGGTCAAGAGCGCGTTCTCGTCGCGGCGCACGTCGGCAACGATGCCCCGGATCCGGTCCATCTCCGCCTTGCCGATGTCCTCGCGCACGAGCGCGAGCGCGCCTTCGACATCTCCGGAATTGTAAGCCTGGAGCGTCTGATCGAGCTCCTCCAGCTTGGTCTGTACCATCGAATGCAGCGCCTCGATCTGGCTCTTGCGGCGATCGTTGCCAACGACCATCTCGCGTAGACCATCGAACCCGATCGGAATGGATCGGACCGCGGCTTCATAGGGTTCCAGATAGGCCCGCTCGGATGTCAGAAGGTAGCCGCGCTGCCCGGTTTCCGCGTCCTGGACCAGGCTGAGCAGGCCAACGATCCGGCGTTCGAATGTCAGGGCCGTTGCAGAGGCCTCATGGTCAACGCGAACCCGTTCGATCAGGATCGAGCGCCCGACGACGAGCGCGGCCAAGACAATGAATCCCACGACCAGCGGAATAAGCTGCGCGTACATGGCTTTGCGCAGGCGCGTGATCATGCCCCGATGAGCCTCTAAGCGTCATTGACGAAAACCATGTATCAGCGCGGGCCTATCACGAAAACGGCCAGTGCGCCGAATTTGCATGAGGCACCTGCCTCGCCTATCAATGCGGCCGAGGAGGAGCCTTGCGATGTCCGAGATCGCCGCGCTGGCCAGTGCCATCTTCAAGAAGGCAGGACACAAGCCGCGTTTCGTGGTGGCCATTGCCGGGCCGCCCGGATCCGGAAAGTCNACGCTCGCCGAACGGTTGGTGGCNCTGTTTCCCGACGACNCCGCCGCGGTCGTGCCAATGGACGGCTTNCACTTCGACGACCGCGTGCTGATCGCGCAGGGGCTACGCAACCGCAAGGGCGCCCCCGAAACCTTCGACTATCACGGGTTCGAGGCGCTGATCAGGCGCATTCGTGCCAATGAAACGGACATCGCAATCCCGGTTTTCGACAGGTCCGTCGAACTCTCGAGGGCCGGAGCTGCAGTCATCGCCCAGTCGACGCGCTTCGTCATCGTCGAAGGCAATTACCTGCTCCTTGACGAAGATCCGTGGAAACGTCTGGATGGGCTCTTCGATCTCAGCATCTATCTCGACGTGCCGAAGGACGAGCTGGAGCGGCGGCTGAGGGGGCGCTGGGACGAGCACGGCAAGACGCCGGAAGAGGCGCGCGCCTGGATCGCCGGCAACGACATGCCCAACATCGAAAGGGTAATCGCCAGGCGCAGGCCCGCCGACATGGTGATCGCGACGTTCTGAAATCGGTGGAGGCGTCCGGCAGCTTGCTGGTCGCCGGACGCCTCCACCGGGAAGTCGGCTACGGCCGGGGGGGTATCTCGAGGCCGCGCTGGACGGCGGGGCGCGCCAGCCCTTCGTCGAGCCAGCGCATGGCATTGCGGAGATTGTCCATGCCGAGGAGCTCGCCGGCCTCGTAAAAGACCTTCAACGTGCGGACCCAGCCGAGCATGGAAATGTCGGCGATGGTGAACTCGTCGCCCATCACCCATTTGCGACCCTCGAGACGGGTGTCGAGGACGCCGAGCAGCCGCCGCGATTCATCGCGATACCGCTCCAGCGGCCGCTTGTCGGCGATGTCCTTGCCCGCGAACTTGTAGAAGAAGCCGAGCTGCCCGAACATCGGGCCGATGCCGCCCATCTGGAAGAACACCCACTGGATCGTCTCGTAGCGCAGCGCAGGGTCTGCCGGGATCAGCTTGCCGGTCTTCTCGGCGAGATAGAGCAGGATCGCGCCGGACTCGAAAAGCGCCAGCGGCTTGCCGCCGGGGCCATTGGGATCGAGGATCGCCGGGATCTTGCCGTTCGGGTTGATGGAGAGGAAATCCGCAGTCCAGGTCTCGTTCTTCAGGATGTTGATCATGTGGGCCTCGTAGGGGAGGCCGATCTCTTCCAGGGCGATAGAGACCTTCACGCCGTTCGGTGTCGGAAAGGAATAGAGCTGCAGCCGGTCGGGGTGCTTTGCCGGCCAGCGTGCCGTGACAGGGAATGACGATAGATCGGACATACGAACTCCGTGAACTGCCGGATGAGGTGAAGAGGTCGATCGGTTTGGCCTGCGGGCAATCGTGTCAGACGGGCCGGAAGGCTACCACGGCATTGGTCCCGCCAAAGGCGAAGCCATTGCTGATGGCCGCGCGAACCTTGCGCTGCCGTGCCACATTTGGGGTGACGTCGAGGTCGCATTCCGGATCGGGTGTAGTGTAGTTCGCGGTCGGTGGCACGACGCCTTCGCGGATCGCCATCACGCAGGCGATCATCTCGAGCGCGCCCGACGCGCCCATGCAATGGGCGTGCATCGACTTCGTCGATGACACCGAGAGGCGGCGGGCGGCGTCGCCGAAGGCCTGCTTGATCGCCATTGTCTCGATCTGGTCGTTGACCTTGGTGCCCGTGCCATGGGCGTTGATGTAGTCGACGTCGGACGGGTCGAGCCCCGCATCCGCTAGGCAGGCCCGCATGGCCGCCACAGGGCCTTCCACCGTGGGCGCGACGATGTCGCTGGCATCGGCAGAGAGGCCGGAGCCGGCAAGCTCGGCAAGGATGGGGGCCCCGCGCGCCCGGGCGTGCTCGTAGGTTTCCAGCACCGCCATGGCAGCGCCTTCGCCGATTACCAGGCCGTCGCGATCGGCGGAGAAGGGGCGGCAGGTTTCTCGCGCCGTGGCGCGGAGCGCCTCCCATCCCTTGAGGACGCCGAACGCCAACGGCGCGTCGGTGCCCCCGGCCAGCATGACATCGGCGCGGCCGAGGCGAAGCTGGTCCGCGGCAACGGCAAGCGCGTGATTTGACGAAGTGCAGGCGGAAGTCACGGCGAAGACCGGTCCCTTCAGTCCGAGCGCCATGCTGACCTGTCCGGCCGCGGCGCCGGGCATGATGCGCGGCACCGAGAAGATGTTCACGCGATTTTTCATCTCGTGGTACACCTGCCAATAGCCGTCGTCGTTTGTCTCGGCGCCGTAGATGCCGGTTCCAACGATCGCACCCATGCGCTCCGCATCGATCGTGCTGGAGAGGATGCCGGATTGTGCCGCCGCTTCCTGCGCGGCGATCACCGCAAGCACGCTGAAGCGGTCCATCGTTACGAGCTGCTTGCGGTCGATGCCGTGGTCGGGCAGCTCCGGTATCACGGCGGCGACCGTGACCTTCAGTTCGCCGTGCCAATCCTTGCGAAGCGGACCGATGGCACTGCGGCCTTCCCGCATAGCGGTCCAGATCGCATCGCTGCCGACACCGAGACCGCAAATGCCTCCCAGTCCGGTGATGACGACCCTGGTGGCGGCCATTTCAGCCTTTCTTGGCGATCAGGTCGCGAACGGCCGCGACGATGTCGCCGACGACCGAGAGCCTCGCCCATGCCTCGGTGGTGTTCATGTCGATCGCGATGCCGTAGTCCTCCTCGAGGTCGAAGATGATCTCGGTGAGTTCCAGGGAGTGGATGCCAAGGTCGTTCAGGTTCGTCTGCAACGTGACCTCGCCCAGTTCGGGATCGGCATGCGCTTTGATCCGGCCGATGATTTCCCGCGACAGTTCGTCCATTCCGGCCTCGATCCGAATTCCCTGTGGCCATTTGCCCACCAACCGGGTGGGCACCTCCTCGACTGTTCAGAAAGCCACTGCCTCTGTATAGGAACCGCTGCGACGATAGGCAACTCGCCCGGCGGCGACGGGGAATCCTCAATGCCGAACGTCAACCGCATGACCAACGGTCCCTCTCGTCGTGGGTGCGGGTTTTGGCGTGACGTCCGGAGCCGCGCGGAATGCTGCCTGGCGGCCCTTTCCGCGCGGGAAGGCACGGTTCCTGCTTGCCTTTTTCGGCATTTGCCATGACCTTTCGATCATGAACATGCAATCCGATCCCTTGCAC
>Ga0065721_10006687_pt1 | contig 10486 bp, 8 predicted proteins | sample Mesricmetagenome_FD_59108 | JGI IMG/M metagenome (GOLD analysis project Ga0065721, IMG submission 59108) | Mesophilic microbial community from rice straw/compost enrichment Sample: eDNA_1 v2 (version 2) | ecosystem: Engineered > Solid waste > Grass > Composting > Bioreactor | place: USA: Davis... | reverse complement strand
CCGTCGACCGTGATCGCGGCTCCGGCCGACTCCGCGTCACTCCGCGGCGAGACGGAGGCCGCGGCGGTTCCGTCGCGTCGACGGCATCGGGTGTGGGCGGGCGTGGGCGCGGCGGCGGCGGCGGTCGTCGTCGTCGGCCACCTCGTGGCGTTCTCCCTCGCCGGTGCGGGCGGTGCGCCCGCGAGCGGGAACGTCGCGTCTCCGCGGCCCTCGGTCATCGCCGAGACCCCCGCTCCGACGCCCTCGACGGAGCCTTCAGCCCCCACCGTCCAACAGGTCGCGGACACCGGCAGCGACGCCTCGTCCGGACAGGCCCCCGCGAACCCCGCCTCCGTCGACCAGCCGCCCGTCGATCTGGCGCCCGCAGACACCACCCCGGTCGAGCCCGTCCCCGACGGCCCGCCGATCTCGGACCCCGCACCCGGCACCGGCCCGGGAGCGGGCAACGGATCGGGCAATGGAGCCGGCAACGGTGCGGGCAACGGTGGCGGCCCGGGATCAGGCCGCGGGAAGGGCGAGGCGAACGGCGGGGGCCCGGGCGCATCGCACGGCAACGGGAAGGGTTCTCCCGGCGCGCCCTGACGGGTGGTTCGCGGTCGGCGGCGCGGGCGCGGCTGCCGCGGGAATCCTCCCGGGCCCGTTCGGCCGGACGAGCGCAACCCCTCGCAGCTTCGCGACGATCCCGCTTGACTCTCCCGCGGGGGGAATCATGTCGCCGAGGCGCGCAGCGGTCGTGGTCGCGGTCGTCGCGGTGCCCGTGCTCGTGGCATCCGTCGTCTTCCTGCCGACCGGCGGCGCGGTCAGCGTGCTCTCGGCGCTGGGGATGGCGGCGGGTCTGACGGGCGTCGGCCTCGCGATGCTGTGGGCGACCCGCTCGTCGTGGAAGCCGGAGCCCGCTCCGTCACCGCGCTCCCCCGATCGGTCCGTCGCGCGCCGTCGCGCCGTGCGCGTGGCGCGGGTGCAGGGCTGGATCGGCATCGTCGGCGGCCTCGGCATCGCCCTCCTCGCTCTCGGGATCGAGGATGACGATCGGAGCGCGCTGCGGCTGGGTGCGGCGGGGATCGGGATCTTGGTGCTGGGTGCCGCGACCCTCGTCCTCGTCCACGCGAGCGGACGGAAGCGGGTGGAAGAGGATGCCGCCTGCGACGACCATCCACTCCCCTCGGGCTGGATCCTGGTCTCGCGTCGCGAGAGCGGCTCGTGGCTGATCTTCGCGGTGCCGGCGATGGCGGCCCTGGTGTGGGGCGCCTGGCAGTTCATCCCGCTCTTCGTCCTGACCCTCCGGGGCGCGCCGCCCCTCGCCGTCGCCGCACTCGGGATCGTCGCGATCGCCGCCGTCGCGAGCGGCGTCGTGTGGGGGCTCCGGCAGATCGCCGACGTCTGGTTCGACACCGCCACCGCGCGCGTGCGGGTCGGGTCGCGGACCCTCGCGGCGAGCGACCTGACAACCGCGAGGGTGAGCGCGGCAACGATGCTCGCTGGCGGCACGCGATCGCTCTTCCTCGTTCTCGAGGGCCCCGGGAAGCTCCGGGTACCCCTGCTGCTGCGCCGCCACGGTGGGCTCGCGATGGACCCGGTTCAACGTCGGGCCGCGGTCGCTCTGGTGGAGGCGGCGCGCATCGCGCTCCCCCGCGCGAAAGAGGATCCTCGCGGACGGTTCTCGCGCACGCTGTTCCCCACGCACCTCGACGCCGCCCAGGCGCGCGAACTTGTGGCGCACCCTCCGCGCTCGGACGAGGACCTCCCGATCGCCGTCGGCTGAGACGACGAAGGCCCGGACCTCGCGACTTCTGCGAGACTCCGGGCCTTCTGTGGCTCCCCGGCTTGGACTCGAACCAAGAACCTATCGGCTAACAGGGAGTTGACCTGGCATTTGGGTCTGCTTGACATCGCTGGCGAGGTAGCGGCTCAACCCCTGTCGAGCCCTGCAAAGACAGGCGATTCTGGAGAGTGAGCCCGAGCGGGTCAGAGCGTCGCCGAGCGGAGACGCGCGGAGATGGCGCGCTGATTCGGCGCTGATTCTCCGCCACACGAGCGCGAAAGAACGCCACCGGAGGGGACTTGCCCGCCCGGTGGCGTTCTCTTGGGGGAGCTCCAAATCTCCCACCATCCGCGGTGAGGTCAGACGAGCTGTGCCCGTACGACTTCGGTAGCGTGACCCAAGACCCAGGCGAGAGAGCGCCGCGTACTGCTGGGCGCCATCCTGCGGGAAGAGCTGACCGTGTATGTCGCGCAGCATCCGCGACGCCACGAGCCGGGCGCTCCGCTGTGGCCGGGACGCCTCCCGGGGACCAAGGGCGACCCGCGCGGGCTGGACTACTACCGCGCCTTCCACATCGAGTCGTTGAAGCGGTACTACTTCAAGCCCGCTCCGGCGCGCCTCGGCCTCGGCGGGCACGCATGGCACGATCTCCGCCACTTCTGCGCCAGTGTGCTCATCGCCACCAAAAAGTTCTCCGTGGAGGAGATCAGCGACTGGATGGGTCACGCGAGCTACGCCACCACCGCCGACCGCTACGGCCACCTGCTTGACCCCGACTACGACATGAGCGCCTTCGATGCCTTCATGGATGTCGACGACTCGAACGTTACGTCGCTCCGCCGTAGTCGCGCCCTGTAGGCGACTTTCACGCGGGAATGTCGCCTTAGTCGTTGGCATAGGTCCGATAGTGTGCGATGACCAGAGTGAAGGGGACGCCACATGATTCCGATCAAGACTTCTATTGACGACATCCAGAAGGTGTTGAGCTTTCTTGGTCGGCAGGTCGGGTGGACGGAGCCAGCACGCGTAGAAAGAGCCTTGGGCTCGCAGGATGATCGCAAGATCGGCGCGATGGTCGAGTTTGGTCTCGTGACACGTGACAATGGAAACCTCAAGATCACGGAACTCGGCAAGGAGTTCAATACCGATCAGCCCGCAGCCCTCCGCAAAGTGCTGACCGGGGTCGAGCTGTACCGATCGACCCTCGAATGGGTGCACTACGGGAAGTCGGAGCTCACCGCAGCCGAGATCGGTCAGTATTGGGAAGCATCGCACGCAGAGGCCGTGGGCAACGTGAGCGGGACGACTCTGAAGGACGGTGCAGTCTGCTTCGGGCGAATGGTGGATGGCGCGGGTATCGGAACCTTCACGCTTGGACGTGCGGGGAAGGAAACCCGCGTTTCGTTCCGTCCGGCTGAGGTAGACGCCCTCGTGAATGGCGTCGACACGGTCGTAGATGATGGAGCGCCGAGCGACGCGCCGGAGCCCGATGGCGGTTCGAGCGTGGAGCCGAACCAGGGCGCGGGTGAGACCCCGGTCCCACCCGCGGGGGCGACCCCCACTCCCCCGCCCGTCGTGACTGTCGCCGCCAGTCCGAGCGTACATGTGAATGTCGAAATCCACATCGCGGCGGATGCAACGGCAGACACCGTTCGAGAGATCTTTAAGAACATGGCGCGGTACGTTTTGGACAAGCCCGTAACGGACGATGTCGAGTGACGTATTCGCCTGGGGCGACAAGCTAAATCGGCTGCGTCAGTTTCAGGATTCATATCGCATTCCAGTCTCGGATATCGCCAAACAGGCTCCAGCGTTAGCGCTGCACTCGTTGCGCGAGTCCGCCGGGCGAGCACCGGAGTCCTACCGGCCGTACCTGCAGGAAGCAATTGACTGCTACGAAGCGGGTGCATACCGCGGTGCCGTGCTGATGGTGTGGGCCGCAACCATCGAGCATCTCTACTCCGTAATTGAGGCGCAGCGTGGCGGATTTAGAACCATCCAGGCTGAAAATCTAGCTCGCTTCGAACAGTCAAGTGCGTACCGGAAGATCTCCAAGAAGAACGATCTGCTGTACCTCAACGACAAGAACTTCATCCTGCTGTGTGAGGCCGCGGGCGTGTTCAACAAGAACGCTCTAAGCATCCTCGACGAAGCGCTGTCTACACGCAATCGATGCGGACACCCAACCGGGTATGCGGTCGGGCGAGAAGAGGTCGTGATCTTCGTAGAGCGACTGATTAACAACATCATCAGCGGTGCGATGGTCAGCTGGCCAAACCAGCAGCGTTGATTTCGCGCTGATCGGCGGAGAACGACGAAGGCCCGGACCTCGCGACTTCTGCGAGACTCCGGGCCTTCTGTGGCTCCCCGGCTTGGACTCGAACCAAGAACCTATCGGTTAACAGCCGATTGCTCTGCCAATTGAGCTACCGAGGATCATGCTCGCCTTGCGGCGGGCAACCCCACGATACTAACAGCACCCGGGGCAGCCGGAAAAATCAGCGCGTCGAAATCCGTCGCTCGGGCGTGCCGTCGGGTGTCCACTGCAGCGTCTCGTCGCCGTGCCCCAGTGCGACCGTGTGCCCCGCGTGCAGCACGAGCACGTCGGCATCCAGATCGCGCGGCGCATCCGCGTCGTTCGTCACGATGAGCGACGCCATGCCGCGGTCGTCGCGGCGGCGGATGATCGAGGCCCGCGCGGCCGCCCGCACCTCGACGTCGAGGTTGGCGTACAGGTCGTCCGCGACGAACAGTCGGGGCTCCAGCACGAGGGCGCGTGCGAGCGCCACACGCTGGCGCATGCCGGCGCTCAACTCGTACGGGTACTTCGGAGCCGTGCCCAGCGGCAGCTCCATCTCGTCGAGGAGCGTCGCCACGCGCACCGCGAGGGCGCGGGTGTTGACCCGGCGGTCACGACTCGTGATGGGCTCGGCGATCACATCCTGCACGGTCAGCCGCGACGGGAGTCCCGCTCCGGCGCCCTGCGGCAGGTATCCGGTGTGGAAGGTCCACTCCCGACGGGCGCGTCCCGGCCGACGAGCCGAGATGCCGTGCACGCGCGCGTCCCCGCCCACCACGGTGAGACCGTCGTCGGGATGACCGGCCAGCAACGACACGAGCGAGGTCTTGCCCGCTCCTGTCGCCCCGCGGACGATGAGCGTCTCCCCCGCGGACAGCGAGAGGGTGACCCCGTCGACGACGCGCACGCCGTTGCGCGCGAGCGAGAGGTCGTCGGTGCGGAGGGCGACGTCGGTGTCGAGGGAGCGCGGCATGACCTCATCCTCCCCGACGATCGCGTCGCTCGTCGCGGGGCTTCCTCACGACACGCCGGTGCGGTAGCGCTCCCGCGGGGTCAGGTGGCGACGAGTCGCTGACGGTCGGCGTCCAGTTCGCGCAGCCGCAGCCGCAGCCGGCGCCCCTCCTCCGATTCCGCGGGGACGCGCTGGATGCCGCGGAGGAGCTCGTCCTTCTCGCGCTGCAGTTCGCGCACGAGGAGGCCCCGCGCGAGGTCGTTCGCCGAGGCCACGGCTCCCTCTTCGGTGCGGGCGGGGAACTCCGCGGTGAGCAGCTCGGCGGCGAGGGAACGGAACGGCTCGCGCACCGCTTCCACGGCCGTCACGGCCCAGCCGGGCTGCGACAGATCCGTGGATGCCAGGGACGCGCGCACCGCCTCGAGGGCGGGGTGGCCGAACGGCGTCTGCAGGGCCCGCAGGAACAGGTCGGGATCGATGCGGTGCCCGTACTGCAGGAAGGCCATCATCGCCCCGCGTTCGAGGGCGACATCGCGGGTGTGCGGGAGGGAGGCCATCGTCACCGAGACCGCGACGGGGGCGGGCTCCGCGGAGCGCTGCGCGTCCCTCTTCTCGGCGCGGTCGGCCCCGCGGGCGGCCCGCTCGACCGCGGACTGCACCTCGGGGATGTCGAGGCCCAGGCGACGCGCCAGCACGCGCACGTAGCCGGGTCGCAGGGCGGGGTCGCGGATGTCGGCGACGATCGGCGCGGCCGCGTTCAGCGCCCCGGCGCGGCCCTCGACGCTGGAGAGGTTGAAATCCTTCAGCCGCTGATCGATGACGAATTCGAACATGGGGGCCTTGGTCTCCATGAGCGAGCGGACGGCGCCGTCGCCGCGCTGCAGACGCAGGTCGCACGGGTCGAGGCCCTCGGGCGCGACGGCGACGTACGTCTGCGCCGCGAAACGCTTCTCGTCGGCGAAGGCGCGCAGCGCCGCCTTCTGGCCCGCGGCATCCGGATCGAAGGTGAAGACGACCTCGCCGGAGGCGCTGTCGTCGCCCATCACCCGCCGGAGCACGGTGATGTGGTCGCTGCCGAACGCCGTTCCGCACGAGGCGATCGCCGTGGTCACTCCCGCGAGGTGGCAGGCCATCACGTCGGTGTAGCCCTCGACCACGACCACGCGGTGCGAGCGCGAGATGTCGCGCTTGGCGAGGTCGAGCCCGTAGAGCACCTGCGTCTTCTTGTAGAGCGGGGTCTCGGGGGTGTTGAGGTACTTGGGGCCCTGATCGTCGTCGTAGAGCTTGCGCGCCCCGAAGCCGATCACCTGCCCGGTGATGTCGCGGATGGGCCAGACCAGGCGGCCGCGGAAGCGGTCGTAGACGCCCCGCTGGCCCTGGGACACCAGTCCGGCCTGCAGCAGCTCGTCGCGGGTGAACTTCTGCGCGCTCAGGTGGTCGAGCAGGTGCGACCAGCCCTTCGGCGCGTAGCCGACCCCGAAGTGCGCGGCCGCTCCGGCGTCGAAGCCGCGATCGCCGAGGAACCGGCGACCCGTCTCGGCCTCGGGAGTCATGAGCTGAGCGCGGAAGAACTCCGCCGCCGCGGCGTTGGCGGCGTACAGGCGCGAGCGCCCGGAGGTCTCGGGGGCGGCTCCCCCGTCTTCGTAGTGCAGGGTGTACCCCACGCGCGCGGCCATGCGCTCGACCGCCTCGGTGAACGAGACGTGGTCCATCGCGCGCAGGAACGAGTACACGTCGCCCGACTCGCCGCACCCGAAGCAGTGGTAGTAGCCCACCTGCGGGCGCACGTTGAAGCTGGGGCTGCGCTCGTCGTGGAAGGGGCATAGGCCCTTCATCGAGCCCACGCCCGCGGGCTTCAGAGCGACGCGCTCACCGATCACGTCGGCGATGTTCACCCGCGCTTTGACCTCGTCGACGTCGGCCTGACGGATGCGTCCCGCCATCAGGCATCCGCTCCGCGCGAGGCGCGGGCGCCGGGCGCCCAGACGCCCAGCTCGGCGGCGTCGACCTCGCCCACCAGTCGCCCGTGCCACGAGATCGCGAGCTGGTCGGTGAGGCTCGCGACCTGGTCGACGACGACGCGTCGTGCCGCGGCGTCGTCGCGAGCGGCCGCGAAGTCGGGGGCGTGCAGGGCGTCCAACGCTCCGGGGTTCTCCCACAGGGCGGATGCCAACCGCTTCAGCACGTGGCGCTGCTCGCGGTACAGCACTTTGCGGCCGTCGATCGAGACGACGGTGGCGCCGATGATGCCCTTGAGCACCGCCATCTCGACCTCGACCTCGGCCGGGACGATCACGTGGGCGCGGTAGCGCGTGAGCTCATCGGCGGGGTACGCCTCGCGCGTCGCGGCGGTGGCGGCGCGTGCGAACCGTCCGATGAGGTCGGAGGTGAGGTTCTTCAGTCGCGCGAGCGCCGGGCGCGTGCCGTCGAAGGAGTGGATCCACTCCGGCATGGCCATGAGGCGCTCCAGGCCCGCGGCGAGATCGTCGCGCACGAAGTCGTAACCGACCCAGCGCTGGATCGCGTCGAGCAGCCCCTCGCGACCGACGCGCGAGGCGAGGCGCGCCGGGTCGACGTAGCGGTTGACGACCGCGTCTTCGAAGTCGTGCACCGAATAGGCGATGTCGTCGGAGAGGTCCATGACCTCGGCTTCGATGCAGCGCTGTCGCGCCGGGGCGCCCCCGCGCATCCAGTGGAACACCGGCTCGTCGTCGGGGTAGACGCCGAACTTCAGGCGGCCGCCCGGATCGGGCACGGGCTCATCCACCGTCCACGGGTACTTGCAGGTGGCGTCGAGGCTCGCGCGGGTGAGGTTGAGGCCGAACGGCTCGCTGCCGGCACCGAACACCTTCGGCTCGAGGCGCGTGAGGATGCGCAGCGTCTGCGCGTTGCCCTCGAAGCCGCCGATCTCGTCGGCCCACTCGTTGAGGGCCCGTTCGCCGTTGTGCCCGAAGGGCGGGTGGCCGAGGTCGTGGCTGAGGCACGCGGTGTCGACGACGTCGGGTGAGAGCTGCAGCGCGGTCGCCAGCTCGCGCCCCACCTGCGCGACCTCGAGGGAGTGCGTGAGACGGTTGCGGGCGAAGTCGGCGGGACTCGCGGGGCTCAGCACCTGCGTCTTCGCGGCGAGCCGCCGAAGCGCCGCCGAGTGCAACACGCGGGCGCGGTCGCGCGCGAAATCGTCGCGCTGTGAGCGGTGGTTCTCGACATGAAAGCGCGCCGCGTCGACGTCGTCGTAGCCGACCGGTCGCGCGACCGTCGGCGACGCCTCAACCGCCACTATGGTGCAGTTCCGCGTCGGCGAGGGCGCGGCCGGCTTCGACGCCGATCTCGCGGGAGTCGAGCCACCCGTCGGGCAGGGCGGGGCGCTTGGGCGTCCCGGCGCGACCGCGCTGCCCCTCGGCCGCGGCTCCCGGGTAGGGGGCGTCGAGTTCCATCGTGGCCAGCAGCTCGTCGATCTCGTCGAGGGTCGACGCGGTCGCGAGGCTCGCGCGCAGCTCACCGCCGACGGGGTAGCCCTTGAAGTACCAGGCGACGTGCTTGCGGATGTCGCGGCATCCGCGCCCCTCGTCTTCGAAGAACTCCACGAGCAGCTCGGCGTGGCGGCGGAAGGCCTTCGCGACGAAACCGAGGGTGGCGTCGACGGGCTCGCCGTGGGCGGCACCGGGGCCACCCAGCGCGCGCGCCAGGTCGCCGAACAGCCACGGACGGCCGAGGCAGCCGCGACCGACCACGACGCCGTCGCACCCGGTCTCGTCCATCATGCGCACGGCGTCGTCGGCCGACCAGATGTCGCCGTTGCCGAGCACGGGGACGCTCGAAACCGTCTCTTTGAGCGTGGCGATCGCGGCCCAGTCGGCGTGGCCGGAGTAGAACTCGCTCGCCGTGCGGGCGTGCAGGGCGATGGATGCCACCCCCGCCCCCTCGGCGATGCGTCCGGCCTCGAGATAGGTGAGGTGATCGGCGTCGATGCCCTTGCGCATCTTGACCGTCAGCGGCTTGTCGCCCGCCGCCTTCACCGCGCGCTCCACGATCTCGCGGAACAACGAGGTCTTCCACGGCAGGGCGGCGCCGCCGCCGCGCCGCGTGACCTTGGGCACCGGGCAGCCGAAGTTCAGGTCGATGTGGTCGGCGTGGTCTTCGTCGACGATCATGCGCACGGCCGCTTCGGTCGTGGCCGGATCGACGCCGTAGAGCTGGATCGAGCGCGGCGTCTCGGACTCGTGGTGGCGGATGAGACGCATCGTGGTCTCATTGCGTTCGACGAGCGCACGCGTCGTGATCATCTCGCTCACGTAGAGCCCGGCACCGTATTCGCGACACAGACGACGGAACGCCGTGTTCGTGATGCCGGCCATGGGGGCGAGCACGACGGGAGCGTCGAGTTCCATGTTGCCGATGCGAAGCGATCGCGTCGGAGCCAATGCCGTATTCACCCTGTCATTCTCCCAGACGCCCGACGCCGACGGTGCCCGCGTCCACGGATGCGGGGACGCGGGCGGGGGTGGGGAGGAGCCTCACGCGTCGGCGGTCTCGGCGACCTCGCGCCGCTCGCCCCACACCTGACGTGCGATCTGGCTGAACGCCTCCACGGGCTGCGCACCGCTCACGCCGTACTTGCCGTCGATCACGAAGAAGGGCACGCCGGTGATGCCGAACTGGCGGGCCTGCTCCTGGTCGGCGCGCACGGCGGCGCGGAAGCGCTGCGACGACAGGGCCTCGCGGGCGGCATCCTCGTCGAGACCGACCTCGACGGCGAGGGCGACGAGGTCGTCGTCGCGGCCGACGTGCTTGCCCTCGAGGAAGTACGCCGACATGAGCACCTCGGCGAGCTCCAGCTGCTTGCCGTTCTCCTTGGCGAAGTGCAGCAGCTCGTGCGCCTTGACGGTGTTGGTGTGCTGCAGGATGTCGAAGCGGTACGCGAGTCCCGCCTCGGCGGCGACGCCGGTGACGCGGTCGAGCATCTCGCGCGCCTGGTCGGGCGAGATGCCCTTGTGCTGCGAGAGGTAGTCGACCTCGCCACCGTGGAAGTCCTCGGGGGTGTCGGGCGAGAGCTCGAACGAGTGGTACTCGATCTCGACGACGGGGGCGTCGTCGTCGCCGGCCGTGGCGGCCAGGCCGTTCTCGAGGTTCCGCTTGCCGATGTAGCACCAGGGGCAGGCGATGTCGCTCCACACGTCGATCTTGATGGCATCCGTCATATCGCGTGCAACTCCTTCGATGGTGGATCTATTCCGATCGCGGCATCCGTCACGCCGTCGGCGCGTCGACCGCTCCCCCGAATCGCCGATCGCGCGAGAGGTAGAGCCCGATCGCGTTCCATAGGTGCGTGCGGCGGAAGTCGGGCCACAGCGTGTCGAGGAACACCATCTCGGCGTACGCCGACTCCCACAGCAGGAAGTTCGAGGTGCGCTGCTCGCCGCTCGAGCGCACGAACAGATCGACGTCGGGCATGTCGGGCTGGTACAGGTTCTTG
>Ga0065721_10053120_pt1 | contig 10488 bp, 9 predicted proteins | sample Mesricmetagenome_FD_59108 | JGI IMG/M metagenome (GOLD analysis project Ga0065721, IMG submission 59108) | Mesophilic microbial community from rice straw/compost enrichment Sample: eDNA_1 v2 (version 2) | ecosystem: Engineered > Solid waste > Grass > Composting > Bioreactor | place: USA: Davis... | reverse complement strand
ACACGACCGTTAAGACCTCCAGCGCCGATGGTACTTGGACCGCAGGGTCCTGGGAGAGTAGGACGCTGCCAGGCTGGACGAAACGAGAGAAGCACCCGCGAGGGTGCTTTTTGCGTTGTCGGGCAGAATAAGTGGATTTCTACAGGTATTCCCCTCATTTTGATCCGGAAACGAGATAATAAATGGAAATATACAGTTACTCTTGACGAATTCTCGCCTTAGTCGGAATCCGCCGCCCGATTAAATGGATAAATCCAGCTAATTCTATTTTTCGGGCTTTTCAATAGAAAATAACTGTAGGTTTACAGTTATTTCCGTCCGCTCTGACGACAGGAAGGGCGACTTCCTTGCAACGAAGCCCAAGCAAAACGCGACCAAGCAAAACGACGCCCGAACAAAACGCGACCAAGCAAAACGAAGCCCGAGCAAAACGCGCCAGAGCAAAACGCGCCAGAGCAAAACGACGCCCGCCGAATAGCTATTTGAAGTACGAGAAGAAATTCATCTCTATAATGGCTTGATCTTTGCGGTAACTTAAGCTGCTCCCGCTCCCGCGAGTCCTTTGCTTGACGAAAAGACGCGTGCGGGCCCATAATCCTATAGGGATAGTATCGGTTTCGGCAGCTAAGACGAATCAAGGGAATGAGCTTATGTACAGAATCGGTTTTCGAACGGTCAAAACGGCCATAGGAGTCAGCCTGTCGGTATTGATCGGCCAACTGCTGGGGCTTCAAAATTTCGCGTCCGCCGGCATCCTGACGTTGCTCTGCATACAGAAGTCCAGAAAAAAATCGATCCAAGCGGCCGTCAGCCGCTTTTTCGCCTGCCTGAGCGGAATGTTCATCGCGACCGGGGTCTTCGAGCTGGTCGGCTATGAAGCGTACGCTTTTCTTCTGCTGCTCTTGCTGTTCATTCCGCTGCTGGTCAGGTTCAAGATCCAGGAGGGGATCGCGAGCAGCGCCGTCATCATGATGCATGTCTACATGCATCGGAAGGCGGAGCTCTCGTTCTTCCTGAACGAGTTTATCCTGATCGCGGTCGGCGTCGGCGTTGCCCTGCTCGCGAATTGGTACATGCCCAGCATCGATCGCGTCTTGAACAAATATCAAGAAGAGACGGAGCGTCTCATCAGCGCGATCCTGCTCGAGATTGCCAACTATTTGAAAAACGGCTACACGCTCTGGGACGGCAAGGAATTCCTCCTTCTCGACGACACCTTGAACAAGGCAAGGTCCGTCGCGACATTGGAGGCGGAAAACCATCGTACGACGGACAAGCGCAACGATTACGCGTTGATCTTCGAGAACAAGAGACGGCAATACCTTCTGCTCGAGCGGATGCTTCCGACCGGTGCCCGAATGTCCGCCCGGTTGGAGCAGAGCGACCGAATCGGAGACTTCGTCATCCGCTTGAGCGAACAGCTGCGCCAGCCGGACAAGCTGGAAGAGCTTCGAGACAACTTGCGCGCCATCCGGGAGTACCATAAGCAGCTTCCGCTTCCGGCGTCCCGGGAGGAGTTCGAGAATCGCGCGAGCTTGTTCACGATGGCGAACGAGCTGGAGCGATTCATCGATACCTTATAGCGAAGAAAATTTCGCCCGGCTACTTTTCCCTCTAATTAGGAGTAGGTTATAATTAAAGGATAACCCATTTTGGAACGTCGGCCGTTCCGCGAAAAGAGGAGACTGGGCATGGCCAGAAACAAGCAGCACAAAAAACCGAAGTTCACGGATTACCTGATCAAGTTTTTTTTCATCACCGTCGGCGCGATTCTCATGGGCGTCGCTCTGGAAGTATTTCTTGTACCCAACGATGTCATCGACGGCGGGATCACCGGAATTTCTATCGTTTTATCGAAAATCACGCCCATCGCTCTGGGCGTATTTATTTTCGTCATTAACCTCCCTTTCCTGATCGTCGGTTACAAGCAGATCGGCAAAACCTTCGCCATATCGACTTTGTGGGGAGTCGCGGTCATGTCGGCCACGACGGCGGTACTTCATCACGTGGAGCCTTTTACGACCGAAAAAATACTGGCGGTCCTCTACGGCGGCCTCATCCTCGGCTTCGGGGTCGGGCTCGTCATCCGGTTCGGCGGCGCGCTCGACGGGACCGAGATCGTGGCAATCTTGCTGTCCAAGAAGCTGCGCATCCCCGTCGGCCAGATCATCATGTTCATCAATATTTTCATTTTCACCGTCGCGGGTTTCGTATTCGGAGCGGATTCCGCCATGTATTCGATCTTCACCTTCTATATCGCGGCCAAAGTGATGGATATCGTCGTGGAAGGCCTGGACGAGTCCAAGTCGGTGACGATCATCTCCGGCGAGCACGAGGAAATCTCCGAGTCGATCATGCAGCGGCTTGGCCGTAATACGACGTTGATTTACGCGAAAGGCGGCTATACGAAGGAAGACACCCAGATGATCTATTGCGTCGTGACGCGCCTGGAAGTCGCGAAGCTGAAAGCGATCGTCAACGAGATCGACCCGAAGGCGTTTATTTCCATTCAAAACGTAGCGGACGTCCTCGGCGGCAATATCGAAAAAAAGAGCATCCACTAAAGCGGCCGACGAGTCATAATCGGCGGACAAATCCTCCATACTATCCGAAGATACAGGAGACGGAGGGAGATCATGTCCAGGCTGACCACGATCGCGCTGATCGGGATGGGCGCAGCGGTCGTCGCGTTCTCGTGCGGCTTCCAGGCGCAGCCGGTTCGCAAAACGAGGGCCTACTACGAAGAAAGGGAAGAAGTCGTCTGGGAAGTTCCGATGAAGGAAAAGCTGATCGCCCTGACTTTCGACGACGGGCCCAATCCCGTCACGACGATGCAAATTCTGGATCTGTTGGCTCGGTACGAGGCGAAATCGACTTTTTTCGTCGTCGGCAAACGAATGGAGAAATTCCCGGAGGTCGTCAAACGGGAGGCGCTAGAAGGACACGAGGTCGCGAATCATACATACAGTCATCTGTATCTGAACAGCAAGATCAGCCGAAGCAAGCTGCTCGAGGAGCTCAACCGCACGGAGGATCAGATCGTCGGCCTGACCGGGAAGCATTGCCCGTGGTTCAGGCCGCCCGGCGGCTTCTTTAACGACACCGTCGTTCAGGTCGCCCGGGAGCGCGGCTATACGACCGTCTTATGGTCGTGGCACCAGGATACGAAAGACTGGAGGGCGCCGGGAACCAGGGCGATCGTCGAGAAAGTGTTGAAAAACGCCCGCAACGGAGATATCGTCTTGTTTCACGACCATGTCGCGGGATCGACGCAGACCGTGCAAGCCCTGGAAACGATATTGCCGGAGTTGAAAAGGCGAGGTTACCGCATGGTGACCGTATCGGAGCTTATCAAGCATAAGAAAACGAAGTCGCTATTAGGGAAAAATCGCGATTAACGGTGTCCCCATTCGCGCGGCACGTGCTTCAACCCCCCATTCACGATCGCAGGACGCTCCCGCCGCAAGGCGGGCTTTTTATTTTCTAATCTTGTAATATATTATGATATTTTTAAGCTTTTCTACATCTTTTTGGGTTATAGTGAAAGTAACTTCTTTACATAAATGGGGGGTTCGTCTGTCGTGAGAAAGTTCGTATCTGGCGTGTTGGGGACGGCGTTGCTGCTCTCCGTCCTGTACGGGTGCAGCGGAGGCAAGAAGGAAGGGGAGCTTGAAGCTCTAGGCAAGGAAGAAGAAGCGAAGATCAAGGTGATGTTCTGGGACAACAATTATTTCTTCCAGGAATACGGAAATCTGTTCGCGACGCAATTTCCGAACGTCGAGATCGAAGTGGCGAACATGCAGTCGATTTACAGCCAGGATTCCACGGAAACGATGGAAAAGAGATTCGATAAGTTCATCGAGGAGCATAAGCCGGACGTGCTGTTGCTTCAGGGGGCGGAGTACGAGAGATACGCGCAGAACGGCAAATTGCTGGCTCTCGATCCCCTGATCGAGCAGGACGAGTTCGAGATCGAAGGCATTCATCCCGCCATCCTGAAGCTTCTGAGAGAGCAAGGAGGAGGTAAGCTCTACGGCTTGGCTCCCGATTTTTCCAGCTATGCGCTGTACTATAACGCGGATCTGTTCGCTAAACACGGCGTGGAGCCGCCTCGGGACTCGATGAGCTGGGAAGAAGTGTTCGAGCTCGCGAAGCGTTTTCCGACGGACGGGGAGAAGGACAAAAGGATATACGGCTTGTCGATGGACAACTATATGACGGTCGACAATCTGATCCAGATGATCGGCACGAGCCACGATCTCAGAATTCTGAACGCCGAGGGAACGGAGCTTCTTATCGATACGGACTCTTGGAAGCAAGTGTTCCGGTCGACGATAGAAGCGGCGAAGTCCGGCGCTCTCTACGTCCCCACCGACGAGGATCGCAATTCGAACTTCACGACGATGGAGGACATGTTCAAGAAAAACTTGTTCATCATGGGCAGATCGGCCATGACGTTTAAATATAGCTACGAGATCCAGCAAATTCAGATGGCGAAGGAACAACTGAAATCCGTCGCTCCCGTGAACTGGGGAATCGTCACCGCTCCGGTCGACCCGAACAACCGGAATCAAAGCAGTTTTTTCAATATGGGCAACGTCTTCGCCGTCAGTGCCGATTCCGGCAGCCCGCGCGCGGCTTGGGAGCTCGTCAAGTACATCAACAGCGACGCGTTCGCCAAGCTGAAGTCCAAGTCCAGCAACGGCAACTTGCTCAGCCGGACGGAGCATAACGCGGACCAGGACGGACGAAGCCTGGAGCCGTTCTATAAGCTCGAGCCCAAAGCCAGTACGAATAACGAATATACGAAAGCCCCGATCAGCTTCTTCGGCGGATTCTCCGCCATCTTGAAAGCGGAGATCGATGAAGTGTTGGCGGACAAGAAAACCGTGGACGAAGCGCTTCAAGCGATACAGACGAAAGGCAACGAGGAGCTGCTCAAAGCCAAAAAAGCGGCCGAGACGGCGAGTCCTTCGTCGTCCCCGTCCGCGGCCGAATAGAATCGATCCGGACAGCGCTCTCCCAGGATGCGGCAGGCATCTTCGGAGAGCGTTTTTGTTGTCATAACGGCGCCGATCCTTCGTAAACATGAAGGGAGAAGGAGGTCCGAACGAGGGATTGGCGGGCGATAGGGCTGACCGCGGGTCATCGCGAAAGATAACGTGCAGGTTCAGATCGATACGTTTTTTTTCCTAGATCGTCGCGCCTGAGCAAGAAACTTATGGAATATCGGATTATGCGCACGGAGTGCGCAACATTACGACGGGTACGATGCGTCATATGATAGGCACATGGAGTTGGATGAGGCTTTGTCCTGAAGGGAAAAATAGATACGAATATCAGGCTGTCGTTGAACGAAGCCACGGAGAAGCGGGGCGTGCGCGTCGAACGCGTCGCGGGTGAGCCCGCCTTCGCGACGGAAGGCGGGCGAGGAAAGGCGGTTAAAGCACCCGGCGAGCCGTAATGTAACGTTTGGAGTAGGAGCTCAGTTTGCTGATCAGCAGGCCGTTGAAGCTTTTGCCGATCGTATTGTGAATGAATTGGCCGTTGCCGATGTAGATGCCGACGTGGTTGATTTGTCCCGGCTTCGAGACGCTGAAGAATACGAGATCGCCTTTCTTCAGATTGTTCTTGGACACGAATTTGCCCTGCTTGGCTTGAGCCTTAGAACCCCACTTCAAGTTCACGCCTTGTTTGGCGAAGACGTATTTCGTAAAGGAAGAGCAGTCGAACACGAGCTTGCTCGGATTGTTGACGCCGAACTTATATTTGACTTTCCCTTTCAGGGATTTGGCGAGCGATATGATTTTGTCCGCTTTCTGCGACGAAGTCGAGCTCGCCTTCGCGACGCTGGTCGCGGCGTGGGCGGCCGGCTGTTGCCCGATCGCGCCGAAGCCCGTGGCGAGTACGGCGAAGCATGCCGTGCCGATGACGATTTTCTTAAGCTGTTGTGCGACGTTCATGGATAAACCTCCTGTTGGTGAGTCTAAGTTGACAGAAGGAAGTATATCACGCAGCTTGTCCCGAATTTGTAAATTTGAGGGCTTCTTAATGTTGGGAATGTATGGGGTAATCGTTCAATTGACGATTCGTCGATCGTTCTTCTATAATTGAATTATCGGATAATTCTGTATTTTCGACCGGACTTATCGACTTTTATAAAGAGGGAGCGGATGCTTGTGCGGACATTCGAGCCGAGCGATCGGAGCAAGATTTTCGTCTTTACGGGCCCGGACGGTTCCGGCAGGAAGTCGGTCGCGGAAGCGGTGGGCCAAACCTTCGGCATGGAGAAGATCGTGTCTTACGTGACGCGTCCGCCCAGGCCCGGAGAAGTGAACGGACAGGATTATTATTTCATCAGCCATGAGGCTTACAGGAAGATGGAACAGCAAGGGGAGTTTCTGGAGAGCGTCAAGATCGACGGTCAATCCTACGGCATTCGCAGCGCGGATATCGAGAGCAAGATGGATCAGAACGACTTCGTCTATCTCATTCTGAACCGGGAAGGCGCCAGCATTCTAAAGAAGATATACGGAGACAAGGTCGTACGGCTGTTTCTGTACGCCGATCGCCGGACGACGGAAGAGCGTCAGCGAGATTTCGGCTTGCATGAGGAGGTCATCTCGAGGCACCTTAGCCATTACGACAGGGAGATGGGGTACCGGTCTTCCTGCGAGCATGCTTTCGAGAATTACGATCTGGGGCAGACGACTTACGAAATCACGAATGCGCTGGAGAGATACATGCAGCGGGACTTGGTAGACAAGGACTAATCCGAACGTCATGATGAAAGCCGCGAATTCGGTCGGACGCGACCGAGATCCGCGGCTTTTGCCTTTATACAGGGCGTAGGGCGGCTCCTAGAGCTAGAGCAAATCGCGCATTTTCCGGTATTCGCGGGGCGAAATTCCGTTCCACCTCTTGAACGCATGGCTGAAATGGTGCAAATCCTCATACCCGACTTTTCGGCCGATCCATTCGATTTTCATGTCGGTTTCCCGCAAGCACCTCTTCGCCTCATGATGCCGTATTTTCTGAACGTACCGGTTGGGAGTCATCCCGTATTGTTCCTTGAACAGCCGAATAAAGTGGTCTTCGCTAATGTTGAGCCGTTCGGCCATCAAGGCGTTCGTCCAGGGCCGTTCCATGCCGGAGTGCAAATCTTCGACGAGCCTGTCCATATCGTCCCGGTAAGCCGGAGAGATTCTCCGGTTCGGGCTCGCGTTCAACCTGGAAATCGCGGCGAGCGCAAGCAGCAGGGCTCCCGTGCCGGCAAGACGGAATCCCGTTTTCTCGAATGTGAATTCCTCGCACACGCGTTCCATCCAAGAGACGACCTCGTCGTCAACGGAAGCATATTTGCGCCGAAAAAGCCGTTCTCCGTCGGCATTGACGGGAAGCGCGCTAAACAAAGCTTCGTTAGGGTTTTGTTCGTCGACGACCATCGTATACTCCGAAGTTACCTCGAAATCGTCGTAAAAATCGAAGTGGATGCCCAACAATCGGGCCCCTTCGGCCGATGCGATCTCGATGCGGTGGTACTCTCCGGCGTTCAAGTACAGCAAGTCCCCGGGACGGTATACGACCGTATCGCCGGGTTCCGCAAAATGCACGCGCATCTCGCCCGCGTAGACGTACATGATCTCGTAATCGTAAATCCGCCTCAGTTGACCGGGAGTCGACGGCACCTGTTGTAAATGAGCCCAATGAACGGTGGGCTGGAAACGGTCGTAATCGGACGTTCGCGTCTTCGGGGGAACGGAGGGCATCAACCGGGACTCTCCTTGTCAGCAGATATCGATAATATACAACTATTTCTCGCCTTATGGCAAATACAGCTTGATTTTCATGTGCTATGATCGCGATATCGGATCGATAATATGTAAATAATCGCAAAGCCAGGTGAGCGGAATGAGATTGGGAGTTATCGGATACGGATTGAGAATCGGTTCCTTGTTCGGGAATTTGTCGGCCGACTACCCGGATTGCCGGATCGTCGCGATCGCCGATCCCAGAACGGCCGAGTTGAAGAAGCAATTGAACGATCGGGCGGAAGAAATCCGATTTTTCGAAAACGCGGACGACATGCTGGACCAAGCGGAGCTGGACGGCGTGATCATCGGGACGAGGTGCGATCTTCATACCGAAATGGCGCTTAAGGTGCTGCGCAGGCATATGCCGCTTTATCTGGAGAAGCCCGTCGCGACCACCTACGAGGACCTGAACCGGCTGAAGGCCGGGTACGAAGCTTCGCGTTCGCAGGTCGTCGTATCCTTCCCCCTGCGGAACACGCCGCTGGTCAAGCTCGCCCAAGAGATCGTCGCTTCGGGGAAAATCGGAACGATCGAACACGTGCAGGCGGTTAACGACGTGCCTTACGGCGGCGTCTATTACCATAGCTGGTACAGGAACGACCGCATAACGGGCGGCATGTTCCTGCAGAAGGCGACGCACGACTTCGATTACATCAACTGTTTGCTCGGTTTAAAGCCGGTGGCGGTGTGCGCGATGAAATCGAAGCAGATTTTCAAGGGAAACAAGCCGGCGGGACTCCGCTGCGCGGATTGCGAGGAGAACGGGACGTGCGAGGAAAGCACGCTGAAGCCGGAGAACCGCGAGCGCGGGGAATATTGCAGCTTCGCGGTAGACACCGGCAACGAAGATTCGGGAAGCGCTCTTCTTCGTTACGAGACGGGCATGCATGTCAGCTATTCGCAAAATTTTTTCGCCCGCAGGGGAGCCGCCAGAAGGGGAGCCCGACTGCTGGGCTACAAGGGAACGCTCGAATTCGATTGGTACAAGGGAGAGCTTAAAGTTTACATGCATCACGCTCCCCGCGTGGAAACCTATCAGATCGACCTGAACGATCTGGACGGTCACGGCGGCGGGGACGGCCAGCTCGTGAACAACTTCGTCCAGGTCGTGCGGGGCAAGGCCAAGTCGGAGACGACGCTGGACGACGGTCTCCTGAGCGCCCTGCTGTGCTTGAAGGCGAACGAATCCGCCGAAACGAACACGTTCCGGGAGATCAAGTGGGATTGACGGAATTCGCGAGATAAGAAAGCATGAGCCGCGATTGGAAGCGGAAAGCGAAGGGGGGCGGAACGCTCAGTCGCCGCCTCCGCCTCCGCCGCCTCCGCCGTCGGATCCGCCGCCGCTTGACCCGCCGTCGAAGCCCCCGGAGCTCCCCGAGTCGTGGGAGGAGTGAGGGTCATGGGGGTTGTGGTGATGGTGGTTATGATGGTTATGATGGGGAGAATGCGGATCATGAGGAGACGTCCCGTAACCGGTATAGCCGCTATCCGAACGGTTCGCGGAACGGGAGTTCGCTCCTCCGAGCCCCCGGTTGACCAGGGAAAAGACGATCACGATCGCGACGATGAAAACGAAGATGCCGATAATGCCCATGAAACGACCTCCAGACTAGGAATATATCCATTATAAACCTCTGGAGGACGATTGCAGAAGCGAGAAAGCGAGAAAAGAAGTTTCCCGACCCGAAGAAACGGTTGACGAAAATGGAAACCCATGGTATCTTAGCGATACATCATCAAAAAAAAGCGGAAGCACCGCAAATTTCGGCGTTATCGTCGGAGTTTGCGGTTTTTTTGTTTTCCGGGACGGGAGGGGATGCCCTTGAAGAAAGTCGTACTGGCGATCGCCGAGCGCGAATATGCCGCCAAGCTGGCGGAGTATTTGCGGGATGAGGAGAAGGCTTGGGAAGTCGCGGCCTATACGAACGTTAGCGCCCTGCGAAGGGAGCTGAGGGACGGAGGCCGAATCGACGCCTTGATCGGACAGGAGGAGCTGATCGGGGAAGCTTCCGATTCCGGCCGGTCGGTCGGGACGACGATCGTTCTGACCGATGCGGAGGGAAGAACGAAGCGGGGGGAACGGAAGGCGGAGGGATGGCTCGAAACCGATCAATATCAGCCCTTGCCTGCTTTGTTAAGCGCCATCAGGGACGCGCTCGGCCTGGAAGCGTCCGGATCGCCGGAAGGCTGCCGGGTATGGACGGTGTTCTCCGCGTCGGGCGGATCCGGCAAGACGACGGTTGCCCTGAACTTGGTTCGGCAAGCCGGGGAGAGCGGGCTGCGGGTACTTTATTTGAACCTGGAGGCGCTCAACGCCACGTCGCTCCTCTTCGGCACGGGCGAGCCGGATAGCTTGTCCAGATTGCTGTACGTTTTGCAGGCGCACCCGGAGCAATGGGAAGGCCTAATGAAGCAGTCTGTCCGCCATCAAGCGCAGTTGAAGGCCGACTACCTCGACGCTCCGGAGCATCCGGGAGAGAGACTGGCCCTTACCCCGGAACTGACGTCCGCCTTGATCGGCAAGCTGAAGGCCGGCAACCGCTACGATCTGATCGTCGTCGATCCGGATTCCGGAGCCGATGAGTGGCATCGCCGGTTGCTGGAGATGAGCGACCGGATCGTATGGCTGGCGCTCGACGACGCTCAGAGTCTGCTCAAGGCCGAGAAGCTGCTT
>Ga0065721_10053118_pt1 | contig 10499 bp, 4 predicted proteins | sample Mesricmetagenome_FD_59108 | JGI IMG/M metagenome (GOLD analysis project Ga0065721, IMG submission 59108) | Mesophilic microbial community from rice straw/compost enrichment Sample: eDNA_1 v2 (version 2) | ecosystem: Engineered > Solid waste > Grass > Composting > Bioreactor | place: USA: Davis... | reverse complement strand
CATCGCCTCCGGATCAGAAGACCGATATTGCAATTGGGGTTGTGTTGCGCCGATGGAAGGTGAATGTGATGAAATTGCGCTGCATAATGCTGCGGTGAATGGAATGGGTGAACATGATATCTATACTGTTTCATTGCCCCATAGATCCTTCAAGTTTTTTCTACATCCCGCCACAAATGAAGGTGTGATTGTGGGAGAAAAAAATAAATGCAAGATTCAATATCAGAACTGGCGTATTATCATAACGGATGAACTGGGGGGTCAATTTTTCTTTGAAGTAAATGAAACAGATAGCCAGAGCGGACAACCTCTTATTTGGTATTTAACAAAAATGACTGATGTGTTTGGAAACGAGATTGTTTTCGAATACGAGCAATCATCCTTTCAGGTCGTCAGCGGATCGGTTCTGGGGGGCTATGAGCGGGTTGTGTTATACAATCACGAGTTCTTGCCAACCCCCGCCCCACGGGGGTACACCGTCATGTCTGACGCCATTCCAAATATTCTCCTTAAAACCATCGAAACCGACCTGCAAAAGATCGTCTTCACATACAGCCAGGACCGCAGTGATGTCGAAGGAAGTTACCTTAAGGCAATTGAAATTAGCGACAAGGTAACGGCTAATGTCAAAAAGAAATTTAGACTGAATTACGGTTATTTTGTCTCGAGTAACTTCGGTAGAACGTATTTCTTGCAAGATACACCCTATTCGTCGGGGGCTGCGCGGGATGGTCGTTTGAAATTGCAGAGCGTGGTACAAGTGAATCCCTTGAATGACAATGATACGTTGGCTTATATCTTTAATTACGACGAGCGGTATCAGCTACCTCCGAAGAGCTCCTTTGCGAAGGATTTTTGGGGATTCTTTAATGGTCAAAGGAATGCTTCCAATTTATATCCGTCGAATTCCATTGCTGCCTATATGGATGTACATACCCTGCTTCCCGATCCCCGGGTGATGAAGCACATACAACCAGATTTTAATAATTTCGATTGGGGGAGCTGGTTTTGGACGTTAGATGATTTGAAGTTCGCTAATCGCTTTTGCGATGGTGAATTTATAACTACTGGCTCTTTGAAATCGATAACGTATCCGACAGGAGGTCGAACAGAATTCGAATTTGAGCCTCATACGTTCTACAATCAGCGAATGTTTGAAGCTACCGAGCAAAACTCTCTATTACCGGCAAGAAGGATTATAAGCGTGTCGGACTTGAACGATCCTTATGGTTATACCACTTTCATTTCTGACCCATTTGAAATAGCAGAACCTACAGAGGTGAGGCTGGAAGGTGGGGGCGATTCTACTAAGTATAATTTACAGGGAGGGATGATTGGGATTCTCGATCTTACCAACGGCAATCCATCCACTTACAGCCTCAGTGTAAAGAGCAAATGGGACGTCAGGGTTCAGCTCCCTCCCGGACTGTATCGGTTAATCTGCAGTGCTCCTGGGAGTATACCATTTCAGAACTATGAAGCGATCGTTTGGGCGAAGATTACATATTTGGAATATGATCGTCAAGCCTATGAAGCTGTGCTTGCCGGGACCGGAGGCGTGGGTGGCGGAATTAGGGTGAAGAAGATCACTGACTTTGACTCCGACAACCGTATCGTAAGATCGAAAGAGTATAGGTACGAAAGAGTAGATGGTAGTCCAAGTGGAAAAATGCTTAGGAACATGGATAATTTTGTCGTACAAAATCAAGTGTTTGGCTGGACCAGGACTTATCCATGCGGAGTTCCAGGACAGACATGTCGTTCTGATGAGAAAACAAGCGCTTTTATCCCAGTCTTCCACGCTGATAACTTATTGCCCATTCATAATTCCACGTCCAACGCGATAGTTGGATATGATCGCGTCGTAGTTAGAGAGGTTTCTCAAACGGGCACTAATGGAGAAAAAATTGTATACTATAAAAATGATCTTCCCGGCAGTGGCGTGGGGTTTGAATTGTATAACGTATGTACAAACGGGTCGGTTCTAAAGGAGGTTATTCTAAGTAATGCATTAGATTCGATGAAGCGCGTAGACTATTTCTACGAGGAGAACGGCTATACGAGGTATCGGTTGAATATGAAGGTTCGAGACAATTATACGGGCCCAACCGTATGTGTTCAACTTATAAATCCATGGGCCTATATTGGAAGGTACCATATAACAGCCTACGCGTATACAAGTTTCCTCAATCAATTGATTAGGACAGAGACCTACGAGTATTCAGGTAATATCAGGCAGTTGACAAGAACTGACTACGTGTACGATGAAACTAATTTTCAGCCGGATCAAATAAGCAATACAACTAGTGACGGCAGGAATAGAATCACTTACCTTAAATTTCCGCATGACAAGATAAGCGACTTCACATATTCAACTATGTTCAATGAAAATCGGGTCAACACGGTGATTGAGCAAAAGGACTACATTGATAATAGACTATTAAAAACTCAGGAAAATCGATTTATGTTTTGGCTGGATAATCAGATAATAAAAGTTGGTCTTAGCCAGGTTAGCATTGGATTTTCCGATAAGATTCCTGAAGAAAAGATCACCTTTTTAAAGTATGATGCGTATGGGAATGTGTTGCAGTATCGTCAAGCGAACGAAAATCTGAATACAGTTCTTTTTAGGGGATACCCAGACAGCAGGGTGGTAGCCAAAATTGTGGGTGATGCGGGCTATGATCAGATCGTTACCATAGCTGGATCCTACCTGAATCAGTTGGATGATAACATCAGTCGGACCCAACTCCGAAATCTGAACAGCACGATCCGGAACGTGCTGCCGGATGCACACGTCATCACCTATACCTACGATCCGTTATATGGCATTACTAGTGAGACTGATCCGAACGGGATTACAACATACTATGAATACGACGGCTTTGGAAGACTGGTATCAATAAAAGATCATGATGAGAATCTTATTAAGCACTTTCAATACAATTATAGCAAACATACACCTCAATGATGTCCATCACACCATATACAACCTACGAAGGTAAAAACAACCATCGGCGCACGTTCGGTGAATTTGAATACTATGTGGAAATCTCCGTTCTATGAGAGGTAACGTTTTAACACTTTGCTTCATACTGTTTTCTTTTTATGGGGTTGCCCAAAATGACCCTATCAATGGTACTTTTCAAGTCAATGTTCAAAAGTCTCTGGCTTCAATGGATGCTGTAATGAAGACTAAGTATGACAGCCTTCCGGCAAATGTCAAAATGCGAGCTATGACTAGTATGGAAGATCGAAAATTCGTATTTCAAATGAATGGAAATGTAGAGATATGTTGGGGAACAGCCGCAAATGTAACACAAGTAAATGGGACATGGACGCTTCTAGGCTCAGAGGAAATCAGACTTGTTTTAAGCGTTGCCGGCACCCAGAGAGAGTATTCAATACGCGAGCGATCGGATCACCATCTGTTATTGGAGTCGCAACATTCTAGAGCCTTATTTTCGATGTTATACCTTGAGCGACTTGATTGACCTTACCCGGCTACTGTTAACAATATGAAATTACTTCTTTCAGTGCTATTAGCCTTTAGTTCATTAATTGGCTTTTCCCAGAGTTATACCGTGACCATTGAGGGACCGTCATCCGCAATCGTGGGTGATGTTCAGTCTTTCTCAGCAGTGTGGCGAGACCCTATCCAGGGTTGGTTGGTTGTACCTCCCACAGGAAGTTTCACCTGGTATGCTACGGGAGGAACAGTTAACAGTTCAAGTGACATTCAAGGTTCCGTCTCCTGGACGGCTGTTGGCCAGGCCATAATCTATTATGAGATGGATACATGGGATAATTTCTACTTCGTCAGTCATACCGTCACAGTTACTGGTTCCGGTGGCGGAAACGAAAATGGAAATGGAAACGAAAATGGAAATGGAAATGGAAATGGAAATGGAAATGGAAATGGAAATGGAAATTCTACAGGGTTGGAAGCCCAAAACGAAAACTTCCTAGTCACAAATTTAATGCAAATAGCCGGGATTTCTGAGGTTAACGTTGATATACTTTCGCGCGACTCCCGGTTACAAACCACACAATACTTCGACGGACTAGGTCGGCTCAAGCAAACAGTGACCACGCAAGGTTCCCCCGCAGGAGTAGACATCGTGCAACCAGTTGTGTACGACGAATTCGGCCGGGAATCGCGAAAGTACCTTCCTTATGCCAGTGGATCGGACGGGTGGTTTAAATCAGATTTTAATCCTGATACAGGACCGTTTTTTGACTTCTACCAGAATACACCTAAGGTGGCAAGTGACGCCGTGCCATTTTCCACGGTCGTATTTGAAGCATCCCCCTTGTCACGGCCGATGAGAGAGTATGGCGCCGGCGCTGCATGGTCTTCAGAACTTGGCGCCGATAAGTACAGAGAATACACTTATGAGATTAATGTTCACGGCGACGGGGCAGACGAGGAGAAGATTGTCGCGTGGACTTTTGAACCAGATGGAACCTTAAGCCGCGCCCAGGAAATTCAACATTACATAGAACCTGGTGGATATTATTCAACGGGTCAGATTGCGGTCAAGGAAACTACAGACGAGGAAGGCTATCGCATTCGCGAATACACTGACAAGTTAGGACGTTTGATTTTGAAGAAAGTACAGGCAGTGGAGGAAGCCTCGCTCGGGGACGATTCCCATTGGGCGCAGACATATTACATCTACGACGATTACGGTAATCTGGTAATGGTGCTTCCTCCAGAAGCAGTAAAAGCTCTAATGAATTAACGTTGTTTTTTCATGAAACTATTCAGACTAACCTTTTTTCTATTACTGGCCCTACTGACAATAGCAGTCTCTGGACAAACGCCCGAGCCAACCGTTAAGTCATCCGCCATAGTTTTCACCAACATAACGGAAAACAGTGTTACAATCAGCTGGACCAGTGGCAACGGAGCATCAAGATTGGTTATGTGCAGAGAAAGTACAATGCTGGCCAGCATCCTTCCAACAGATGGCAAGTCCTATTCGTCCAATAACGACTACAAGAATGCGCCCGGCTTAGGCAGTAATCGGATCGTTTATAATGGTTCAGGTAACTCTTTCACGATGACTGGGCTTAATCTCAACAGGCCCTATACAATTGGTATTGTTGAATACAATGGCGCAGGTACAGGAACAAACTATCGATCGGACGTAACTGGTTCAACGGTTCGCACACCTGGCGCCGTGGAGCAACCAACTATTCCTCCTTCAGCAGTTACCGTCGAGGTGGTGTCTGTTCCTGAGTATGCCGTTAAGATTTCCTGGAATAATGGTGATGGTGAGGGTCGCGTCGTGTTGGTTAGGGAGGGCCAGGGATATGTTAGTCCGCCAATCGTGGACGGATTCACGTACTCAGCGAATAACGACTTTCAGTTGGCTCCTGCAGATGGGCCGAACAGGGTGGTCTACAACGGATCAGGGAATAGTCTTATACTTAAGGGTATTTCGCCAACACAGATGTACGGTATTGCAATCTTTGAATACAACGGCAGCGGATTGCCTGTCAATTACCTTGAGACTAGAGCATCAGGTACGGTGCCGAAGTACGCGCGGCAACAAACCATTGACAATCTCGCCTTCCAGTATCGCTATGATGCCAGACAAAGATTGGTTGCCAAGAAAGTCCCAGGAGCTGATTGGGTATATATGGTTTACGATGACAGAGATCGTCTCGTGATGACGCAGGACGGTGTGCAGCGAAAGAACAAACAATGGGTTTTCACGAAATATGATGCGTTCAACAGACCGGTATTGACAGGGATATATACTTCTCCAACCGTGCTTTCCCAGGAGGAAATGGCCCAGCAAATTTCATTTCAGGCTCTTAATGAGGCATATATTGGCAGTCACGTGAATCATGGTTATTCGAATTTGGTTTTTCCAACCAACAATATAAGTTACCTCACCGTTACCTATTATGATAATTACGATTTCAAGGATAAGTGGCATCCCGGGTTCCACTATACTGCTAATGATGTTCAGGATCAATCGGTGAATGGAGTTGCTTACGTTCAATCCAGCTTGCCCTCAAGTAATGTCATTGGCCAGGTGACAGGAACCAAGGTACGCTTGCTAGACGGGACAGTTACCAATGGGAACCATTGGTTGGCAACCGTGAATTATTATGATAGCAAATACCGCCTGATTCAAACTGTGTCAGATAACTATCTGGGGGGCGTCGACCGCATTACTAATTTGTACGATTTCGTTGGTAAAATACTGGCGAGCAAAACAACGCACTACAAGCTTGGGTTCAAGGATTTTGTGAACACTACCTACAAAAATGGTACAATCTCCAAGACGGTTGCCTCTACATCATGGAACAGCGGTGCTGCGGCCTCCATTGAGGTCCTCCCAGCAAATGAAGACGGATGGGTCGAGTTTACTGCAGCGTCCACAGGAAAAGAAATGATGGTCGGGCTAACACATACCAATGATGACGCACATTGGAACAAGATCGATCACGTGATATACCTCACCGATCTCGGTAATGTCGAGGTGCGCGAAAAAGGATCAACAAATTTGTTGACGACTTCACCTAGTTATTCAGTCGGTGACGTATTTAGGATTGAACGCAGGCAGGGAAGAATTTACCACTATCAGAATGGGAATCTCCTCCTGGACAGGCCAGCTACATCGAATTCATTAATGGTCGACTTGTCAATTCGCGGTAGCCAGGGGAAAATATACGGTTTGCGGTCATCGTTTGGGGCCGGCGAGTCACAAGTTGTCAACCGCCGGTTTGAGTACGATCACGCAGGTCGCCTTGTCAATCTGTCGCATCGCTACAATGATCATCAAGAGGCGCTTGTTGCACAGAATTCCTACAACGAGCTCGGACAACTGGTTGAAAAGAGGCTACACTCAACAAGCGAGGCTTCTTCGGATGCTCAACAATCAGTCGACTACAGATACAACATCCGCGGATGGCTCACCTCGATGAACAACGCGTCCTTATCGAATGATGGGGATCTTAATGACGATACGAATGACTTGTTTGGCTTTGAGCTTGGCTATGCATCTAATATTGGCATAGGCAGTACTTCATTGTACAATGGTAATATCAGTGGAATGAAATGGAGCAAATACGGGGAGCCTGAAAACGAGAGCGGATATGCCTATACCTATGATCCAATGAATCGCATCAAGTCCGCCACGTTCAAGCAGAAAAAGAATTCATGGACGTCTCCGCTGAATTTGCCTTTCGCTGAAACTGATTTTGATTATGATTTGAACGGAAATATCAGAAGCCTAACGCGCTATGACGAAAAGGGCTCTGACGACCCAATGGATATTCTTGTATATGACTACGGTACGACGCCAAGCAATACACTCTTCAAGGTGACTGATATGGGCGATGATACGCGTGGCTTCAAAGAATTGAATACATCAGTTAATGACTTTGTTTACGATAATAACGGCAATATGATTGCTGATAACAATAAAGGTCAAGCGGTAATTAGAAATGGTGACTTTAATGAAGGTTCGGCCCACTGGGTAGTGACCGGTGGCGGATTTGAGTTCGTTGATGAAAGCGTGAAAAAAACAGACGCTGGAGTTTCCAACCGAATTGAGCAATTGAATATAATTAAGCCGTCTGGGCGCTATGTTGTCACGGTTGACATGGAGAAAACATCCTCTACCGGAACGGTTGCTATTTTGATTGGCGAAAAATCAACAACTCTGACAAATGGGCTTAATTCCTTTGTAGTGACAGCAGGTGCTGGTAAAGACGTCAGGATAACGTTCTCAGCAGGTACTCTGGCAACGATTCACAAGATCGAGGTTATGAGTGCCACCCTGATTTCCTATAACCACCTAAATCTCCCGCAGCTGGTTCATCAAGGCAAAGCCACGCTGCAATACATTTATGATGCCAATGGCCGCAAACTAGCGGAGGAGTTATCGGAAGGAACCGCAGTAGTGAAGAGTTCAGTTTACGCTGGGGAGTTTTATTATGAAAACGATACATTGAAATTTATTAACCACGAAGAAGGAAGAATCATACCAGAGGATACAGCCGCTGTATACCAATATCACCTGACAGATCATCTTGGGAACGTGCGCTTGACATTTACGACGAAAGAAGTTGTCGAATCTGCGACTGCGACCATTGAACCGGGAAATGCCGAGAATGAAGCGGGTGAATTCCTTTACTATGACGAAGCTGTCCGCGTTCATAGTGACCTATTCGATCATACGAATGATGATGCTTCCGGCGATCCGGATCATTCTGCAGTGTCCGTACGACTTACCGGAAGGCCGGATGAGCAGTATGGTCTTGCAAAGTCTCTCAGCGTAATGCCAGGGGACATCGTTCGAATCGAAGTTTTCGCCAAGTACATTGATCCAAACGAAACAAACTGGCAGTCACCACTTATCGACCTGCTGACAATGATGGGAAATCCGACTTCCGGCATTGTGGTGGATGGAGGGGCACCAGGTAGTATAGGTGCTGAAACGTTTCCTTTAGGCATGGTGTTGTCAAAGGCAGGGGGGGCGTCAGCTCCAAAGGCGTATTTAAACTATATCTCCTTCGATAGCAAAAATCAACCGATCCTGACCGATCCAACATTAACGAACTACATTCAGATTTCCGATGTTGGTAAAGAGAACGGCAGCAATGTTCCCCATGAACGGATCTATGCTGAAATTCATGTAAAACAGGCAGGATTAATGTATATTTACCTTAGCAACGACAACGTCGCCCTCGGCGGCAACCCCGTTGATGTGTTCTTTGACGATTTTAGGGTGGAGCATGTGCATTCGAAGGTGGTGCAGAATGATGATTACTATCCATTCGGTCTCGCCTTTAACTCGTATCAACGTGAGAACTCAACCCCCAATCAGTATCTGTATAACGGAAAAGAAAAACAAGACGAGTTAGCGTTGGGTTGGTTGGATTATGGAGCTAGAATGTATATGGCTGACATTGGAAGGTGGGGAGTTGTTGATCCTATCGCGCCTAAAATGCCAAATTCTTCTCCATATAGCTATGCTTTTAACAATCCCGTTCGGTTTGTTGATGTTGATGGCCTTTATCCGAAATCAATATTGACTTTTGATCCAAAGTTAGGTTTGTACGGAGGGTATAGGTTCACTCAATCAGCAGCTCATTTACTCTCGCTTGTTTCAGGGGTTGACAAAGTGTATATAGAGCATGCAGTTATTCAAGAACGTGCTCCCGGTCAGTATAGGCCATTCTACAGTGCTAATAAGGGTGGTGGGGCAATAACTCTCGGATGGCATAGCGTTGGCGCAACTATCACCTATACGGAAAATTGGTTTGATGATGATCGTAGTTCTTATAGCGGGCATGGTTATGGCCAAGACATATTCAGATGGTTAGACATATCTTCACATGAAGTAGGGCATCTACCTCAGATAGACAGAGAAGGGGGAATGTTCGGATACCTAGGCGAGTTCATTAAACAATATGCCCAGGCAGGTGAACATGATGGAGCACCATATGAAGAAGAGGCAGAACAAGGTTCTACTGAATTTGGTAACTTCTATAAATACGTTGACACCAATTATGGAAAAGGAGCATTGGAAAATTTATTTAATTCTGAAGGCTCTCAAGGACGTAAAGTTAGAACCATAGATAAATGGTGGGGGGCTTACCAACAGGATCAGGCCGAAAAGAAAAAAGAAGCAACAAAAAGTTTTATTGGTAGTGCAAATGCGGGTAATGCTGAGGAAGGAACTTATAAATGGAATGGAAGTGCCTGGGTAAGGCAGTAATATTTTGGGCAATGGCGATGAAAAAGAAAATGCTTTTATGGATTGTGGCAATTGTCAGTCTAACATCTTGTTCAGATAACCAGATCTATTTTGATAAGGAAACTCAATCAATAAACACTTGTAACGGCAAAACAATCAGAGATTTGATTATTGATGAAGTAAATGGGAACTCTTTATATCGTTTTGTAACCGTTAAAGACAAGATAGGAGCAAATAGTTTTAGTCTTATAGAGTTAGATAAAAACTACAAACTGGAAAAGATGGGACAAGAGTTACCCTTAGATAGTTTTAATCTTAAACCAGATAGTGAGTATAGGATAAGGAATTCAACAAATGGGGACGCAGCATTCGGAGAAATAAACATTAGGACGAATGAGAATGCGAAGATAGTCGAAGCTGATATCACATCTTGTCAATAGCTTACTCAATACTTAAATCACTTCACATCAGAAAGGACGTTCGAGAGCGCGTCCTTTAGTTTTTTCTTACCGATGAAGGCATCGAGCACGGCATAGAAAGCGATCTTATCTTTTTTGTCAAGCTGTTCAATGAAGGCAAGTTTTTCTGCGAGAGACTTATCGAATGAGTTTACATCCTTAAATACCTGATCAGCCTGGAACAGATCAATTAGCTCAACGTCCATAGCTTTGGCAATTTTAACTACAGAAGAAAAGGCTGGATCGGTCTTTCCATTTTCAATCCGCGAATAATTACCGGTATCCATTTTACAGGCAATGGCTACTTCCTTTTGGG
>Ga0065721_10008942_pt1 | contig 10499 bp, 7 predicted proteins | sample Mesricmetagenome_FD_59108 | JGI IMG/M metagenome (GOLD analysis project Ga0065721, IMG submission 59108) | Mesophilic microbial community from rice straw/compost enrichment Sample: eDNA_1 v2 (version 2) | ecosystem: Engineered > Solid waste > Grass > Composting > Bioreactor | place: USA: Davis... | reverse complement strand
CCACCCCTTCCAGCAACGAGGAGTCTTAGCTCAATCGGTTAGAGCGCTGCCCTGTCACGGCAGAGGTTGCGGGTTCGAGCCCCGTAGACTCCGCTTTTTTATGCCCTGATTTAGAGGCACTTACGCAAGACAACGGGCAATTTTCCGGAAATTCATGACAGATTCATGACAAATCAGCGGAAAACTTGACGCCACCCCCCGCCCGGGTGTATGGCCTCACTTGTTCACCGCGCGAACGGTGAACCGCCAATTCTCAACCCCGGCTATCAACCGGGCGGCGCAAAACATGAAAACGAGAAAAAAGCCTGCTCTCAGATACCGAACCCGGGTGATGCCGGGGCGGGAAAGGTTCGCGCCTTCTGGGAGCAGGCTTTTTTGTTGCCATGAAAACTCTGACCATCACCCTCAGCGATGAGGACTACGCGAAACTCCCCGCTGACGTTATCAGCCTGAACCCCTGCGAGTATATCGAACGCGTCGGCATCGAGTTTATGACCGATTCCGTGTGCGGCGATGTGGCGGAAAACGTCGCGAGCCGCTACTACGACACCCTCGAAGAAGCGACGCGCGCCACGGCGAAAGCCGAAGCGCTGGACGGCTTCAAGAGCAAATGGCGCTATTACCGGACGCCAGAAGGCCGGATTCTCGCCATCACCGCCGGCCTCGACAGCGACGTCAGACTTTGATTCCCATGGCTTCCGCAAGCTCAAACTGGGTGCAACCCTTTATTCGACGGGTCCTCACAAGAAAATTACGGGATGACGACAAACCCGCTGGTTGTTACCAGGCAATAGATTCCTTCAGCGGCGCAGGCTGGGGGAGTTCGCCATACATGCCCCGCCTTGAGCCTGTGAGCCCCGCCAGCGCGTTTTGTTTGATTGTGCCTCCCTTGCCTTCTCGCGCGCTCTGGCGATTGCGCGGCGAATGATCTTCCGTTCGACATCGTGAAAGACGGTGACGGTCGGGATCACGTAGTTGCGACTCATGGGGTCAACCTCCAAGATCACAGCGACGCACCCGCCGGCCCGGCAGTCCGTGGGAAAACGGACACATCGAGAGCTTCCACGACAAACTGCGCGACGAATGCCTCAACCGGGAACTTTTTGGCAGCCTGCGCGAAGCCCGGGTCATCCTGGAAAGCTGGAGAGTCGAATACCACGAATCCCGTCCGCACAGCTCGCTCGGCTACTTGACGCCGGGGGAGTTCGCGCGGCGAAGCAACTCTGGGCTCCAGTCGCCCTCCGGGCTCCTTACGCCCAGAGTTGCTTACGCCCAGAGTTGCAATCAACCAGAAAACCAACAAAATAGAACCAGCAGAACTTCAGTTTTGATCTGTCCCACTTCTGGGGTCAGGCCATTATTCGATCTGTAGAATTGAGGGGGCCAAGGGTTGGGCCAAGGACGCAAGACTGAGGGCGGCCTCCGAAAGTCCCCAAGAAAACGGCTTGGGCGAAAGTGTCATCCCGGGATCCCGGCGGAAATTTGAATTGCGGATTCGCCGCAATGCTTGATCGCCATCCCCCTTATGCTCATCGTTGCGCAATTATGACGGAGGTTTCGGTTTCCATGCAGGATGTGGCGGATGCCGTCGGCGTGCATCGCACCACGGTGTCACGCGCCTTGCGTGACGATCCCCGGATCTCCGAAGTGACCCGCGAGCGGGTGAAGGGGGCGGCGGACCGACTCGGTTATCGGACCAATCCCCTGGTGGCTGTCTTGATGAGCCATCGGCGGGCGGTGGCGCCGGCACGATTTCAGGCGGTGATGGCCTTTGTCACCCAGGGCCGGCAGCGCGGCGAATGGGCGGGTCTTGCCCCGAGCTTCCGGCGGATCCAGGAGGCGGCCGCCGCACGGGCGGAACGTCAGGGTTACAAACTGGAGGAATTCTGGACCGGGGGTCCGCCGTGGCGTCCGGAAACCCTGCCGCGCGTGTTGATCCAGCGCGGCATTCACGGGATGGTGATCGCGCCGCTGCGGGAAACCCAAGGAAACCTGGAACTGGATTGCCGGCCGTTCAGTTGCGTCACCATCGGATATTCGGTGGTGTCACCGGATGTGGCCCGGGTGGCTCCGGATCATTTTCAAGGCATGAACCTGGCCATGAACCGGTGCCGGGAATTCGGCCTGACGCGACCCGGTCTGGTATTGGCGGAAGGTGTCCATGAGCGCGTGGGCCGCCGCTGGCTCGGCGCCTATCTTGCCGCGACAACCGACGTCAAGGTTCCGCCGCCCCTGGTGATGGACGCCTTCGCTCCGGCGGAGTTCCGCGCATGGTTTCAAAAACACCGGCCGGATGTCATTCTGACCGCCCGGCCAGACCCCGTGCGCGCAGCCCTCCGGGGCCTGCAGGTGAAGGTTCCAGACGGCGTGGGATTGGTCTCGCTGGAAGCCGATAGCGCGGGCGGGGTCGCCGGCATCGACCAGCATTTCGAAAAGGTGGGCGCGGCCGCCGTGGATCTCGTCATCAGCATGCTGCATCGGGGCGAGCGCGGCGGACCGGCGGACCGGCAGCTGTTGATCGAACCCTCGTGGATCGACGGACCGACGCTTCTCCGGCGGGTGAGCCCGCCGGGAAAAGGCGGAAACGCGGAAATCCCGACGCGCCGCGCCTGTGTTTGAAGAGAAAGCGCCTGCGTCCGGGCTCAGCTTCCGGCGGGAGCCTGCTGCGAAGCGGACTTCTGCGCTTCGGAAGACGGGGAAACCTTTCGGGCCGGCACCGAAAACTCGTCAATCACCTCGCCTGTCGAACTGAGGGTCCGCATGTCGAGGCGGTCGGGATGCATTTCGACGAAGACGGCGTGGTTGTTCTTGGACGTTTTGACGAGGTAGGGACGGGACGGATCGGGCGCGCGGGGTTTCACGCCCCAGGCGCCGTCGCCCACATATGTCACTCCTTCGGGATTCGGTTCGCCGCCGCGCAGAGGGTGGGTGCGCTTGTAGGCATGATCGTGGTTTTCGAAGGCCACCCGGATTCCATGGTCATCGAAAAGCGGCGTCCAGTGCTTGCGCACACTTCGTGATGTCTCACTGTCGAACGGACGGGTGGAGGGATAGGCGGGCACGTGATAGACGGGCATGACGTGCGGAACGTCGGCGCGTTTTTTGAGGGCGTCCGCCAGCCACTCGGTTTGCGTCCCCTCGATGGGGCCGGTGTGATCGGTATCAAGCATGAGGATCGACGCATAATTGCCGAGGTCCAGGGCGGCATAACCGGGATGACCGGGAAAGGCCCACAGGGCGTAGAAATAGGGGGCGATTTTTTCCCGGGCGGCATCCGTTCCGGGCCAGTTTTCGCGTCCGCGATCCTGTCCGTAATAAAAGTATCCGCGCACCTCATGGTTCCCGATCCCCGGAAGGACGGGAATGACCCTCCCGTCGGAGGCCACCAAGGAGTCGCGCATGATCTCCAAAAAACGTGCCATGCGTTTGGCCTCCTCCGGTTTTCCGTTTTCATAAGCCAAGTCTCCACCCCAGACCACGAACGCGGGATCAAAACCGGCGGCCGTACGGTTCATCCGGGCGAATTCGTCGCCGCCATGCATCAAATCCCCTCCCACCACGAAACGCAACGGACGCTTCAGCCGATCCGGCAGGGTGGCGAACTGACGAACCGGCCCGTCGCCGATCCGGGATTCGTAGCGTGAATCGGGGGTCAGTCCCGAAAGCTCCACGCGGTAGATTTTCCGGTCGAGATAGGGAAAGTCGCGCGCGGATTCGGAATCCACCTCGCGCCAGGAGGCATCCGCATTCCCAGTCGGGCGGTAATAAAGCGTTTCCTTTGCCGGCGCGTCGGGACCGTTCCGATGCCAGTCGATCACCATGGTGGTGGACGGGTCCTTCCGCCAGGTGAGGATCAGGCCGTCCACGTCAGCCGCAAAAAGCGGCGTGGTGAAGACTGCGAACAGAACGACAGTGCGTGTCAGGAAGGACATATATTCAGGGCGGTGTGTGTTCTTGGTCAGGCCGGGATGGCGGAGGGACCCTGCCGGATCCATCACGGGTGCCGTAGGAAAAAAGCCCGGCCCTCCAAAGAAAGATCACGGACTCACTTCCACGGAATCAAAGAAGACCTTTCCATTGTTGATGCTGCTGGAATAGAGGCCCAGGGTGAAACCCGACACGCTGAAGTTGGCGGACGCCCCCGTAATGGTGGCCGCCTGACCGCCGTTGATCGTGAGCGTGGCGGTCTTGGCTGTGTTGTCGAAGGAAATCTTCATGACGTTCCACTGCCCCGCCGTGTAGGTGTAGTTGGAACCGCTGAAGGACAGCGTGGCGCCGGTGCCTCCGGAAATGTTGAAATAGAAGCGGTTGGAGCCACTCGAATCCTTGTAGCGGGACAGCGCCATGTTGCCCAAGTTGACCGTGAAAGAGTTTTCACCGGAAGGATTGTTGGGATCCTCCCGAACGGCAAAGGTGAATGTTCCCTTGTTGAGCGCGGAGCTCAGGAATCCGCCATTGATGAGATTGAGGGAAACCCGCGGACGATCCCCGCTCTGGGCCTGCACGAGATAAAGGGATTTCGAGCCACCGCCATAGGACTGTGCCGTGGAAATGGTGGCCGTCCGACCAGGCGGCTGGGTGCCGTTTGCCGTCCAGGTGGTCGAGCCGACAGGCTGTCCCCCGATGTTGGCGCCGGAGGGGTAGGACTCGAAGTTGTCGGCAAAGATCAGCGCGTATTCATAGGCCCCGATGTCGTGGGTCGCCCCGTACGGGCGCGGATTCCCGGCGATGTCAATCGACGGAGCAAGGCTGGGGCTCCCCGCATCGATGAGCGGACCACCGCCCAGCGGGCGGAAGTCAAATCCGGCAAAGTTGACGAAATAACCGCTGGCGAAGTTGTTGTTGAGCTGCGCAACCCAGATGTTGTGGTCGCTCACGAAGTTGTAGGAGTTCCAATACTTTCTGTCCCAAGCGATATTGTTCCTGATCAGGTTGTTTTGTGAGGGGACATTCGAATAAGGCCCTCCCTGTTTGTGGGCGCTCACCTCGATCTTCGGCATCTCTCCGGGCTGTTTCCAAGACTTGAACGGATTGATGACAACGGTGTTGTTGACAATCCGGCAGTCCCACGCCCCGAGGAAGGTGATTCCCATTGAGTTGCCGTTGGCGACAAGGTTGTTCTCGACCACCCAGTTCTGATACATGCCGTCAAAGCAGCCAATGCCGTGCATGTTGTGTCCGTCCTCGGTGCTGAACGGCTGGTTGGGATCGGTCTGGCTGATGAAGGCGTTGCCCCGCAGGGTCACATTCGACACGATCCCCCATCCCGGCTGTCCGTAGGGTTTGGTCTTGTTTTGATACGAATAACTTTGGAACCCGTCGCGGTGCATGCTGTCGCCCAGGTTGTAGCTGTTCCGGACGACGTTGTACTCGTAGACCGTATCGTCTGAGAGGCCGATGATACCGTCCTTGCAGAAGTTCTCGATCAGGTTCTGACTGAACAGACTGTGATGGGCCTCGGGCATCGAGGCAATGCCGTTGGCCACGTTGCGCATCACGGTGCGCCGGACGGTGGTGTAGGCACCATACGTCGCGACGGCCGACCTGGTCTTGGTGTTCCAGTCATTGGCGGTCCATCCCGACGTGTCACTGGCGCAGTAAAGGAAGCAGTCTTCCACGGTGATGTTGCTGCATCCCGCGTCGATGAAGACGAGAGCGGTCGTCGGAGGAGTGCCGGATGTCTCCGGACTGATGGTCAGACCCGAAAGTCCCCAGTTCTTGGCGGGACTGTCGAAGGTGACATGCTTGAGTGTCGGATTATGACCCGGCTGCGGCCGGATGGTCACCGTACCCGAGTTGGCGTTGCTGATGACCGGATGGCCGTGGTGGCCGTTGCGCAGATAGATGACGTCTCCGGAAGCAAAGGTTTTGCCTGCGGCGAAGACATCTTCCAGCTTGCTCCAAGGACTGCCCGATGTTCCGGGATTCGACATGCTGCCGTTGACCGGATCGCAGTAATAGTCCGCGGCATGGAGGGTGACCGCGCACAAACCAAGCAGTCCGAGGTGACGGACAACGATTCGACGGGGGGATGTCTTCATGGTGTGTAGGGGTGGGAGGTTGGGGGTTTGGGGGCTAGGATTTTTTCGGAGGAACCTGTTGGGCGGGCCGCCCGTTCAAACTCGCGGCGTATTCGCTCGGGGTCATGAACACCGCGTTCTGCTCGACGAGGAAATCGATGATCTTTTTGAACTCCTCGAAGCGGGTGGAATCCCAATGCAGCGGATGACCCTGGAGCACGAAGTATTCGCGGTCGGGATTACGCGCATAGCCGGTGACAAAGCGTTTGAAATTGGGCTGACCGACCTGGTACTCGAGATCGACCGCCCACACGCGGTCGAGGATGGTGAGCTTGCCCTCCTCCGCGAGTTTGCGTCCCATGGCGTCGATGGGCGACGGATAAAGCCACACCTTGATGTCGGGATCCTCCGACATGACCTGGGCGGTGGCGGCGTCCTGATGCGGCCCGTGGCCGCCTCCGGGAGGACCGAAGGTCTTGAAGGCAAATCCGAGCTTTTCCTTCGCGAGGCGTTGGGAATCGGCGAGCCGCTTGGCCTGCTCCTCGACGGGACGGCCGTCAAACTCGCTGAGCTGTTTTCCCGACTCGGTTTTCCACACGCCGTGGTCCCAGGCGTGAAACCAGAACTCCACAAGGCCGGAGTCGTGACGCTTGCAAATCCAGTCGATGTATTCGGGTGTGGCCTCCTCAAGGGTTTTGCAGATGACGCCCACGCCGGCCTTGATGTTGCGATTGGCAAGGTAATCCATCGTGCGGGTCCACAGATGGTGAACCTTGCCGTCCTGCTGTTTGAGGTCATCAAGCTTGAGGATGACGACCGGAGGCGCCGGCCGGGGCGGAATCTCATCGGGAATTTTTTCCTGTTCCTTGCGGGCGGCCTCGCGGGCGAGTGCGGCGGCGGAGGCGGCGGCCAGCTGCTCCGGCGTCTCCAACGGAGCGGTGCCGGGCTCAATCCCCTCGAGCACAAAGTCGTCGAGGTCGGCGACGCCGGCCGGGCTGCTCCAAGTATGCACCCAGATCGCCACCGATGTCGCGCCTTCCGGGATGGTTGTTGTGACGGTATAGGGCTTCCAGTCTTCGCTTTTCTTGACCGCCACCTGGCGGACGCCGTCGCGGCCGGCAGAGAAGTCCTTCACAAGCTGGCCCGCGGCATTCTTCGGCCAGAGTCCGACGGCAAGAAACGAGTTGTTGGCGCGGGCATTGAATGTCAGCGTGACCGTCTGCCCCGGATTGACGGGATAGCTGCTGCTCATGATGGTGAAGGACTGCACGGTGTCGTCGTCCGTCACCCGCAGTCCGAGGGTACCCGAGCAGGCGGCTTCGGGAACGGCCTGGAAGGCGACGCTTCCGTATCGCCAGGCCTCGAGACCTTTCTCAAAGCCCCCGTTGGCGGGGAAGGCGGGTTCGTCCGCCACGGCCGCGGTGGCGCAGACGAGCATCCCGACGCTCAGGAGGCGACGGAGGGAACGGGAGGGGGAGAGAATGTTCATTGGAAGGAAAAACCGAGGTTGCGGAGGTTCAGCATGGATGCGGTGGCGAGATCAAAACCGGAGATGCCGCGCGGGTGATCCTGTTCGACAGTGATCCATTCGACGCCGGCGGAAAGGGAGGCGCGGACACAGCCCGCGATGTCCACCAGGCCGGTGCCGACCGCGGTGAAGCAATCCCGCACGGTCAGGTCGTAAAGATCCTTCAGATGCACCAGGGCCACACGGTTCCTGTGGCACTCCAGCACGGCAACGGGGTTGGCCCCCGCAAAGGCCGCCCAGGCGACATCGAGGTGGAGAAAGAGCGAGTTCGTGTGTTTGGTCTCCTCGAGCAGGTAATGGATCGCCTGCCGACCGTCGAGCCGGACGAGGAATTCGTGCTCGTGGTTGTGGTAACAAAGCCGGGCGCCGAGCTTCCCGATTTCGGGGGCGATGCTGTTGTAAAATTCGGCATCCCTGGTGATGGATTCGCGCGAATCGAGCGGCCCCCAGGAAATCGTGATGTGTTTGCCCCCGGTGGCGGCGAGGATGTCGAGGTGTTCGGAAAGATTTTCCCGCAGCGGTTCGCGCAGGGTGTGAAGCGTGATGAGGCTGAGATCCGCAGCCTTCAACATGGAGGCCACCGCTTCGGGGCCGCCGTGTTTCCGGAAGATGTCGACCGTCAGTTCAATGCCCTGATAGCCGAGTTCGCGCAGCCGGGCGGCCGTTCCGGCAAAGTCCCGATCCAACTCGGGCCAAACCATCCCGATGATGCCAATTTTGGTTTTCACGAATTTGAGAAAGCGGTGATTCAGCCGGCGACCGCCTCGGGAAGGGGTGTCATCAGTTGCGGCCGGTCACAGGTGGTTTCAAGAACGGCCATGCGGCCGGTCTCGATCGACTCCCGGATGCGCAGCATGACTTCCGTGGCATGCAGGCAGAAGTCGGCGTTGAGGCGGCAATCGCGCCCTTCCTGCACCGCGAGGCTCATTTCAATGAGTCCCGCCCCGCGATCGTTCCGCGCGAAGGGAAATTCGGGAAAATCGACCGCGGGCTCGGCGTCGTCCACGAGCACGGTGCCTTCAAAATGATTGGGATCGGCGCAGACGAGGCGGCCATTCGATCCGAAAATCTCCAGGCGCGGTGCGTAGGGGCGGCCGAAGTTGAGCAGTGACAGCTGCGCCGACACCCCCGACACGAACTCGAGGGTGGCGCCGACGCGCGAAGGCGCTTCCGGAGTGAAGGTCTTCCCCTCGGGATCCTTCATGGGCAGGCGCGCGCCCAGCGCGGCCACCCGACGCACGGGACCGAGCAGGAACACCAAGGCCCCGATGTAATAGGGTCCCATGTCCATCAACGGCCCGGAGGCGGCGCGCATGTAATGCGCCGGCAGCTGCATGGCCATTTGAAGCTGGGCAAAAGCATCGGCGGGAAGTCCGATGGCGCCGTGATCGAGAAGGTGGCGGGCCCGCTGGTGGGCGACACCGAGAAGGGTGTCCGGCGCGCAGCTCAACAAAAGTCCCCGCTCACGGGACAGAGCGTGCAGCTCCCGGGCCGCAGCCCAATCAAGCGCCAGCGGTTTTTCGCAGTACACATGCTTTCCCGCCTGCAGGGCGGCGCGCGTCACGCTTTCATGCGCCTCGGGAATGGTCAGGTTGGCGACAAACTCAATCTCGGGATCGGCCAGCAGTTCCTCGGGCGAAAGTGCGCGCGGAATCCCGAATTTTTCGGCGCAGCTTTGCGCCGCCGCCGGAACAAGGTCCGCACAGGCCGCCACCTCCACGTGGGGCCGACCGACCGAAACAAGGGTGTTCAGGTATGCGGAGCTGATTTTGCCGCACCCGATGATGCCAATCTTTGAACGCATAATATGTAGGGGCGGATTTTCTTTGGAAAAGCCGCTGCAAATTTTCGGACGGGGCGGCGGGAAGGAGATCCTCCCCTGCTGCGGAAATTCTCAAAATGTCACATGGCGTTCCTGCGAGCCGTCCGCCGACGCAGGAAACAAACCGTTCCGAATCCGCCGAGGAGAAGCAGGGCGCCGGTCGAGGGCTCCGGAACGGCAGCAATCACCAGCTCGAAGCTGCCTTCCTGGAAATATGCGAGCTTGCCGCCGCCCAGGTCGTAGGCATTGGCCGCCCCGAAGTTCGCCACGTTCGTGAAGTCAAACGTCGCATTGCCGTCGATCAGGGTGTAAACGCCGTACTCCACCGAGGAATCGAGACCGACAAGGTCCGCCACGCTGAACCCTCCAAAAGACACCGTGGTGGTCTCCCCGCCGTTGAGTGTGAGGGGAGTCGTCAGATCAAACACCAGCTTCGCACCCGCTTCAAAGTGCAGGCTGCCGCCGATGGATCCGGTGCCTCCCAAAATGGCTCCGGACTTCACCGTGACATCGGTGGCTCCCAGCGAGCCATTGACCAGAAGCGTGCCGGCATTCACGAGGGTGTCGCCCGTGTAGGTATTGGCCCCGGTGAGGGTGAGTGTGCCGCTGCCGTCCTTGGTGAGGGCCACCTTGGCGGTGGTCCCGTCCTGAATGACACCCGCAAAAAGCGAATCGACCGGATTCAAATCGGTGCCGACGGTCAATGTGGCCGTCCCACTGCCGGTGCTGAGATTGGTGACCCGCACCGTTCCGTTCGTGGCGCCGCTGTTCAGTCCGGCAATGGTCACATCATAGCTGTTTGCTCCATTACCCAGATTCAGGGTGGCGCTGGAAGAACCGTTCGGCGCCGAGAGGGTGACCGTACTGCGCGGATTGATGGCGGTATTACTCGCCAACGTCAGACGGGAAGTATGGGTGGCGCCACCGCTTGATGCTCCAACATAATAGTTTCCTGCGTAACTTTCCGCACCGGTCAGATCACCATTCAGACGCAGCGTCGTGATGTTGTTAACGGTGATCTGCGTGACGGAGGTGCCAATATTTCCGAAGAGATCAATCGTGCCGTTGGCATTGTTGCCGTTGATCGTCAGGCTTCCCGTGTGATTGATGTCCCCGTTTACCTGATATG
>Ga0065721_10053117_pt1 | contig 10500 bp, 9 predicted proteins | sample Mesricmetagenome_FD_59108 | JGI IMG/M metagenome (GOLD analysis project Ga0065721, IMG submission 59108) | Mesophilic microbial community from rice straw/compost enrichment Sample: eDNA_1 v2 (version 2) | ecosystem: Engineered > Solid waste > Grass > Composting > Bioreactor | place: USA: Davis... | reverse complement strand
GCAGCCGCCAAGCCGCCAGCGGCGAGGCCGGTCCCGACGGCGGCCCCTGCCCCGAGCTGCGGCGCGCCCGACACCAGGCCGTTTGCGATGGCAGGTCCGAAGATGCCCAAACCGAGAAGGCAGAGCGACGCCAGCGCGAGAGAAAGCACTTCCTCAAGCGTTGGCTTCTGGCCGCCAAAGTCCTGGATGAACTCGCCGAACAAGGTCGAGCCGATGCCGACGATCACCGCCAGCACCAGCACCTTCACGCCGGAGGCGACGACATTCCCGAGGACACGCTCGGCCAGAAAGGCCGTGCGTCCGAAGAGGCCGAAGGGCACCAGAATGAAGCCGGCCAGCGTCGTCAGCTTGAATTCGATCAGCGTGACGAAGAGCTGCACCGCGAGAACGAAGAAGGCGACGAGCACGATGAGCCAGGCGACCATCAGCACGGCGATCTGAGGGAAATTGTCGAAGAACTGCGGAAAGCCGCACATCTGCATGGCGGACTCCAGGATCGGCTTTCCCGCATCGATGCCTGATTGCGCCAGCTTGCCTGGCCGCATGAAATCCCCGGCGGACATGCCACTGCCCGCAGCCTTGAGGCCCAGGCCCGAGAAGGACTGGAAGACGATCTTCGCCAGGCCGTTGAAGTTCGATAGCAGGAAGGCGAAGAAGCCGACGTAGAGCGTCTTCTTGATGAGCCGTGCGATCACGTCGTCGCCGGCCGACCAGGACCAGAACAGCGCCGCCAGCGTGACGTCGATCACCACCAGGGTGCTCGCCAGGAAGGCGACTTCTCCGCCGAGCAGGCCGAAGCCCGAGTCGATGTAGCGGGAGAAGACATCCAGGAAACGGTCAGCGACGCCGGGATTCATGGAGCCGGTTCCTTGCTTTTGCCGAGGAAGCGGTCGTTGCTTTCTTGCTGCGCCTGTTTGCAGCCGGCGTCGTCGTACGCCTTCAGTCCGAGCTCCTTGCAGCGTTCCAGCTCTGTCTCGAGTTGAGGAGCGCTCATGTCCTTGGACGCCTGAGCGGCAGGAGTCCCGTCACAGCCAGCGGCGAGCAGCACGGCGACGGTGGAAGCAACGGACAGGATCAGGCGGGTCATCGGTACATCTCCACGGGAGGGGCCTGATAACCCTGGCGCCGATCGACGAACCGGCGAAACTGCTCTTGCGCCTGAGCCCGGCTCGCGGCTCGCTCGGCCTGCTCGAGCGCCGCCGCGCGACCCTGGGCCGCCATCATCGCGGTAAGGTCCGTCAGCTGCTGGCTCTGCAGGGCGAGCAGCTGGTTTCCCGCCTGGGTCGCCTGGAGGATACCGGCAGCGCCTTGGCTGGCGCCGACGAGGTTGGACAGTTCGGTGCGGGCACCGGGCAGTCCAGCCACCACACCGGCCTGCACCTGAAGGGAGTGCTGGAAGGCTGCCGCCGAGTTCAGCCAGCGTGCGTTCGCCGACGCGACCAGGTCGGCGTCGCGGCTTCCGGCGCTCACCGTATAGTTCTTCCCGAACTCCCGTTGGATCCCCTGGACGTCGTAGGCGACCCGCTGCGCCTGCTGCATCAGACCGCTGATACGGCCAAGATTGCCCTGCACGGTCTCGAGCGAGGAGTACGGCAGCTGGGCCAGGTTGCGGGCCTGGTTTGTCAGGCTCAGGGCCTGGTTCTGAAGGCCACGGACCTGATTGTTGATCTGTTCCAAGGCCCTCGCCGCCTGCATGACGTTCGAGGCGTAGTTCGTCGGGTCATAGACGGTGAGCTGCGCGCCGGCCGGTGTAGGCAGCGCCAGGACGAGACTGGTCGAGCACACGAGCGCCGCCAGCCAGGGGGTGCGGGTCTTCATCGGACGGTCTCCAGGTGAGGTGGCGCTTTGGCCTGCAGGCGGATCAGGTCCGCGGCCCACGGAAGCCTGCGGTGTTCCAGCCACGCGGCCGCGAACCCGCTGGGGCCGTGACGTTCGAGAAGCTCGGCGATCGCCAGCTGGTCCGCCTTGGCGGAAGCGGCGCAGAAGGCGAGCGCCACCGGCCCTAGCCCGAGTTCGAAGAGCCGGTTCCCGCGCCGGGACTGGCAGTAGTAGTCGCGCTTCGGGATCGCCCGGCCGAGGATCTCGATCTGGCGCTCGTTGAGACCGAACCGGGCATAGGCGGCTGCGATCTGCGGCTCCTGCGCGCGGTCGTTCGGCAGGAAGATGCGCGTGGGGCAGCTTTCGATGATCGAGGGTGCGATCGCGCTGCCCTCAACGTCGGCGAGCGATTGGGTGGCGAACACCACGGAGGCGTTCTTCTTCCGCAGAGTCTTCAGCCATTCCCGCAGCTGGGCTCCGAAGGTGGCGTCGTCGAGGGCGAGCCAGCCCTCGTCGACCACAACCAGGGTCGGGCGCCCGTCGAGGCGGGATTGGATCCGATGGAACAGGTAGGCGAGCACGGCCGGGGCCGCCGCCGAGCCCACGAGCCCTTCCGTCTCGAACGCCTGCACGGAGGCCGTGCCCAGGCGCTCGCTCTCTGCGTCGAGGAGCCGACCCCACGGGCCCGCGACGGTGTAGGGCTGAAGGGCGCGCTTCAGCGCGTTGGACTGCAGCAGGACCGACAGCCCGGTGAGGGTCCGCTCGGCCTCGGGGGCCGAGGCTAACGATCCGAGCGCTGTCCAGAGATGCTCCTTCACCTCCGGCGTAACCGCGACACCCTCTCGAGCCAGCACGCCGGCCAGCCACTCCGCAGCCCAGGCGCGTTCAGCAGGATCCTGGATGCGGCCCAGTGGCTGCAGCGCGACCGGCGGACTCTCATCGTCGGCGAGCGTTCCGCCGAGATCGTGGAAGTCGCCGCCCATCGCGAGCGCCGCGGCTCGGATCGAACCGCCGAAGTCGAAGGCGAAGACCTGGCCGGAGGGGTAGCGGCGGAACTGCAGGGCCATGAGCGCCAACAGCACGCTCTTCCCTGCCCCGGTCGGCCCGACCACCATGCTGTGGCCGACGTCGCCAACGTGGGTCGAGAACCTGAAGGGTGTCGAGCCTTCCGTCTGGGCGAAGAACAGCGGCGGCCCGTTCAGGTGCGCGTTCCGCTGCGGTCCCGCCCACACCGCCGAAAGCGGGATCATGTGCGCCAGGTTCAGGGTCGAGATCGGTGGCTGGCGCACATTGGCGTAGGCGTGGCCCGGAAGGCTGCCGAGCCAAGCTTCCACCGCGTTGATGGTCTCCACCATGCAGGTGAAGTCGCGGGCCTGGATCGCCTTCTCAACCAGCCGCAGCTTGGCGTCCGCGCCGCCCGCGTCCTCGTCCCAGACGCACACGGTGGCGGTGACGAACGCATGGCCCACCACGTCGGCGCCCAGGTCCTGCAAGGCCTCGTCCGCGTCGAGCGCCTTGTTCTGGGCGTCGGTGTCGACCAGCGCCGCAGCCTCGTTGGTCAGCACCTCCTTGAGGATCGCCATGATCGACTTGCGCTTGGCGAACCATTGGCGGCGGATCCGGCCCAGCAGCTTGGCCGCGTCCACCTTGTCCAGGCAGATCGCGCGCGTGGCCCAGCGGTAGGGAAACGCCAGCCGGTTGAGGTCGTCGAGCAGCCCAGGCCAAGTGGCGGCTGGGAAGCCGCTGATGGTCAGCACCCTTAGGTGCGCCGTTCCCAGCCGCGGTTCGAGCCCGCCGGTGAGCGGCTGGTCGGCCAGCAGCACATCCAGATGCATGGGCGTGTCCGGCACGCCGACGCGGTGGCGGTGGGTCGATACGGTCGAATGCAGGTAGGTCAGGGTCTCAGCGTCGGAGAGCCACGCCGCTTCGGGCACAAAGCCTTCGAGCAACCCCAGCACGCGATCTGTCCGGTCGACGAAGCCGGCGAGCGCCTCGCGCCAGTCAACGCCGCGGCGCTCTCGCCCCTCGTAGAGCCAGGACTCTGCCCGCGCGGTGTTCTCGGCCGGCGGCAGAAAGACGAAGGTCAGATAATAGGCGCTGTCGAAGTGCGCCCCGTGTTCCTCGAACTGGGCCCGGCGCTCCTCGTCCACCAGCGCCGACACAGGATCGGGAAAGTCGGTGAGCGGGTAGATGTCGGCTGGATTGCGTTGCGCCTCGACGAACACGGCCCAGCCGGACCCAAGTCGCCGCAGCGCATTGTTCAGGCGTCCCGCGGCGGAGACGAGCTCGGACGCGGTCGCCGAGTCCAGGTCCGGCCCGCGGAAGCGCGCTGTGCGCTGAAACCCGCCGTCCTTGTTGAGGACCACGCCCTGGTCAACCAGAGCCGCCCACGGCAGGAAGTCGGACAGTTGGGCCGCACGCCGGCGGTACTCGCGAAGGTCGAACATCGCGTCAGATCCCCAGATAGGGCGGGATGCGGACGTGCCGCCGCACCACCTCGACAAAGTGCGGGTCGCGCTTGGCGGCCCAGACGGCGAAGGCGTGGCCGATCAGCCAAAGCGCCAGGCCGGCGATCCACAGCCGCAGCCCCAGGCCGATGGCGGCCGCCAAGGTGCCGTTGACGATGGCGAAGGCGCGCGGCGCGCCGGCCAGCAGCACCGGCTCGGTGAGTGCGCGGTGGACCGGGACTTCGAAGCCAGGAGGGGCCGCCGTCTGCTGCATCAGACCAGCGCCCCGCCGCCGAACGAGAAGAAGGACAGGAAGAAGCTGGAGGCGGCGAAGGCGATCGAGAGGCCGAAGACGATCTGGATCAGCCGTCGAAAGCCCCCAGAGGTGTCGCCAAAGGCCAGGGTCAGGCCTGTGGTGATGATGATGATCACCGCGATGATCTTGGCCACGGGGCCCTCGATCGACTGCAGGATTTTCTGCAGCGGGGCTTCCCAGGGCATGGATGAGCCGGCGGCGTAGGCCGGCCCGGCGAGCAGCCAGACGGTTGCGAGCGCGCTCGCGCTCGCGAGCCGCCCGCGGATGCGGCGGATCATGGAAGCTCTCCTTGCGAAGCCGCGCTCACGTCGGCGATGCGGTACTCGCCGTCAGCGGCGAGGTCCGCCACGGCGCAAAGTTCGGTGAGGCGGCGATCCGCACCTCGCCCGTTCAGGACGGCGATCAGGTCGACCGTTTCGGCGATCAGGGCGCGCGGAACGACCGGGACGGCCTCCTGAATCAGCTGCTCGAGCCGGCGCAGCGCGCCTCGCGCCGTGCCGGCGTGGATGGTGCCGACGCCGCCCGGATGGCCGGTCCCCCACGCCTTGAGCAGGTCGAGCGCTTCTGCGCCACGCACCTCTCCGATTGGGATGCGATCGGGCCGCAGCCGCAGCGAAGATCGGACCAGGTCCGCCAGCGAGGCGACGCCGTCCTTGGTCCTAAGCGCCACCAGATTCGGCGCGGCGCACTGAAGCTCGCGGGTGTCTTCGATGAGCACCACGCGGTCGCCGGTCTTGGCGACCTCCGCCAGCAGCGCGTTGGCCAGCGTGGTCTTGCCGGTGGAGGTCCCGCCGGCGATCAGGACGTTCTTTCGCTCGGCGACGGCGCGGCGGAGGACATCCGCCGCAGCCGCACCCATGACGCCGGCGCCGACGTAGTCCTGCAGCGTGAACACCGCGACGGCTGGCTTGCGGATCGCGAACGTGGGGGCCGTCACGACTGGCGGAAGCAGTCCCTCGAACCGCTCGCCACTCTCCGGCAGCTCGGCCGAAAGCCGCGGCGCGTCCGCATGAACTTCAGCGCCCACGTGATGGGCCACCAGGCGCACGATCCGCTCGCCGTCTTCCGGGGTCAGCTCGCAACCGGTGCGCTGGAGCCCGGCGCCCAGCCGGTCCAGCCAAAGCTGACCGTCCGGATTGAGCATGACTTCGACGACTTCGGCGTCATCGAGCCACCCAGCGATGCGCGGGCCGAGCGCTGTGCGCAGCATCCTGGCGCTGCGCACGAAGACCTCATTGCGGATCGGGGTGATCGACACCGGACGCTCCCGTTTTCGGCCGGTTGGCCGTAGAAAACGGGGTCACTAATGAGCGCCTGAGTGACCGGTCTTCAACACGGGTTCTGTCGTAGTAGGGCTGCAGCGCACGATTGCTGACGGGCGGCGATCACGCCACCCGATCAGGACAGCAGGCTGCGCTCGTCGACCTCCGGAAGATCCTGCAAAGCCGCTTCTATGAGTTCGGCAAGGGACGGCAGTTCGTCGAGGTGCGCGCGCAGTTCGGCATTGGTCATCACCATGCCCTCGTCGCGCCCGCGCTTCGGCACGCGGCCGACCATGGGCGTACCGAACAGCGCGTCGTCGGACTGCCGCATCCAGATCCAATGCGCCACACGGTTCCGGAACGGCTTCAACGCTTCGAGGTGCTTGCGGATCAGCGCGACCTTGGCGACGGCCTCGGAAGGAAGGGCCCGCCCTCCGTATCGTTGCTCATGCATCTCGGCGAGCGCCTGGAGGGCTGCGTTGCGGGCATCTGCGCCGAGACGTTTGGTGATGGCGAGCATCGGAAAATCCGGCGCACGGGCGAGCCGGGCGAGCAAGGATTCCACCAGGAGGTCGATGATGGACCAGTCGACCACCGCCTCGCCCAAGAGGGCGTATTGCGTCGGCGTCGGTCGAGCGTATTCGGTCTCGCGAAACAGCATCTCGAATCACCTCCGAGCCCAGCATCGCTTGATTTCAGTCGGGCGCAGTCCGCTCCTCGGAGATCTCACGGGTGAAGCTGACGCCTCGCGCCAGCCGCCGACCCAGCGCCTCGACGAAGCCCTCGTATCGCTCCTTGCCCTTCGCCTGAGCGGCGGCTTGCGCGGCCTCCGGTAGGGCGGGGGTCGTGGTGAGCCAGAAGCGCACGAACAGCGCCATCATTTCGATGGAGATGCCGAGGTTGCGTTCGAGCCGCTCTGTGGCGCGGTTCTGCTGATCGAGCCGCCGGGTGATCGCAGCCTCCTGGCGCTCTGACGCATCCGGGGAGACGAAGGAAGCGATCGCCGCCTCCGCCACCAGCGACTTGGACTTTCCTCGCCGGTCGGCGAGCGCCTCCAACGCCTTCAGGGTGTCGGGCTCCAGATAGACCGACAGTCTCGCCTTCTGCATCGTCAGAGCTCCAATCCGTCGTCCGGATCGAGGGCGGCCTGACGCGCGACCCGGCGAAAGCGGCTCTGCAAAGCCGCCTGCTGGGCACCCTCCCCGTCATCGTCAGGCTCATCGTCGAAGAAGCCGAACTCGCGCGCCGGCCCGGGGGGCTCCGCGGCATCCTCGAACATCGGCTCGGGTTCGCGGCGAAGACCGCCTTCGTCTGTTTCCTCGTCACGACTGGCGGGGGCGCGACGGACAGGCGCCGAAGGCGCGGTGATAGGCTTCAGAGACGACCAGTCATCGGGCGACGCCGATGCACTCGACGCTGCGGCCTGGCCGGCGCGCCGTCGCAGGCGCGCGTCCTCGAAGTAGCGGACCTTCTTGGCGCGAACCGGCGGCGATCCCGACACAAGGACCAGCTCGTCGTCCGGCGGCAGCTGCATCACCTCACCGGGGGTGAGCAGCGGCCGGGCCGTTTCTTGCCGGGAGACCATCAGGTGCCCCAGCCATGGGGAAAGACGATGCCCGGCGTAGTTCTTCATCGCCCGCAGCTCGGTCGCGGTGCCGAGCGCATCCGACACCCGTTTGGCCGTCCGCTCGTCGTTGGTCGCGAAGCAGACGCGGACGTGGCAGTTGTCGAGGATGGCGTTGTTCGGACCGTAGGCCTTCTCGATCTGGTTCAGGGATTGGGCGATCAGGAACGCCTTCAGGCCGTAGCCGGCCATGAAGGCCAATGCGCTCTCGAAGAAGTCCAGCCGCCCAAGCGCCGGGAACTCGTCAAGCATCAGCAGCACGCGGCGCCGCGACGACTTCGCGCTCAGCTCCTCCGTCAGACGTCGGCCGATCTGATTGAGGATCAGCCGCACCAACGGCTTCGTGCGACTAATGTCCGACGGCGGTACGACCAGGTAGAGGCTGGCGGGCCGCGCGCCGTCGCCCAGGTCGGCGATGCGCCAGTCGCAGCGGCTGGTCACCTTGGCCACGACAGGATCGCGGTAAAGGCCCAGGAACGACATGGCGGTGGAGAGCACGCCTGAGCGCTCGTTCTCGCTCTTGTTGAGCAGCTCCCGGGCGGCGGACGCGACCACGGGATGAGGCCGGTCGCCCAGGTGCGGGGTCGCCATCATCGCCCGCAGCGTCGCCTCGATCGGCCGGCGGGGGTCGGACAGGAACTCAGCGACGCCGGCCAGGGTCTTGTCGGGGCCGGCGTAGAGCACGTGCAGGATCGCTCCGACCAGCAGGCTGTGGCTGGTCTTCTCCCAGTGCGAGCGCCGCTCCAGCGCCCCTTCCGGGTCCACCAGGATGTCGGCGACGTTCTGGACGTCACGCACCTCGGCGTCGCCACGGCGCACCTCCAGCAGAGGATTGTAGGCGGCGCTCTCTGCGTTCGTAGGATCGAACAGCAGCACCCGCCCGACACGGGCGCGGCAGGCCGAGGTCAGCTGCCAGTTCTCGCCCTTGATGTCGTGGACGATCACCGACCCTGGCCAGGTGAGCAGCGAAGGGACCACCAGGCCCACGCCCTTGCCGCTGCGGGTCGGCGCAAAGCAGAGCACATGCTCGGGACCGTCGTGGCGCAGATAGGCGCCGTCGAGCTGGCCCAGGACCACGCCGTTCTCCCCGAGCAACCCCGCCGCCGCCACCTCCCGCGGCTTGGCCCAGCGGGCGGAGCCGTAGGTGGTCACCGAGCGCGACTCCCGCGCCCGCCAGATCGACAGGGCCATGGCCACGACGATGGCGACCCCACCGCCGGTCACCGCGATCATCGCGCCTTCGAGAAAGATCTTCGGCGCATAGGCGTCGAAGGCGAACCACCACCAGAAGAAGGCCGGCGGCGGATAGATCGGCCAGCCGACAAGCTCGAACCAGGGGGCTCCGAGCTCTGACTGAAACGCCAGCCGCCAAGCCGTCCACTGCGTCGCCGTCCAGACACCGGCCAGCGCAATGGCGAACACGGCCGCCAACTGGCCCCACATTACCTTCGTGCCGTTCATGGCCGTGTCCTCCTCATCGGCCGAGCCCGCGCTTCGGGCTGAAGGACCAGGCGACGCCGGCGCCTGGGGTGAGCACGCCCTCGACGTGGCGGCCGAGGTGACGTTCCAGATCGGGCCGCCAGGGGACGAGGGTGAAGCCCAGACCATTGTCGATCATGGCAAAGCGGCCGGAAGCCAGCGTCACGCGCTGCCGGTAGGTCCCCGCCACCACGCCGTCGCCCCCGATCGCCTGCGCCTCCAGGCCGGTCTGGCTGGAGAGCCGGCGCGAAGCCGCCGCGAGCTCCCGCTGGCGCAGCGTTTCGATGAGATCGCGGGCGAACACCACCCGTCGCCCGCTCCGCTGGGCCAGCCCCTCCCGGGCCAGGTGGTCAGTACGGGCATCGAGAGCCGCCCGCACCTCGTCCGCGAAGCCGCCCTCCCCCAGCCCGGCGGGGTTGCGCCCAACCAGCTGCCGGTCGAGCCACGTGGCGCCCTCGGCGCGGAGCTGCTCGGCCAAGCCCAGGTCGGAGCGGACCTGCAGGATGAGCCGGCTGCGCCGGCCTTCCCACTCCCGGCGGCGGAGTTCAACAAGGCTTCCCAGGGGGGCGTCGCTGGCGTCGTCCAGGTCGGCGAGTCGGATGTGGTGGGTGCGCCCGTCGAGGCCTTCCACGATCGCGTAGCCGCTGCCGCGCAGTTCATCGTCCAGCCCGCGCCCGGCCAGCCGCCCGACCAACCCATCCGGCGGCCCCCCGTCGACCACGAACCGCGCCGGATCGCGATCCAAGCCCTGGTCGGCAAGGGCCCGGTGCATGCGGGCGATCACATCCTGCCGTCGGCCGAGCTCGCGCAGGGCCGCTTCGGCGTCCGGCGCCAGTCGCCAGCGGCCTGGCGAGAGTTGATCGGCGAGACCGAGACCCTCGAGCTTGCGCAGCCGAGCGATACGGGCCTGGTGGAGGTCGTCCGGACGCGCGCCCTGGCTCCGGCGCAGGTCCACGACCCCCCGTTCGTCGGCCACGCGGGCGAAGCTCCGGTCCAGGCTCGTCCAGCGGTCCGCGCCGATCTGCAGATCCGTCCGCCGCCGCAGCTCGGCGTCGGTACGGGGTCCTAGCTCAAGGGTGACCAGATGACCCGCGCGAGCCCGCAGCCCCTCGCGGATGTAATCGGGTGAGATCACCAGGTCCGCGCCCCGGTCGGTCCGGCCGCGGACGATCACGTGCAGGTGCGGGTGCCCGGTGTTCCAGTGGTCCACCGCCACCCAGTCGAGGCGGGTTCCGAGATCGGCCTGGGCCTGCTCCATCAGGTCGCGGGTGAGGGCCTTGAGATCCGACAGCTGCTCGGCGTCGTCCGGTGAGACGATGAAGCGGAAGTGGTGGCGGTCGCCCTCGCAGCGCTCGGCGAAGCCGCGCGCGTCCGCCGCGTCGGTGTCCGCGTCGAACAGCCGGCCGCGGGCGCCGTCCTGGGTGACTCCTTCCCGCTGCAGGTAGTTGAGGTGGGTGGTGAGCGGCGCCCGGCCGCCGCCCTGCCGAACCACCCTCGCCTTGACGACGGCGCCTCGGCTCCGAGCCGCGGATCGGTGCGCCGCCACGCTCGCCG
>Ga0065721_10053116_pt1 | contig 10501 bp, 7 predicted proteins | sample Mesricmetagenome_FD_59108 | JGI IMG/M metagenome (GOLD analysis project Ga0065721, IMG submission 59108) | Mesophilic microbial community from rice straw/compost enrichment Sample: eDNA_1 v2 (version 2) | ecosystem: Engineered > Solid waste > Grass > Composting > Bioreactor | place: USA: Davis... | reverse complement strand
ACGAGCCGGCGGTGAAGCTGCGCAACCCGCTGTCCGAGGATTTGTCGGTGATGCGCACGACGCTGCTCGGCTCGCTGCTGACCTCGATGCGCCACAACACGGCCCGCGGGGCCGAGGACGTGCGCCTGTTCGAGGAAGGGGCGGTCTACTTCGACCGTCCGCACCGGCGCGAGCCGACCGCCGCCGAGGCGCGCTCGACGCCGCTCCCGGACGAGCGCATGCACCTCGCGGCGCTGATGACGGGCCGGATCCGGCCCGCGTCGTGGGGCGACAACGCGCCGCCGACCGCCGACTTCTTCGCCGCCAAGGGCGTGCTGGAGACGGTGCTGGGCGCGCTGCGCGTGGACTTCACGGTCGTGCGCGGCTCGGACCCGTTCCTGCACCCGGGCCGCGCGGCGCGCGTGCTCGTGGCCGGCGAGGACGCGGGCTGGCTCGGCGAGCTGCACCCCGGTGTGGCCGAGGAGTTCGACCTCGGCCGGGTCGCGGGCTTCGAGCTCGACCTGGGCGCCGTGCTGCCGCACGCCGTGATCGCGCCGCACTACGAGGACCTCACGTCCTTCCCGGCGATCCGCCAGGACCTCGCGTTCTGGGTCCCGGCGGACCGGACGGCGTCCGAGCTGGTCGAGGTCGTGCGCGGCGCGGGCGGCAAGCTGCTGCGCGACGTGCGCGTGTTCGACGTCTACGCGCGCGAGGGGCAGACGTCGCTCGCGGTGCGGCTGGAGTTCCGGGCGGGTGACCGCACGCTGACCGACGACGAGGTCGCGCCGCAGCGCGCGAAGATCGTGAAGGCGGTGGCGGAAAAGCTCGAGGGTGAGCTCCGTGGCTAGCGTCGCCGTCCTCGGCGCGGTCGGCTACGCCGGCGCGATCGCCGCGCAGATCCTGCACCGCCACCCGTTCTTCGAGCTCTCGCTGGTGACGGCGCGGGCCGAGGCCGGGCAGCGGCTCGACGACGTGCACCCCAAGACGCGGGTGCCGCTCGAGCTGGAGACCTACGACGGGCAGACCGCGGACGCCGCGATCGTCGCCTACCCGCACGGCGCGGCCGCCCCGGTGGTCGCCGACCTGCGCTCGCGCGGCGTGCGGGTCGTCGACCTCTCGGCCGACTTCCGGCTGCGCGACCGGACCACCTACGACGACTGGTACGGCGAGCACAAGGCGCCGGAGATCTTCGGCCAGGGCGTCTACGGGCTCACCGAGCTCAACCGCGAGGCGATCGCGTCGGCCGACCTGGTGGCCAACCCGGGCTGCTACCCGACCGCGGCGCTGCTCGGGCTGGCGCCGCTGGCCAAGGCGGGCCTGATCGGCGATGTCGTGATCGACGGCAAGTCCGGGGTGAGCGGGGCGGGGCGCGGCGCGACCCAGACCACGCACTTCATCTCCGCCGACGAGAACGTCGCGCCCTACAAGATCACCGGGCACCGGCACACACCCGAGATCGAGCAGGAGCTGTCCGCGCTCGGCAACGATGTGACGGTCACGTTCACGCCCTACCTGTTGCCGCTGGCGCAGGGCGAGCTCGTCACCTCGTACGTGACGCCGACGCGCGACGTCGACGCCGACGAGCTGCTCGGCCTGTTCGACGACCTGTACGCGGCCGAGCCGTTCATCGAGCTGCGCGAGGGGCCGGTCGGCGTGATCGACGTGCGCGACACGAACTACTGCCGGATCTCCTGGCACCACGACCCGCGTACGGGCCGCGTGATCGTGTTCGCCGCGATCGACAACCTGTGGAAGGGCGCGGCCTCGCAGGCCGTGCAGAACCTGAACCTGATGTTCGGGCGCCCGGAGACGGAGGGCCTGCGATGAGCCGCTGGCTTCAGCGCCCCGCGCACGTGACCGACAGCCCCGGCAAGCTGCCGGGCGGGTTCCGCGCCGCGGGCGTCGCGGCGGGGATCAAGCCGAGCGGCGGGCTCGACGTCGGGCTGCTGGTGTGCGCGGAGCCCGCGTGCGTGTCGGCGACGCGCTACACGCGCTCGGGCGTGCTCGCGGCACCCGTGCTGCTGAGCCGCGACCGCGCGCGCCAGGACGCGATCCGCACCGTGGTCGTCAACTCGGGCAACGCCAACGCGGCGACGGGCAACCGCGGCTTCGAGCAGGCGGCGCGCACCCAGGGCGCGGCGGCGATGGCCACCGGGGTCGCCGAGGACCAGGTCGCGGTCGCCTCGACCGGCGTGATCGGTGTCCAGCTCGACGCCGGCGACGTGATCCGCGGGATCGCGCGGGCGCGCGGCGAGCTGCGCGCGCACGGGCACGGCGACTTCTCCGAGGCGATCCAGACCACGGACCAGTTCGCCAAGGAGGTCGAGGTCGACGTCGCGCTGCCGTCCGGCACGGTGCGGCTGACCGCGCAGGCCAAGGGCGCGGGGATGATCTCTCCCAACTTCGCGACGATGCTGTGCTTCGTGCAGACGGACGCGGTGCTGGACGCGGCGTTCGCCGACGTGCTGCTGGGGCTGTGCGTGGGCCGCTCGTTCGATCGCATCTCGGTCGACGGGCAGCTGTCGACCAACGACACCCTGATCTTCCAGGCCTCGGGCACGTCGGGCGTGCGCGTGGTGGCCGAGAGCGAGGACGCGACGAAGTTCGGCGAGGCGCTCGACTGGGCGCTGCGCAAGCTCGCGCTGGACATCGTGCGCGACGGCGAGGGCTCCAAGCGGATCGGGCGCGTGGTCGTGCGCGGCGGCTCGGCCGAGGTGGCCGAGGCCGCGGCCCGCGCGGTGGCCAACTCGCCGCTGGTCAAGGCCGCGCTGCACGGCGGGGACCCGAACTGGGGCCGGATCGTGCAGGCCGTCGGCGGCGCGCTGACCGGCACCGCGCCGCTCGCGGTGGACGTGTTCATCGAGTCCGTGCAGGTGTGCGGGGCGGGCGTGGCACTGCCGTTCGACGTGGCCGCGCTGGGCGAGGCGGTCAGCGGGGACGAGGTCGAGTACGACGTCGTGCTGCCGGGCTCGGGCGCCGAGACCGAGGTGTTCTTCTCCGACCTCTCGCACGAGTACGTGACGATCAACGCGGAGTACACGACATGAGGGACGTCGGCACACTGCTGGAGGCGCTCCCGTACATCCGGGAGTTCCACGGCAAGACCGTCGTGATCAAGTACGGCGGCGCGGCGATGACCGACCCGGCGCTGCGCGAGGACTTCGCGCGTGACGTCGTGATCCTCAAGTACGTCGGGCTGAACCCGATCATCGTGCACGGCGGCGGGCCCGCGATCACGGAGTACATGAACCGGCTGGACATGCCGGTCGAGTTCGTCGGCGGCCTGCGGGTGAGCGACGAGCAGACCGTCGAGATCGCCAAGATGGTCCTGATCGGCAAGGTCAACAAGGACATCGTCTCGCGCATCAACCGGCACGGGCAGCCCGCGGTCGGGCTCTCGGGCGACGACGGCCAGCTGTTCCGCGTGTCGACCATGACCGGCCCGGGCGGCGAGGACATCGGTTTCGTGGGCAAGATCGACCGGGTCGACATCGGCGTCATCAACCACATCGCCCAGGACTACATCCCGGTCGTGGCGTCGATCGGCGCCGACCGGCTGGGGCGCTCGCACAACGTCAACGCCGACGAGGCCGCGGGCGCGATCGCGCGGGCCATGGGCGCCTACAAGGTGATGTTCCTGACGGACGTCGCCGGCTGGCTGCGCGACCCCGACGACCCCGACAGCGTGATCTCCGAGGCCGGGGCGGACGAGGTCGAGGACGCGCTGGTCACGATGCAGGGCGGGATGCGGCCCAAGCTGCAGGCGTGCGTGGAGGCCATCCACGGCGGCGTCACGTACGCGCACATCATCGACGGGCGGCTGCCGCACTCGCTGCTGCTCGAGCTGTTCACGGATGCCGGCATCGGGACGAAAGTGAGGCCGGCCTCGTGACGCTGGCGAACACGTACGCGCGCTACCCCGTCGAGTTCGTCGGCGGGGCGGGGGTCTGGCTCACCGACGCCCAGGGGGACGCGTACCTGGATTTCTTGAGCGGGATCGCGGTCAACAACCTCGGCCACTGCCACCCGCTCGTCGTCGAGGCCGTGCAGCTGCAGGTCGCGCGCCTGATGCACGTCTCGAACCTGTTCTACAACGAGCCGAACGTGACGCTGGCCGCGCGGCTGTGCGACCGCTCGTTCGGCGAGAGCGTGTTCTTCTGCAACAGCGGCGCCGAGGCCAACGAGGCGGCGATCAAGCTCGTGCGCAAGTTCCGCCCGCGCGGCGACGTCGTGGTGGCGCTGAACGGGTTCCACGGCCGCACCTACGGGGCGTTGAGCGCCACACCGCAGGAGTCCAAGCAGGCGCCGTTCGCGCCGCTCGTGCCCGGGTTCCGCGCCGTGGACGCCCACGAGATCCCCGACGCGGTCGACGAGCACACCGCCGCGGTGCTGATCGAGCCGATCCAGGGCGAGTCGGGCGTGAACGTCTTCGAGCCGGAGCTGCTGGCGTCGATCCGCGCCGCCTGCGACGCGGTCGGGGCGGCGCTGGTGTTCGACGAGGTCCAGACCGGCATGGGACGGACCGGGTCGCTGTGGGCGCACGAGCAGCTCGGCGTGGTCCCGGACGCGATGACGCTCGCCAAGGGGCTCGGCGGCGGGCTGCCGATCGGCGCGCTGGTGATCGGGCCGCGGCTGTCGTCCGTGCTCGTGCCGGGCGACCACGGCTCGACGTTCGCGGGCGGCCCGGTGGTGAGCGCCGCCGCGAACGTGGTGCTGGACATCATCGACGACGAGGCGTTCCTCGCGCGCGTGCGCGATCGCGGCGAGGTGCTGATGGAGCGCCTGAAGGAGCTCCCGGGCGTCGTGTCCGTGCGCGGGCGCGGGCTGATGGTCGCGGCCGAGATCGACGCTCCCGCGCCCGAGGTCGCCAAGCGCGCCCTGCTCGAGCACAAGCTGATCATCAACGCCACGGGCCCGACGACGCTGCGCTTTCTGCCGCCGCTGATCGTGACCGAGGCCGAGATCGACCAGGCGCTCGAGCGCCTCACCGCCGCGCTCGGGTAAACGCAACGTAACTTCCGCATGGCGGAAGTTTCGTTGCCCTTGGCGGCTCGATCGATCGGCCTGCTGCTGATGCCGTGGCGGATGCGCAACCCCTGGGTGTAATCGCGCCGATTGCATGCAAAAGCGACGGTTCGAGGTTGACGGAACGCTCGAAACCGTGATTTCGTATGCAGATGGCAGCACCGCGGGTGCGCGATCTGCTCGAGGAGGCGATCCTCGAGGGGGACCTGAAGCCGGGTGAGCGGTTGCGGGCGGAGGCGCTCGCGCAGCGTTTCGGCACGTCGCGCACGCCGATCCGCGAGGCGCTGCTCCAGCTCGAGGCGCAAGGCCTGGTCGATGTCGAGCCCAACCGCGGCGCCGTCGTCCGCAGCTTCGACCGTGACGACCTGTTCGACCTCTACCAGCTGCGGGCGCTGCTGGAACCGCACGCCGCCGCGCTCGCCGCGCCCCGCATCAGCGAACGGGACATCGAGCGCCTGCGCGCGCTGTGCGAGGCCGAGGACCAGCTCGTCGCCAACGAGGCCTTCCACCGGATCATCCTCGAGGCGTCCGGGAGCCCGCGCCTGCTGGACGCGATGCGCGCGGCCACGGGCATCCCGCGCTCGTTCCGCAGCGTCTTCTGGCACGACGAACGTCAACGGGAGGAATCGCTCATGTGCCACCGCCGGCTGGTCGACGCGTTCACCGCGCGCGACGGGGACCTCGCCGAGGCTGTCATGCGCATGCACATCCTCGGTGCCATCGCGTTCCTGGATCAGACATGGCCGAGCCACTAGCCGGGCTGCGCGCGCTGGAGTTCGGGCAGCTGCTCGCGGGCCCCTTCACGGGCACGCTGCTCGGGGACTTCGGCGCCGAGGTGATCAAGATCGAAGCGCCGGGCACGGGCGACGCGATGCGCGACTGGGGCCGGCTGCGCCACAACGACCGCAGCCTCTGGTGGTCGATCCTGGCCCGCAACAAGCGCTCGGTCGCGCTCAACCTGCGCGAGCCCGAGGGCCAGCGGATCGCCGCCGAGCTCGCGGCTCACGCCGACATCGTGCTCGAGAACTTCCGCCCCGGCACGATGGAGAAGTGGGGCCTCGGCCCCGAGGACCTGCACGCCCGCAACCCCGACCTGATCTACGCGCGCGTGTCCGGCTACGGTCAGACGGGCCGCTACCGCGACCGGCCGGGCTTCGCGTCCGCCGGCGAGGCGATCTCCGGGCTGCGCTACATCAACGGCTACCCGGACCAGGCGCCGCCGCGCTCCGGCATCTCCCTCGGCGACACGCTCGCCGCGCAGTCCGCGTTCCAGGGGATCCTGCTCGCGCTGATCGCCCGCAGCAACGGCGCGCAGGGCCAGGTCGTGGACGCGTCGATCGTCGACGCGTGCTTCGCCCTGAGCGAGTCGTCCACGCTCGAGTACGAGAAGACGGGCTTCGTCCGCCAGCCCACGGGCCCGCGCCTGCCGCGCATCGCGCCCAGCAACGTCTACCGCTCCAAGGACGGCAAGTGGGTCGTGATCGCCGCCAACCACGACACGCTGTGGCGGCGGCTGGCCAAGATCATGGGCAAGCCGGAGCTGGGGGAGGACGAGCGCTTCGCCACCCACCACGCGCGCGGCGAGCACGAGGACCTGCTGGACGAGATCATCGGCGAGTTCGCCGCCCGCCACACCGCGGAGGAGCTCGACGAGATCATCAACGCCGGCGGCGTCGTGTGCGCGCCGGTCTACACCGCCGAGGACGTCTACAGGGACCCGTACTTCCGCGAGCGCGAGCTGCTCGTCCAGACCGAGGACGAGGTGCACGGCGAGATCACCGTGCCCGGGGTCGTACCGAAGTTGAGCCGGACGCCCGGCTCGATCCGTCAGGCCGCCCGCTGGACCGTGGGCGCCGACACGGAGGCAGTGCTGGAGGAGTTGGGGATTTCCGCGGACGAGCGAAAGCGGCTCGCGGAACAAGGCGTCATCTAAAGGAGAGAGCCGCATGGCGTATCGCTTGGGGGTGGACGTCGGAGGAACGTTCACCGACCTGTTCCTCGTCGAGGACTCCGAACACCGGCAGTGGCGCGTGAAGACCCCGTCGACCCCGTCCGACCCGAGCCAGGGCGTGCTCACGGGCGTCAGCCGGATCTGCGAACAGGCGGGGATCAGCCCCGCCGACCTGGCCAACGTCGTCCACGGCACGACGGTCGCGACCAACGCCGTGCTCGAATCCAAGGGCGCGCGCGTCGGCCTGATCACCACCCAGGGCTTCGGCCAGATCCTGCACCTCGCGCGCTCGCAGACGCCCGGCCCGCTCGCGGGCTGGATCATCATGGTCAAGCCCGACCCGCCGGCCTCGCTGGCCGACACGCGCGAGGCGATCGAGCGGATGGACGCGCGCGGGAACACGCTCGTGCCGGTCGACCGCGAGCAGGTCACGCGCGTGATCAACGATCTCGTGGACTCGGGCGTCGAGTCGCTCACGATCAGCCTGATCAACTCCTACGTCAACGGCGCGCACGAGCAGCAGATCGCCGACCTGGTCGAGGAGCTGCACCCCGGCTTCCCGGTCACGATCTCGTCCGCGGTGCTGCCCGAGTTCCGCGAGTACGAGCGCACGCTGACGGCGTGCATGAACTCCTACGTGCGCCCGCAGGTCGCCCAGTACGTGGACCGCCTGCAGGCGTCGCTGTCGGGCATGGGTGTGCGCACCGAGGTCGACATCCTGCGCTCGGACGCGGGCGTGATGACCCCGAAGGAGGCGGCGCGCAACCCGGTCTACGGCGTGCTCTCCGGGCCCTCGGGCGGCGTGGCGGGCGCGCTCTACATCGCCGCCCGCGCGGGCTTCCCGAACGTGCTCACGTTCGACATGGGCGGCACGTCGACCGACGTCAGCCTGTGCCAGGCGGGGGAGCCGACGATCGGCCGCGAGACCACGATCGGCCAGTTCCGGATCAAGGTGCCGAGCGTCGACGTACACACGGTCGGCGCCGGCGGCGGCTCGATCGCGCATGTGCCCGAGCTCACGGGCGCCCTGCGCGTCGGCCCGCAGTCCGCGGGCGCCGAGCCCGGTCCCGCCGCCTACGGGCAGGGCGGCACCGAGCCGACCGTCACGGACGCCAACGTCGTCCTCGGCCACCTGCCGGCGGACCTGATCGGCGGCGAGATGACGCTCGACGTCGACGCGGCGCGGGCGGCGGTGCAGCAGGTCGCGGACGCGATGGGCCTGTCGCTGGATCAGGCCGCGGACGGCATCCTGCGGATCGTCAACGAGAACATGGCGGGCGCGCTGCGCGTGATCTCCGTGCAGCGCGGCCACGACCCGCGCGAGTTCGCGCTCGTCGCCTTCGGCGGCGCCGGGCCGCTGCACGCCAACGCGGTGGCCGAGCTGATGGGCTCGTTCCCCGTGATCGTCCCGCCGTCGCCGGGCCTGCTGTGCGCGCTCGGCGACCTCGTCGCCGGCTTCCGCAACGAGTTCGCGCAGACGCTGATCCGGCTCACGTCCGAGGTCGGCGACGCGTCCGAGATCCTCTCCGAGCTCGAGTCCCGCGCGCGCGAGTGGATGGACGCGCAGGGCATCGCCGCCGCCGACCAGCACATCGAGTTCCTGGCCGACATGCGCTACCACGGCCAGGGCTACGAGATCCCGGTCCCGTGGGGCGAGGACCTGGAGACGCGCTTCAACGACCTGCACGAGCAGCTGTACGGCTTCCGGATGCCGAACACGGCGTCCGAGATCGTCAACCTGCGCGCGGTCGGCACGGGCGACCGCCCGCAGCCCGAGCTGCCCGAGTCCGAGCCGGTGGAGGCGATGCTCGAGCCGGGCACGCACGCGCGCTCGGACCTGCACCCGGGCTCGATCATCCCCGGCCCGTCGATCATCACCGAGTTCGACTCGACCACCGTCGTCCTGGACGGCTACGTCGCCGAGGTCGACCGCTTCTTCAACATCCTGATCCGCAAGGGGGCGTGACATGAAGGTCGCCGAGATCCCCGACCTCGAGGTCGACCCCGTCACCGTCGACATCATCGAGAACGCGCTCCGCCACGCGCGTTTCGAGATGGACGCGGTGCTGTTCCGCTCCGCGATGTCGCCGGTCATCCGCGAGCAGCACGACGAGTTCCCGATGATCACGGACCCGCAGGGCCGGATGGTCGTCGGCCAGTTCGGCGCCTACATCAACGAGATGATGGCCGACTGGGACCGCGGCATCTACCCGGGCGACGTGATCCTCACCTCCGACCCGTACAAGTGCAGCGCGTCGATCTCGCACACGAACGACTGGCTCGTGCTCGTGCCGATCTTCTACGAGGACGAGCTCGTGGGCTGGTCGTCGCAGTTCGGCCACCAGATGGACGCGGGCGGCCGGCTGCCCGGCTCGCTCCCGACGGGCGCGACGACGATCTTCGAGGAGGGGATCATCATCCCGCCGCTGAAGATCGTCGAGCGCGGGGAGGTGCAGGAGGACGTCCTGTGGCTGATCCTCAACAACGTCCGCCTGCCCGAGGTCAACCGGGCGGACCTGTTCGCGATCATCGCCGCGTGCCACGCGGGCTCCAAGCGCGTGGTGGGGCTGTGCGAGCGCTTCGGCAAGGACGTCTACCTGGCCACCCTGCAGGCGCTGCTGGACCGCACGCACGAGGCGATGCGCAAGCTGATCGGGCTCGCGATCCCCGAGGAGAAGCAGACCTTCGAGGACTACATCGACGACGACGGGCTCGGCAACGGCCCGTACAAGATGAAGCTGACGATCTGGCGCGAGGGGGAGGAGGCCTGGTTCGACTGGTCGGGCACCGACCCGCAGGCGCTCGGGCCGATCAACTTCTACCTCTCCGAGGGCATGTTCAAGATGTTCATCGGGGTCTACCTGATCATGGTCAACGACCCCGACATCCTGTTCAACGACGGCTTCTATCCGCTGCTGCACGTCGTGATGCCGGAGGGGTGCCTGTTGAATCCCCGCTATCCCGCCGCTCTGGGCTGCCGGACGCACGGGCTCGCGCGGCTGTTCGACGTGCTCGGCGGCGCGCTGACCAAGCAGGCGCCGGAGCTCAACACGGCCGCGGGCTACGGCACCTCGCCGTACATGCTCTACTCGGGCTGGAAGGAGAGCGGCGAGTTCTTCTACGCGATGGAGATCCTCTATGGCGGCATCCCCGGGCGCCCGATCGGCGACGGCATGGACGGGCACTCGTGGTGGCCGCTGTTCGAGAACATCCCGACGGAGTACCTGGAGGCCTACTATCCGCTCCGGGTCGACGGCTACACGACCGTCACGGACTCCGGCGGCGCCGGGCTGCACCGCGGCGGCAACGGCGTGGAGAAGCGCTACGTGTACCTGGAGCCGGGGCAGGTGTCGATCCACGACGACCGCTGGCTGTCGCGGCCGTGGGGCGTGCTCGGCGGGCTGCCCGGGGAGCGTTCGCAGAAGCTGCTGCGGCGCGCGGACGGCACGGAGCAGGTGCTGCCGGCCAAGTGCGACGAGGTCGCGGTCGAGCCGGGGGACATGCTGATCTTCCGCACGGCGGGCGGCGGCGGCTGGAAGGACCGGC
>Ga0065721_10006718_pt1 | contig 10501 bp, 7 predicted proteins | sample Mesricmetagenome_FD_59108 | JGI IMG/M metagenome (GOLD analysis project Ga0065721, IMG submission 59108) | Mesophilic microbial community from rice straw/compost enrichment Sample: eDNA_1 v2 (version 2) | ecosystem: Engineered > Solid waste > Grass > Composting > Bioreactor | place: USA: Davis... | reverse complement strand
CCGTCATCGGATACCGACCACAGGAAGTGGCGCGGCGCGAAGTCCGCGAAGCCGCGCTTGTGGTGGCGCATGTCCAGTGCGATCTCGTTCATCTGCGTTCTCTCGTCGATGTGTCGATGTGTCGATGTGTCGATGTGTCGGTGTGTCGGTGTGTCGGTGTGTCGGTGTGTGTGTCGATGTATCGCTGCCGAGGTCCCGGTGCTTGGGTTCGTCGTTCGCCGCCGCGGAAAGCCGGTTCAGCCCGCCATCACCTCGCCCCCGGCGACCGCGATGGCCTGGCCCGTGATCGCGCTCGCGGACGGCCGGCACAGCCACGCGACCGCGTCGGCCACTTCATCGGGATCCACCAGCCGGCGCTGCGGATTGCGGCCGGCCAGTTCGGCGCGCGCCTGCTCTTCCGTGCGGCCGGTCTTGCTCACGATATTGGCCACCGCCTCGCGCACGATGTCGGTATCGGTATAGCCGGGACAGACCGCATTGACCGTGACGCCGCTGCGCGCCAGCTCGAGCGCCAGCGCGCGCGTCAGCCCCAGCACACCGTGCTTGGCGGCACAGTAGGCCGTCACATAGGCATAGCCGGTGAGCGCGGCCGTGCTCGCGACATTGACCACGCGGCCCCAGCCTGCGTCCCGCATCGCCGGCAGCGCGGCCTGCGTGCACAGGAAGGTACCGGTCAGGTTCACGTCCAGCATGCGCCGCCACAGCGCCAGGTCGGTTTTTGCAAATGGCGCGCTGTGCGCCTGGCCGGCGTTGTTGACCAGCAGGCCGATCGGACCCAGCGCCCGGGCGGCCGCGTCGAACGCCCGCGCCACGCTGTCGGCATCGGCGACGTCCGCCTGGACTCGATGCAGCCGCGCACCGGGATGGTCCTGCCCAAGCCTCTCCACCGCGCGCGCCAGCGCATCGCCGTCGCGGCCCAGCAGTGTCACGCTGGCGCCGTCGGCCAGCAGCCGACCGGCAATCGACGCTCCGATGCCGCGCGCGCCGCCGGTGACCAGCGCGTGCCGCCCGTGCAGCGGCAAGGACGAACGATCGCCGCTCATCGCGCCCCCGCCAGCGCCGCGGCGCGTTCGAGGTTGGTCTCCAGCTGCCGCTTGCCGGCCTGGTACTGCACCGGCCAGTCGACCGGGCGATAGCCCAGCTGCGCGGCCTGATGCAGCGTCCAGGCGGGATCGGCCAGATGCGGCCTGGCGATCGCGCACAGGTCGGCGCGGCCCGCGGCGATGATGCTGTCGACGTGATCCGCCTCGGAGATCGCGCCCACGGCGATCGTCGGAATGCCCGCCTCGTTGCGGATGCGGTCCGCGAACGGCGTCTGGTACATGCGCCCATAGACCGGCGTTTGTTCGGGGCTGACCTGGCCCGACGAGCAGTCGATCAGGTCCGCGCCGGCCGCCTTGAAGGCCCGCGCGATCTCGACCGCGTCGTCGGGCGTGATGCCGCCCTCGACCCAGTCGTGCGCGGAAATGCGGACCGACATCGGCCGCTGCGACGGCCATACCTCGCGCACCGCGGCGAACACCTCGAGCGGATAGCGCAGCCGGTTGGCCAGCGATCCGCCGTACTCGTCTTCACGCCGGTTGGTCAGCGGCGAGATGAACGACGACAGCAGATAGCCGTGCGCGCAATGCAGCTCCAGCCAGTCGAAGCCCGCCTCGGCCGCGCGCCGCGCCGCGGCAACGAAATCGTCGCGCACACGGTCCATGTCCTCGCGCGTCATCGCGCGCGGCACCTGCGAGATGCCGGGCAGGTAGGGCAGCGGCGAGGCCGAGATCAGCGGCCAGTTGCCCTCGGGCAGCGGATGGTCCATCGCATGCCAGCCCAGCTGCGTCGACCCCTTGCGGCCGGCATGGCCGAGCTGCATGCCGATGCGCGCGCCGCCGGCGAGCCCCGTGCCCGCATGCACGAACTCGACGATGCGCCGCCAGGCATCGCGCTGCACGTCGTTCCACAAACCCGGGCATCCCGGCGTGATGCGCGCGTCGGGCGAGACGCAGGTCATCTCGGCCATCACCAGGCCGGCGCCGCCCTGCGCGCGCGCGCCCAGATGCACCAGATGGAAGTCGCCGGGCACGCCGTCGACGCAGCAATACATCGCCATCGGCGACACCACCACGCGGTTCTTCAGCGTCAGGCCGCGCACGCGGTAAGGCGTGAACATCGGCGGCAGCGCACCGTCATGCGCGCGCAGGCTTTCCTCCGGCACGCCGGCCTGGCGGGCCAGCCAGCGCTCGTAGTCCTCGACATAGGTGCGATCGCGCAGCCGCAGGTTCTCGTGCGAGATGCGCTGCGAGCGCGTCAGCAGCGAATAGGCGAACTGCTCGGGCGCCAGGCCCGCATAACGCTCGACGTTCTCGAACCATTCGGTGGAATTGCGCGCGGCGTTCTGGATCTTCAGCACCTCGACGCTGCGGGTGGCCTCGTAGCGGCGCAGCGCCTCGTCGAGCGCGTCCGGACCGGGCTCCGTCATGCCGCGCAGATTGCTGGCCAGATCGATCGCATCCTCGAGCGCCAGCTTGGTGCCCGAGCCGATCGAGAAATGCGCGGTGTGGGCGGCATCGCCCATCAGCACCACCGGCACGCGGCGGCCGCCGGCCAGCGTGTTCCAGTGGACCCAGGTGTTGCAGATCACGCGGTTGAAGCGGATCCAGTTGGCCGAGCCGCGCAGGTGGGTGGCGTTGCTGATCAAGGGCTGGCCATCGAGATATTTTGCGAACAGCCGCTCGCAGTAGGCGATGCCCTGCTGCTGGTCCATCTGCTCGATGCCGGCGGCGCGCCAGACGCGTTCCGGCGTCTCGACGATAAAGGTCGACGTATCGTCGTCGAAGCGGTAGGCGTGCGCCTGGAACCAGCCGTGCTCGGTCTGTTCGAAGGCGAAGGTGAAGGCGTCGAAGCGCTTCTTGGTGCCGAGCCAGACGAAGCGGCACTGGCGCGTGTCGATGTCCGGCGCGAAGGTGTCGGCGTAGCGGGTGCGCACGCGGCTGTTGACGCCGTCCGAGGCGATCACCAGGTCGGCGCGGTATGTCTCGGCCAGGGCCTGGTCGTCCTGTACGTCGGTCTCGAACACCAGTTCCACGCCCAGCGCCTCGCAGCGCGCCTGCAGGATGTTCAGCAGGCGCTTGCGGCCGATGCCGATGAAGCCGTGCCCGCTGGAGCGCATCGTGCGGCCGCGGAAGTGGATGTCGATGTCGTCCCAGTGATTGAAGGCCGCGTCGATCTCTCGCGCGCTCTCCGGGTCGGCCTCGCGCAGGTTGTCCATGGTGGCGTCCGAGAACACCACGCCCCAGCCGAAGGTGTCGTAGGGCCGGTTGCGCTCGACCACCACCACCTCGTGGCGCGGATCCTGCCGCTTCATCAGCAGGCCGAAGTAGAGGCCGGCCGGTCCGCCGCCAATACACAGTACTCGCATCTGTGGTCTCCTCGCGGCGCCGGGTCGCTACCGCTCGCCACCGTTCGCCCCTGACCGCCATGGATGGCCACCGGTCGCGGCTGATCACCTCTGCCGCCGTGGATGTGCCGGCGCGGCGCCGTCATCCTGTGCCACCTGCGCCGCAATCAATACAGCCCTAAATATTTTATATATAAAATAATAGGGCGAGGATGACCGCTTGGCAAGCGGCACCACCGGCATGGCCGTGGGCGCCGCTCGCGGCGGGCGCTCAGCCCTGCAGCGCCTCCCGGAACTGCGCCAACGCCGACGGGTCCTCGATGGTCGTCAGGTCGCCGGGATCGCGCCCTTCCGCCACCGCCTGGATCGCGCGGCGCAGCAGCTTGCCGGAGCGCGTCTTCGGCAAGGCGCCGACGAACACCACGCGAGACGGCCGCGCGACCGCGCCGAGTTGCCGGTCCACGGTCTGCATGATCTCGCCTTCGAGCGCCATGCGGTCCTGCGGCGTGGCGGCGCGTCCCGCATCGCGCAGGATGCAGACCGCCAGCGCAACCTGCCCCTTCAGCGGATCGGCGATGCCCACCACCGCGACCTCGGCCACGGCGGGATGCGAGGCGATGCTTTCCTCGATCTCGCGCGTCCCCAGCCGGTGGCCGGCGACGTTCAGCACGTCGTCGGTGCGCCCGAGGATGAACAGGTAGCCGTCCTCGTCGCGCACGCCCCAGTCGAAGGTCGAGTAGCGCTGGCGATCGGGAAAGCCGGACCAGTAGGTCTTGACGAAACGCTCGTCGTCGCCCCAGACCGTGCTCATGCAGCCCGGCGGCAGCGGCCCCTCGATCGCCACCACGCCCTTCTGCCCCGGCGCGCATTCGGCGCCGGTCTGCTCGTCGACGATGCGCACGTCGTAGCCGTACACCGGCAGCCCCGGCGAACCCAGCTTGGCGGGCAGCGCCTCGATGCCGTGCTGCAGGGCGATGATCGGCCAGCCGGTCTCGGTCTGCCAGTAGTTGTCGACCACCGGCTTGCCGATGGCCGACTGGATCCAGCTCGCGGTCGGCTCGTCCAGCGGCTCGCCCGCCAGGAACAGCATGCGCAGGCTCGACAGGTCGTAGCGGGTCAGCCAGGCCGGGTCCTGCTTCTTCAGCACGCGGATCGCGGTCGGCGCGCTGAACATCACGTTGACGCGATACTGCTCGACCAGCTGCCACAGGATGCCGGCATCAGGCCGCACCGGCGTGCCCTCGTACAGCACCGTCGTCATGCCGGCCAGCAGCGGGCCGTAGACGATATAGCTGTGGCCGACGACCCAGCCGATGTCCGAGGTGCAGAACATCGTGTCGCCGGGCTTGCCGCAGAAGATGTATTCCATCGACGTGGCCAGCGCGACGGCATAGCCGCCGGTATCGCGCTGCACGCCCTTGGGCTTGCCGGTGGTACCCGACGTGTAGAGGATGTACGACGGCGCGCTCGATTCCAGCCATTCGCACGGCACCTGCGTCGCGCCGACGCGCTCGCGCCAGGCCAGGTAGTCCTCGTCGCGGCCAGGGGTGCGCTCCATCGGCGCGAGCCCGCGGTCGACCAGCAGCACCTTCTCGGGCGGGTTCTGCGCCAAGCGCAGCGCCTCGTCGAGCAGCGGCTTGTAGGGCACGACCTTGCCGCCGCGCGAGCCGGCGTCGGCGCTGACCACCACGCGCGGCCGCGCGTCGTCGATGCGGGCCGCCAGGCTGACCGAGGCAAAGCCGCCGAACACCACCGAGTGCACCGCGCCGATGCGCGTGCAGGCCAGCATCGCGAACACCGCCTCGGGGATCATCGGCATATAGATCAGCACGCGGTCGCCCTGGCGCACCCCGAGCGCCAGCAGCACCGCGGCCATGCGGTTGACCTCGGCGTGCAGCTCGCGATAGCTGTAGCTGCGGCGCTGGTCGGTTTCGGTGGAGACATGGACCAGTGCCGGCTGCTCGGCGCGCTTGGCCAGGTGCCGGTCTACCGCGTTATGGCAGAGATTGGTGCGGCCGCCGACGAACCAGCGCGCAAACGGCGGCCGGCTGTAGTCGAGTACCTGTTCGCAGGGGGTCTGCCAGTCGATGCGGCGGGCCTGTTCGGCCCAGAAGGCGTCGGGATCGACGAGGGAGCGCGCGTGCACGGCGCGGGTGGTGGTCATTGCTGTCTCCTCCGCTGGGGCGGCGGTTATCGTTGGACCGCCAGTTTGCCACCACCGGCACCGGCTTCGCCATCCGCAATGTCCACAAGGTCACGCGCGGGGCCGGCTGGTCCGACTGATCCCGCTGATCCGGCTGGCCCGGCTCGCCAAAGAAAAAGGGCACGCCCCTCGGCATGCCCTTTCCCGTGTCTTCGGCGCCGCTGTCGACTGCGCCGGTGCCTGCTGCGGTGCCGCGCCTCAGCGCGCCTTGCCCTTCGCCTTGGCCTTCGGTGCGGCGCTGGCCTTGGCGCTGGCGCGGCTGCCGGACGCCTTGGCGCTGGCCTTGACGGACGCCCTGGACGACGCCCGCACCGCCTTGCCGTGCGGTTCGACCACCACCCGCTGGCGGGCGCTCACGCGGCTGCCCTTGCCCGACACGCGGATCACCCGTACCTCGTCGTCGCGCTCGGCGATGGCCCGCGCGCGCTTGACCGGCACGTTGAGCACCAGGCTCTGCCCGGCCACCAGCTTGGAGCCGGACAGCTTGTTCCAGGCGCGCACCTGGCTGACCGACACGCCATAGCGGCGCGCCACCGAGGCGACCGTATCGCGCTTGCCGGCGCGCACCACCAGCCGGCGCGCTTCGGGCAGGTCCGGCTCCATCGCCAGGATCGCGTTCTCCGCCAGCGTGGCGCTGATGTCCTGGGTATGGCGTCCGGAGCGGGGGATCATCACGGTCGAGCCGGGCTTGAGCCGCATCCCCTTCGGAATCCGGTTGATCTCGCGCAGCGTGTCCGGATCGACGTTCAGCCGCGCCGCCAGCGATTCGACGCGCTCGCGGCCGTCCACCGTCACCGCGGTCCAGCTCGACAGGCCGCCGCGATAGGTGTTCAGGTTGTACTGGAAGCGCTCGGCGTTCTCGAACGGCAGCAGGATCTGCGGGTTCGACGCGCCCAGGATCACCGGCTTGTTGAACGACGGATTGAGCGCGCGGAATTCCTCCAGCGGCATGTTGGCCAGCTTGGCGGCCAGCGTCACGTCGATGTCGCGCGAAGTGGTTACCGTGACGAAGTACGGGTGGTCCGGAATCGGCGGCAGCGTGACTCCATACGAGGCCGGATTGCTGACGATGTTCTTGACCGCCTGCAGCTTCGGCACGTAGTAGCGCGTCTCGTTGGGCATCGTCAGGCTGGCGTAGTCGGTCGGCAGCCCACGCGCCTCGTTGCGCGCGATCGCCCGCGACACCGCGCCCTCGCCCCAGTTGTACGCCGCCAGCGCCAGATGCCAGTCGCCGAACATGTCATGCAGCCGGCTCAGGTAGTCCAGCGCCGCTTCGGTCGAGGCGAGCACGTCGCGGCGCTCGTCGCGGAACATGTTCTGCTTCAGGTTGTAGCTCTTGCCGGTACTCGGAATGAACTGCCACATGCCCGCCGCCTTCGCGCTCGACACCGCCTCCGGATTGAACGCGCTCTCGACGAACGGCAGCAGCGCCAGCTCGGTCGGCATGTTGCGGCGTTCGAGCTCGGCGACGATGTGGTACAGGTATTTGCTCGACCGCGCGATCATCCGCTCCATATAGTCGGGCCGCGCCGCATACCACTGCGTGCGGTCCTCGACCAGCGTGCCTTCCAGGTCCGGCATCGAAAAGCCGCGACGGATGCGCACCCAGATGTCCTGCGACTGGCCCAGCGTCCAGTCGATCCTGTCCTCGTCGACGTTGATCGGCGCGGTATCGCGCGCGATGGTCGGCGGCAGGTGGATCGAATTGAGCGGATCGGTGGGGGGAAGGCCGGATTTGGGCTTGGCGGCGGAGGCCAGGGCGGTCGGCGAGCCGGCCGTGCCGGCTTCATCAGGCGGGACGGGCGTGCTGGCACATGCCGCCAGCAGCGCCGCACAGGCTACGGCCGCCAGGTATCGACCAATTCTCATCAATTTCTCGGATCGTGACGCTAAAAATTGGCTGATGCTAAAGACAAAGCGGCTCGTGCGTCAATCGGATTTTCCGCATTCCGCGGGGGCGCTCAGCGGTGGCGCGGATGGATGGGCGGGATGTCGGTCAGCGAAAGCCGTCCTTCCAGGCCCGCAGCGCGCCGAACGCCGCGGCATCGTCGCCCGCCTGCGCGCCCTGCCCGGCCAGTGCCCGGCGCACGGCGGGCTCGCGCGAGCGCAGGAAGGGATTGACCGCGCGCTCGTGGCCGATGGTGGTCGGCACGGTCGGCTCGCCGGCGGCGCGCAGCGCCTCGACGCGCGCCTCCCAGGCGGCCAGCGCGGCGTTGTCCGGCTCGACCGCGCGGGCGAAGCGGACATTGCTGCGCGTATACTCGTGAGCGCAATAGACGCGGGTCGCGTCGGGCAGCGCGGCCAGCTTGTCCAGCGACGCCAGCATCTGCGCCGGCGTCCCCTCGAACAGCCGCCCGCAGCCGCTGGCGAACATCGTGTCCCCGCAGAACACCACCGGGCCGATGCCGACCAGCTCGCCGGTGTAGGCGATATGTCCCGCGGTATGGCCGGGCACCTCGAGCACCCGCAGCCGCAGCGCCGGCGCCTTCAGCTCGACCTCGTCGCCCTCGCGCACCGCGCGGGTACGATGGCCGATGCGCTCGGCGGCGGGTCCGATCACCGGCACAGGCTCGCCGTCGGGCCCGGCCGGCCAGGCCGCCAGCAGGTCCGCCACCCCGCCCTGGTGATCGCCGTGGTGGTGGGTGATTACAATGGCGCCCAGGACCAGCCCCGCCCGCGCCAGATAGGCCAGCACCGGCGCGGCCTCGCCCGGATCGACCACGGCGGCGGCATGACCGTCGTCGATCGCCCAGATATAGTTATCCTGGAAAGCGGGGATCGGCTCCACCCTCAACATGCGTGCTCCTATGTCCAAGCGTCCGATTATAGATTGGGAAAACTGGCTGGCCTCCCCGCCCGGCCAGTACATGCTGCGCTGGGAGGAAGGCCAGTACGACCGCACCGTGGCCGACATCTTCGGCTATCACGCGATCCAGCTCGGCATGCCGGTGCTGGACACCCTGCGCGAGAACCGCATGCCGTTCGGCGGCCTGGCGCTGGACGCCCGCAGCGGCCCGCACGGTCCGCGCGCCGCGGAGACGGGCAGCGCCCCCGGTGCCCAGGTACTGTGCCGCTTCGACGAGCTGCCCTTCGATACGCAGAGCCTCGACCTGGTCACGCTGCCCCACGTGCTCGAATTCTCCGAGGATCCCCACGAGGTACTGCGCGAGGTCTCGCGCGTACTGATGCCCGAGGGGCGCGTGGTGGTGTCCTGCTTCAATCCGATGAGCCTGTGGGGCGCGCGCCAGGGCCTGAACCGGCTCGGCGCCGATCCCTTCCTGCCGACCGACGCCCAGTCGATCGGCTTCGTTCGCATCAAGGACTGGCTCAAGCTGCTCGGCTTCGATATCATCCGCGGCCGCTTCGGCTGCTATTGTCCGCCCTACCGCACCGACCGCTGGCTGCAGCGCGCCGCGTTCATGGAGAAGGCCGGCGATCGCTGGTGGCCAATCTTCGGCGCGGTCTATATGCTGTCGGCGGTCAAGCGCGTGCGCAACATCCGCCTGGTCGGGCCGGCCTGGAAGACGCCCAAGGCCGCACTGGCGCCGGTGGCGGCCCCGGTCGCCACGCCCAACGGCACGCACGGCAAGGCGCCCGGCGAAGAGAAGTAACGAAAGTCGGGGCCAGCGCCGCGGCCCCGCCCCGCCCGCTGCCGCGGCCGTGCCGGCCCGGCACTGAATCCAACCTTGTCCGCCCCGGCGGACGCCCGGCCCGCGGCACCGTCCCGCCGCACCGGTTCCCAACCTTCATCGATGCAAGAAGTCACGATCTATTCCGATGGCGCCTGCAAAGGCAATCCCGGCCCCGGCGGCTGGGGCGCCGTGCTCGTCGCCAATGGCCACGTCAAGGAGCTGTTCGGCGGCGAGGCCAATACCACCAACAACCGGATGGAGCTGACCGCCGTCATCGAGGCGCTGCGCGCGCTGAAGCGGCCGTGCAAGGTGCAGGTCTGGACCGATTCGCAATACGTGCAGAAAGGCATCTCCGAATGGATCCGCGGCTGGAAGGCGCGCGGCTGGAAGACCGCCGAGAAGAAACCCGTCAAGAACGCCGACCTGTGGCAGGCGCTCGACGCCGCTGCCGCCGAGCACGACGTCACCTGGCACTGGGTGCGCGGCCACAACGGCCACCCGGGCAATGAACGGGCCGACGCGCTGGCCAATCGCGGTGTCGCCTCCCTCACCGGCGCCCAGGTTGAGTAGAATGCCCGCCATGCGACAAATCGTACTGGACACCGAAACCACGGGCCTGAACGCCGCCACCGGCGACCGGCTGATCGAAATCGGCTGCGTCGAGCTGGTCAACCGGCGGCTGACCGGGCGCAACCTGCATTTCTATATCAACCCGGAGCGCGACATCGACGCCGGCGCGATTGCGGTGCACGGCCTGACGGTGGAATTCCTGGCGGACAAACCCAAGTTCGCCGAGGTCGTCCACGAGATCCGCGATTTCGTCCAGGACGCCGAGCTGATCATCCACAACGCCGCGTTCGACCTGGGTTTCCTCGACATGGAATTCCAGCGGCTAGGCCTGCCGCCGTTCCGCAAGCATGTCGGCAGCGTGATCGATACGCTGCTCGAAGCGCGCCAGATGTTCCCCGGCAAGCGCAACTCGCTCGACGCCCTGTGCGAACGCCTGGGCGTCAGCAACGCGCACCGCACGCTGCACGGCGCACTGCTGGACGCGGAGCTGCTGGCCGAGGTCTACCTGGCGATGACGCGCGGCCAGAACTCGCTGGTGATCGACATGATGGACGCCAGCGCGGGCGCCGGCCCGGCCGCGGTCGCCACCGCCGACCTGTCGGCGCTGCGCCTGCCGGTGCTGGAGCCAAGCGAGGACGAACTGGCGGCCCACGCCGCGGTGCTCAAGGACCTCGACAAGGCCAGCGGCGGCAAGACGGTATGGCAGGG
>Ga0065721_10008950_pt1 | contig 10502 bp, 12 predicted proteins | sample Mesricmetagenome_FD_59108 | JGI IMG/M metagenome (GOLD analysis project Ga0065721, IMG submission 59108) | Mesophilic microbial community from rice straw/compost enrichment Sample: eDNA_1 v2 (version 2) | ecosystem: Engineered > Solid waste > Grass > Composting > Bioreactor | place: USA: Davis... | reverse complement strand
CCGGTGGACAGCACCTCCAGCGTCGAGGCGGTCGGCTCGAGCTTCACCTCGCGGCCGGGGAACTCGAAGCCGCAGCAGGGGCATTCGAGGGCGGCAATGGCCACGATGGTCCCGCATTCGGGGCAGATCTTGGTGGGCGGCGGCCCGTCGCCCGGACCGCCCGGCCGTTTCGGCCGCACCAGATCGATGGGGCCATGCCGCCGGACATTGCCCGCGAAATCGAGAACGAGGCAGTTCTCCTTGCCCTCTGCGAGCCGCGTGCCCCGACCGGCCATCTGGACATAGAGCCCGGCCGACTTGGTGGGCCGCAGCATGGCGATCAGATCCACGGCCGGCGCGTTGAAACCCGTCGTCAGCACGCCCATGGAGGCAAGCGCCCTGATCTCGCCGCGCTTGAAGGAAGCGATGATCGCGTCGCGCTCGTCCTTCGGCGTCTTGCCGAAGATGGTGGCGCAACTCACCCCGCGGCGGCGGAACTCCTCGGCGACATGGGTGGCGTGGCGGACGCCGGAGCAGAAGGCGAGCCAGGACCGGCGCGTCTCGCCATGGGCGATCACCTCGGCCACCGCCGCGCGCGTGATGGCGTCCTGGTCGACCGCGTCCTCGAGGTCGCGCGCGATGAACTCGCCGCCGCGCGATCCCACGCCCGTCACGTCGAGGCGGGTCTTGGTCTGCTTCGAGATGAGCGGGGAGAGCCAGCCCTGATCGATCAGGTCGCGGACCGACACCTCGTAGGCGATGTCGGTGAAGAGCGCGTTCTCGCCCTCGTGCAGCATGCCGCTGTCGAGCCGGAAGGGTGTCGCCGTCAGCCCGATCACCTTGAGCGCGGGGTTGATCGCCTGCAGGTCATTGAGGAAGCGGCGATACATGGTGTTCGACCGCCCGGGGATCAGATGGGCCTCGTCGATCAGCACCAGATCGGCATGGCCGATGCGCGTCGCCTTGTCGTGGATCGACTGAATGCCGGCGAAGAGGATCCGGGCCCGCGCGTCGCGGCGGCCGAGCCCGGCCGAGTAGATGCCCGCAGGCGCCTCGGGCCAGAGCCCCAGCATCTCGGCATGGTTCTGCGCGATCAGTTCGCGGACATGGGTGACGACGAGCACGCGCTGGTCGGGCCAGGCCTTGAGCACGCCGTCGATGAAGGCGGCCATGACGAGGCTCTTGCCGCCGGCCGTGGGGATCACGACGAGCGGGTTGCCGCTCTCCTTCTCGAAATAGCCGTAGATCGAGGCGATCGCGGCCTGCTGGTAGGGGCGCAGGGTCAGCATGCGGCGGCCTCCTCTTCGCGGGCGTCGTTGGTCCAGAGCGAGCCGTCGCGCATGCGGTAGGAGACGAAGTCCTCGCCTGCGTCGCTCACCTCGCCGGGGACGAGATCGGGGATGAACAGGTGCCGGCCGCAGGCGCGACGCTGGTCGGCCGGGTCGAGCAACCGGTCGTGGCGCGCGCAGTGCCAACCGCCCTCGACCGGTGTCGAATGCAGGCAGGACCGGCAGGTGACCGCCGCGGCGTCCTCACCGTGGCAGAGCCCGTGGTGGTCGCAGAACCGGCACTCGAACCAGGCGGGATCCGCGCTGATCCGCTCAGGCGGATGCTGGGCGAAGATGATCCGCCCCGCCTTCTCGAGCAGGCGTTCGCCCATTTCTGGGTCGGCCGGGACGCGCTCGATGTGGAGCGCGTCGGTGTCCTTGCAGACCGCGACGTAGAGCGCCCGCGTGATGCCGGTCAGGTGCATGTAGATTTGCATCTGCGCGGCGTGCTGGGGTTTGGAGAGCGCGACGCCCTTGCCGACGAACTCGGCGAAGCTCTTCGCCGAATGGGTCTTGAACTCGACGACGTGCCAGGTCTTCGGCGCTTCGAGCAGACCGAGGGCGACACCGTCGAGCGAGCCGCCGAAATGCCCGCCATGCGCCTCGACGCGGAACTGCCGCCCGGTATCGGGATCGACCTCCAGCACCGTCGCGCCGGTGGCGCGCAGGTCGCGGACGAGCCGGGCCTCTTCCAGCTGGCCGGTCTCGAACAGCCGCAGGATGCGGCCCGTGTGCCGCGCGGGCGTGACCCAGCGGAAGTCGTACCAGAGCGCGCGGGCGCAGGACTTGCCGATCAGCGAAGCGCCGAGGTGGTCGCGGAAGCCGTCGCCCTGCCGGGCCTCGTAGGAGGCGTAGATCGCGGAGAGTGTCGGCGTCGGGGGTTCGGGGAGCTCGGCCATCAGCACGCCTCCTCCCGCTCGAGCCGCGCCCGCGCCTCAGCCAGCACCGCAGTCCAGGCGGCGCCGTCATGGCGTTCGCGCAGGACGGCGATGATCGTGTCCTTCAGGCGCTCGCGCCGCCGGCGGCAGCCCTGACGGGCAACGATCTCGGCGCGCTCGCGGTTGAGGTGGCGCAGCGCCGTGCGCGCGCGGTGAAACCAGTCGGGGTCGATCGGCCTGGCCGTGCGCTGCCGCGTCAGATCGGCGGTCGCGATCTGCGTGCGGATCTTCGCGATGGCGTCCTCGATCTCGATCAGGCGCCGGGTGTCGTCGGGCAAGCCGGGGGCGTTCGCGGCCGCGCAGGCCGCGTCGGTGGTATTCGTCATGGTCGGTCTCTCGGGTCTGTCGATGTCCGGGCCGCCGCGGATCTCAGCCCGCGGCAGCCGAGGGCGTCAGCTCTTGCGGTTCCAGGGCGCGGTGGCCGGGCGGGCGGGCGCCGACTGCGCGGGCGCGCTGGTTCCGCCGCCACGGTATCGAGGTCGAGCGCGTGATGACCGACAATGGAAGCGCCTACCGCTCGCGCCGCTTCCGCAAGGCCCTGCGCTGGCTGAACATCCGGCACATCTTTACGCGACCCTACACGCCCAAGACCAACGGCAAGGCCGAGCGCTTCATCCAGACCCTGCTGCGTGAATGGGCCTACGGTCTCGCGCACCCCTCGTCCAACGCCCGAAACGCCGACCTGACGCGTTGGCTTGACTGGTTCAACAAATCAAGACAACACTCTGCCCTCAACGGCCTGCCACCGCTCTCAGCCGTGAACAATCTTGTGAGAAACCACACGCACGCTGACCTTGCGCGACGTTTCCGAAGCTTCGGGCGTGTCCGAAATGACCGTGAGCCGCGTTCTGCGCAACAGCGGGGACGTCTCGGCCTCGACGCGTGAGCGGGTTCTGGAGGCCGCACGCCGCCTGGGCTATGTGCCCAACAAGATCGCAGGCGCCCTGGCATCACAGCGCGTGAACCTTGTCGCGGTGATCGTGCCATCGCTATCCAATCTGGTCTTTCCCGATGTCCTGTCGGGCATCTCGGCCGAGCTGGAGGAGACGGGGCTGCAACCGGTCTTTGGCGTCTCGAACTATTCTCAGCAGCGCGAGGAATCGGTCCTTTACGAAATGCTGTCCTGGCGGCCTACGGGTGTCATCCTTGCCGGGCTGGAACATTCCGACGCCGCGCGGGCGATGCTGCGCAATTCCGGCATCCCGATAGTCGAGATCATGGATGTCGATGGCGAACCGGTCGACTCCGTGGTCGGCATCTCGCACAGGCGCGCGGGACTGGCCATGGCAAGAACGATCGTGAAGGCCGGCTACCGACGCATCGTCTTCCTGGGCACCAAGATGCCGCATGACCACCGTGCCCGAAAGCGCATGGAAGGGTTCGAAGCCGGTCTTGCCGAGGCAGGTCTCGAGCTGATCGATCGAGAATTCTACTCGGGCGGCTCGGCGCTCAAGAAGGGGCGCGAAATGACCGAGGCCGTGATGTCACGTAACCCGGATCTGGATTTTCTGTACTATTCGAACGACATGATCGGCGCCGGCGGATTGCTGTGGTGCCTGGAACAGGGCATCGACGTCCCCGGCCGTGTCGGCCTTGCAGGTTTCAATGGCGTGGATCTTCTGGAAGGTCTGCCAAAGCGTCTTGCGACCATGGATGCCTGCCGGCATGAGATTGGAAGGATCGCCGCACGCATCGTCTCGGGCCGGTCCGAAAGCGGGAAAATCGGCGGTGAGCGGATCGAACTGACCCCCCAGATTCAGCTGGGCGACACGATTCGGCGGACCTGATCCGCCCGCTCAGACACGGCGCAGGATGTAGATGTCCATGATCCAGCCGTGCCGCGCGCGCGCCTGCTCGCGCGTGTGGACAATGCGATCAGCGATCTCGGCCAACGGGCCAGAGAGAATGATCTCGTCCTTCATGCCAAGATAGGCGCCCCACCAGATCGTGACTCCCGTTGGATCGATCGTTCGAAAGGAACATTCGCCATCCAGCATGATCGCCAGGGTATCGACACAGTCGGGCCAACCCTCTTCGCGCAGGCGACGGCCTGTCGTGACCAGGAACGGCGCGCCGATCCGGTTGATCGGAATGGCATGGGCCGCCGTCAAGGCCTGAAGCGAGGTGATGCCGGGAACCACGCGCACCCGCAGGTCGCGGCCACGCCCGACCCGTTCGGCAATGCGCAGCGTGCTGTCGTAAAGCGACGGGTCCCCCCAGACCAGGAGGGCGACGCGCCCGGACCCGCCAAGCTGGGTGTCGATCTGCTTTCCCCAGATATGGGCAATCTCGTCATGCCATGCCTCGACCCGCGCCCGATAGTCGTCGATCGACGGATCGCGCACGGGCAAATCGAACTCGACGATACGGGTGGCGGGATTGGTCACGACGTCGCGACAGATGGTGCGGCGCAATTCGGCCAGATCGGCCTTCGTCTCTCCCTTGCGGGGGACAAGGATCAGATCGACCTCGTTCAGGGCCTTGATGGCCTGCAGGGTCAGATGGTCGGGATTGCCGGTCCCGATTCCGACAAGAACAAGCTCGATCATCGACCCCTCGCGGATTGGGCGCGCCCCGGCGCAGAGCCGGAGCGCGCGATGTTTTCACCTAGGTGGTCTCGCGCTGCCAAAGGACTCCGGCAAGCCAGCCCAGCACCGTCCAGACGACCAGGCCAACACCAAGAACCCGCGCCGCGAATTGCGCGGCAAGCTCGGGCGGGGCAACACCGTAATACTCGCCCAGCTGCGGCGCGCCGATCACATGCGGCGCAGCAAGAAGCGCTCCGGCTAGCACCCACCAGACGACTCCGCGCCCATAGGCCAGAAGGGCGATTCCGCCCGCGGTGGCAATCACCGTGCCAAGCCACCAGGCCTGCCGCGCCCCGAGATCCGCTGCGACGGAGCCGGGCAATTCCGGCGCAAGCCCCATCGCGGGAGCAAGCTGGAATGACGCGAATCCCGCTATACCCCACAGGATCGCCTCGGCGATCTTGATCCGTCGTCCGAAATGTTCGGCCAGCGCGAATCCGGCGACAAGAAGCAGCCCGTAGCCTACATAGATCAGGCCCGTGAAAAGGACCGTCAGGCCGTTGCGGGCGATGGTGGACGTCTCGTTCGGGTCCGATTGATCATGGTCGTGCCCGCCATGGCCGTGCCCGGCCTGCATTCCAGCGCCATCCGGTCCGGCATGGGCTTCGAAATGCACGCGCGCGCCCGATTCATATTGTTCCCCCAGAAGGATCAGCTCCTGGACAAACGCGAAATGCAGCAGGGCGCCCAGCAGCCCTGCGGCAAATCCGGCGACCACGCCGCCGGTCAGCAATTTTCGGATCATGTTCCGCGGCCAGACGCTCAGTGGCAGGGGAAGCCAGTGGCGTGGCGCATGTCATGCGCCGCATCGTGCAGCGTGGCCGACTGGGCGTGGCCCGCGACGAACAGCACTGTCGCGCCGAGCAGCGCAACGAAAAATATGGGCATCAGACCCGTGGCCGAGGCGGCATTCGTCCTGGAAATCGTGTTCATGTCTGTCTCCTGTTGCCGTCACACCCGACGGCGTTCAAGTTTCCTTCGCACGGCCGGTCTCCTGACTCGCGGGTCATTGCGGATCTTCCGCCTTCCCGGGATCGGCCCATCCGACACCCAGTGGCATTCTGGAAGACCGCTCTCCGCACACAGTCGCGGGGGCGGTTGGGGCTTCGGGTGCCGCCTTTGGTCCACCCTTCCCCATTCCCGTTTCAGTCCGGACGCTTTGCGTCCTGTGGACACCGTACACTGCTTGATGGCAGCGAAACAGCCCTTCGGTCAAGCCAGGATTGCGCCCCATCACGAAGGAATTGCGACTCAGGGCAAGGCGGCCTGTCCTTTCAGTCGGACTCGGCCAGCGGCCCCAGCAGGATCAGGGCCGGCCCATCGCCGCCTTCGCGAGCGATGATCTCCGCCATCGTGCCAAGCGTTCCGCGCACGATCTTTTGCGCGGGGGTCGAAACACTCTCGGCCAGCAAGGCCGGTGTCTGCGGCGGCATGCCGGCCTTGACCAGAAGCCGGGCGAGTTCCGCGAAGGTCCGCTTGCCCATGAAGACGACCGTCGTGGCCGTCGGATCGGCCAGCGCGGCCATGTTCAGGTCCTGCGGCAACGCGCCGGTCACGTCATGGCCGGTCACGAACTGAACCCGCCGGGCGGTCAGGCGCCGGGTCAGCGGAATGCGGGCCGCCGCCGNCGCCGCCATGGCCGAGGGCACGCCCGGCACGATCTCGAAGTCGATTCCAGCCGCGCGCAAGGCCAGAATTTCTTCCTCGAGCCGTCCGAAAAGGCCCGAATCTCCCGATTTCAGCCGCACCACGCGCGCGCCCGTTCCCGCATAATCGACCAGCAACCGGTTGACATGCTCCTGCCGCGCCGAGGGCCGTCCCGCCCGCTTGCCCACGCTGACCAGTTCGGCGTCAGGCCGCGCATGCGACAGAACCGGCCCCGAAGACAGATCGTCGTACAGGACCACATCCGCTGCCCGCAGCCTATCCACGGCCTTCAGCGTCAACAGCTCCGGGTCGCCGGGCCCCGACGAAACGAAACTGACGAACCCGCTCATGTCGCCTCCGCGATCAGATGAAAGAACGTGCCCGTAACCAGCCCCCGGCGTGAACCCGTCTCGGCCACGGGATCACCGTTGGCGTCGGCTACTTCGGCCAGCGGCATATCGGGTTGTTCGACAATTGTCGAATAATGGAATTCATGCCCGCGAAGACGTGCGCCCGCCGCAAGACCGGGCACCGGCGCGTGAAGCCGGGCCAGGCGGTAACCAAGATGCATCTTGCGCTTCTGGTACGAGGTGACAAGCCCCAGAAGCCCCGCCATCCGGTGCATGCGGCCTTCGCGATCCACGATCGCCTCGCCCAGTGCCATGTATCCCCCGCATTCACCGTGAACGGGCCGGGTCATGGCGAAGCGTCTCAGGCCGTTTCGGAACCGATCGGCCGTCGCCAGTTGCGGGCCGTGCAGCTCGGGATAGCCTCCCGGCAGCCAGCAGCAATCGGCGCTGTCATCGGGGAATTCGTCGGCAAGCGGCGAAAAGGGCAGGATCTCGGCCCCGGCGCGGCGCCAACCCTCGATCAGATGCGGATACACGAACGAAAACGCCTCGTCGCGTGCCAATGCAATCCTCTGGCCAGGTGGCGGGGCGGCCATGCGCCAGTTGCCAGCGATCCGCGCCGGGCGTCCAAGGGCGCACAAGGCGTCAAGATCGACATGGGCGGCGACAAAGACACCGGCCTCTGCCACGATCCGGTCCAGTTCGGGTGTCTCCTCGGCCTGTACAAGCCCCAGGTGGCGCTCGGGCATCTCGATGACCGGATTGCGCGGCAGGGCGCCCAGAACCCGAAGGCCCGCCTGCGCCATCCCGTGGCGAACCAGTGCTTCGTGACGTGGGCTGGCCACGCGGTTCAGCACGACCCCGGCGATCTCGACATCTTCGCGAAACCGGGCAAAACCCATTGCTGTGGCTGCCGCCGACTGGGCCTGGCCCGAGACGTCCAGAACCAGCACGACCGGCCAGCCGGTCAGCGCCGCGATATCCGCACTGGCCCCCGTGCCGGTTGCCCCCGGTCGGGCGACGCCATCGAACAGGCCCATTGATCCTTCGGCCAGGATCAGCTCCGCACCCTCGGCCTGCGCCACAAGACCCGCGATCGCGTCACGCCCCATGGCCCAGCTTTCAAGATTGTACGAGGCTCGCCCCGAGGCCGCGCGATGAAAGGCCGGGTCGATATAGTCGGGACCGTTCTTGAACGGCTGCACCTTTAACCCGCGCGCCCGAAACGCCGCCAGAAGCCCCAACATCAGAGTCGTCTTGCCCGTGCCCGAGGCCGGGGCCGAGATGATGAGGCCCGGCGCCGTCACGGCTGGCCTTCCGCGTCGTGCGCGGCCTTTGGAAAACGGGGCGTGGCACCGCGCGGGCGATAGCGCCGGTCGTAATCCTCGGCGTAAAGGCGGCTTTCGTCGAATTCCTCTGCCCCGATCGAGCGCCCGACCAGGATCAGCGCAGTCCGCTCCATCTCGGCACCGACTGCGGTTTCCAGCGTGCCCAGCGTGGCGCGGACGATCCGCTGATCGGGCCAGCTGGCACGCCATACCACGGCCACGGGACAATCTGCCCCGTAATGCGGCACAAGTTCGGCCACCACGCGATCCAGCACATGGATCGACAGATGAATGGCCAGAACGGCGCCCGTACGCGCGAAATTCTCCAGCGTCTCGCCCGGCGGCATCGCCGTGGCTCGGCCTGAGGTCCGGGTCAGAACGACCGATTGCGCGATGCCGGGCAGCGTCAGCTCGGCTCCAATCGCGGCAGCGGCGGCGGCAAAACTCGGCACGCCCGGTGTCACGTCATAAGGGATGCCCAGTGCCCGCAGGCGGCGCAGCTGTTCGCCCATGGCCGACCAGACCGACAGATCGCCCGAATGCAGGCGCGCGACATCCTTGCCTTCGGCATGGGCGGTGGCGATCTCGTCGATGATCTGATCCAGTGACATGGGGGCGGTATTGACGATCCGCGCATCCGGCGGACAATGGGCCAGAACGGCTTCGGGGATCAGCGATCCGGCATACAGGCAGACCGGGCAGGCCGCGATCAGATCCCGCGCCCGCAATGTCAGAAGGTCCGGCGCGCCAGGCCCTGCGCCGATGAAATGCACCGTCATTCGTCCATCCTTTCCGCAATTGCCGCCGTTGCAAGACCGTCTTGCGATACGACGCGCGAGCAGACAAGCCGCGCACCGGGCCCCGCCACGGCCAGAGCCAGGGCCTCGGCAACCGAACCGGTTCCGAACCGCGCCTGAATCCGCGCCGAGCGGGTCAGAGTCGCGACCTCTGCCAGGGCTTCGCGTTTCACGAGCGAGACCCGCTGTCCGGTGCAGGCGGCATAGGCGCGCAAGGCAGGGTGATCGCCCTTGTCGGCCAGAACGGCAAGGCATGCGACATCGCCGCCCGCGCGCGTCAAGGCGTCGGCAATCGATTCGGCGCGCGCCTGCCTGCGCATGCCAATTCCGGCCACTCTCATTTGATGACGCTCCACTGAACGACGGGCCGGGCGGGAACCCAGCCGCGTAACCGGCCAAGCGGAGCGGCCTCTTCTATGCAGATACGAACCAGACTGCCACCCAGGCGGGCATGAAGCGCGACAATCAGCGACTCGGTCTCCAGCGTCACGGTATTGACGACCAGTCGCGCGCGACCGGGCATGGCAGCCCAGAGCCGGTCGAATGCCGTCTCGTCCAGACCGCCGCCGACAAAGACAGCATCAGGCCGGGGAAGGTCATCAAGACAGTCGGGCCAGCTGCCCTGATGGACGGAGATGCGATGTGCGAGGCCAAAGGCATCGGCATTGGCGCTGATATTCGTGACCCGGTCCTTTCGGCATTCCACCGGGTGGGCGACCGCTTGTGGTGCCGCAAGGCACCATTCCACCGACACGGAACCGGACCCCGCACCAAGATCCCAAAGACATTCACCTGGCCGCGGCGCAAGCGCCGAGACCGTAAGCGCCCGAACATGGCGCTTGGTGATCTGCCCATCATGGGCAAACAGCTGTTCGGGCAGACCGGACGAATGGGGCAGGCCGGGCGCGCCTTCTGCCTCGATCGCCATGGCAACCGGAGCCTGAATGTCAGCGATCCCGAACCGCGCCGCTCGGGCCTGACGGATTCGTTCGCGCGGGCCACCCAGGGCTTCCAGCACCCACAGGCGCGAATCGCCATACCCCGCAGCCGCCAGCCACGCGGCCAGTTCAACCGCCGCCGCGCCATCCCGCAGCAGGCAGACCAGTCGCTGCCCGTCGGCCAGTATGGGCCGAAGGCGCGACAAGGGCGCGGCATGCAGCCCCAGACACAACGTTTCTTCCAGTCGCCATCCCAGACGTGCGGCAGCCCAGGAAAAGGTCGATGGTGCCGGATGGCAGACCCATTCACCGGGGCGCAGATCCCGGACCAGCGACCCTCCCGCTCCGAACCAGAACGGATCGCCCGAGGCCAGCACTACCACCCTCTGACCCCGACGCGCCAAAACGGGAGCGGTCGAAAAGGGCACAGGCCACGCATGACCACGCGCGCCGGCACCGATCAGCTCCAGATGCCGTGGCCCGCCGAAGATCGCTTCGGCGCGCGCGATCGACTCGCGGCTTGCCTGTGACAGGCCCGCCGGTCCATCTTCGCCAAGACCCACGATCGTCAGCCAGGGATCAGACATGACGCGCATCCTTCTTCTGGGC
>Ga0065721_10006055_pt1 | contig 10502 bp, 14 predicted proteins | sample Mesricmetagenome_FD_59108 | JGI IMG/M metagenome (GOLD analysis project Ga0065721, IMG submission 59108) | Mesophilic microbial community from rice straw/compost enrichment Sample: eDNA_1 v2 (version 2) | ecosystem: Engineered > Solid waste > Grass > Composting > Bioreactor | place: USA: Davis... | reverse complement strand
GCGACGCACGCAGCAGCCTTCTCCGGTCGAGGACATCGGCCTCGTTCCGCGTATCCCGAAGCGCACGCGCCGGAAAATCCCAAGCGATGCGATCGAATCGTGCGGAATCCACCCCACCACCCGAGACGAGAACAACATGCGGCAGCTGGTGGAGCCACGAAGCCGTGCCAGCGACGGTACGCGCACCTCGCGGCGGATCACTGCATGCGACAACGTGCCGGATCGGCACACTGGCGGCACAAAAGAAAGCCCGCATTGGGTGCGGGCTTTCTAACACCTTGAATTCAATGGTGGCCGGGGAGGGAATCGAACCCCCGACACGGGGATTTTCAATCCCTGATCGATGGCTATGCAAGTTCCCTTGGTTTCCGTGTAAGTCTGTCTACCTCATTGGTAGACAAGAACTTATCTTGACAACTCGGGGATAACGCAGGAACCTGTTTACACCGAAGGCGGCTGACACAGTCACTGACATGGCCAGGTTCCAGCTCACGCGCGAGTTCGTCGACTCCCTCCCCGCTCGCGGCGAGCGCACCACGCGCCTGTACCACGATGCCCATCCCGACGCCCCCACCGGCTTCGCCCTACGCGTGACCGCCGGCGGGGCCAAGGCATGGGTGCTGAGCTACCTCGCCGACGGCCGCCAGCGGCGGGTCACGCTGGGACGCTACAGCGAGGCCAAGGGCGACGCCGGCCTCACGGCGACGGTTGCACGCAAGCGCGCCAGGGAGCTCCTCAACGCGATCAAGCGGGACGGTGCCGACCCGGTGGGCGAGAAGCAGGCCAAGCGCGCCGCAGTGCGTCGCGAGATGGAGGAGCGCCGCCACCAGGAGGAGGGCAGCCTGGAAGCGCTGCTGAGGGCCTATGCGGGGCACCTCAAGGCCGCCGGCAAGAAAAGCCACCAGGCCGTCGCTCGCGCCTTCGAGCGAAACGTCATCCAGCCCTTCCCTGCCCTCGCCGCGCGCCTGGCGTCCACGATCGAGCGCACGGAGTTCATGCCGACCCTGTCGCGCCTCACGAAGGCCGGCAAGTTCCGCGAGGCCGAGAAGCTCAAGGCCTACCTGTCAGCGGCCTACCGCTGCGCGGTGCGGTCCGAGTTCGACGCCACCCTCGCCGAGGACTTCGGCAAGTTCCGGGTGCAGACCAATCCGATCCAGGAAGTCACCGTCACCCGCCGCGAGGAGCCCGAGGCATCCCCCCGCCTGTGGGCGCTGTCAGAGGCGCAGCTGGCGGCTTACTGGCGGCGAATCGAGGCCATGCCGGATCCCCGCGGCGCGCTGCTGCGGTTCCACCTGCTGACCGGCGCCCAGCGCGTGGAGCAGCTGACCCGGCTCACCACCGCCGACTACGACGCAGACCTGGACGCCATCCGCATCCTGGACGGCAAGGGCCGCCGCAAGAAGGCCCGGGTGCACCTGGTGCCCCTGATCCCCGCCGCCCGTCGCGCCATGGAGCTCATGAGCGATGGTGGCCCGCACCTGTTCACCGTCTCCAACGGCAGGGAGGGCGCGGTCTACCACACGGTCCGCGATGCGGTGCTCGAGGTGGCCGCCGCCATGGTGGAGGCCGGGGAGATCGACCGGACCTTTACGCCGGGCATCCTGCGCAAGACCGTAGAGACGCGCCTGGCCGCCGCCGGCGTGTCCAAGGACGTGCGCGCGCAGCTGCAGTCCCACGGCATCGGAGGCGTCCAGGACAAGCACTACGACGCGCACGACTACCTGCCCGAGAAGCGGGCCGCCCTCACGAAGCTGCGCCGCCTGTGCGAGCCGGCGCCGGCCAACGTGACCCCGATCCACCGCAAGGAGAAACGCGCATGACCGCCATCATCCTGGAGTTCCCTACCGCCGCGGTTCGGGCAGCACGCGAGGCCGCAGAGCTTGAGTGCGCCACCGCGTTCGTGCACCGCCGCATGGCCGAACAGGGATATCCCGTCGCCTGGGAGGTGGCCGAGCTCATCGCCCGCGCCTCGTTGGAAGCGGCGGATTCGAGGCTTTAATAGCTGCTGCTGCGATAGCGGCTTATTCGAGGAGTTGAACATGGCGCAGCTGCCGGTAGCGGTGTGCTATGCAATGGCCGTCCGATTGGACGGCCGAGAGGCTGCCGCGCGCGCAATGGCACGATTGTTTGCCGAGCGATTGCGTGGCGGAATTGGGGCAAAGGACGCCGCGGCGCTGGCCGCGATGTTGGACCGGGTGGCCGATGGGGTCGCCCCATCGGTCGCGCTGGGCTTCGCGCTAGAAGGGCGGCCGCACGAGTTTGACCGTCACTTGGCCATCTACGAGCGCGTGGAAGAGCTGCGCCGAGCGTCGCTGCCGCTGACTGTCTGCTATGAGCGGGTGGCCGGTTCGCATGGGCTGTCTGTCGCAGCCACCAAGAAGATCCACCTAGACATGCGTCGGGCACACCGGCTGGCCAAGCACCCCCACGAGGATTAGAAACAACCCCGGATAGTAGGCAATCCGGGACGAGGGAGAGTTTAAGCGCACCCGAACGCAACGAGGTGCGCCATGCAACAGACCGACTCTCCCCCCATCCTCTCCGATTACATCGACCGGCAGACGCTGGCAGCCGAGCTGAAAGTCACCACCCGGACACTCGACAAATGGGCTTGGCTCAAGAAGGGGCCGCGCAAGATCCGCCTGGGTGGACGCTGCTACTACCACCGCCAGGACGTGCTGACCTGGCTGGAAGAGCAGCGCAAGGGGGCCGCATGAGCCAGCCCCCGATCAAGCCCCCAACCATCGAGCAGCTCCGCAAGATCGCGAGCCGACCGGAAGGCGTGAAGCGCCTCCATGCCCTGAGCGAAAAGCTGCAGGCCGATCGCGGCGCACACCTGGCAGAGCTTGAGCAGTGGCGCCGTGAGTTCGAGCAGTGCGCAGCGGAGGTGCAGGCGCTGGTGGCGATCATCGACCAGTGCGTGCGCGACATCCTGGAGGTAACGCGGGAGGTGCAGGCATGACCGCGCTCCCCGAGCTGCTCGAGGCCGAGAACATCGCGGAGGCCGCGCGCCCGAGCGAGGTACGGCACGCCATCTACACCAAGCCGCGCGCCTACTTCGACCAGCCGGCCCGCATCCCCAGGGGCCGCAGGCTCCTGCGTCGCTGGCTGGGCCAGGAGCGCGCCGTCCTGCGGAAGCCGCAGGACTGGACGGCCGAGGATCTCGTGTGGTCCGAATGGGTCGTCGCCCGCATCACAAAGGCCCTCAACGCACACAAGCGCACCGCGCGGCGCGTCCGGTGCCCGCGGACCTCCTGGGCCATCGAGGCGGCCGAGCGCATCGAGCACCTCATCGGCTCGCTGGCGTGGGACGAGCACAAGAAGCGGCGCAGCCAGCATGTGGCCGACGCGCGCGAAGCCTGCTACCTCGCTGGCGAACTGCGCCGGCGGCTGGGGGGTGGCGCATGACCAATCCCCGGACACAGAAAAGCCCGGCGGNNACCGGGCTTTTCCAGAACGATGAAGCGGGTGGCTTCGCGGACAACTCTAGCGCCGCGGTAGTGCCGGTGCAAGGCGGTGTGCCATGACCCGCCCCGTCGACGTGGTACTCGCGCGCCTGGATCGCCACAAGGCGAAGGGACACGGGCAGTGGATAGCACGTTGCCCGGCGCACGATGATCGCAACCCGTCCCTGTCCATCAAGGAGGGCGAGAACGGAGCGGTGCTCCTCAAGTGCTTTGCCGGGTGCGACACCGCCGCGGTCGTGGCGGCCATGGGCCTGGAACTGTCCGATTTGTTCCCGCCCCGTGACAGCGCCAGCCGCGGGAGCAGCGTCGTGCAGCGTAACTTCACGCGCCCGCCCGGCGAGCCGCCACAGCGCGAGACGCCTGCACCGGAGCCGCAAGCGCTGCCCCGACTATTCACCCTCACCCGGTACGGCGAGATCGAGCGCAGGCCCGTGGACTGGTTGCTGCAGGGCTACCTGGCACGCAACACCTTGGCCGGCCTCATCGCCCCACCAGGAGCCTGCAAGTCGTTCCTGGCGGTGGACTGGGCCTGCCGCGTGGCCACCGGCACTCCGTGGCATGGCCGGCCCGTGAAGCGCGGAGCGGTGTTCTACCTCGCCGGCGAGGGCCAGCAGGGCCTGGCCAAGCGCATCGAGGGCTGGGAGATCGCCAACGGGGTAAGCGTGAAGGACGCCCCGCTCTACATCTCCAGCGGCATCCCCTTCCTGTGCGAGGCGGCCAACGTCCAAATCACGGTGGGCCTGCTGGAGGAGGTGGCCGATCGGGTGTACCTGGAGTGCGGGCTCGAGCCGGCCCTGATCGTGATCGACACCGTCGCGCGAGCCATGAACGGCGCCAACGAGAACACCGCCGAAGACATGGGGCGGTTCATCGCCGCCAAGGACGCCTTGCGCCAGCACTGGGGGGCCACGGTCCTGTCGGTGCACCACACCGGACACAACCCCGACGCACAGCGCCGGGGGCGAGGCTCGAGCAACTACGGCGCCAACCTCGACAGCGACTTCTACCTCGACAGCAAGGGCGACACCGTGCTGCTGACGGCCGGCGACAAGGCCAAGGACTGGACCACCCCGCCCCCGGTCGCACTGGTCCGCCAGGTGGTCCACACGACCGTCATCGGAGAGGACGGTGGACCAGAGACCACGCTGGTCCTGCGGGACAACGCCGGCGCCATCCTGGCCACCGACAAGACCAAGCGCGAGAAGGCCGTAGAGCTAAGCAGGACAGGGCTTTCCGAGCGAGAGATCGCCGACCAGGTGGGGGTGTCCAAGACCACCGTGCACAGGTGGCTCAAGGAGGCTGCATGAGCCTTTCGACCAGCTGGTCCGTCCGGGGTCTTATAGACCCCCGGACCAGTGGACCACCTTGCACGGTCCACGGACCACTGCGGGGTGGACCACGCTGGTCCACCGGACCACCACAGGGGCCGGGAAGCGGAAGATATCCACAGCAAAAACACCCGAAAAATCAACAACTTGCATCAGTTTTGAGGGCCATTCTCACGCCCGCTGCGACTATAAAGGGATACTGAATCCCCGTGTTACGTTAATAATTTCCTTTACTATCAATGCTTTGTCTCTCCGATTCTCTGGTGTCAACGCGCATGTAAGAGGATAATGATCCGCACCCCCAAATTGCGGAAAGGCCCCATGTCCACGATCGACCAGCTCGACCCCCGCAATGTCCCGCCGCACCTGCGCGACCGGTTCCTCGCCTGGCGGGGCAAGCGGTCCGCCGCCGCCCGCCACTTCGGCGACCCGGCGACCATCAAGGGCAAGCACCCTGCCGCCGCCGCGGTGGCGAACCACACCAAGGCGGCCATCTCCGCATGGGTCGATGCGGCCGGCGCCTGGTGGCGCGCACAGGCCGACGTGACGCGCACCCCCGAGGGCCGCCTGGTCGCCGGGGCCCGCCAGCTGCGGGGCAAGCTCAAGGCGCCGCACGCCGCGCTGCAGGCCGCCTACGTGGAGGCGATCGAAGCCAGCGACGAGGTGCGCCAGCGGCTCGAACGCAGGATGCAGGCCACGGATCCCGTGCAGGCCATCCTCGACGGCGAGATGCGCGCCCACCTGCGCAGCCTGCCCCACGCGGAGCGCGGCTCGCTGGTGCGCGAGGACGTGCGCTTTGCCGCGGCAGTGGCCCGCGCCCCGGCCGCCCTGTCGGGCGCGAGCGAGGCGCTCCACAGCCAAGCCCGCACGGCGTACCTGCGCCAGGTCGCGGCCGAGGACTTCGAGGCCCACGAAGACCTGGAGAACGCCGTGAAGGCGGCCCGCGAGTCCCTGTTGGCGATCGAGGGCCTGCCGGCCGTGGAACTGGGCTGCGACTTTGCGCGCGCCGAGCAGTTGCAGCGCGCCAGCGACGCGGTGGAGGCGGCATGACACACGACCGCGAAGCCGGCCGCGTGGCGTCATGGGACGGGGAGCGCGGCGTAGTCGAGCGCTTGGCCGGCGGTTCCCGCGACACGCGTCGGCTCGCCTTCACCGCTGCCGAAGTGCAGACGGAGATCGATGCCTTTGAGCTGATCGGCGACATGCTGACGGCGTTCAAGGCCAAGTTGACCTGACGGACGGCCAGGAACCCCCATGCCCATGGAAACTGCATCGCTGATCCTCAAGGTCGATAGCCGGAGCGCGAAGTCGGCCAGCGCCGACCTCGATAGGCTGATCGGTGCCAGCGGCAAGGCCGAGAAGGCGACGGACGGGCTGACGCGCGCCTGGCGCACGGCGGCCGGCGTCCTGAGTGCGGCCGCCGTGGCGCGCGTCACCCGCGCCTACCTCGACGCGGCCGACACCGCGGCCAACATGACCGCCCGGCTGCGGCTGGCCACCAAGTCGCAGGAGGAGTTCACCGCCGCGCAGGAGGCCACGTTCCGCATCGCCCAGAGCGCCGGCACCGAGCTGGAGGGCGTGGTCAATCTCTACGGCCGCCTGGCGCAGTCGTCCACCCAGCTGGGCCTGTCGCAGGCGCAGGTGGCGCAGCTGACCGAGACGGTCACGCAGGCCTTCACCGTGTCCGGTGCCACCTCCCAGGAGGCGGCCGGCGGCATCCGCCAGCTGACGCAGGCGCTGGCCGGCGGCACCCTGCGCGCGGAAGAGTTCAACAGCATCATCGAATCCAGCCCGCGCATCGTGCAGGCGCTGGCCGACCACTTCGGCGTCAGCTTCGGCGAAGTCCGCAAGCTGGTGAACGACGGCAAGATCAGCTCCGAGCAGTTCGCCGCGGCGATGCTCAACGCCACCGACAAGATCGGCGCCGAGTTCCGGCAGATGCCGCTGACCGTCGGCCGCGCCACGCAGGAGGTGCGCAACGCGCTGCTGAACCTGGTGGGCTCGGCGGACGAGGCGGCCGGGGCAAGTGCCGGCGTGTCCGAGTCCATCCAGCAACTTGCCCGCACGCTGGAGTCGCCGGCGGTGCGCGACGGCTTCCAGGCGTTCATTTCCGGCGTGGTCACGGCCACGCAGAAGATGGGCGAGATGCTGGCCGCCTCGGCCAACCTGACCAAGTTCATCGCCGAGGAGATGGCGGCCCGGATCGGCGGCGCGTCGTCCGACGACGTGGTGCGCATGGAGCAGGAGGCCGACCGGATCCGGCAGCAGCTGGAGTTCATGCGCCGCAACAAGACGCTGGGCGCGGCCGGCGACTGGATGCGCGAGGTGGCCGGCCTGCCGACCCGGCAGGAGCTGGAGACCCGGCTGAGCGACCTGCGCGAGCGCATCGCCGACTTCTACAACACCCCCCGGCCGACGGTCACGGTGCCCGACGTGGCCGCGCCGAGCGCGTCCCTGATCCCGGCGTCGCTGGGTGGCAGCGACCGCGCCAGCAGGAAGCAGAAGCTGAGCGACGAGGACCGGGAGCGCCAGCGACTGCAGGACGGCTACCGGGATTACCTGGCGATGCTGGAGCGTGCCAACGCGCTCCACGGCCAGAACACCGAGCTGGCAAGGGCCGGCTACGAAATCGAATACGGCCGGCTCAAGGGGATCACGAGCGCCCAAGCCGAGGTGCTGCGCGAAGCGGCCAAGTGGCGCGACTGGCAGGATGAGATGGCCGACCACGATGCTGCCGTGGCCCAGGCGCAGCAGGAACACTGGCGGGCGATGGCCAAGGCCGGCGAGAGCGCGACCGCCAAGCTGACGGAATACAGCAAGCAGGCTGCCCGCAACATGCAGTCGCACTTCGCCGACTTCCTGTTCGATCCGTTCAAGGACGGCGTCAGCGGCATGGTGCGCGGCTTCGCCGATGCGCTGCGCCGCATGGCCGCCGAGATGCTGGCGTCCAAGGCCTTCGAGATGCTGGGCGCCTGGGGCCAGCGCAACACCGGCTCCGGCGGCTGGGTGGGCGCGCTGGCTGGCTTCGCTGGCATGTTCGCCGGTGGCCCGCGCGCGGCCGGCGGGCCGCTGCAGGCGGGGCAGGGCTACATCGTGGGCGACGGCGGCCGGCCGGAGCTGTTCGTGCCCGGCCAGTCGGGGACGCTGTACCCGATGGCGCCCGCGGCTGGCGCGACGCAGCCGCCGCCCGCGCCGATCCTGCAGCTGACGGTCGAGAACAACACCGGGCAGCAGATGCAGGCCGAAGCCTCGCAGCCCAGCTTCGACGGCGAGCGCTGGGTGCAGAGCGTCGTCCTCAAGACGATCGGCGAGGGCGCGGCGGACAAGGTGGCCGGCCAGCGATGGGGCGTGCGCGCCAGGGGGTTCGCCAGTGGCTAAGCCTGTCGACGGTGCCCCGGCGCCCAGCCCGCTAATGGTCGCCATGCCCGGCAAGCGCGGCCGTCCGTCCAAGGTGGACACCCACCCGGACCGCGCGGCCATCCAGATCGCACTGGCCAATGGCGTCAGCCAGCAGGTGCTGGCGCGCCGCTACGGCATCGACCGCTCGAGCCTGTCCCGCTATCGCGCCAGCATGCCCGAGGAGCTTGTGCAGCGGCTGCGCGTGCGCCCGCAGCGCAGCGACGAGGAGCTGGCGCACCTGCGCCGCCTGGAGGCGGACGCACTACTGGACCAGCTGGCCGTCGTGCGCGCGCGGCAGTGGTGCAACGCCGACCGTGCGATCGCCATCGGCGACGAGCCCGGCGAGCGTGCCGCGCTGGCCGAGGTGCGCAAGACGACGGAAGCCCTCGCCCGCCTGCTCGGCGAGTTCGGCGTCACGATCAATCACAACCACCAGCACCTGCACTTCGCAGCCACGCCCGAATGGGCTGTCATGCGCCAAGAGATCGTGCGGGCTCTGCGTCCCTACCCCGAGGCCTTCCGCGCGGTCGTGGCTGCCCTGGAGCACGCCGAGGCCACCGTAGCCCATGCCCGCCCCATGATCGAGGGCGAGGTCTCCGAGCGTATCAACGCCCGACTGGAGGCCTTGCCGGCCGATGGAGTCGAGCATGCCTAGCCTCGCGGCGGACCTGTACCGCGCCGGCGATCCTGCGGCGATGATGGCCGAGGCCGGAATGACCCCGGACGCTTGGCAGGCCGCAGTGCTGCGGAGCACACACCCGCGCCAGCTGCTGCTGTGCAGCCGGCAGTCGGGCAAGAGCACGACGGTCGGCGCCCTGGCGGTGCACTGCGCGCTGTACGACCCCGGACTGGTGCTGATCTTCGCGCCCGCGCAGCGCCAGTCGACGGAGCTGTTCAAGAAGGTTTCCGCCTTCTACCGCAACCTGCCCGGCGTGCCTGACCCGGTGACGGTGACGGAGACCCGCATGGAGCTGCCCAACGGCAGCCGCATCATTGCGCTACCTGGCACCGAGGCCACCACGCGCGGTTTCAGTGCGCCGCGGCTGATCCTGGTGGACGAGGCCAGCCGCACCGAGGACGCGCTGTATGGCGCGCTGCAGCCGATGCTGGCAACCCTGGGCGAGGCCGGCCGCATGGTCTGCCTCACCACCCCGTGGGGCAAGCGCGGCTGGTTCTATGAGCAATGGGCGCACGGCGGCGACAAATGGGAGCGCACGCGCATCACCGCCAACGAATGCCCCCGCATCCCGAGGGAATGGCTCGCCGACCAGCGCAAGCTGGTGGGCGACTTCCTGTTCCGCCAGGAATACCTTTGCGAGTTCGTGGACACCGAAGAGCAGCTGTTCGCGACCGAGCTGATCGAACGGGCCGTGCGCCCGGCTGGAGGGCCACTGTGGGCCTAGCAGAGCAGTATGAAGAGCTGCGCGACTTTGTCGTCGGCGTCGACTTGGGCCAAGCCCATGACCCCACGGCCATTGCCGTGATCGAGCATGTCCGCGTGCGAATTCGCCCGGACTGCTACCGCGACATGGCAGCCCACCCCAGCGGCCGAAGCTGGATCGAAGAGTGGGAGCGCCGGCTCCGCGAACAACATCCCCAGCAGTACAACGTCCGCCATTTGGAGCGCCTCCCGCTGGGGATGCACTACCCGGCGCAGGTCGGGCACATCGCGGACCTGGTCCGCCGCGCACCGCTCAAGGACGCACGGGTCTATTACGACTTCACAGGCGTGGGCCGGGCCGTGGGTGACCTCCTCCACGCCGCCAAGATCCCGCAGCTCAACCGGGTGCACCTCACCAGCGGGCAAGAGTCCAGGGACGAGGGCACGCGGCACGCGGTGTCCAAGGTCGACCTGGTGAGCCGGCTGCAGGCAGTGCTGCACACCGGGGAGCTGGCGATCGAGCAATCCCTGCCGGATGCGCAGGTGCTGGCCAGGGAGCTGGCCAACTACCGCCTCAACTTCACCCAGGCCGGCAATCCGCAGTTCAATGCCCGCTCCGGTGCGCACGACGACTTGCTGATCGCCACCGGGCTGGCGCTCTACGGTGCCCAGCGGCCCGTCCCGCTCACGCACATCGGCATTGGCTTTGCCATGTAAGTGCTTGTGCGGGCACCACTGACAAACCGCTGACACGAAAAAAGGGCCGCGAGGCCCTTTTTGCGTAACTGCTTGATTTTATGGTGGCCGGGGAGGGAATCGAACCCCCGACACGGGGATTTTCAATCCCCTGCTCTACCAACTGAGCTACCCGGCCATCTTCGCTGCGGCTTGGCCGCTGCGAGGGGCGGCATCATAACGGGCCTTTCG
>Ga0065721_10053113_pt1 | contig 10503 bp, 8 predicted proteins | sample Mesricmetagenome_FD_59108 | JGI IMG/M metagenome (GOLD analysis project Ga0065721, IMG submission 59108) | Mesophilic microbial community from rice straw/compost enrichment Sample: eDNA_1 v2 (version 2) | ecosystem: Engineered > Solid waste > Grass > Composting > Bioreactor | place: USA: Davis... | reverse complement strand
GAACGAAGCTTTCCGAACGTGTCGATGGTGGCGCGTAGCTCAGGATGTGTGGCAGCATGAGTTTCCAAAGGAATGTTGCGCACCGCTGCATCCCAGGCTTGTTGTAAGCCGCGCAATCCCGCGGCTGGGCCCATCGGATGAGCCATGATGCCACCGCCAGCGACGTAAATCAGATCGGTTGTGCCCGCTTGCCGGAAGGTTTCCGGCGCTTGACCACCCCATTGACCGGAACTGACGACTGGCATGGCGATGTCATCGGGACGAAAGATTGGAGTAAGGCAACTCTTGATGCTGCGAACCACCGAGTCATCCGGTTCCCAGAACTTGTTTTGCAGACCATTCACGTGCAGATGATCGGCACCAGCCAGCCGCCACAGTTTTTGCCACGCGGGATAGGCCACGCCCAACAGCGGATGACGGCCATACATGCCCCAACCGTTGCGATGTCCGTGAATAGGAAGCTGACAATGTTTGCGGAACTCGGCCAATGCGGCGAAACCGATGCTATGCAAACTCACCATGACGCACGTTCCGCCCGCCGCAACGACCGTATCGTGATGCCGTCGCATCGCTTCGAGGTCATCAGTGAGGTTGAAGGCGTACATGATTTTCTTCCCGGTGCGATCCGCCAGCTCGTTGATGACATTCATCACGGCCAGAACCCGGTCTTTAAAAGGACAACTCGGAGCGTCGGCCTGCAATTCGTCGTCTTTGATAAAATCAATTCCAGCTTCACCGAGAGTGCGAACGAGTTCTGCAGTTTGGTGTGCTGTCAATCCGACGCTGGGTTTGATGATTGTGCCGATCAACGGACGGTCGTTGACTCCAGCAAGGCGACGCGTGCCGGTGATGCCGAATTGCGGTCCGGGATAGCGGGTGGCAAAGGCATTCGGTAATTCGACATTCAGTAATTTAACGCCTGAGAGTTCGGACAATTCGTAGAGGTTGCCGCAAATCGTGGCAATGAGCGTGGGAAGATTCGCGCCGATGTTATCGAACGGAAATTCGATCGTGATTTCTGCGCGCTGATATTCCGCCGCGCCGGAGTGGTTTTTCGGCAGACGCGCTCCGGGCAGGCTGGGCGTAGGGACGGATTCCAGTTTGATAATCTTGACTACTTTGGCGCGGGCGCGGGCTTTCAACGCTTCAGTCTCGCCCGGGATTGCGATGAAAGTGCCGGAGGACTGTTCGCCGGCAATCATTTCGGCCGCACGCTCAATGGAGTGCGGGGTTTCAATCAGATATTTGGCAATAATAGGTGGCGTCATGGATTCAATCGAATGATGGTTCCGGCGGCCACGCTCTGGTAAGCGGCATAGACAAGTTTCAACGTTTTCAAATTATCTTCCCCGGTCGTTTCCGCGTGGCCGCCGTTGCGCAAAGCCTGTAGCAAATCGCGCTGACAGTCCACAATGCTGGAATGAACCACCTCGTAGCGGGAATCTGCCCACGGATAGAATTGCGGTGGATAGCGCCGCGCCATTGTTCCTTCGCGCGTCGTGATGCGAATCCAATAATCCGGGCCCAGTGCAACTGAGCCTTCGCTGCCTTCCACCAGAACGAACGTTTCGGGAAATTTATCGTGCTCGACGCGGCTCGCGTAACTCATGTTGCAAACCACTGTTGCGCCGCTGCGCATTTGCATCATCGTGGTGGCAACATCTTCACCTTTGATATCGCGATGTACGCGGTGGGTCTGACAACAAAGCCACGCGGCTTCACCAAACAAAAATCTTGTGGCATCAAAAATATGACTGCCGATGTCCGTCAGGATGAAGCGTTCGACATTTTTCAAAAATGGCTGGTTGTCGAAAACCGGATAACTGTTGCAGTAATCAATTCGAGCCCGAAAAACGTTACCGATTTTTCCCGAATCGAGAATGCGTTTGAGTTCACGCAGAGGCGTTTGCCAGCGCCAGTTCTCATTGATCAGAAGTGGAACGCCGGCTTGCCGACAGGTTTGCACCATGCTTTCCGCATCAGCCAGCGAGGCCGCCATGGGTTTCTGACAGATGACCGGAATTTTGTGTTGTGCCGCCAGTTCCACAAACTGGCGATGTGTCTCCGGATTCGTAATTACATCAATAAAATCAGGGCGAATCTCTTCGATGAGTCGGTCGGGATTATCGTAAACCGAAGGAATGCCGTTGCTGAGGGCGAACGTTTCGGCTTTGGCGCGGGTGCGATTGTAAACGGCCACACACTTCACGCCCGGCAGTTCACGCCAACCAGCCAATTGGTAGCGTGACCAGAATCCTGTGCCAAAGATAGCGAAACGAAGTTCGGGCATTTTGCTTCGCAGCAATGTATTGAGGTTCAGAAGTCATGGCCTAGTAAGATACGATTCAAGATTTGGACGAATTTCCAGTTGGCGTGAAAACACTTCAGATAATGATGTGTTCCAGTTTCAGAAATGCATTGGTGCGAGGGCGGAATGCACCGATAATTCTGTCTCATAATTTGAGCAGTTATTCCTAGCCGGATGGCGGTAGATTTCATTTCAATCAGGACTACCCAACATGAAGTGCCATCACATTCGAACTCTCGTTCTGACCGTTTTTCTTGCCAGTGCATTGACGGCAGTAACGGAATCGCGTGCTTCATGGGTAACGGTGCGTCCGGCGGATACGGGTGAAGCGTTGATAAATCCAAGCATGGGATGGACGCTGCATTTTTATTCCAACCTGATTGAAAATTATGGTTCGCGATTGGAGCCGTCGGACACGCTGGATGATTGGCCGGGCATTTCCGTGATTTACCTGCGCGTTCCGTGGTCATTTCTCGAACCGAAAGAAGGTGAATTCAATTGGTCGCTGTTTGACACGCCGGCCCAACGCTGGATTGCCAAAGGTAAACAAATCGCCATCCGGGTCAGTTGTTGCGAAAGTTGGTTGCGATACGCCACGCCGAAGTGGGTTCAGGATGCGGGCGCTAAGGGAGTTGATTTTGATGAGGGTAAAGGACCAACGCCCGGAGGCGCGCTTTGGGAGCCCGATTATCAAGATCCTGTCTTCTTGGAGAAGCTGGAAAATTTCCTCGCCGCCATGGCGCGGCGCTACGACGGAAATCCCAATGTTGCTTTCATTGATGTCGGGTCATTCGGAATGTGGGGCGAGGCGCACACCGTTTTCAGCAGCAAACTTTCTCCGGAAAAATCCCTCGAAATTGTTAAACAACACATTGATCTCCACACGAAACATTTCAAAAAGACATTGCTCGCGATCAGCGATGACGCGGCCGGGGCAAGCAAGCCGGGCTTTCATTTGCCGGCGACAGATTACGCACTTTCCCAAGGCGTGACGCTTCGTGATGACAGCATTCTCGTCTCGATGAAAGTGCCGTGGTATCACGCCGATCTGGCGCAGGCGTTCTGGCCCAAATTTCCGGTGATTCTTGAGCACGAGCATTTCGGCGGAGTCAGACATCGCAAACGTTGGGATGGTGATACGTTGCTCGCATCGGTGGAGGCATATCGCGCCAGTTACATGTCCATTCACGGTTGGCCGCGAGAAATATTGGCAGAATGGCGAGAGCCGATTGATCGCATCAACCGTCGCCTGGGTTATCGAATTCAATTACAGGAAATCAGTTGGCCCAAAGAAGTCCGATTGGGAGAGCCGTTCATCGTTAAAACCAAATGGGCCAATGCGGGAGTCGCGCCGTGTTATCCCGGAGGTTTCTGGTCGTTGACGTTGCGGGATCAAAAAGGCGGGCTGGCTTCGGCGCATGTGGATGAGCATTTCGATTTCCGCGATCTTCAACCGGCCAACACGAATCAGGTGTTTCCCAAAGAACTCGAATCGAAATTCACGGTGGCGATGCAGTTTGCCGGACAAAACCGAAATCACACGCCACCGACCAAACCGGGAACTTACGACATTTACGTATCCATCGGCACGCGTGACGGCACGCCGAAGATTGCGTTACCGCTGGCCGAGCACGATGGGCAGCGCCGCTATAAGGTTGGACAAATTCAACTGTTGGAACGGAAATAACCGATTGACGCGTATGACGAACTGGCCGCGCCGGCAATTTTTGAAAACCGGTCTTCAGAGTCTTGCAACTGTTCCGTTGCTGGTTTCCTGTCGGCTTCCTCGCCGTTCGACTTCCGAAGGGAAAATATTTCCAGGGGCGGAATGGACTTTCTGTGCTCCTGAAGAAATGGAGATGGATAGTCGCTTGATGCAGGCGGCGCGGGATTGGATTTGGGACAAAGCCGGAACGGCGCCGCATAGCGCGGTCATTGTGAGACGCGGACGAATCGTGGCGGAATGGTACAAGGACACGAAGCCGGAGAAGAAATATTCCATGGCATCGGTTTGCAAAAGTGTTTTCTGCTCGATGCTCGGGATTGCGGTAGCGGAGGGAAAGATTCGGTCTTTGGATGATCGGCTCATTGATTATTATCCGGAATTTTTGGAATGCACCAAGGCATTCGGCGCTAATGACAAGCAATACGTTACCGAAAAAGATCGCGAGGTGACGTTCCGACAAATTGCCGCGCAAACCAGCGGTTACATGGAGCCGAATGAACCGACCGGAAAGGTTTTTCATTACCAGACCTTCGCCATGGCCACCATGATGCACGCCATCTCCAAGCAATACGGTTATTACAATCCGCATGCGCCGGAGAGCTGTCCGGGGGATGGCGAATTGATCGCGCAGAAGTTGCGTGATCCGATTGGCGGCACATGGAAATGGCGGTACATGAACTTTCCATTTCCCGATCAGGCGAAGAAGGAGATTTTCATGAACTATCCGCAGCTCTTGCTGACCACGCGGGATATGGCGCGGTTGGGATTGCTTTGGCTGAACGAAGGGCAGTGGGCTGGAAGACAGATTATTCCGCGCGATTTTCAACGTGAAGCGGTTCGCGTTCCGTCAGCGACTCGAGCGAATGTGCCCTCTACGGATTGGAAATATGGCTACGGTTTGTGGGTGAATGAGTTTGGGTTGCTCTGGCCGAATCTGCCGCGCGACAGTTACGCGGCGGCGGGTGCGGGAGGACGGTTAATCTGGGTGTGTCCCAGTCTTGATTTGTTGGTGGTTCAGAATCCGGCGGTGCTGGAGAAAAACTTCATGGAGTTGGTTCTGCAAAGCGATTTGCCGGAACGAATCACGGCGGCGTGCCGGGGCTGAGTCGCAAGAGAAACATCTGTCGCGTTCCATCCTTGGCGATGGCCGGAAAAACAACCTCGCGATTATTTCGATTCCAACAAGGCGCCGGGTCGCAGCGGAGATCGCCAAAACTCCAGCCCTGAACATCAAATCCCTGTGATCGCGTCCACGCGCCATCCGCGCGCCGGAAGAATGTATAATAATTTATCGCGCCGTCGCGGTGACCATTAATCAGCCATTTCCCATCCGGAGAAAGCGCGACATCTCCGCCGGGTGTCGGGAAGATTTCGCGTGTTCCGAGTGTGCCGACGATTTCCTGTCGGTCGGTATCATAAATGATTTGCCGTCCATCAACGTCGCCAATCATGCGCGGACCGGATTCCCATTCCGGATGACCGCCGATGAATTGTTTCATGGGGGTCAGTCCAGTGCCGTCGGGGCGGATGATGAATCCTTGATTGATGCGATTGGCTTTGTCATCGAAGTTTCCGCGGACAAAAAAGAAAATCCGATCACTCTCACGATTGTTCAGCGTGTGATTGATGAACAGGTCCACCTGATCCACATCGGGACGTTGGGGGCGAATAAAATCAGCGAGTTGCTTGAAGGAAACGAGCAGGCGCTTGCGACCGGTGTGGATATCAACGAGAAACACACCGTCGTCCGTTGGATGTTTTACACCTTTCGTCCAATCGTAAGTTTCCGGGTAGCCGGTGACCGCACGCAATCGTGCGAGGCGGGCGTAATTGATGGCCGCAAACCAGCCGCCTTTTTGTGCCACGCCGCTGTTTCCTATGGGAGTATCGTCAAAACGAAATTCCCGAATGCGTTTTCCACCGTTTCCAGCGGTGATGTCGAATAGGACACAAAAAATTTTTCCGGTTTTGGGATCGCGATCATTGAAGAAAAACTGCGTCTCTGGTGCATCGGGATTCCAATACAACATTGTCCCTTGCTGAGGATTCCAGGCGCGAGTTTCCGCGACTACTCGCGCGGCGTAATTGCTGCGAGTGTCCAACAATACGATTTCCGCCGCTTCATGCGCTTGGGGCAGATGGTCCTGAAAGCTGGTGCGCAGGGCGACGAGATAGCGTCCGCTTTGATTCCACGGAATGTTCTGCACATGGCCGATGTAACCGTAGAAATGATGCTTCGGTCCGAACGTGATTTGTTGGGTTTCCAACTTCAGTTCCGCGCGAACAGCGGCAGTGCTCCATGCGAGCAAAAGAACAAGTAAAGCACCGCAATATTTTTGTACCAGAATCAAATTCAGCATGGCGATTGGGAAAAGCATGAACTGCGGAACGGTGTCGGGCCTAGAATGAAAATCCAGATTTTTTGGACTATTTGCCTGGAACGTTTGCCGGATGCCTAAATACAACTGATTGCCAGTCTTAGAGAAATTTTGTCCAAGGTTTTGAGGGGTTCGTTCTAGGTGCGGCGCAGGGGCGCTCTCTATTTTGTCAGCAGAATTGTCCCCAAACATGACGTTGGCCTTATTCAACCAGACGCTGCGACAAAAGCTGCGATGGTATCACTCTGCTCAACGTGCGTTTACTCTCATTGAGTTGCTGGTGGTAATCGCTATCATTGCCATTTTAGCGGCGATGTTATTGCCTGCACTCGGCAAAGCCAAAGAGCGCGCCCGCACGACGCAATGTCTGAATCAACTGCGTCAGTTGGGGCAGGCGATGGTGATGTACGGAGACGATGCGAACAATCTGTTGCCTCCGGCCGAACGAAGCGTTTCGTGGAACAGCACCAATCCCATCCCGTGGATGCGGCCATTGGTAGAATATTATCGCGACACCAATATTCTGCGATGTCCCGGCATGAGCCTCGCTCACAACAAGTCGCCTTACAGTTACTTCATGGGCAGTCGGGTGGTTGTGGTGGAAAGTGGCGTGTTCGGCAGTCTGCGCCTGAATCGGATTCAATATCCAACCCAATACATTTTATCGGGCGACTGTAATTTTCCCTTTGAAGCTGATGACGCCGATCCGGATAACTATTCGGTGGACACCTTGTTCCAGTTGCCGTCACCGGCGCATAGCGGCGCGGTGAACGTGTTGTTTGCGGACAATCACGTGGGTGGTTATCGGAAGTTCAAACAAGGCGAAATGACCTTTGCCTATAACCAGCCGGGAATTGATTTCGGCGAAGAATAGATTGAGAGTACACGCATGAATCAATGGATCGTGGATTATATCGCAGCTCAAAAAGCTGCACTGGATTCGATCTCTGTGCCTGAGGTGGCGCGGCTGATTGAAGTGATGCGACAGGCCGTTCAGGCGGACCGGCAGATTTTTGTTTTTGGCAACGGTGGTAGCGCGGCCAATGCGTCCCATTTCGCCACTGACCTCGGCAAAGGTGCGTCGGACAAGTTGGGACGCCGCTTTCGGGTGTTGTCGTTGAACGACAATGTCAGTTGGTTCAGTGCAATTGGTAACGATTACGCCTACGAAGATGTTTTTGTGCGACAGTTGCAGAACTACGCGCGAGCTGGCGACATCGCTTTAGGTATCAGTGTTAGCGGCAATTCGCCGAATTGCATTCGAGCGATCGAGTGGGCGAACCAACAAGGCCTCACCTCAATCGCTCTGGTTGGCGCCAAGCGCGGTCGCATGGCGGAAATTGCGCACCAGGTCGTCGTCGTCAACGACACTCACTATGGCCGGGTCGAAGATGCGCAGATGGGCATTTGTCATGTGTTGTGTTACGCCTTCATGGAAAATCCGGAATACGTCAAATGAAGGCCGAAACATCTCCAACCTTTTCCGGTCTGGTGGAATTTGCGCCGACGTTCGCCGGTCGTCCGCACATCAGTCATGTTCTGTTTGATTTCGATGGGACGCTTTCGCTGATTCGCGAAGGTTGGCCGCAAGTCATGGTGCCCATGTTTGTGGAGATGTTGCCGCCGCTGCCGGGCGAATCGGAGGAAGCGCGACAACAACTCTGCTGGGAAGATATCATGCGGCTTAACGGTAAGCAGACGATTTACCAGATGATTCAACTGGCCGAACGCATCAAAGAACGCGGCGGTCAACCGCAGGAGCCGCTGTGGTACAAGCATGAATATCTGCGTCGCCTGCACGAAAGAATTCAGGGACGGATTGCGGATTTACAAAATGGCGTAAAACAGCCGGATGATTTCCTCGTTTATGGTGCGCGACGTTTGTTGGAGTTGCTGCAAGCGCGTGGCGTGACGGTTTATCTCGCCAGCGGTACGGATGAAGTTTTTGTAAAGCAGGAAGCGGAATTGCTCGGCCTGACTTCGTTTTTCGGAACGCACATTTACGGTGCGCAGGATGACTACAAGCAGTTCTCGAAGAAGATGGTCATCGAACGGATTCTTCGACAAAACGAGATTCCCGGCGCGCAACTTTTGTCGTTTGGTGATGGCTTTGTCGAGATTCAAAACACCAAGGAGGTGGGGGGGCTCGCGGTCGCGGTGGCGAGCGATGAAGCTCACAATGGTTCGGGGAGACTTGATGAGTGGAAGCGCGCGCGGCTTTTGGGGGTGGGCGCGGATGTCGTGATTCCGGATTATCGCGATGCTGCGCCGTTGCTGGAAAAAATCTTCGCGATATGAAACCGGCGCCGTTGAACCCCAAAAGACTTCAGGTCTTCCCGGTCAGTCAACGTGAGAGTCTTTCTTCGGTGGAGAAGATTCTCGTTCAACCGGGAACTCCGCCTCCGCCGTTACCGTTGGCGGTTGCGAGATCAGTAGCCGAATGCGCTACCAGAATTAAAGCCGCGCGCGCGCGTGGCGCTGGAGTGTTGTTGATTTACGGAGCACACCTCTTGCGTAATGGCGCTGCTTTGATGTTGGGCGACATGATGGAACGCAAGCTCGTTACTCATCTGGCAACGAACGGCGCGGGAACTATTCATGATTGGGAATACGCGTGGCTGGGGCGTTCGCTGGAAGGCGTGGAAAAGAATGTGGCGCAGGGAACGTTTGGTACGTGGGACGAAACCAGTCGCAACATTCATCTCGCCTTGCTCGCGGGAGGATTGAAGGGAGAAGGTTATGGAACAGCGTTGGGCCGATTCATCTGGGAAGATGGCACGACGCTACCTCACCCTGACGAACTCGCGGAATCGCTTCGCACCGACCCAACTCATCCGTTAGCGCCGGCGCGCGCGGATTTGTTGCAGACCATGCATGAACATCGGATTGCAGGCGGGCGCATCGAAGTTCAGCACCGTTGGAAACACGCTTCCATTCTCGCGCAGGCATTTCGTCATGACGTTGGGCTGACGGTGCATCCTGGTATTGGGTACGACATTATTTCCAATCACCCGATGTTTAACGGCGCGGTTATTGGTCGTGCGGCAACGTTAGATTTTTACCGGATCGGCGGTGCAATCGACACTTTGGATAATGGCGTCGTGCTTTCCATCGGGTCGGCAACGATGGGCCCGCAGGTTTTTGAAAAGAGTCTGAGTTGTGTTCACAACATCCGGAAACAGGAAGGACGCGAAAATCTCCAGGGGCACACCATTTACGTCGTGGATTTGCAGGATGGTGGTAACTGGGATTGGTCGCGAGGTGAGCCGCAGAAGAATCATCCGGCTTATTATCTGAGATTCTGCAAAAGCTTTTCCCGCATGGGCGGCGAGATGCGCTACTTGCAGTGCGACAATCTCGCCTTCCTCCATAACCTCTATCATCTTCTGAGGGCATGACTCCGGTGCGTTTCAAGGCGATCACTGGGCAATACGCGCGTTTGCGGGTGGCTGTCGTGGGGGACTTTACGCTGGATCGTTATCTTGAAATCGATCCGGCGCTTCGCGAGAACTCCATCGAAACCGGCCTGCCGGTTTACAACGTTTCAAACGTCCGCTCATTGCCAGGCTGCGCCGGTACAATTTTGAACAATCTCTGTGCTTTGGGCGTGGGCACGATTTATCCCGTCGGCTTTTGCGGTATGGACGGGGAAGGTTTCGAGTTGCTGCGCGCGCTCGATCGATGTCCTGGCGTGGTGCGAGATCATTTTCTTCAGACCGAAGCGCGACGGACATTTACCTATTGCAAACCATTGATGCGATATCCCGATGCCGCGCCGCAGGAATTGAATCGACTCGATACCAAGAACTGGTCGCCGACTCCGTCCGCTGTTGAAGATCTGTTGATCCGTTCCATCCGGTCTTTGGCTTTGCAAGTGGATGCCATCATTCTGATGGATCAGGTGGAAGTGCCGGAAACCGGTGTGATCACTACGCGAGTGCGTGAGACCATTCGTTCTGTTCGTCGCGAATATCCCAAACTGCTTATCAGCGCCGATAGTCGTCGCGGATTGCGCGGCTTTCCTCCGGTCATTTTCAAAATGAACGCGCACGAGTTGAGTGTCTTGACCGGTGCGCCCGCGCATCTGGATT
>Ga0065721_10053115_pt1 | contig 10505 bp, 11 predicted proteins | sample Mesricmetagenome_FD_59108 | JGI IMG/M metagenome (GOLD analysis project Ga0065721, IMG submission 59108) | Mesophilic microbial community from rice straw/compost enrichment Sample: eDNA_1 v2 (version 2) | ecosystem: Engineered > Solid waste > Grass > Composting > Bioreactor | place: USA: Davis... | reverse complement strand
CGGAGCGGGCAATCCGGTCCGATCCTTCCGGAAACTAGGCGCGAAGACTTGTGCGAAGCTGTCCCGAATCCCCCTTCCATTAGCGCCTTCAGAACCAGCCTCACGCAAGCCAGAGGCCGTATCCCAAAACCAAACGAAAACGATCGGCACAGGTACGCGATGAATATTATTATCGGATTGGTCATCACCGTTGGCTGTATTCTCGGCGGCTTCATGGCCATGGGCGGCCACATCGACGTTCTCGTGCAACCCTTCGAACTGATGATCATCGGCGGCGCCGGCCTCGGCGGCTTCATCATGGCGAACCCGATGAAAGTCGTGAAGGATTCCGGCAAGGCACTCAGCGAGGCCTTCAGGAATGCCGTTCCGAAGGAGCGCCACTATCTCGACGTGCTCGGCGTCCTCTACTCGCTGATGCGCGACCTCAGGACCAAGTCGCGCAACGAGATCGAGGCGCATATCGACAACCCGGAGGAATCCTCGATCTTCCAGACCGCCCCGACGGTGCTGAAGAACAAGGAACTGACCGCCTTCATCTGCGACTACGTGCGGCTGATCATCATCGGCAATGCCCGCTCCCATGAGATCGAGGCGCTGATGGACGAGGAACTCGACACGATGTTCCAGGACAAGATGAAGCCCTACCACGCGATGACCATCATGGGGGATTCCTTCCCCGCCATCGGTATCGTCGCGGCGGTTCTCGGCGTCATCAAGGCGATGGGCAAGATCAACGAATCGCCGGAAGTTCTCGGCGGCCTCATCGGCGCCGCCCTCGTCGGCACGATGCTCGGCATCGTTCTTTCCTATTCGGTCTGCAACCCGCTCTGCTCGCAGATCAAGGTCGTCCGGACCAAGCAGCACCGCCTCTACATCATCGTCAAGCAGACGCTGCTCGCCTACATGAACGGCTCCGTGCCGCAGGTTGCCCTGGAATACGGACGCAAGACGATTTCCAACAAAGAACGCCCCTCGATCGATTCGGTCGAGCAGGAAATGATGAATCCTGGCGGTGAAAAGGCGGCATGATGACGACCGATCAAGCGAACCAAGCAATCGCGCCGAAGATGGACCTGGCGCTTCTCGCCAAGCTGACGGGCGGCCTCGGCGACAAGAGGACCGTGGAGAGGATCAGCAGCGAATTCGCCCATCTCTACACGGAATTCCTGCCGGACGTCTTCCACAGCGAGACCGGCATCCGGATCGGCGTCTCCTATCTGAGCTGTACCTCCGGCCTGATGAACGACCTCATCGCCGATCTCGGCGACGGATTTGCGCTTTCCGACGGAGCGCTGCGCAACTGGTGCCCCAACTTCGTGCTCGCCTGCGGCAACAGCTTCGTCATCGCGCTGATGGAACTGATGCTCGGAGCTGCGCCGGACACGATCACGCAGCCCATCGAGCGCCCGCTTTCCGATATCGAGCTGGACCTCGCGGTGATGGTCTTCGACCGGATCGCCAACGTGCTTCGTTCAGGCGTCAACGCGCCGGGCGGCTTCGAGGCAAGCCTCGAACGACCCCACAACGCCGAGGACAGGCCGAAGCCGGACGAGCTCGCGCGCCCGGAATTCGGCGTGACGATCCGCATGGCGATCGAGCTTGGTCCGGTCGTTTCGGAATTCGCCCTCGTCATTCCGCAAAGCATATTCCTGAAGACCAAGGTCACGGCCCCGAGGGCCAGGGGCCAGGTATCGAAGGCGAAGCAGGAATGGGCGGAGCGGATGAACGAGCAGGTCCGCCGCTCGCATGTCACGCTCGAGGCCCGCATCCGCCTGCAGAGACTGACGCTCGGAACGATCTCGCGGCTCGCGGCCGGCGATGTGATCGCCTTCCAGGACAAGGGCGATGTCCAGGTTCAGGTCAGCGCCAACGGCAAGGACATGTATGCGTGCGAATTCGGACGCTCCGGCGAGCGTTATACAGTCCGCGTAAAGGATAATATCAGTACCGACGACGAGATCCTCAGACACCTGATAGGCTAAGCCGCAGGCGCTTCGGCAAGGCAGGCTGACACAAGTTTCAACAGGAATAATGACCGCATGGCTACGAAGAAGACACCCCTCACCGAAGACGACGCACTGATGCCGCTGGGCAACGAAGCCGAGCTGGATCAGGCCATCGACGATCTGCGCGGCGTCTTGAAGACCGATGCCGACGGCGGCGTTCCGGGCTTCGATGCCGATTTCGGCGCACCGGCAACCAGCGACTTTACGGCCGATACCTCCTCCTTCGGCGGCGGCTTCGAGGCACAGGCCGAAAGCTTCGCCGGAGATGCGGGCTTCGGCGGCGGCGATTTCGGTGGCAGCGATTTCGGCGCCTCGGCGGACGGCGCGGCCTATCAGGAACCGGGCAGCGCCCTCAACGCCAATCTCGACCTCATCATGGATATCCCGATCGATGTCGAGATCGTGCTCGGAACGAGCCGGATGCAGGTGTCCGGCCTGATGAGCCTGGAAGAAGGCGCCACGATCGCGCTCGACAAGAAGATCGGCGAACCGGTCGAGATCATGGTCAACGGCCGCCGCATCGGCAAGGGTGAGATCACCGTCCTGGAGAATGACGATACCCGCTTCGGCGTGAGGCTGACGGAAGTACTGAGCACGAGAAGAACCTGATCCCGGTTTGGGACAGAGAAGGAAGACCATGATGGACTTTGAGGATTTCGGCGGCGGCGCGCTTTCCACGAAACCGCTGTCCCAGGCCGAAAAGGCGGCGGCAGTTCTGCTGGCCATGGGCAAGGGCGTCGCCGGCAAGCTTCTCAAGTATTTCACCCAGAGCGAGCTGCAGAACATCATCGCCTCGGCGCAGACGCTCCGCTCAATTCCGCCGGACGAGCTCCTTCAGCTCGTCAACGAGTTCGAGGACCTGTTCACCGAAGGCACCGGCCTCATGGACAACGCGGCGGCGATCGAGGGCATTCTCGAGGCCGGCCTGACGCCGGAAGAAGTGGACGGCCTGCTCGGCCGCCGCACCGCCTTCGAAAGCTATCAGGCGAGCATCTGGGACCGCCTGCAGGACGCCGACCCGGCCTTCGTGGGCAAATTCCTCTCGCGCGAGCATCCGCAGACCATCGCCTACATCCTTTCGCAGATGCCGTCGAACTTCGGTGCGAAAGTGCTGCTCCAGCTTCCGGAAAGCCGCCGCGCCGACATCATGAACCGCGCCGTCAACATGAAGGAAGTCAGCCCCAAGGCAGCGCAGATCATCGAGAACCGGGTGATCGAGCTGATCAACGCGATCGAGGCGGAGCGCAACTCCAACGGCTCGAACAAGGTCGCGGAACTCATGAACGAGCTCGAGAAGAACCAGGTCGATACGCTGCTCGGTTCGCTCGAGACGATCAGCAAGGAATCGGTCAACAAGGTCCGCCCGAAGATCTTCCTCTTCGAAGACCTCATGTACATGCCGCAGCGCAGCCGCGTCATGCTCCTCAACGACGTTGCTTCCGATATCCTCACGATGGCGCTGCGCGGCGCAAACAACGAGATCAAGGAATGCGTGCTTTCCGCGATCAGCCCGCGCCAGCGCCGCATGATCGAAAGCGATCTCGCGGTTCAGAGCCCGAACCTCAATCCGCGCGAGGTGGCGATGGCCCGGCGTGCCGTCGCACAGGAAGCGATCCGGCTTGCCAATGCCGGCCAGATCATTCTCAAGGAAGAAAAGAAGGAAGGCGAAGTACCCGCAGAGGCCGCCTGATTTCCGCGACACTGCACGAGGAAGGGAACGGAGCGGAGGCAATTCCGCTCCGTTCCCGTTTCCGGCCTCAATTCCGCAGCCGTCTATCCCGTGATCTTTTTGTCGACTCGATTAGCGGTTAGCGGGCGATGCGATAACATCGCCGCAACGGCTCGATTCGTTCGAGCCGTCCTTGCAACCCGAACGTCGATTGGTCCTGAACCGTGGCGGACGACGATAAAGACAGCAAAACAGAAGACCCGACCGCCAAACGAATGACCGACGCGGCGGAGAAGGGCAATGTGCCCTTCTCGCGCGAATTGCCGCTTTTCGCCTCGGTTCTGGCGTTCTACGTCTTTCTCATCTTCTTCCTGCCCTCCGGCGTGGCGCGGGTCGGGCAGACGCTGAAGGACCTTTTCGAGCAGCCGGACCAATGGCGGCTCGAAAACGCGACCGACGTCATCTCGCTCGGCGTTCACCTTGCCTGGGCCGTTGCGGCATTCCTAGTCCCGGCGATGCTGCTCTTCATCGTCTTCGGCCTCGGCTCATCGTTGGCGCAGAACATGCCTTCCATGGTTCTGGAGCGCGTCAGGCCGCAGATTTCGCGCGTCTCGCCGATGAAGGGCTTCGGGCGCATCTACAGCGTTCCGGGTTTCGTCGAGTTCGGCAAATCGCTGTTCAAGATCCTGGTGGTCTCGCTCATCATGTATTTCGCGTTGCGCGGCGAATTTTTCGCCTCGCTCGACGCGATGTTCTCCGATCCGCAGGTCATCCTCGTGAAGCTGGACACGATCGTGCGGAAGATGGTGATCGTCGTCGTCCTCTCGACCGCACTGCTTGCCGTCATCGACGTGTTGTGGACGCGCCGCCATTGGTACAACGAACTCAAGATGACCAAGCAGGAGATCAAGGACGAGTACAAGCAGGCCCAGGGCGACCCGATCGTCAAATCGCGCCAGAAATCGGTGGCGCGCGATCGGGCCCGCCGGCGCATGATCAACAACGTGCCGCGCGCGACGCTCGTCATCGCCAACCCGACCCACTATGCGGTCGCGCTCCGTTATGTGCGCGAAGAGAACGACGCCCCCGTCGTCGTTGCCAAGGGCCAGGACCTGATTGCGCTCAAAATTCGCGAGACCGCCGAGGCGAACGGCATCCCCGTCTTCGAGGATCCGCCCCTGGCACGCTCCATGTTTGCGCAAGTCTCGGTGGATAGTGTCATCCCACCAGTCTTCTACAAGGCTGTGGCAGAACTCGTGCACCGGGTCTACGCATCCCGGTCGCTCAAGAAACGGACACACTGAGCGTCATGAAGAAATGCAGCTATTCCACCGAACGGGAAAAGATCGTCGCACAAGCAATCAGCCCGGTGGCATCGGAACTTCGCCTGCTCGATGCCGGCGACCTCATCGCGCTTCTACGACTGGAATGCCACAGCAGCCTTGCCGATCTCGTTTCTTCGGCGGCTGAACTCTATTTCCATCCAGGCACCGTGAGCTTCGGCGCCGGCGGCGACTACAAGCTCGAATGGGACGGCGTCCCGGAAGTCGTGCTCGATCTCGAAATCAAGCCGCGGGGAGTTTCCGTCTACGCCCGCCTGAAGCTTGCGGATCGTCAGGCCGGACTGGAAATCGACCACATCTCCTTCCAGGAGCCTTCCGACAATCCGGACGACAACACAGCCTTCCTGGCGAGGAGCCTGCAGGAGGCCAAATTCGTCAGAACCAGCGCCTCCCAGATGTGAGGCTTCTGCGGAACAATATTCCGGGCCTTGCTTCCGCTTCGGGAAATCAGTGGATGTAGCCGAGCCTGATCGCCTTGGCGATCGCCTGGATGCGGTTGACCGAATCGAGCTTGATGGTGGCCGAACCGAGATAGGCGTTGACGGTATGGACCGAGAGGCCGAGCTTTTCGGCGATCTCTTCGCTGATGCGCCCGTCGCCGGCGAGCTGCAGACAGGCAATCTCCCGCTCGCTCAATGATTCGGCAGGTACGCCGCGGCGCTCGTCGAGCGCGAGCAGGTCCATCATCACCTGGCAGCTTCTCACGTGCTGGTCGATGACGGCATCGCTTCCAAGCTCCATGGATGTCGCGAGGAAAGTCACATAGCCATTGCCGAGGGCGCCGAGCCGGACCGGAAATGCAATGCCCGAGAACGGAACCACACCGGGCTCCAGCCGGCGCGTCAGGGACGAAAATTCCCCGGCGTCGGCAAAGCTGGCGTTTTCCGAACCGTTCCATATCAGCGGAAGAAGTGAGACCTCGATGTGATCGAGCAGGACCTCGCCATAACCGCTAATGAAGCGGTTGCCGTTTTCCGCCGCGCCGGTTCCCCAGTTCTCCAGTTCGCACACAAGCTTGCGCTTGTTGGGCAGCCCGGCCCCCGTGATCCGGAAAACCGCAAAATTGCGCGCCTTCAGGTTCTTCTGCATGGCGATGAGCTTGGGGAAGATGTCCGACCGGCTCGAAGCGCGCTGCAGGCGCAGATACTGGATGCCTCCAGGTCCATCTGCCGTACCGCTGCGCGAATACCCCATCGAAATTCTATCCCCTATACCAGATTGTTCCGGACCGCGTAGGCGATCGCCTCCGAACGTGTCTTCGTCGCCGTCTTGCGCATCACGCTGGTGATGTAGTTGTTGATCGTGTTGCGCGATATGCCCAGGATCACCGCGATCTCGTCGCTGGTCTTGCCCTCCGCGATCCAGAAGAGACATTCCAACTCGCGCTCGGTCAGTTCGAAGTCGCGTTCGGTCCGGGCATCCGTCCCCTCCGCGAAGCTCGCCCCGTAGGCGGCAAACAGGCCTACCTCCTTGAGGCGCTCCTGCGAGAGGATGATGCCCTCGAGGAAGAGCAGCATCAGCGAGAACCGCGTCCTGCCGACGCAGAAGGTCAGGGAGCAATATTGCCGGCTGATGTCGTCCGGCGGAACCACGTCGTCGGGCAGCAGCGCGAAACTGGGCGTCAGCAGCGACAGGCATTTCTCCAATTCGGTGGAGCGTGCGTAACCGCTTGCGAGCTCCGATCCCAGACGCCGTACGAGATCGAAGGGCCAGTTGGACGTGACGATGAAATCGAGGCCCTGTTCCTGGATGAGGTCGTAGCGGGCCAGCAGGAAGTGGGAAGCGCCGACATAATCGGCGAGCAGGCGCATCACCGCCTGAACGTTGTTGGAACTCGTCGCCAGAGATAAACGACGCACCAACTGCTCACGCGACAGTCCTCTGGAAACGGCCGTCTCCTGGTAGGAGCGTCCCTCCGCCACCATGTCTGCCCCCGACAACTCCATCCGTCATCCGCTCCCCGCCACGTCGCGCATTCATCATGAACGCGCACATCGCGGCACATACGCACAACCGTTCTTGCGGCGAAACGATCCCGATTTTCGGCAAATCACGAAAGGGCCACATTTCGCGACCGCTTTCATTTCTCGTCTTCAGCGGAGTGCCGCCGCAGGTCCACCCGCCTCAGACCGTTGGAATCGCCATACGAATCATGGCCATTGTAGGAGACGCCTGCCGAATTACCATCGCCGGAGACAGGATTTCCCCAGTTGCAGGCCTTTATTCATTGATTCGTGATTCAGACAAATTGGCCAAGTGTGTGGCAGGACTGAAAAGAAATGGGCCGGGAGAGCCCGGCCCAGCATAATCATATTTTCGTGATACCTGCTCAGGCGGCCTTTTCGATCGCCCATTTCCGAAGAATTTTCGCCGCGCGTTCTTCCGATATCTCGACCATACGGGCCAGACGCTTCTCCGGACCTTCCTTGACGCGGCGGTTGAAGCCCTCGCCTTCGTCGCCGCCCAGCATGTCGGTCGAGCTGTCGAAGCCGAAGTCCGAGCCGAAACCGTCCATAAGGGCCGGGCCGCCTGCTGGAGAGAAATCCGGCAGTTCAAGGCCGGCGCCCTCCGTCGCCGTTTCGCTGGCGACGCCGGTACCGGTGACGGTGCGGACGAGCGGGCGCAGGCCGAGCCAGACCACTAGGAAGGCAACCAGGACGAAGGCGAGCGAGTTGACGATGCCGCCGATATTGCGGTTCACCATTTCGATGAAGCCCGGACCGCCGGCGGCCTCGTCCAGAAGCTGGTTCTCCAGGAAATCCATGGCCGTCAGCGTCACCACGTCGCCGCGTTCCCCATTGATGCCGGCAGCGGAAGAGACGATCTTCTGCATCTCGGCGAGATAGGCGTCGACCTTGGCCTGATCGACCGGCTCGCCGACCATCATCGCGATCCGGCCCCTGTTGACGACCACCGCCACCGAGACCTTCTCGATCTGATAGCTGTTGCGCGTTGTGGCGACCGTCCTCTGATTGATCTCGTAGTTGGTCTGTTCTTCCCGCTTGTCGGACTGGTCGGACGACTGCGGACCGTTCGCACCGCCCTGCTGGGGCGCTGCCTGCGGCACGTTCTGCTCGACGGTCGTGGCGTTGTCGTCCTGCCTCTGCTGCGACTGCGAGTTTTCCCTCGTCGTGCGGACGGAGCGTTCGACCCGGGAGTTCGGATCGTAGACGGTTTCGTGGATCTGCTGACTGTCGGTGTTGAGGGTGGCCGTCACGCTGGAACGGAAATTGTCCATGCCGAGGAAAGGCGCGAGCGCCTTGTCGATATTGTTCTCGATTTCCTGCTGGACGTTCTGGACGATGCCGAGCGACTTGTTCATCTCGCTGCCGCCGAACTCGTCGCCGGAGGCAAGCAGCTGGCCGGTGGAATCGAGGATCGTGACGTCGTCCACGTCGAGACCGGGAACGGCCGACGCGACCAGGTGACGAATCGACGAAGCCGCCTTGCGGCCGGTCGTCGAGCTTGCCCGGATCATCACCGACGCGGTCGGTTTCTGTTCGCCTCTGCGGAAATTGCCGACATCCGGCATCACGATATGGACGCGGGCGGCGGAAACGCCGTTGATCTGCTGGATCGACCGGGCGATTTCCCCTTCGAGCGCGCGAACGCGGGTAACCTCCTGCATGAAGGAGGTCAGGCCGAGCGAGCCGACATTGTCGAAGAGTTCATAACCGGCATTGGTGCTGTTCGGCAGGCCGCGTTCGGCGAGCAGAAGCCGCGCCCTGCTGGTCGTGCCGACCGGAACCTGGATGCTTTTTCCGTCCGCGCCGACCTCGAAGGCCATGTTCGCTTCGGCAAGGGCCATGCTGACCTGGTTGAGGTCGGCGGTCTCCAGGTTGACGTAAAGTGTCTCGTAGGCCGGCCTGTTCACATAGATGGCCGCAGCAAGCACAATCGCAATCGAAACGGCGCCCACGGCGCCCAAAGCAATAAGTCGAGTCCGGCCAAGACTGGCCAGATTTTTAAAGACTGGTGAAAATTGAGCCAACAGATTCATTCTGTTCCCGCATCGCCAAACAAGGATATAGAGCCTATGCCCAGGCGGACCCTAGAAAGCGAAGCTTGTGCGAACGTTTCGCACACGAAGGGATTTTGACGATTATGAACGGAGAGGCTCTATATCCGACGGCCTAAAGGGGCAGCGTCAGAAAAAGTCGAAGTCGCCGGCAGCCTTGCTCAGAGGCTGGGAGTGGCCGTGACGCAGGCCGTTGCTGGCAAGGGCCTTCTGCATGTCGGCCAATTTGACGAGGTTGAGGGCCGTGGAGACATCGACCATCCAGCTTTCCGGAATCGTCGCGGTGATCGTGTCGATGAATTCGGCGATGCCGCGGGTTTTCTGTACGGCGAGGTCGATACCCTGGAGAACCTTGATGCTGTCGGGCGACTGGAGAACGGCCGAGCCGCCGATTTCGATGAGCTGCGGCTCGACGCGCTCGATCAGATAGGCGACATCGTGGAGCTCCGACACCAGCCGCATCAGTATTTCGGGAAGCGGCTCCTCGAGGGAAACGCTCGGCGGCGTGGCGATGTCGTTCATGGCTTGCCCCGTGATTAAAAGAATTCGATGGAGTTTTCGGCAGGTTTCGGGGGCGGCATGCGCAGGGGACGCTCTTCCATCGCCACGGTCCTCTGGGTTTCGGCGCCGGTCAGCGGATACTGGCGAGCCCGGCCGCTGACCGGCCAGAACTCGAGTTTGCGTCCGTGCTCCCCGCCCGTGGAGGAGCCGACCACCGGAATGCCTTCGTCCTTGAGAAATTGCATGGCGAATGCGGCATTCTGCTCGCCGACATTCGAAAAACTGGCAATCGTCTTGGCGCCGCCGAAGATCTTCGCTTCCAGCCGGTCGCGCCGGGCTCCCTGCTTCAGCAGGCCGTTGATCAGAAGCTCCATCAGATGCACGCCGTAGCGCGTTGCATCGCCGCCCGATGCGCTGGAGCCGCCGGAGCCCGGAAGCAGGAAGTGGTTCATGCCGCCGATACCGGCGACAGGATCGCGAAGACATGCAGCCACGCATGAGCCGAGGATCGTCGACAGAACGACGTTCGGGTCGTTGACGACCTTGTATTCCCCCTGAATGATATGGACACGCCTGGCTGCAGCCGCGTCGTTCATTTCAATGCTCCAAACACCGCTTCGATAGCGGCCTTCATCTTTTCGATGGTGAACGGCTTGGCGAGAACGTTGTTGGCGCCGAGCTGGGCCGCCTTCTGCACGAGCGCCCGGTCACCCTGAGCGGTCAGGATGATGAACGCCGCCTTCTTGGTGTTCGGATTGCTGCGGACAGCCTGAAGGAAGCCGAGGCCGTCCATCTTCGGCATGTTGAAGTCCGAGATCACCAGATGATGCGGCTGCTCGGCCATGATCTTCATGCCCTGCTCGCCGTCGCCGGCGGCAGTGATCTGCTTGAAGCCGAGCTGTGTCAGAGCGTCGCTGAGCAGCAGGCGGCTGGTCACCTGATCATCGACGATCAGAACTTTGATTTTT
>Ga0065721_10053114_pt1 | contig 10508 bp, 5 predicted proteins | sample Mesricmetagenome_FD_59108 | JGI IMG/M metagenome (GOLD analysis project Ga0065721, IMG submission 59108) | Mesophilic microbial community from rice straw/compost enrichment Sample: eDNA_1 v2 (version 2) | ecosystem: Engineered > Solid waste > Grass > Composting > Bioreactor | place: USA: Davis... | reverse complement strand
GGCTGTCTAGCGCGAGATGGCCAGCCTCCGGAAGAGGCATATCGAGGTAGGTCAGGGCCGGCCGCTGCCATTGGCTAGCGATTATCTCCAGCACTTCGCGCACGGTGTAATGCCGAGGGTCTTCTGGGCCGAGGTTCCATGCGCGCGCGTATCTGCCCGGTTCGTCGGACAAGAGACCCGCAGCGAGCATACCATAGCCTTGGACGAGCGCGAGGACGTGCTGCCACGGGCGAGTCGCATCGGGAAATCGCAGAGAAAGCGTCGTGCCGTCAGCGACGGCACGCACGAAGTCCGGAATGAGTCGATCTTCCGACCAGTCGCCGCCTCCGATAATATTACCGCCGCGCGCAACCGCGATTCGAGGGGCGCTCTCATCCACGAAGGAGTGGGCGTACCCCTTGATGATCATCTCCGCCGCCGACTTCGATGCGCTATAGGGATCCTTCCCCCCGAGTGGATCGCTCTCGCGATAACCATAGGGCCATTCACGGTTTTCATACACCTTGTCGGTGGTAATGCAGACGACCCCGCGGACTGATGGCGCGTGGCGGGCGGCCTCGATGACATTTGCCGTGCCAAGCGCGTTTACGGCGAATGTACGTAGCGGCTCGCGATAGGAGCGGCGAACGAGAGGTTGAGCAGCGAGGTGGATTACCACCGACGGGCGCGCGTCTGCCATCGCGGCAGACAGACGCTCATAGTCCATGATATCGGCGATGGTCGAGGAGACCGTACAGTCGAGGTCGAGCTGGTGCCAGAGATTTGGCGAAGTCTCTGGCGGTAGGGAATAGCCATATAGCTCCGCGCCGATATGACCAAGCCATGCACAGAGCCAGCCCCCGGTGAAGCCGGTATGGCCGGTTACCATGACGCGCTTGCCGCGAAGGGCATGTTCGAACGGAAGCATGGGACCTGCCAAGCTGTCTAAAACGGCTTCCTGCCTGCTTTTCTAATGCAAATCAATCAGCCACGAACTATCATATTGATGCCTAAAGGCCAGTTTGAGACACGTCCGATCCAGCTTTGCGAAGGAGCATGCGTGTAGAACAAGGTTGCCCCGGCGGCAAGTCGCCGCGTGGAGACGAGCTGCCGCTGGAAAGTTGCTGGGCAGTGTGACTTGCCCTTGAGCGGTGCGGCAGTTAGAAGCGCTGATGGTGGGGTCGAGCCGCCAGGGTGTCCATCCGGCAAATATGGGGCAGAATGGCAAAGCGTGCACTTATCACAGGCCTTACGGGACAGGATGGGGCCTATCTCGCCCAGCTTCTCCTTTCGAAGGGCTATGAAGTCTTTGGTCTGGTACGTCGTTCAAGTCACGCGGACGTCAACGATACTCGGCTGAAATGGCTGGGCATCGATCACGACGTGGAAATAGTCGATGGAAACCTTCTGGACCTCTCGGGCCTCGTCCGCACACTAAGGGATGTAAAGCCCGACGAAGTATATAATCTGGCGGCTCAGTCCTTCGTGAAGTCTTCCTGGCAGCAACCGATTCTTACCGGACAGGTTACGGCTCTGGGAGTCACGAACATATTGGAAGCCGTTCGGCTGGAATGTCCGGAAGTCCGGTTTTATCAGGCCTCATCTTCAGAGATGTATGGCCTTATACAGCAGTCGATTCAGTCGGAGACGACGCCGTTCTATCCGCGCTCGCCTTATGCGGTAGCTAAGCTCTACGGCCACTGGATTACGGTCAACTATCGCGAAAGCTTCGGCCTTCACGCTTCGAGCGGTATCCTCTTTAACCACGAGTCGCCCCTGCGGGGCATCGAGTTTGTCACCCGCAAGGTGACGGATGGTGTCGCCCGCATCAAGCTTGGCCTCGCCAATGAGCTGCGGCTCGGCAATATCGACGCCAAGCGCGACTGGGGTCACTCGCGTGACTACGTCGAGGCGATGTGGCTGATGTTGCAGCAGGACACGCCCGACGATTATGTCGTCGCCACGGGCCGCACCACGACGGTGCGCGATATGTGCAGCATTGCTTTCCGGCATGTCGGACTGTCCATGGACGACCATCTGGTGATCGACCCACAGCTCTTCCGCCCGGCCGAGGTGGACGTTCTCCTGGGCGATCCCGCGAAGGCTAAGGCGAAACTCGGGTGGGAAGCGAAGATTACGCTCGACGAGATGATTGCCGAGATGGTTGAAGCCGATCTGAAGCGGTTAAGGCGCTGACTTTGTGCACGAGGGGGCGAGCAACCTCGAGGTAGCGAACTTGCCTGACGCATCGGGAATCGTACGTGTCGCCGTCACGGGCAGTAGTGGCTTTGTCGGCTCGTGGTTCACTAGGAGGGCGCGCGAGTTTGGCTCGCGCCGGATCGAGGTGCTGCCGCTGCGACCGGACAGCGCGGTCGCACGGGGAGCCGGTCTCGATATCCTAGAAGCGGATGCCGTCATGCAGGCGGTCCGCGATGTCGCGCCCGACGTGGTGCTGCATCTGGCAGCGGTCGCCGCGCCGGCAGAGGCGCGTGCCGATCCCAGACATGCCTGGGATGTGAATGTCATCGGTACGTTGAACGTCGCCCGCGCAGTCCTCGCGCAGGCCCCAGGCGCCCGCTTTATATTCGTCAGCAGCTCGGAAGTTTATGGGGGAAGCTTTTTTGACGCATCCGTCCCTTTGGACGAGGCGGCCGCGCTGGAGCCGCGGAGCGTCTACGCGGCAACGAAGGCGGCAGCGGATATCATGATCGGGCAGATGGCCTATGACGGCCTTAACGCGATCCGTTTCCGGCCATTCAACCATACCGGTCCGGGCCAGTCGGCCAGCTTCGTGGTGGCGGCCTTCGCGCGGCAGATCGCGCGCATAGAGAAGGGCTTGCAACCGCCTGTCCTGGCTGTCGGTAACCTCAACGCAGAGCGGGATTTTCTCGATGTACGGGACGTGGTGGATGCCTATCTCCTCGCCGCTTCCGGGTTAGGGGCGGTTGAGCCGTCCGTTGTCTTCAATCTGGCGACGGCCTCGCCCATCCGTATTGCCGATATCCTCGACATGTTGTTGGCCGAGGCTCGGTTGCCTATCAAGGTGGAGGTCGACGAGAGACGGTTGCGAAGTAACGACATACCCCGGGCGTCTGGTGATGCGTCGCGGGCCGCGTCGAGCTTAGGTTGGAGGCCGAGGATCCCGCTTGCAACAACGATCCACGATTGTCTTGAATTCTGGCGTACGCATGACTTTGGGGTCGCCAGTGCCTGATATGTTGGGTTCGTCGTCGCGTTTCGCCGGATGCTGCGGCGACGCGTGGAGTGGCGTCGTCGTTCGTTCCGCTCCTGATGGTGCGTTGTTCGGGCGTGGTTCTGGACATTATGCCGGTCGGCGAACTGGATGATCTGATGAGTCTTCCCGACAAATTCACGGATTATTATCGCGAATTCGAGGATGCGCACCGGGGGAGTCTAGCGCTGATCCGGGAGCGGCAGCGTACTTATCTCCCGATCATCGAAAAGATTGCGCAAGACCATCCGGCGGGCCGGCGCGCACTGGATGTCGGCTGTGGTCGGGGCGAATGGCTCGGGCTTATCGCGGAGCATGGTTGGGACGCGATCGGCGTTGATTCCAACCCCTCAATGGCCGCTGTTGCCCTTTCGAGTGGCGTGCGTGTCTACGTGATGGACGCCCTCGAATATCTGCACGGCTGCGACGACGCATCCTTCGGCCTGATAACGGCATTCCATGTCGTAGAGCATGTTGATACCGAGGTGCTGACGGGCTTGCTCATGGAGATTGAGCGGGTCCTGATGCCTGGGGGCGTCGTCATCTTGGAGACGCCCAATCCCGAGAACCTCACGGTTTCGTCCTGGTCGTTCTATATGGACCCGACGCACCAGGCGCCGCTGCCGCCCGCATTGCTTCAGTTTTTCGTGCGAGGCGCCGGATTGCGCGATCCGGCCATCCTGAGGCTGAATAGCCAGTTCCGGGAGCCGGATGGTTCGCCCATCGCCTCACCTATGGCAGGCCTGTTTGCGAACTCGCCCGACTACAGCATCATCGCCAGCAAGGAGGGAAGCGACGCAATTGCTCACGCGATTGAGCAATTCGTCACGCAGGCAAGCGACGGAGGCCCACCAAATATTCCCGCGCTGATTGCCGAGATCAAATCGTTTGCCGTGGCTGCCCGTAAGATCGACGAGGTGTCGATTATAGCCGAACGGCTTTCTACCGTTGTGGATCGGCTTGAAGGAGAATTTTCCAGACTGCGCGGCACCTGTGAGCATCTACAGGCCGGTGTGGCTAGGCTTGATGACGGTCAGGCGAAGTTTGAATGGGAACTGTCCAGCCTGCGGTCACAGTTGACGGAACTGCGAAAGCTGCCGCTGCTCCGGCTGCTCCGGGGTGCGAAGCGGCTCCGCCGGAGCATTAGTCGACATCTGCGGGCCGCATTCGGCGGAGAGGTGAGGCTGCGTCAGACAATGCGACGCCTCGATCGCCAAGCATCCACGCGGTATCGCAGACTGAAGGCTTATTTCAGAAAGAGTCGTGCGGTAGCACAGCATCCGCCCGTGCCCGACTTCATCCCTCTCACCGAGCGGAGCGCGACCGGCAAGCTTCTAGGCTACGGCGAGCACCTTGCCTATCAGAGACTTGCCCATGCGCTCGAATTAGCGAGGTTGCCGATCCAGATCGCTCAACCGACCAACTCGAAGCCGCGTCTTGCCTTTGTCTCGCCCCTGCCACCCGAGAAGAGTGGAATTGCGGATTACAGCGCGCAGATTTTACCGGCACTTCGCCGGCACTATGAGATTGATATTATTTCGGCCCAGGAAGCCATAGATGATGCCTGGATAATGGCACACTGCGCGATTCGTACCGTGGATTGGTTCGAGGCTAACGCTCATTATTACGATCGGATACTGTACCATATAGGAAACTCCACCTTTCATCAGCATATGTTTCCGCTACTACAGAAGATACCAGGTGTCGTTGTCCTGCATGATTTCTATCTCGGTAATATTTCCGCCTATCTTGAGTTGCATAGCGGTTGGAGGAAGTATTGGGTTAGTGCCTTGCTGCATTCGCATGGATATGCGGCGGTAGAGGACCGATTTGCCGGTGATTTGCGTCATGTAATTTACCACTATCCGGTGAATTTCGGTGTCTTGGAACAAGCGCAAGGTATCATCGTACACAGTCACCATGCCAGAGAACTGAGCCAGCAATTCTACCCCAACTATGGCAGCGATGGCTGGCGGATCATCCCTCTCGCGCGACGAGTATTGTCATCAGCAGGCAAATCGTCGGCACGGCGTGACTTAGGTTTTTCAGAGGGCGACACGGTCGTCTGCTCGTTTGGATTCATCCAGGACACGAAGCTGAGCCACCGTCTGCTCGACGCGTGGTTGGCATCAGATCTCGTCGCCGACCGCCGCTGCCACCTCGTCTTCGTTGGCGAACTGCCGCGCGACCCTTATGGCGAGATGATGCGCAGCCGGGTCGAGAGCCCGGCGAGCGGCGGACGTGTTCACATCACCGGATTCGCCCCGGCCGAGGTTTACAGTCTCTATCTTCGGGCGGCCGATATTGGAGTGCAGCTGCGCGCATTCTCGCGTGGCGAGACGTCCGCCGCCGTGCTCGACTGCCTCAGGCACGGTCTGGCGACAATCGTCAACGCCAATGGCTCCATGGCCGAGCTACCGCCGGACTGCGTGCTTCGACTGGAGGACCAGTTCGAAACCGCTGCTCTTGTCCAAGCGCTGCAGCGGTTGCGGAAGGATGTGCCCGAGCGCCTACGCCTCGGCGCCGCTGCGTGTGCTCACATGGATGAGCACCACGATCCCACGCGGATCGCCGAGCAGTACCGCGAGGCCATTGAAGCCTTCGCACGGCAGGCGCCGACCTTGCATAATCTGCCGATGCTGGTCGACCACGCTCGCCGGCTGATGTCGGCTGGCAAAAGCGATGAGGAGGCACTTCTTCAGCAAGCGGTCGCGATCAGGGAAGAGGGCGGGGAACAGCGGCCGATCCACAGACTCTTCGTCGACGTCTCGGCGCTTGTCAGGGAGGATCTGCGCACGGGAATCCAGCGGGTCGTGAGAGCCCTGCTGCTACAGCTTCTGCACGCCCCGCCGCCCGGCTACCACGTAGAGCCGGTCTGGCTTGGCGACGGCGAGGGCCGCTGGAGATACTATCATGCCCGAGCCTACACGATGCAGCTGCTCGGGTTGGATGCCAGCCTCTGGCCGGACACCCCGATTGAGATCGGTAAGGGCGACATCTTTCTGGGCGCCGATTTCTTTCCTGTTGGTGTGATGCAGGCGAATGTCGCCGGCCTGTATGACGAGTGGCGTGCCCGTGGCGTCCGGATAGGGTTTATTCTCTATGACTTACTCCCGGTGGTATTGCCCGCGTGCTTTCCCCCCGGTTCAGAAGCGATCCACCGCGACTGGCTTCTGGCGGTTGCTGCCAAAGCCGATGATCTCGTGTGCATTTCCGCTTCGGTGGCGGAGGCGGCGAAGAAATGGCTTCATGCAAGCGTCGGCGAAGATCGGACGCTGCCCGCCATCCACGCTTGGGCACTCGGCGCAGATATCGACGCGTCCAACCCCACCAAGGGGATTCCCGAGAACGGTCAGGCGCTTCTCGCGCGGCTGCGGGGAGTGGATAACTTCCTGATGGTCGGGACTATCGAGCCAAGGAAGGGCCACCTTCAGGTTCTTGAGGCCTTCGATTCTCTGTGGGCCGCCGGGCACGAGGCGCATCTCGTCATCGTTGGTAACGAGGGATGGAAGGGGGTTCCTCCGGATCAGGCGCGTAACCTGCCCGCGATCATCGAACGTCTGAGAAGCCATCCAGAATTGGGCAAGCGGCTGATCTGGCTGCAAGGCGTGAGCGACGAGTTCCTCGAGAGGATCTATCGCGAGGCGGATTGCCTCATCGCCGCGTCGCTCGACGAGGGTTACGGGCTGCCGCTCATCGAGGCGGCCCGGCACGATCTTCCCATTCTCGCCCGTGACATAGCGGTTTTTCGTGAGGTCGCAGGCGGCGCGGCGGCTTATTTTTCTGCCACCGACGCTCTCGGCCTGGCAGACGCCATCGAGCAGTGGCTCAAGGCGTCCCGAGAGGATCGTCATCCAAAGCCGGCCGCTATGAAATGGCTCACGTGGGCGGAGAGCGCCGAGTGGCTCAAGCAGATCGTCATTCGGGACGGCGCACATCAGGGGCGCTAGCTTGTCGGGATGGAAGCATGTTGCGGACGGACGGAAATACGTTGGCGCATCGCTCGACGGGCCGCACAAGTCTTAATCGCATTGTAGATTCAGCGGCATTGCTGATGGCCGCTACGTTGGGAGCCGTCGTCGCTCTCGCCATCTTCCCTTATGATATGCTGCTCGGCGGCAGCGCCTATTGGGATCACATCGTTGGTGATAATTCCGTCGGCGTCACTGGATTCTACGCTTTCGCCAACGATGAATGGCGATGGCCACTGCTATACACACCTTTTATAAATTACCCGGACGGAGCCAATATTTATTATACCGACGCCGTCCCGGCAATGGCCGTTATAGGAAAGATAATATATAAAGTAACCGGATATTTGCTCCCCTATATGGGGATTTGGATACTTGTAAGCTATATAATGAATAGTGTATTTGGGTATCTTATTTTTCGATACTTGAAGTTGGACGTCGTTTCGGCGTTATGTGCCTCGATTTTTCTTGTGCTTGTACCAGAATTTATTTGGCGTCATGTTCATATAGGCCTTATTGCTCAGTTTTTTATAGTTATGTCTCTATATTTTTATCTAAGATTCACCTCCATTTCATCCTTGCGGGAGATTTTATTTGTATCGATCGCAAGTTGTATTATTATTTCGATAAATATCTATATATACAGCATGTGCGCCGCTATAATAGCCGCGGGACTATTGGATGCGTTGACGTTGCGGCGGCTGACGATCTTCAATGTTGCCTCGGTCGTCGTAGCGATGGGGGTGGCGATCGTTGCCATAGCCACTGTCATGGGTCTGTTGGGAACAGGCGAAGCTCTGCCCGTCTCGGGGGGCTTTGGCAAATATTCGATGAATCTGCTCTCTCCCTTCTGGCCGCAATACAGCATAGTTTCGGACCCCAAGTTTCTCGATCCGATCGGCGGGCAGTACGAAGGGTTCAATTATCTTGGTTTGGGAATTCTCGGCCTGATCGCCCTCTCGGTCGTTCTATTCTGGCGAAGCTATTTATCAGTAATAAGACGCAGGCCATTCATTTTTCTCATCTTGATCGCGCTCATTTTCTATGCGGCGTCGCGTATAGTGTACATTGGCCCGTGGAGGGCTGCTGTTTTTTCCTATCATGAATGGCCGATCATAGGACATATAACAAATACGCTGCGATCCAGTGGGCGCTTTTTTTGGCCGGTCGGCTTTGCCGTTACCATAGCTGCGATTGCAATATTGTACCGGAATCTGGACAGACGTTCGTTCCTGTCGGTGCTGATGGTAGCGATCGTGATCCAGGTGGTCGATCTGCAGCCATTGTTCCGGTTGGCTCATAGCAACGCCGAGACCTATCGAACGGGGGTCGCGCCGGACGGAGATGTCACGATAGATATCATGCGATCGCGCGATGTGGTACTCGTGTTCCCGGGCGCCCTGTGCGGGGTTGTTGAAGATCGCGACCGGGCGCTCCAGATTCAGCTGTTGGCGGCCCGCGCCGGGCGTCCCTTCGATGGTGCCTATATCAACCGCGGCAATCGCCCCTGCAGCGAAATTGCCGCCGAATTCGCGAAGGATCCCTTTCGAGGTATCGAGGCGTCTCGTGCCATGCTCGTGTTGATGAAGGGTTCCATCTCACCGTCAGTGGCAGCCTATGGCCTCGGCCCTGACGTCGAATGCCGCGAAGGGCGCTATGCCTATTTCTGCAGTCGAAAGCCGCTTGATGACAAGCTTCTGGCGGTCGGAAGGCCGGTCACCGCGCCCATCTTGCCGCTCGACGCTTCCCTTGATCCTAATGGCGACGGCACGCCGTTTCTCATGCAGGGATGGACCGCTCCCGGAGCCCCAGGGTCGGCATTTCGGTGGGCTGAAGGAGAGCAGGTCCGCTTCGTCGGCAAGCTGCCGCGCGAGATCTGTGGCTCGATAGAATTCAGCGCGGAAGTTCTGCCGTTCGCCTTCAAGGATTATGCGGTAAGGACGGCCGTAGTCGATCTCGTTGGCGGCGGCTCTAGGACGATCGCCCTCGATCAGATTCGCCAGCAGCGCATTGATCTCGGCTTTCCATTGGAGCGTTGCATCGACCGTCTCGACCTTACCTTCAATTTCCGCAACCTCAGGTCGCCTCTTGAAGTCGGCATGAACACCGACCCACGCAAGGTGACGTGGGGCTTCTTCAACTTCCGCGTGAACGCGCCAACAAGCCGCTAGATGGCGCAGACGGGTTGCGGATTGAAAGAAGTCTGAAGCCGAGATTCACGGCGAGAGTGCCACGACGGACGTGGCTCTCACAAGCCGTGCGAGCATCCGGTGCTTATCAAGCGGCGGCGGTCGCCCATTTCTCCTTGGCCAATTCATAGAGCCGGTGATCATCGGCCCAGACCCGCGTTATGAACGCGCGGTCCTCGTCGCTGACCAGGGTCGGAGGCGAGGCATTGGGAGGCGTTATCTCTATCAATTTCTCTGCGGACAACGGACTTTCTATGCCCGCCGAAGAGAAAAGGCGCCTCAGAAATCCGGGGATGTCCTGGCTCGTTCCCACGAGATCGTAATAGTGGAAGATTTCCTCTATCGAATCCGATTCCGGCGACCTGAGGAATGTCGTCTGGAAATTGACTAGGGCGCCCTGACATTCCGGGTCGCGGATGAATTCGGAGAAGCTTAGCAAGCGGGCCTTCGAGACGAGCGGAAGCTCAAAATCCGGACTGCCCGCGACGATCACATGGCGCCAATAGCTGTAGACCGATCGAACCCACGACACTGGATCGCGCACCACTGTACAGCGCAGCCGTTCGTCTCGGTCGGGGATCAGGTAATGGTGCTGCCGCCCAATATGGCCGGCAACGATGGCCCAGGTCGAACTGTATTCCTCCGTGGGCGGCTCGGCGGCGGACCAGACATCTCGATGCGGCGTCACCACGTGGAGAGGGTAGAGATATCTAAGGATGCTGTAGATCAGCAGTCCGCCGGTCTTGGGGACATGATCGAGGAGAACCTTCTTCGGCGGTGTGCGAGGCGTTCCCGCCTCATAGAGACTCTGCATTATGACGCGGTGTTCAGGCTCGTTTCTAAGCACCGCAATGAATCTGGACAGGCTTTCGGCTTCCAGAAAGGAGAAGAGTTCTCCGTCGCCTTCCATCGCCCTATCGAAGAACGCACGAATGAGTGCATCCGCCACATTGGCGCGCGAAGTGTATCCAACTCTCGTCGTCTTATATAGCGAATTGATCATCAGAAGATTTCACCACCAAGCAAATCGCTGCCGCCCGACCCTCGGCGGGAGTAATATAGAAAATACCTTCGCCGCCTTCCCTAGAGATTAGGCTAGCCCTAGTCGTTCTGCACGAGTAAGTCGAGTCCTCCCGT
>Ga0065721_10000162_pt1 | contig 10508 bp, 13 predicted proteins | sample Mesricmetagenome_FD_59108 | JGI IMG/M metagenome (GOLD analysis project Ga0065721, IMG submission 59108) | Mesophilic microbial community from rice straw/compost enrichment Sample: eDNA_1 v2 (version 2) | ecosystem: Engineered > Solid waste > Grass > Composting > Bioreactor | place: USA: Davis... | reverse complement strand
GTGCACTCACAGAGAGTTTTTTCATACCTGTGTTTTTAAATGGTTAATAGTTTATTTAATAAAAAAATCCGCATAAATATAAAAATTTATCACCAAATATTGAGTCACCTCAATATGATTTATATAAGGTTTTAATTTTTATTGCGGTAAAGGTAATGCGCTAATACGTTAGAAATTGTCGTGTTAGTATTAAAAATATAAACATGCTTACTAACCTATATCTTGAAACCTTAGGCAAAATCACACTATTAAAGAATATTATTCTATTAAAAAAACACAAAGGGAGTTTTTTAAACGAAAAAAGTCGCCAATGGCGACTTTTNTGCGATCCGGACGGGACTCGAACCCGCGACCTCCGCCGTGACAGGGCGGCATTCTAACCAGCTGAACTACCGGATCTTTTGGTACAAAAGGAACCGTTTCTTTTGTGATGGCAAAAATACAACTTTTTTAATTACTCACAAATTATTTCATAAAAAAATACCCTCCAATACAGGAAGGTATTCATTATCAAAGTTATTTTTTATAAGTGTGCNCTAAGCTTTTCAGCGATAACATCCTTGGGAGCCACTCCTACTAACTTATCAACAACTTCACCATTCTTAAAGATAAGAACAGTAGGGATATTTCTGATACCATACTGCATAGAAATTTCCTGATTGTTGTCCACATCTACTTTTCCTACTACTGCTTTACCTTCGAAGTCTGCAGCAACTTCTTCAATGATCGGTCCAAGCGTTCTACAAGGGCCACACCATACTGCCCAAAAGTCTACCAATACCGGCTTATCTGATTTTAAAACCGTTTCCTGAAATGAGCTATCCGTAATTTCTAAAGCCATTTTTATTCTTTTATTTAAATTAATATTCTACTCTAAATGTTTTATAATTCAAAATTAGTGATTTTAAACAATAGGCTTATCTATGTTCAGCATTTGTTTTTTCTATAACCACCTCATCTGAAATTTCTTTCAAAGCTTTTACCAAAGCATCAATATCTTCTTTTGTAGTCATATGACTGAATGATATACGCAATGGTGTACAATGATCCATTTCATCTTCAGATAAAACCATCATCATAACCATTGAAGGCTTTGAAGCCCCCGAAGAACAGGCACTTCCCTGAGAAATTGCAATACCTTTCATATCCAACTGAAGACCAATCAATGGATTTTTATATGGCAATAATGCACTTACAACCGTATAAAGGCTGTTTTCTTTCTCTGCGCTTCTTCCATTGAATTTAATTCCCGGGATTTCTGCTGACAATCTTTCAATCGTATAGTCTTTGATCCCCTGAATATGATTCACATATTCATCCATATGCTGAAGGGAAAGTTCTAATGCTTTTCCTAATCCTGCAATCCCTGAAACGTTCTCGGTTCCGGCTCTTAAGCTTCTTTCCTGAGGTCCACCGGTAATAATTCCTTTTAACCCGGTTGCTTTTCTGATGAACGCAAAGCCAACTCCTTTCGGACCATGGAACTTATGGGCACTACACGAAGCAAAGTCCACCTGAATATCTGAGAAGTCCAATTCCATATGAGCCATTGTCTGCACTGTATCGGAATGGAACAATGCATTATGCGCTTTACATATCTCTGCAACCTTTTTAATGTCCAGAATATTCCCGATCTCATTATTAGCATGCATCAAGCTTACTAATGTCTTTTTATCTGAAGCTTTTAATAATTCTTCTAATTTATTAAGATCAATATCGCCTTTTTCGTTAGGACGGATATAAGCAACTTCCACCCCTTTTCTGTTTTTCATATCCAGAATACTTTCAGAAACACATTTATGTTCCAGGGGTGAGCTGATGATCCTTTCCACACCCAGATGCTCTACACAGGATTTAATGATCATATTGTTAGACTCCGTACCGCAGGAAGTGAAAATAATTTCCGCAGGAGTAACGTGAAGATAATCCGCGATCTGGCGTCTCACATTTTCAAGAAGGATCTTGGCTTCCTGTCCAAAACTATGCGTGGAAGACGGGTTACCAAAATTCGTTTTCAAAATGCCTACCATTGCATCGATCACTTCTTCTGAAAGAGGCGTAGTTGCAGCATTATCTAAATATACTTTATTCATTTTACTTTGAAGATTTTATTTCTACGGAATTAAATTGATATTCTGACGGTACTGTAAATATTATCCAGGGATTCGACATCACATGAATTGCCATTCCACCGGAATCATACTGCGGAACTTCCACATACAGCACATTATTTTTCACTGATATGTTTTTAATCGTCGTTATTTTGTGATCTCCGGAATTGAAGGTTCCCAAATTATACAAAACCACTTTCCTGTTTTTAGGAAACTTAGGATAGTGGGNTTCCANCTCCCTTTCCATTCCTGCTGCATCAAAATTCTTTTTTACAGCTTCATCCAGTTCCTGCTGATTTCTGATCATCACAAAACCNGNACGGTCTGCNCCGCCCTGCGATTCCGAAACCAGAATTTCAGCTTTAGTCTGCATATCCGAAGTTTTTTGAGATGATTGGGATGGTGCATTAGCGCAACTCATAATGACAGCGAAACACCAAAGCAGCAGTTTATTCATTCACTTATTTTTAACTGCATCAAAATTAATGAAAAAATTGGTAATGTCCTTCATTTGCCCATTTTAGCATATACTTATCTCCCGAAGTATCACCAAAAGCAATTATTTTATCGTATTTAGAGTTGTCTATCTGCTCTTTTATCCTGTTCAGTTTTTCTTTACCATTGCAGTTTTTACCAATAAAATTCCCGGTGAAAACACCATTTTTAAACTCTGCGCGGGTGGAAACAAGCTGCATTTCTAATGCATCGGCAAAGGGTTTAGCCCAAACATCCAATGAGGCAGTTACCAACAGACTCTGAGTATTGTTTCTGTCTATATTATTGATAAAGTCTATCGCATTTTCTCTGACAATTTTAGGATAATTATGTTCAAAAAACTCCTGGGCTTTTTTCTCTATTTTTTCTTTAGGCTGCCCCTTCAAAATAGAACCGATGAAACTTTTCTTAACTTTTTCTGTTTCGGCAAGCTTTAATTTTAATAATATGAAAAGCGGAACATGCTTCAAAAATTGTAATCGGAATTTTGCAGGATCATAAAATTTAAGATACATGAACATTGTATCTTTATACGTTATAGTACCGTCAAAATCAAAACAATACAATTTCTTCATACTTATTAAAGCTTTAATTTTTTAAAAATAAATTCGGGGATATTTCTTATGATCATCATAATAACGCTCCAAATCGGTAAAACGTATGCCACATTCTTATGTTTTTCGTAGGCTTTGTAAATACAGGCTGCAGCCTGCTTTGGAGTTGCCGTTAATTTGGGGGTTCAAAGGCAGTCCTTCCGTCATTTTCGTAGCCATGAATCCAGGTTTTATGGTAATTACATGTACTTTTTTATCGAAAAGATAGTTCCTCAACCCGCTAAGGTAAGCCGTAAAAGCTGCTTTAGCACTTCCGTAAATAAAATTACTCTGCCTTCCTCTATCCCCTGCTACAGAAGATAGCCCGATAATAGTTCCTGATCTCTTACTTTCAAATTTATGAGCAAAATAATTGACCACAGGAACCAGTTTGGAGTAATTGATATCAATGATCCTTTCAGTATTTTTATTGTCATATAAAGCTTCACTCGTACCTTCTCCCAGATATCCTATTGCACAAAACAACAGATCTGAATTCACATGATCAAACTGAGCATAATCAATTTCATTCATCAGATCCAGTTCAATAACTTCAGACTGCTGAAAAAATTTAACATCAATATGCCTTGCAAATCTTTCCGTAGTTTCCTNANTGGAGGTAAACAGATAAACTTTCTCGAATCTTCCGCCTTCCTGTAAAACTTTTTCCACAAAAGCCTGCGCCACTTCGGACGTACTTCCTAAAATTATCATCGCTTAGCTGTTATTTATGATTCTTTTGTGCTGTAAGGACACAAATTTAGGATTTTGAATATTTTTAAGGTAATTGGTAAGGGACGATCTGCTCATGCTGTCCTTGGTAAGATAAATCCTGCCTCCGAATTCCTGAACAATATCATCTAACTGCTCTACCAACTTCTTTAGTTTTGAATTGACTTTGAAATCCAGCGCTAATGTATACCCCTCAAAAGGAAAAGAATTATACGCCTGCTGATTATTTTTCCCGAAAAGCTTCAATACGGCAAGAAAAGAACCGTTTCCGCTTTTGGCAATAGTTTCAAGAATTTTTTTCATTCCTTCCTTCCCTTTTTCTTTAGGGATCACCATCTGATATTGTATAAATCCTGACTTCCCGTAGATCTTGTTCCAGTCATTGATCGCATCCAGAGGATAGAAGAACGTTTCATAATCAATAATGTTCTTTACTTCTTTTTGAGTCTGTTTTTTATAATATAAGAAATTGAAAATCTTTACAGTCAGTGAATTCAGAACGAAGTTTGGAAAATAAAAAGGAACCGTCGGCTGGAACTTTTTCTTTAATCTTAACGGGTTTTTAGCCAGATTTTGCGGAAGCTCATGCTGAAAAGCATGTTCTCCCCTCATCAAAATACTTCTTCCTATATCTTTACCTTTCTGCAGGCAATCTATCCATGCAACGGTATAAGTCCAGTTTTCACTTTCATCAAACAGCCTGAAGATCTCATCCAGATTTTCCGCTTTTATACTTTCCTGTCGGATGTAGGCTGATTCTATATTTTTCAGCTTGAATTTTGCTGTTAAAATGATCCCGGTAAGTCCCATTCCTCCAATGGTTGCCCAGAATTTATCTGAATTTTCCTCACGGGAACAGGTAATGATCTCTCCGTTTTCATTCATGAGCCTGAATTCGATCACATATTCCGAAAAACATCCTTCTGCATGATGATTTTTACCGTGAACATCAGATGCAATGGCTCCTCCAACCGAAACAAACTTGGTTCCCGGTGTTACATACAGGAAATATCCCTGCGGAACTGTAATTTCCAGCACTTCTGAAAGCAGTACTCCTGATTCACATTCAATGATCCCGTTTAAACGATCAAAACTGATAAATTTATTTAATTTTTTAGTAGAAAATATATGTTCTCCTAATGAAGCATCTCCGTAACATCTGCCGTTTCCTCTTGCAATAACTTCATTATGGTTTAAAACAAATTCTTTTATTTTTTTGAAACTGTCTTCGGATCTTATTTCTTTTTCTACGATGGGAAAATTACCCCAGTTGGTCACTTTCTGTATAAAATTCGGCTTCATTTCTTAAAATAAATTTGAATTAAAAATGCAGCAACCCATAATAATAAGGTAACCTGAATATATCTGTCCCTGTAAACAATCTTGGTAGGGGATTCTGTTCTGTTGTAAACCAGTGTCTGCTGCAGATATCTCAAAAATGCAAATACTACAAAGATCACGGTATAAAAAACTCTTTGGTGAAATCTTAACTGAACTTCCGGGGATAAGGTGAACATCAGATAACAAACAATGGCCAATGTCACTGAAATGGAAAGGGCAATATCTGCAAACTGAACATTATAGCCATCTAAAGCTTTTCTTGTTTTACCCGAAACCTGCGCATTGATAAGTTCACCTCTTCTTTTTCCGATCGCAAGAACCAATGCAAGAACGAAAGTCAATAGAATAGCCCATCTTGAGATAGTAATTCCGGTAATATATCCTCCTGCCAAAACTCTAAGTACAAATCCTATAGCGATAATAAATATATCAATAATTGCCACATGCTTGAGCTTGAAAGTATAGGCNAGGTTCATGAAAAAGTAANCACCTATAACTGCTGCAAACTTCCAGAGATTTTGNTGAAAATATATTTGGGTAAGAAAAATAAGAGCAATATCTGTAATAACTAAGCCTATAAGTATTCCTATTGCCTGTGATTTTGAAATAGCTCCACTCGCTAAGGGTCTTCTTCTTTTTTCAGGGTGTTTTCTGTCGGCTTCTATATCGTTGTAATCATTCAGGATATAGACCACACTGGCTGCAAGGGAAAATATGATAAAAGCAAAAATACTTTTGGAAAGCAAATCCAGGTTGGTAATATTACCGGAGAAAAACAGAGGGACAAATACAAAAAGGTTTTTCACCCATTGTTCTACACGCAGTAGTTTAAAATATTTCTTCATTTATGTTGTTTCAAATGCAAAAATAGTAATTTCAAAATTTTCTGCATAAAAATACAAAAAAAACCGCCGAAGCGGTCTTGTAAGAAAATATTTATATGTTAAATAGATTACTGGCCCTGCTGTGCATCATTGATCATTTTTTCATTGGCAGTAATAGCAAATTCTACTCTTCTGTTTTTTGCTCTTCCTTCATCTGTATCATTAGTAGCTACCGGGCATGCTTTCTCCTTCACCCATCGCAAACAATCTGCTTGAAGCAATTCCTTTCCCTGAAAGATACGCTTTCACTGAATTGGCTCTTCTTTCGGAAAGTTTCAGTATTATAATCATCTGAACCTTTGCTGTCCGTATGTCCATAGATATTGATATTGGTATCTGGATTATTGATAAGAACCTGAGCTAATTTATCTAAATTCGTTTTAGCAACAGCTGTAAGATCTGAAGAATCAAAAGCGAAGTTCACAATACTTTCACTCATGGTAATCTTGATCCCATCTCCTACTCTTTCTACTTCTGCACCTGGTAAAGTTTCTTTAATTTCTTTAGCCTGCTTATCCATTTTAGAACCGATAACGTTACCGGCAACTCCACCGATAATTCCACCTAATACTGCTCCTAAAGCTGCATTTTTACCTTTCCCCACATTATTTCCCAAGATACCTCCAATTACCGCTCCGGAAGCTACTCCTACTGCAGTACCTCTTTGCTGGTGATTAGAATTCTGTACAGCTTCACAGCTTGTAAGCAATAATGCTGATGATAAGAAAAGCGCTCCGATATATGTTTTGTTAAATTTCATCTTTAAAATATTTAGTATTAGTTTAATTATTTCATTCCTGTTCTTTGGAAGTTATACACTACTCTTACTGTACTTCCGTCAAAAGGAACATTTTGTTCCAGTGAAAACTGGTCTGTTGTCTGATTAATTAGGTTCAAAGTATATCCTGCTGTATTTTGCTTAGCTTTTGTACCTTCTGCAATTTTCTTGAAGGAAAAAGTATTTCCTCCTGTTGCATCAATTTTGATAGGCTGAGTCAGTGCTACACAATTTCCGCCTCCCGGTAAAGTATAAGCCCCTGAATAGTTATTTGGAATCAATCTCCAGTGGCTTCCTACAAAGCACTGTGCGTCTACACCTTCATCAAAAGGTTTGATTTTATATTGCTTGTCATAGTCGATGCTAACAATTTGCCAGTCTCCTTTTAATTTAAGGAATTCTGCTCTTTGATTTTGTGAGGCTTTTGCGTTGTTGACTGAGGAACAAGACACTGCAAAAAGTGAGGTCCCCAACATTCCTGCAAGTAGTAAGTTTTTCATATCTGTTTATTATTTTAGATATAATAAAGTTACAAAAAACCGTGCCAAAATTGTTAAAAAAAAGAAAAAGTCCCGGTGTCCGGAACTTTTCTATTGTTAAAAATGTGGTATTAAGACTTTTAAAGCTTAACAGGTTTTCTTACAGGCTTATTTTTTTTCTTCAATGCCTTTACTGCTTTTTTTGCCGATTTTTCGGAATAGAAATTAGCATACGCATATTCTGCAGCCTTTTTAAGNTCTATCACACCTCCCGCCTGTGAATAATCTCCAAATTGGTTCTCTGTATTTGGGTTACTGGATTTCACTAAAGATTCAATGATCTGATCCGGCTTCAGGTTGGGCATATAAGATAACAGAACCGCTGCTGCTCCGGCTACCACAGGAGAAGCCATTGAGGTTCCCTGAAGGTATCTGTATTCGCTTTTAGGAACGGTAGAATAGATTTTCTCACCCGGTGCAAAAACGTTTACCATTTTTTTATTGTAGTTGGAGAAACCTGCTCTAAGTTCATTGTTTCTGTTGGTACTTGCTCCTACAACGATCACATTGTTTACAAACGGTTTTTCATCTGTAACATTTTTAAAGTTGGTAGGATAAGCCAGATGTTCCGCTACATCCTGGTTTTCATTTCCTGCAGCTTTCACCAATAAAACGCCTTTTTCTTCAGCATATTTAAAGGCATCCCAAACTACATTTTTCCCCGGAGAAACAGGTTTTCCAAAACTCATATTAAGAATTTTAGCTCCGTTATCTACAGCATATCTGATAGCGTTAGCAACATCTTTATCTCTTTCATCCCCATTTGGAACGGTTCTTACAGACATGATCTTTGCTACTTTTGAAGCTACACCATACTGCACCTCTTTTCCTTGTGGAAGACCTGCAATGATACCCGCAACGTGAGTTCCGTGTTCCGCATCCGGTCCTTCATAATGATTATTTCCGTAATATCTTTCAGAATAATCCTCATAATTATCCCCTACGATTTCTTTTCTAGGATCAAAATTCAGGTCATATTGTTTCACTTGTGGGGTAAAATGGTCAATCGCTTCTTTCATCTGCTCTTTCATGGCTTGTTCAAAATCAGCGGAAGATTTTCCACTAAAATCCGGGCTTTGAGAAACCTGAGACAGGATTTGTAATGCAATGGCATCTTTCTGATCTGTTGGAGCCTTGATAGAAGCAATATTTTCCGCTGTCACGGATTTACCTCCCAATAATTTTACCATGTTAGGAATCAATTCGTTGATCATGGTATAAGTCTTCAACTCCTGTCTTCCTTCTATGCTTTTTTTGTTGAAAAGNTCNTTAGATTTCATATACATCGCAAACTCTTCGGGCATTTTAGCCTGATTTGCTTTATTTATGGTAGAATCGTCCCCTTCAAATATCGGTTTATATTTAGCGACAACTCTGGTCACTTCCATATTATCAACATCTATATCTCCGTTCTTTCCTCCTATGAAATTCCATCCATGAACATCATCAACATAACCGTTTCCGTCATCATCTTTTCCATTATTAGGGATCTCATTCGGATTCGTCCAGATATTTTTCACCAATCCCGGGTGATCAACCTGAACTCCACTGTCCAAAACTCCTACCACAACCGTAGTNGGTTTCAAACCTTTTGATTCTAAAAATTTATAGGCATTTTCGGTATTCACACCATACACTTTTGTACTTGTATAGTCTTTATGATACCATGTCATCAAATCTTTATTTTCATTAGGATCCAATTCTTTTTCTTTTGCGTCCTGTGCAAAACTGAAACTGAATCCTGCTAAAAAAACAGCAGCTAATAATATCTTTTTCATGTTAGTACGATTGTTTAATATTTTTAATATAAGTCAAAGATTCCGGGCCTTTGTTACAGATAAGGTCCAAAATTGATAAATCATTTACAAATCCTAACTTATCAGAAAAGGTTTGATAATACTCTTCCATTTCAAATTCCGATGGGAGTTTTGCAGAAAACTTTTCTCTAAAGTTGACCTCATCAGGATTTTTGATATATTCTTTATTCAAAGAGTATGCCTTTTCTGTTTTTAAGATCTGCTGAATGATCTCTAAGGCTTTTATATTAAAATTTAAAAGATATTTTTCGTCTGATTCAAAAATCTTCTTAATTTTTTCTTCATAGTATTCAAAATACGGAGAGCTTTGGTAGGCTGTTTTAATGGATTTCCAATGCAGTTTTTTCCAGTCCTCCGATTGTGACACCTCAATGTCCTTAAATTCTCTTTTCCCATTATGACTAATAGGAATTATCAGTGAAAGCTTACCGTTGGCTCCATAGATATTAGCTCTGTTTCGGTAGGTCTGTTTTGGAAAGCTTTCAAACTGTTCAAATACAATATCGTTCTCAGCATCCAGGAATACTGAAAACCATGAAATCGGCGGTAAGTAAAATACCGGTAATAATACATTCTTCATATTCATAATACAAAAATGAAGTATTTTTTCAAATACTTCATTCTATTTAAGTTAAATCAATTTTAATCGTCCTCTGTTTTTCTTTTTTTGAAGAGTTTAACAAAATATTCCCATCCGAAGAATAATATAAGGATCATTGCTGCAATCCACCAGTATGAAGTCTTGTTGGCTTCTCCTGTGTTGGTCGCTTTAAACATTCTGTCCCAACGGATTTTGAACGGAGCCTGATAAGATGAACTTGTGTCTGAGAACGCTCCCTGTAAACTCAACCAGGTAAACATTGGTTTTCCTACAATATTTTCTTCCGGAACGAAACCAAAGAATCTGGCGTCTAATGAAGCATCTCTATTGTCTCCCACCATCATATAATAATCCTGCTGAATGGTATATTGGTTAGCTTCTTTTCCGTTAATGAAGATTTTTCCGTTTTTATTTTCTAAACTATTGTGCTCATATTCAGAGATGATCCACTGATACATTGGTAATGTTTCTGCATTGATAGCTACTACATCTCCTTTTTTAGGGATTCTTACCGGCCCGTACCAATCCTGATTCCAAGGTTTGTTGATAGGGAAAATAGATTGTGTGGTATCAATACTCTTTGTATAAGCAGTTCTGTCTGCATTTAATTTATATGA
>Ga0065721_10007008_pt1 | contig 10511 bp, 6 predicted proteins | sample Mesricmetagenome_FD_59108 | JGI IMG/M metagenome (GOLD analysis project Ga0065721, IMG submission 59108) | Mesophilic microbial community from rice straw/compost enrichment Sample: eDNA_1 v2 (version 2) | ecosystem: Engineered > Solid waste > Grass > Composting > Bioreactor | place: USA: Davis... | reverse complement strand
TGCCGCAGCGGTCGCGGCCCTGGCGCAGACCGTCGCCGATACGCAGGACGTCGCCTTCGTTCCAGCCCTTGTCGGGCTCGGGGCGCCGCATTGGCGCAGCGACGCGCGCGGCACCGTCACCGGCATGTCGCTCGCGACAAAGCCCGCCCACCTCGCCCGCGCCGCGCTCGAAGCCATCGCCTTCCAGGTCGCCGACGTTTTCCATGCAATGGAGAAGGATCTCGGCGCCGAGCTCGCGGGGCTCTCGGCCGACGGCGGTGCCTCGCAGAACCCGATGCTCATGCAGTTCCAGGCCGACCTCATCGGCCGGCCGGTCACCGCCAGCGCCGCGCCGGAGGTGAGCGCGCTCGGCGCCGCCGCCCTCGCCTTCTCCGGCCTCGGCGTCGAAACGCGTTTTTCCGACGGCGGCACCACCTTCATGCCGGCCATGGACGCGCCGACGCGCGCGGCGCACCTCAAGCGCTGGCAGGCGGCCGTCCGGCAGACCCTTACGACATAACACACCGCATCCGGGAGGAGACAATGAGCACACAGCGTTTCGGCGCCGGCATCTGGCACTTCGCCACCTATGTCGACCGCTACGCCACCGACGGCTATGGCGAACCGAGGAGCGTAATCGAGGCGATCGACCTTGCCGGCAAGGTGCGCGACCTCTCGGTCGTCGACATCAACTATCCCTTCTTCGGCGGCGAGTTCACCAACGAAGAAATCAAGGCGGCGCTCGAGCGCAACAAGCTCGGCGTCATCGGCATCACGCCCGAGATCTATACGCGCGAATTCCGCAAGGGCGCCTTCACCAATCCCGATCCCGGCATCCGCCGGCGCGCCCACGAGCTGATCACTGAAGCCTGCGACGTGGTGCGGTTCTTCAAGGCCGACTACGTCAAGCTCTGGCCGGGCCAGGACGGCTGGGACTACCCCTTCCAGGTCGACCACGCCGCGCTCTGGAAGCACTCGCTCGACGGGGTCGGGCAGCTCGCAAGCGAGAACCCGGACCTCAAATTCGTCATCGAGTACAAGCCGCGCGAGCCGCGCGTGCACATGAGCTTCGATTCGCTCTCGCGTACGCTCCTCGGCATCGAGAAGATCGGCCTGCCCAACGTCGGCATCCTGCTCGACTTCGGCCATGCGCTCTTCGGCGGGGAATCGGCGGCCGATTCCGCCCAGCTCGCCATCGACTACGGCCGGCTCTTCGGCATGGACGTCAACGACAATTTCCGCTCCTGGGACGACGACCTTGTCGCCGGCAGCCTCCACCCGATCGAGCTGTTCGAGTTCTTCTACGTGCTGAAGAAAAACAAATGGGAGGGCGTCTGGCAGCTCGACCAGTTCCCGTTCCGCGAGGACAGCGTCGAGACGGCCAACCACGCCATCGACTTCCTGAAGGCCGCCGCGCGCGGGCTCGACGCCCTCGACATCGATGCCCTGAAGGAGGCGCAGTCGCGGCACGACGCCATCGGCGCATTGAAAATCGCCCAGAAGGCGCTGTTCGGCGCGTTCTGACCACCCCCAATAAGAAGGACAACGAGAATGCTTCCCCGCGAAAAGCGCGCGCGCCTCATCCTCAACACCGACGCCAAGAACGAGGCGGACGACCAGTTTACGATCGTTCATGCCCTCCTCACCCCCACCTTCGATTTCCACGGCATCGTTCCCGCCCATTTCGGCGACCACCGTTCCAAGACCAGCATGGAGGACAGCCGGGCCGAGGTGGACAAGATCCTCGACCTCATGAACCTTGCCGGCCGCATCCCGGTGGCGAACGGCGCGGCCAAGGCATTGCCCGACGAACGGACCCCCGTCCCCTCGCCCGGCGCGCAGCTGATCATCGACGAGGCGCTGAAGGACGACGACCGTCCGCTCTACGTTGCTTTCCTCGGCCCCCTGACCGATATGGCCTCGGCCATCCTGATGGAGCCGCGGCTCAACGAACGCAAAGTCGTGTGCGTGTGGATCGGCGGCGGCGCCTGGCCGACGGGCGGGCGCGAGTTCAATCTCTCCAACGACATCGCGGCGGCCAACGTGGTGATGCGCTCCAAGGTTGAGGTCTGGCAGATCCCGATGACGGTCTACCGCATGATGGCGGTCAGCTACGCCGAGCTGCAGGAGCGCTGCGAGGACAAGGGGCCGATCGGCAAATACCTCGTCGACCAGCTCATCGACTGGAACCTCAGGGTGCACCAGGGCCCCATCGAGCACCGTTCGCTCGGCGACACGCCCTCGCTCTCGGTGATCCTCAACCCCAATGGCGGCACCTATGAGTGGCGTCCGGCACCCGAGTTCAACAGCCACATGAACTATGTGCACACCGGCAAGCACCGGCCGATCAAGGTCTACGAGAACATCGACGTGCGCTACATCCTCGAGGACTTCTACGCCAAGATCGCCCGTTTCCATCGCGGCGTGCAGGAGCTGGCCAATTTCGGCTGACCCAATCGGTGGCGATTTGCCGGTGCCGCGGCGCGGCACCGGCTATGCCCGCGCGCTCGCCACCAGGGGCGCGACGAGGCGGGCGTAATGCGCCATCTCGGCGGCGCACCAGGCCTCGAACTCGGCAACGAGGACGGCGGTAACCGTCTCCTCGCTTCCCGCGCGCTCCAGGGCGCCCGCCTGGCGCAGGTAGGCGAACACGTTGCCCACATGCGACTGCGAGATCTGGAAGCGCTCGGCGAGGGCGCTGTAGGCAAGCGCCGGCCCGACGAGCCCGGCGCGCCGCCGGTAGTATGACGCCATAACGGCGACCAGCAGCGGATAGCCGCAATCGTAGCCGGCCATCGCCCGCACTGTCGGGAACGGCGCGATGACCGTGCCCGTCTCCAATACGCGATCGGCCGAGAGATGGATCATGCGGCCGAGGATGTCGGGGCGCGCATCCACCGGCGGCGCCAGCGCAGGCCCGCCGTCGATCACTTCATCATAGGCCGCAACGAAGGCGAGGCAGGAGCGGCCGATCTCCCGAACGAGCCTGGGCAGGGGCTTCAGCACCCGGGCGCGCCGGTCGCCGGCAACCGTCTCGACCTCGAGCAGTTGTCCGGCTTTCAATGTCGCAACGAATGTTGTCGTCTGGCGCGGGCTGAGGCCCGAATGGGCCTGGAGGAGCGAGAGGGTCGGCGTGGCGCCGCTACCGCCAGCCCAGGCGTAGTACTGGCGGATGAGCATGTAGCCGGCATAGTAGCGGCCGAGCTGGTTGAGGAGCTTGCGCACCGGCCAGCCGGGCGGGGCCGGCTCGATCATCTTCTCGCAATAGCGGGCAACGGCCTGCCGGAAGCCGGGCCGGCCCATCAGCATTTGGGCATCCATCATGCCGCACGGTGCGGCCGGGCGCCGACGCCCTCATGGCCGGAAGAAGCAAGCATCGCCAGAAACATGCAAAGTTTGGAGTGGCCGCATCTTACCGGCTCGGCCAGAAGTGGCAACACGCGGTGGGGCCGGGGGGACAAGTCGTGCGTCCGGAGCCCAGCGCGGGCCGGCGCATCCAACTCCCGAGTGTCCCATGTCTCTTCGCCCGTCGCACATCCTCGCTGCCCGCCTTCTCGGCTGCACGGCGCTGACGCTCGGGACGGCGGGCGTCACCTTCGCCCAGGATGCGACCCCCACGACGTCGGCCGAGTTCGCGCAGGCGATCGCCGACAGCAACGCGGACGGGCGCGGCTACGACATCCTCATTACCCAGTCGTTCGAGGCGATCGATCCGGGCGCGACGAACCATACCCAGAATCTCACCCTCGAGGGCGATCTCCAGCTCTCGGGGCTCTCGGGCACGGGCGGGCTCTCAATCGCGGGACCCTTCACGCTGATCACCAGCGGCGTCAACTCCTATGCGGGCGGCACGACCATCGGCATCGGCAAGGTGCTGGTCGCCGTATCGGGCGGGCTCGGCACCGGTCCCGTCACGCTCGGAACCGCGGATTCGCTGCTGCAGTTCGTGGGTGCCAGCGCCGGGGACCTTTCGATCTCGATCGAGCAGGGCGGCAGTCTGTTCTTTGCAGCCGGTGCCGACGCGGGCAGCGCGCGGATCGATATCGCCAGCGCCTCGAGCCTCGGAGGCGGCCTCTACTTCACGGATACGTCTTCGGCCGGCAGCGCCACCATCATCAATGCGCGCGGCATGTTCACCACCGGCATCTATTTCCTCGGCAGCAGCACGGCCGGCAACGCCCACATCACCAATGAGGGTCGCGCGGTCGCGACCTTCAGGGGCACCAGCACGGCGGGCGCGGCCACCATCGTCAACGACGGCGGCTCCACCTTCTTCGGCAACAGCGCGACGGCGGGCTCGGCGACGATCACCAATATGGACGGCACCACCGAATTCGGCGGGTCGAGCTCGGCTGGCGACGCGACGATCATCAACGAGACGGACGGGGCGACCTATCTCTACAGCAACGCCACGGGCGCCAACGCCCGGATCATCAACCGCGACAACGGTCTCCTCGACATCGCCTCGCTCAACGGAGCGGGCACGACGCTCGGCTCCATAGAAGGCGCGGGCGAGTTCCACCTCGGCAGCAAGACGCTGACCGTCGGCGGCAACGGTTTCGATACAGAGGTCACCGGCGTGATCGACGGCACCGGCTCGCTGGTGAAGACCGGCGCCGGCAAGCTGACGCTTTCCGGCGCCAACGCCTATACCGGCACCACCTCAATCGAAGCCGGGGAGCTTGAGGTCAACGGCTCGGTCGCCGGCACGCTCCTCTCCGTCGCCAGCGGCGCCCGGCTCTCGGGCAGCGGCAGCGTCACCAACACCGAGGTGCTGGTGGGCGGCACCATCTCGCCCGGTAGCGGATCAGTCGGCACCCTCACCGTCAACGGAGACCTCGTCATCGCGACGGGCGCGCGCTACGAGGTCGACGTCGCCGAGACCGGCAATGGCAGCGACCGCATCGCGGTCACCGGCACCGCCGAGCTCAATGGCGGTTCGGTCGTGCATGTGGGCCTTTCCGGCGCGTTCGACCCCGACGCGGTCTACACCATCTTCACAGCCGGCGCGGTCGAGGGTCGGTTCGACGCGGCGACCTCCGACTTCGCGTTCCTGACGCCGACGCTCTCCTATGACGGCACATCGGTCGAGATGAAGCTGACGCGCAATTCCGTCGAGTTCGACGACGTCGCCCTCACCGCCAACGAGCGCGCCATTGCGCAGGCCCTCGAGCGGCTCGCGGCCAACAACGAGGTGGTGCGCGCGCTCCTCAAGCTCGACACCGCCAACGCGCGCGGCGCCTTCCGGCAGCTCGTCGGGGACGTCTACGCCTCGATGCCGGCTTCGAGCGCCATGTCTGCGACCGTCATGGCGAACGCGCTCACGCAGCGGCTAATGCAGGCAGCCTCGGATTACGTGAGGCAGGGCTCGGCGATCCGCGGCTATGCTGCAAGCCCGGTCCTCGAGAACCTCGACGCCGCGCCCGTCGGCATTTCCACCTGGATTTCCGGCTTCGGCGGCAAGTCCGAACTCTCGGGCGACGGCAACGCCGCCGATGTCGAGCAGTCGGGCGGCGGGTTCCTTGCCGGNGCGGATGCGCAGGTCTACGNCTGGACCGTGGGCGCCTTCGGCGGCTACGGCCGGTCGGCGACACGNGCGGACGGCGCCNAGGTCGACGCCGACAACTACCATCTCGGCCTTTATGCCGGAACGCATGCCGGCGATCTCGCCTTCCGCTCGGGGCTTTCCTACACGTGGTCGGACCTGTCGAGCGACCGGACCGTCGCCTTCCCCGGCTTTTCCGATCACCTGACCGCCGACTACGGCTCGCAGACCTTCCAGGCATTCGGCGAGCTCGCCTACCGCTTCGCCACGCCCCTCGTCGATCTCGAGCCGTTCGCCAACCTCTCCTACGTCGACGTCGAGACGAATGGTTTCAGCGAGACCGGCGGACCGGCGGCGCTGACGGTCGAGGCGAGCGATCTCGGCGTCGCCTTCACCACCATCGGGCTTCGCGCCGAGGCGCCCGTTGCACTGGGCGAAATTCCGGCGCGCCTCCACGGCAGCATCGGCTGGCGGCACGCCTATGGCGATACCCTGCCGACGGGGTCGGCCTCGATCCAGGACAGCTCCTTTACTGTTGCCGGCAGCGCGATCACGAGGGATGCGGCGGTTTTCGGGGCCGGCGCCGATTTCGACCTCACCGGCAACGCAACGCTCGGCGCCGGCTATCACGGCCAGATCGGCGGGGACGCCCAGGAGAGCGCCTTCAGCGGCACGCTGAAGGTCAGCTTCTAGGCGAGACGGGAGCGCATCGTGTGCGCTCCCACCTCGTTCTACCGCGCCGGCACCGGCGCGGCGACCGTCTCGCGCATCCGCCGCGCCGTCTCGACGAGGTTGGCGAGGCACGCCTCGACTTCCGGCCAGCCGCGCGTCTTGAGGCCGCAATCCGGATTGACCCAGAGCTGGTCGGGCGGGATCGCAGCCGCCGCTTTCCTTAAGAGCGCCTCCATCTCGATCCGGCCGGGCACGCGGGGCGAGTGGATGTCCCAGATGCCGGGGCCGATCTCGTTGGGATAGCGGAAATCGTGGAAGGCCTCGAGCAGCTGCATGTGCGAGCGCGAGGTTTCGATGGAGATGACGTCCGCATCCATGCGGGCAATGGCTTCCATGATATCTTCGAACTGCGCGTAGCACATGTGGGTGTGGATCTGCGTTCCGTCGGAAACGCCCGAGGCAGTGAGGCGGAAACAGTCGACCGCCCAGGAAAGATAGGCGTCCCAGTCGCGCCGGCGCAGCGGCAGGCCCTCGCGCAGCGCCGGCTCGTCGATCTGGATGATGCCGATGCCGGCCCTTTCGAGGTCCCGGACCTCGTCGCGGATGGCCAGCGCAATCTGCCGGCAGGTCTGCGACCTCGGCTGGTCGACGCGCACGAACGACCACTGCAGGATCGTGACCGGGCCGGTCAGCATGCCCTTCATGGGCTTGTCCGTCAGCGAGGCGGCGTAGACCGACCATCGCACCGTCATCGGTGCGGGGCGCGAGACGTCGCCATAGATGATCGGCGGCTTGACGCAGCGCGAGCCGTAGCTCTGCACCCAGCCGTTGCGGGTGAAGGCGAAGCCGTCGAGCTGCTCGCCGAAATATTCGACCATGTCGTTGCGCTCGAACTCGCCATGCACGAGTACGTCGAGGCCGAGCCGCTCCTGCAGGCGGACGGCAGCCGCGGTTTCCTCCTCAAGGAACCGCTCATAGGCGGCCGAATCGATGATGCCCTTCCGCAAGGCTGACCGCTTCTCGCGTACGGCTTTCGTCTGCGGGAAGGAGCCGATGGTGGTGGTCGGGAAGGTCGGCAGGCGCAGTCGCGCGCGCTGGGCCTTTCGCCGCTCGGGGAACGGGCTCGAACGCGCCAGTTCCACCGGCTCTGCCGACCGCGCCTTGACCTCGCGCCTGTGGATGCGCGGCGAGGCTTTGTGCGCCGCAAGCGCTTCCGCGCTCGCTTCGAACGCGGCCTTCGCCGCACCCCTGCCCTTCTTGATGGCGATTGCCAGCGCCGCCACCTCGGCGAGCTTCTGGCGGGAAAAGGCGAGCCAGGACCTGAGCTCGGCATCGAGCCCAGTTTCCTGTTCGAGATCGACGGGCGCGTGGAGGAGCGAGGAAGAGGGGGCGATCTCCAGCCGGCCCGGGCCGATCCGGTCCCAGGCCTTCGCGACCAGCGCGAAAGCCGCATCGAGGTCGGTGCGCCAGATGTTGCGTCCGTCGACGACGCCGACCGAAAGCACCGTCTGCGGCCCGATCGCATCGAGCACAGGCACCAGCTGTTCGGGCGCGCGCACCAGGTCGACGTGGAGGCCCGCGACCGGCAGGCGCGCCGCCAGTTCCGCATTGCCGAGCAGGGCGCCGAAATAGGNGGCGAGGAGGATCTTGGGGGCGACCGGCGCCAGCGCCGCGTAGGCCCTAGCGAAGGCGGACTTCTGCGCCTCGCCCAAGTCCAGCACCAGCACCGGCTCGTCCACCTGCACCCACTCGGCACCTTCGGACTTCAAAGCCGCGAGCAGGTCGGCATAGGCCGGCAGCACCCCATCGAGGAGCGTGAGCGGATCGAACCCGGCCTCTCCCTTGGCAAGGGAGAGCCACGTCACCGGCCCAACGATCACCGGTCGCGTTTCGATCCCCAGCTCGCGCGCCTCGCGGAATTCCTCGAGCGCCTTGCTGCTCGAGAAGGCAAAGCGCTGCCCTTCGTGCAGTTCGGGGACGATGTAATGGTAGTTGGTGTCGAACCACTTGGTCATCTCCATCGCCGGAGCATCGCTGGTGCCGCGGGCGCAGGCGAAGTAGCGCCCGAGCGGATCGGCGATGCCGGCGAAGCGCTGGGGCACGGCGCCGAGCGCAACGGTCATGTCGAGCACATGATCGTAGAGGGAGAAATCATTGGAGGGGATGATCTCGATGCCCGCCTCGCGCTGCAGGCGCCAGTGGCGGGCGCGCAATTCGCGGCCGGTGGCGAGGAGCGCTCGCGCGTCCGTCTCGCCCTTCCAGTAGCTCTCGAGAGCCCTCTTCAGTTCACGGTGGGCACCGATGCGCGGGAAGCCGAGATTGGCCGATCTGGTCATGATGGATACCGGTATGAGGATGCGCCGGCGGCGGCCACGCATAAGCGAGCCGACCGGGCGTAGGAAACGAGGAAAGGATGGAGTGCGGAGCTTGTCCGCGCGTCAGCGGGAGCGACGCATTCGGCGCACTTGGATCGTCGGGGGCGGCGGCAGGCGAAGATGACGGTCGGCCATATCAAAGGTCCTCTTGCCGATTCCCCCGCCCGGCGTGAACGACGTTCGCGTCCGCGGTAGGTCTCCTGGCTCGCGGGATACTCGGCCGCCCGCCTTCCCGGCGTTCGCCAGTGGCATGGATGGGCGCCCGTCACCGCCTACAGTTGCGGGGGCAGCTCCGGACTTGCGCGGCTTTCCGCGCGCACCGGATTCCCGGTTATCCCCTCGCGGGGACCGTGAACGATGACAGGATGCACCCGGCGTTGGGGCGAAGTCAATAAAGATATAAAGATTTCTTTATGTCTAGTTCGACCGCTAGTCCCATACCGAGAGCATTGCCGTTTCGACATAGCGCAGGTGGTCGGCCATGGCCTTGCGCGCCGCATCCGGGTCTGAACGCTCGATGCCGGCAACGATCGCCTCATGGTCGACGAGGATGTGCCGGCGCAGGTCGTCGATGCTGGCGAGGTGGGCATGGAAGCGCTGGTCCACCTCCTCGCCTCGGGACGTCCAGAGGTCGTTGAGGAGCTCGCGCAGCACCGAGTTGCCGCAGGCGTCGGCAATGGTCAGGTGCAGCGCCTGGTCGCTCGCGGCAGACCAGCGCCCGGAGGCGGTTTCCTCGCGCATGCGCTTCAAGGTCGCGTGCAACGCCGCCACGCCTTCCGCCCCGATATTGCGGGCCGCGAGCGCGGCGACCTCCGGCTCGATGATGATGCGGGCCTGCATGACTTCGAGCGGGGAATGGTTCTGCTCGGGCAGCGGCTCGCCGCCATTGCGGCCGCGCACGAACGCGCCCACGCCGACGCGTATGTCGATGAGGCCCGCCACCTCCAGCGCGATTAGCGCCTCGCGCACCGTCGGGCGGCTGACGCCGAGATCCTGGGCAAGCTCGCGTTCGGAGGGGAGCTGGCGTCCCGGCTCGGCCGCGCCCGAGGCAATGAGGTCGCGGATCTGGTCGGCGATCTGGATGTAGAGCTTGCGGTTGGATACGGCCTGCAGCTTCATGAGCCCCTACGCGTCGTTTTCGCCGCCCGACTCGGGCGCGGTTTTGTTCACCTCATGGCCCCTTTTAGCAACAAAACGGCTTTGCAGTCTACTGGCCTGACCACTTGACAGCCTAGCCTCATTACCTTAGCACTAATTCTCACCGGTTCCGCCGCATCCCCGTTGGAGGACGGGTGCGGAACGCTGCACGAGATGCTGGAGGGAGGATTTTCTGACCACCACCACTGACTGCAGGGCGTTGCGCGCCTGAACGCGTACGATCCGGCGCCTTTGACGAACTTCATCTGCCGGCAGCCGAGCCGGCGCTGTCGCGGCGCCGAACCCTGGCTGCTGCCCGTTTGCCGCTGATCCCGAGGGGAAAATGAATAAGCCCGTTTCCATGAAAGACCTGGTGCTGGCCGAGGACAAGAAGGCCTGGTTCGTCGAATCCCGCTTCGGCATGTTCATCCACTGGGGGCTCTATGCGCTGGGTGCGCGCCACGAATGGCTGAAGAACCGCGAGGAGATCGCGGACGCCGACTACCAGAGATATTTCGAGAACTTCGACCCCGACCTCTACGACCCCAGGGAATGGGCGCGCCGCGCCCGCGAGGCGGGGATGAAGTACGTGGTCCTCACCACCAAGCACCATGAGGGCTTCTGCCTCTGGGACAGCAAGGTGACCGACTACAAGGCGACCAGGACCCCCTACGGCAAGGACCTCCTGGCGCCGTTCGTCGAGGCGTTCCGCGCCGAGGGCCTCAAGATCGGCTTCTACTATTCGCTGATCGACTGGCACCATCCCGACTTCCCCATCGACGTGCACCACCCGCAGCGCAACC
>Ga0065721_10053112_pt1 | contig 10512 bp, 8 predicted proteins | sample Mesricmetagenome_FD_59108 | JGI IMG/M metagenome (GOLD analysis project Ga0065721, IMG submission 59108) | Mesophilic microbial community from rice straw/compost enrichment Sample: eDNA_1 v2 (version 2) | ecosystem: Engineered > Solid waste > Grass > Composting > Bioreactor | place: USA: Davis... | reverse complement strand
CATCGCCGACAGCTCCGTGCCGGTGACGACGCGGCCGGACCTGCCGATAATGCCGAGCGTCTTGGCGATCGCTTCCGCTGTGATGCCGTGGTCTCCGGTAATCATGACCGTCTTAATGCCGGCTTGGCGGCACTTGGCGATCGCATCCTTCACTTCTTTGCGCGGCGGGTCCATCATGCCGGTCAGACCGACGAAGACGAGGCCGTTCTCGGCTTGTTCCTCGTTATCGCACGCATCGACGCTTTTGATTTCGCGGTAAGCGAGACCGAGCACGCGCAGTGAGTCTCTCGCCATCGCTTCGTTCGCTTGCCTCACCTTCAATTTCAACGAGTCGGTGAACGGAACGACATGCCCCCCCCACAGCACGTACGCGCAGCGCTGGACGAGCAAGTCCGGCGCGCCTTTCGTGCAGATCAGCTTGCCGCCTTGATGGGAGACGAGCACGGACATTCGCTTGCGGTCCGGATCGAACGGAAACTCCTTCTCACGCTTGTATAGGTTCGCGAGAGCGCTTTTGTTTAGGCCGGTTTTGGCGGCGAGCACGATGAGCGCACCTTCGGTCGGGTCGCCTTTGACGCGCCATTCGGTTTTGTCCTCGACCGACCCTTTCGCGCTCTTCCGCTTCTTGAGGTCGGGAGCCGGCTCCTCGCGGGTAATCTCGGAGTTGTTGCACAAGGCCGCGATTTGCGTCAACCGGCGAAGCGCCGCGTCGCCCTTGGCGTCGATCCACTTGCCCGCTTCCATCAATTGTCCAGTCGGCTCGTACCCTTCGCCGGTCACCTCGATCGTTCGGTCGCCGAGCCATAGCTGCGTTACGGTCATTTTATTTTGCGTGAGCGTCCCCGTCTTATCGGAACAGATGACCGAGGCGCAGCCGAGCGTCTCGACCGACGGCAGCTTGCGTACGATCGCCCTGCGTTTGATCATCCGCTGCACGCCGAGCGCCAGCGCGATCGTCACGATCGCGGGCAGCCCTTCCGGAATGGCGGCGACGGCGAGGCTAACGCCCGCGAGGAACATGTCGTATAGCGGTTGACCATGCAATACGCCGGCAAGCACAACGACGATCGTCAGCGCGATGGCGACGATGATGAGAATTTTGCCAAGCTGTTCAAGGCGATGCTGAAGCGGCGTGTCCGCCTCTTCGGTCGATTGGATCAAATCGGCGATTTTGCCCATCTCCGTGGACATGCCGGTCACCGTCACGACGCCTTTCGCAGTACCGCGCGTAACCATCGTGCCTAGATAGCCGCAATTTCTGCGGTCGCCCAGCGGCGGCGCTTCGGCGGCGATCGCTCCGGGCTCCTTGAGGACGGGAACCGATTCTCCCGTCAGCGCCGACTCGTCCACCGCGCATTGGTTGCACTCGAGAAACCGCAAATCCGCCGGTACGCGGTCACCGCTCTCTAATACAACGACATCCCCCGGCACGAGCTGCTTCGCGGGAACGATGTGCAAGGCGCCGCCTCGCAGCACCTTCGCGCTCGGAGCGGACAGCTCCTTCAAGGCGCGCAAGGAGCGCTCCGCCCGGAACTCTTGATAGAAGCCGAGTATCCCGTTAATCAGAATGATGGCGATAATCGTAAGCGCGTCGAGCATCTCGCCAAGCAGTCCGGAGATGACGACCGCGCCTACGAGCACCAGCACCATGAAATCCTTGAATTGATTGAGCAGCAGCTTCAGCGGAGACTCCGCGCGCTTCTCCTGAAGCTCGTTCGGACCGCCTGCCGCCAGTCGATTCGCCGCTTCCTCCGCAGATAACCCTTTGTCATAATCCGTATTCAATGCCTCCAGCAGCTGCCCCTCGCTGAGCTGATGCCATGCCTTCCGTTCCACGACGGCCATCTCCCTCCCGCTTATCCGCTTTTACGTCCTATATGTATTCAGACAAGCAGGGAAATATCCCGGGTTGTACACCTTGCCGCACTTTCCCTTTGCACGGAACTATGGCATCATTAGGAGCGGACGACGAGTCTGTATTCCTTACAGGTCCAGCCTCTTCCGTTTGTCTACCTGCTTGGAATACTTAACCCGATCTCCTGACTTGAGGGGATAATGGCCATAGGCCATTCAAAATACAACCATCGAACGAGGAGCATCCATCATGTCACTCGACGGAATCGTCACCCGCGCGCTCGTCCGCGAGCTGCAAAGCTGCGTCAATGCGCGTATCCATAAAATCTATCAGCCCACCGACAACGAGATGGTGTGGCATATTCGCGGTCAAGGCGTGAACGGACGCCTGCTGCTGTCCGCCCACCCTTCCATGCCGCGCCTGCATTGGACGGAGCAAGCTTGGGAGAATCCGCCCGAGCCGCCGATGTTCTGCATGCTGCTGCGCAAATATTGCGAAGGCGGCGTCATTGAAGCCGTTCATCAGGTCGGCCTCGAGCGGATCGTGCAATTCGATATCCGCCACCGCGACGAGCTCGGCGATTACTCTCTGAAGCAAGTCGTGCTCGAAATCATGGGCCGGCATAGCAATCTGATCCTCATGGATCCGGCATCCGGCGTCATTCATGACGGCATTCGCCACGTCACGCCCGCGATCAGCAGCCATCGCGTCGTCTTACCGGGAACTAGCTATGTTGCACCTCCGTCCCAAGATAAGCGCGACCCGCTCTCCGAGACGGAATCCGGCTTCGCGACCGCGCGGGAACAGTCTGGGGCTGCCGAAGGCGACGCTGCATGGCTGGTCGGCGCCTACACGGGAATGAGCATGCTCGCGGCTAACGAAATCAAGCATCGCGCCGAGTCGGAGAATCGTTCGTTATGGAGCGCCTTCAGCGAGCTTATGCAACATGTAGCAGACCATCGATATAAGCCGACACTGGTAGAGACTCCCGACGGGAAAACGCATTTTTCCGCTATATCGCTCTCCCATCTGCAAGGCAATGCAACCAAGTACGATTCGATCCACGTCTGTCTGGATCGATACTACCAAGACAAAGCCGTGCGCGACCTTGTTCGGCAGCGAACGTCGGATTTGAGCCGCTTCCTCATCAACGAGACCGCCAAGAACGAGAAGAAGCTCGTCAAGCTGGAAGAGTCTCTGAAGGAAGCCGAGGATGCAGACGAGCTGCGGAAGCTCGGCGAGCTGTTGACCGCGCAGCTGCATCTCCTGACCAAAGGGGATAAGAAGGTCGACATCGTCGATTACTACGACGAGAATCAGACGACGATATCCGTTACGCTCGATCCGCTGCTCACCCCTAACGAGAACGCGCAGCGGTACTTCCGCAAATACAATAAGCTGAAGAACAGCCGGACGGTCATCGCCGAGCAGATGGAGGCCGCCAGGGCCGAAGTCGTGTACTTGGCTTCCGTGCTGCAAGGGCTAGAGACCGCGACGCCCGCCGACATCGAGGAGATTCGCGAGGAGCTCATCGAACAAGGCTATATCCGCGCTCGGGGCTTGAAGAAGGGGTTCCGGAAAAAGAAAAAAGACCGGCCCGCCCTGCTGTGCTACACGTCCAGCGAAGGCGTTCCGATCTATGTCGGCAAGAACAATACGCAAAACGATTACGTAACCAATAAACTCGGCTCTCCTAACGATACATGGCTTCATACGAAGGATATTCCCGGCTCCCACGTGCTTATCAGAAGCCAGGATTACGGCGATCAGACGCTGCGCGAAGCCGCCACCATCGCCGCTTACTACAGCAAAGCGAAGCAATCGAGCAACGTGCCGGTCGACTATACGCGCATTCGCAACGTGCGCAAGCCGAACGGAGCGAAGCCGGGCTTCGTCACGTACGATAACCAGACGACGATCTACGTCAATCCGGACGAAGCGCTCGTCCAGAGCCTGCCGTCCGGGATCAAATAGCGTCGTCCCGCCGGCCGAACCTCTCCAAGCAAGCTTCGCAAATACACGCTCGTTCCCGCAAAGCCTCGGGAACGAGCGTATTTATTGCCGGAGGGAACGATCGCTTGCTGCACCAGCACTCGTCGATCGGATTCCCTGCCTCCATGCCGCATCGGCTGTCTTCGCCGCAGATCGGACAGCTCATCTCCTGCCCTCCAGCAGCAGCTTCGCCACCGAAAGCTCCACCGTCCGGTTGCCGATCGGTCCATGGAATACGACGCCTTCTCGCGAGCCGTGATAATCGGAGCCTCCGGTGATCAGCTTGCCGCGATCGCCGGCCATCTTCGCGTACTTGCGCTCCTCGGCTTCGTCGTGATCGGAATGGTACGCCTCGAGGCCGTCCGCGCCGCCGTCCAAGAGCGACGCCACAAGCTCGTCCTCTCCGTATAACCCGGGATGCGCCACGATCGCCGTGCCTCCCGCTTCGTGAATCCATTGCACCGCCGTAAGCGGCTCGATGCGCCGAGGTACGACGTACGCTTCCTTGCCTTCCGCGAGGTATCTGTCGAACGCTTCCCGCAAATCCGATACGTAGCCTCTATCGATAAGCACCTGCGCGATGTGCGGACGGCCGACCGTTCCGTCTCCTCGCCGATTACGGTTCGCCTCCGCGATAACCTCGTCCATCGTAATCGTCATCCCGAGCTCGTTCAGACGCGCTACGATCATTTCGTTACGGCTGTTGCGCGTATCCCGAAGGGTGAGCAGTCTCTCGATGAATCGCTCGTCATGATAGTCGATACCATAGCCGAGAATATGGATGTCTTTGCCTCGGGCAGCCGTGCTGATCTCAACGCCCGGCACGACGATTATGCCCGCTTCCTTGGCGGCATCGAGCGCTTCCGGAATGCCGGCCACCGTATCGTGGTCGGAAATGGCGATCGCGCCTAAGCCTAGCTCGGCAGCCATCGTTACGTTAACGGACGGGCGATTCCTCCCGTCCGAAGCCGTCGTATGCGTGTGCAAATCCGCTCGGTTATTCATGGCTCAGCTCCCTTAAATCGTGCAGCAACGCGGCTGCTGGAATCGGCAGCAACGAGGATTGCAGCCTTACGGCATAAAACTGCCGGACGAACGATACGCCTTTGATTCTCACCGGCTTCACCAAGCCGAGCGCGACCTCGTGCTTGATCGTCCATTTCGAGATGATGGACAAGCCTAAGCCGGCTTCTACAGCCGATTTCACCGCGCCCGTGCTTCCGAACTCGCTTGCGATTCTCAGCTGGCCTTCCGTTACGCCGTGCCTCAGCAGTTCTTCCTCCATAATCTGACGGGTTCCCGAGCCCTTCTCCCTGAGCACCATCGGTTCGAGTATGACATCCGAGAGCTCTACCTCCTCGCGGGAAGCGAAAGGGTGGCCTGCCGGCACGATGAGCATAAGCTCGTCGTGCATGACCGGTTCCGCGTCGAAGCCCTGTACGTCGCAAGGCGCCTCAATGATGCCGAAATCGAGCCCCTGCGAGCCGATCGCTTCTATGATCTCCGTCGTGTTCATCACCTTCATGTTGACGGATATTTCGGGATGCTTGCGCAGGAAAGTGCCCAACAGGCGCGGCAGCACGTATTCCCCGAACGTTAAGCTGGCGGCGAACACGAGCCTGCCCTTCAATTCCTCCACGAACCGAATCATTAGCGCATCGGTTTCCCGCATGAGTTCAATCGCTTTCCGCGCCTGGGGCAATAGCCAATGGCCCGCCTCCGTCAGCTCCAGCTTCTTGGTCGTCCGATTCAGCAGCTTCGTCCCGAAGCGTTCTTCCAGCGCTTGCACCTGCATCGTCACCGCTGGCTGGGTCATATGCAGCGCTTGGGCGGCGGCCGAGAAGCTTCCTCGTTCCGCCACGGTGTAAAAGATATGTAATTGATGCACGTTAAGCGCCATCGTCAATCTCCTTCCGCCGCTATCTGAACGAATTATACCATAAGCCGCATACGAAGAAGAGCATGCCATTAAGGCATGCTCTGTCCTTGAATCGCAACCGGCAGCTAACGGCGCTTGCGATTGTTTTTAATTAAGGTCATGCGCCTGGAGTGTCTTAACCATGAATAGTACGTCTTCAGATCGCGCAGCTCCATCGTCTCCGACATCCGGCCGAGGAACGTGACGACGATCATTTTGTGCAGCGGATTGCCCAGCAGGTCGGTTTCGGTCTCGCTAAGCGAGAATTCCGCAACGAAAACAAGGTCGTCGTCGATCGTGTAGACGTCCTGCTCGTTCCGATAATAAGAGACGATGCGGCCTTCCTTCAGACATTCCCACATATATTGAGCGATGTCAGAATAACCGGTTTTCTCGTTCTCTACTCGGTCGGTCCAACGAGTTCGCGCGTGGTTCGTAATGATAATATCCGCGACCTTCTTGTCGCCTAGAACGACGTGGAACGGCTCGTACGTGTTCCATCGATCCGTCTGTTTATCCTTCACCGGGCTATCCCCTTCCCGATTCTAGGTCTTGAAGATTATTCCTATCTAGGTAGTTAAGTTCATTCTAACGCACTCATTCCCGACGATTCAACAAAAAAATAAAAACACTCCTATAATTCCATTTTATGTAACCCTTCGGAACAGACGAAACCCTGCTACTATCCTATCACGTTTCCGTTAAACATTTTCTAAACATTTTCGGCAATCGCCGTTAGGGATAATAAAAACAGCCGTCATCCTGAGGATGACGACTGCTTCAGGCCTGTGACTACAGGCTGTAAAACCGAGTTTTGTCCGGCGCGTTCTTCTCGTATTCGGTCTTGATCTCGTTGCGGTAAGAACGTTCGACCTTCTTGACGAATGGCAGCCTTTGCAGGTTACGGACCGCCTCTTCGGCAACGTCCGCATTCATGTACATGACCGCGTATTGCATCTTGCGGGATAAATAATGGAGCGTCCCGTATTTGTCCAAGCCTTTGGCTGCTTTCGCGTCGCTAAACCATACGATATAACCTGTCCGTTCGGCAAACATGACTGACCTCCACGTTCAACAAATAGGAACTTACCCGCAGCCTCCGCTGCCGCATGAGCAGCTTCCTCCGCCGCCGCAACCCGAGCCTTTCGGATTCGGATCGTTGTCGGGCACTTTAATGGTGTGCGACACGGCCTCAGCCAGCGTACGCGATATATCATGCAACAACTCATCGAGCGAAGCTTCCGCCGCTTTGTACCGGCTTACCGATTCGATCCGGTCCAATTGCGCTTGCGTCTCGTACACTTGTTCCAAAGCGGCGTTATAATCCGGATGGAACCGTCCGAAACGTTCGCATTCGGCGAATTTCTCCTTCGCCTTGGCGAATTGTTTCATTAAGCGCTGGGCCTCAGGGTCGCGATGTACTTGCTCTTTCCAATGCACGTATTCTGCCGCTAGAGCAGAATGTTTAATCCAATCCCCCAGCTCGAAGGCGCGGGATATGAGCGACGCCAGATCTGCAGGCGCGCCAACCGCCGTAACGCCTTGTTCCGCCGCAGGGAGGGTATCTATCATACTGGCCATTGACGGCCTCACCTCACCTTTCGGCTTTGCGATCCTTCCCTATCATACCACACATGGGCATTAATCGGTCAATGCGTCTAACTTTCCTCCAAGCTTGGAAGGCTGATCATCATCTCCGCGAGGTCGTAACCGCTCACCTCGGCAAGCTTCGGCGGCTCGCCCGCTTCCCCTCGCCAGTGACCTATCGCCCGGAAGCCGTCGCTTTGGCGCTCAAGCGCGCGCGGTACGAATTGCTTCGTCTCGCCTTCCTGTCTCACGAGCAACGTCGTCTGCCAGCCGATCGCGCGCTGCACCAACGCTTCTCGCGTGGATGCATGGTAAGCCCTCGGCTCCCTTATCCATGCGGACGGAATATCGAGTACGCCGGGGAACAGCTCCTCGAGCTCGGGAATCGAAGGATCGGCCTCGTAACAACCTACCGTGAAGGGCCTGTAAATCCATCCTGGTTCCCTGTCTCCTCCAGCAGAAGTTACGTCCTCGTGCTGCTTCGCAGAAGCCGCGGGATAGCCCAGCTTCGACAGTCGGGCTTCGACGGCTTTCCTCGCTCCCGCGTCTATGATGAAATCTCTGTCACCTACGAGCTCCAGCTTATGAGCGGCAAGCTCCGGATCGTCCAATAACAGCTTGGCGAGCTCGGGACTATCCGTCCGAAGCAGCACGACGTCCTCAACTCTTATTCTTCCCAGACGCGAGTACCAATCGTTGAGCGCATCGGTTACTAAGGAGGGCAACGGTTCTCCCGAGCCGTCTTCCAAGAATTCGATCAAAGCTTGCCGCGAATATCCGGCATCTACTGCTTTAGCACAGGCATCGCGAGACAGCCGGTATACGAATATGGCATCGGCGGCAACCCGCTGCGCCGTACGTTCGAGCGTCCATCGCGCGGCGAGGCCGACGTCCGGCGTTACGAGGATTTCGCCGTCCGGCTGCACGATGAAGGCTCCACTCGAATCGGCACCTGACTCCTGTCCTGCTCTGCCCGCAGGATATTCGTCCAGAATACGAAAAGCCAGCCGACCGTCCGCCGAGCCTCGTTCCACCCAGCCGCAGCACTCCAGCAAGCGAAGCCAAGCATCTGCCTTGTCCTCCGGCGCGACGACGGCGAACAGCCGCGTCTCCAGCCATTGCCCGATCGGCAGCTCCGCGACTGCCGACGCAGCGAGATGCAGCTGCGAATCCGTGGAAGCGTACCGCTCGAGCAGATATTCGTGCAGGCGGGCATCCGCCTGCTTGACGGATAACGTTAACCATTCGCCCAATCCGCATTCGTCGATTCGAATGTCTCGTTCCGTTCGAACGAATACGCCTGCGCGCAGTCCAAGATCGATCGCCAAAGCCGCTTGGCGTGGAAGGTGCTCATCGTCAGGGTATGCGTAAGCGATCGAGTCCAGCTCTTGAGGCGTGATGCGCATCGGCGAGATAAGCTTCGCGATGGAGGAACGGTTCAAGGCACCTTTGGCTGTGATGGCGATCGGCCGATCCGCGACAGTCTGCCATGCGAGGAGCAGCTCTAGCGACAGCGGCAATCGATAGCGCTTGTCCGGATCGATCGACGGTCTGCCGAGGCTATCCGTCAGCGGGATCGCTGGAACGGGCAGCAACCGCCTTTGCCACATCGGGACGAGGTCCGTCGGCCCATAGAACAGCTGATCGCCCCACGCCTTGCGCACGGCGAATACGATGCCGTCGCGGCGAAGGTTCGCTAGTCCGACTCGGACTTCGGAGCCCGTATAATTCGCTTGCGCCGCTGCCTTAGTCAGCTGCTCCAGCTCGAACGGGACCGCGGCGAAGCTGGCGATGATCGTCGTTAGGAGGCCGACCGACTTCGGTTCTGCCCAGCACAGCCAGCGTTCCGCCCATTCGGACGAGCCGATGATGCGGTCCAGCGGCTCTCCGTTCACTAACTGAGGCCGAACGGCCGCGGAAGCAGCAACAAGTCTGACGATCGCTTCCGGGAGCCTAGCGACGGATGGCGCTACGTTCATTCCGGACTCTCCTTCTCCCATGCAGGCGTACTCGCCAGTTGCCAGCGGTCGATCGTATAAGGGTAGCCTTGCTCTAGCAGAAACCGGCCGCGATTGCGGGAAAATTCGACCTCGTCCGTGCCGTCGCTAACGACGGAATAGAAAGACGCGGTAATGCCCGAAGCTTTCGGACGCAGGATTCGGCCTAAGCGCTGCGCCTCCTCCTGCCTCGACCCGTAACTGCCCGATACTTGGATGGCGACGGCCGCATCCGGCAGATCCACCGCGAAATTCGCGACCTTCGAGACGATCAACACGCGAATCGTCCCCTCCTTGAACTGCTTGAACAGCTCCTTGCGGCTATGATGGGGCATCTCTCCCGTCACGAGCGGCAAGGAAAGCTCGCTCGCGAGCTCGTGCAGCTGGTCCAGGTATTGGCCGATAATGAGCGTCGGCGTACCGTAATGCCTGTCCAGTAGCGTGCGGATGACTTCCGTCTTCCGCGGATTTTGCCCGGCGATGCGATGGCGGAGCCTCCTAGGCGCGGCCGTATAGCTCTGCAGCGATTGTTCGTCCATCGGTACTCTGACTTCCGTGCAGACCGCTTCCGCGATCCACTTGCGCTCCTCCATCGTTCGCCAAGGCAGCTCGTAGCGCTTCGGCCCGATCAACGCGAACGTATCCTCCTCATGGCCGTCTTCGCGTACGAGCGTCGCGGTCAAGCCAAGCCTGCGGGTCGCTTGCAGGTCCGCCGTCATCCGGAAGACGGGGGCAGGCAGCAAATGAACCTCATCGTAAATAATGAGTCCCCATTCCCGGTTAACGAACAGCTTCCAATGCGGATATTCTCCTTCTTTGGATCGCCTGTGAGTCAGCACCTGATAAGTCGCCACCGTTACGGGTCGAACGTTCTTCGTCTCGCCCGTATATTCTCCGATGTCTTGCTCCGTGAGCGTCGTGTTGCGTACGATCTCCTCGATCCATTGGGAGACGGACACGCGATTGGGCGTTAGGATTAGCGTCTCGCACTTCAGCTTGGCCAGCGCCGCCATGCCGACCCAGGTTTTCCCCGCGCCGCACGGCAATACGACGACGCCGCTTCCCCCGTCGTGAAGGTCGTCGCCTAGGAACGCTTGGACGGCTTCGGCTTGATAGTCCCGTAGGCGGATCGGCTGCCCCGAAGCCGCACGCTTTCGAAGCTT
>Ga0065721_10053110_pt1 | contig 10513 bp, 7 predicted proteins | sample Mesricmetagenome_FD_59108 | JGI IMG/M metagenome (GOLD analysis project Ga0065721, IMG submission 59108) | Mesophilic microbial community from rice straw/compost enrichment Sample: eDNA_1 v2 (version 2) | ecosystem: Engineered > Solid waste > Grass > Composting > Bioreactor | place: USA: Davis... | reverse complement strand
TAATTATGTCCAACCGATTTACAGATGCGTTGTTTCAATTGGTTCATTCACTGGAAAAGTCGGAAAAAAGGCACTTTAAACTCTATATAAAACGAAGTTCGGCCAAAGAAGACTTGAAAATCATACGGTTATTCGACGCCCTCGATAAATTACCCGAATATGATGAAAAAGCACTGCTGAAAAAACTTCCTGATATTCAAAAGCCGCAACTGGCCAATATCAAAACCCATTTATACAAACAGTTGCTGGCCAGCCTTAGACTATTAAAAGCAACCGAAAACAGTGATCTTCAGCTCAGTGAGCACCTCGATCATGCCCGTGTGCTCTACAACAAGGGGCTGAAGCTACAGAGCCTCAAAATACTGGAAAAAGCTAAAGAAATAGCTAAAGCCAACCAGAAATTCAATTTCCTAGCCCAGGTAATTTCTTTGGAAAAAAAGATAGAAACACTTCATATCACCCGTAGCACTACCGAAAAAACCCTGCTGCTGGCCCAGGAAGCCGAGGAAATAAGCGCCCATATAGACAGGGTGACCAAACTCTCTAACCTGGCCCTGCTGCTGTACCGCTGGTATGTGATCAATGGGCATGCCCGTAACGAAAGCGACGAGCAGGATCTGCGCACCTTCTTCAAAAACTACCTGCCCAAAGATGTGAACTCGGTGCAGGGCTTTTACGAAAACCTGTACCTGTACCAAAGCTATTGCTGGTATGCCTTTATCAGACAGGACTTCCTGATGTACTACCGGTACAGCCAGAAATGGATTGACCTGTTTAACAGCCAGCCCTTTATGATTGGCATAGAAACCGGTCACTATGTGAAAGGGATGCACAACCTGCTGAATGCTCATTTCGACCTGCGCAATTTCAAACAGTTCGAGATCACGCTGCGCCAGTTCGAGGAATTCGCCAAAACGGAAGTGGCCAACCGGCACGACAATTTCCGCGTGCACACTTTCATCTATATCAACAGCGCCAAAATCAACCAGCACCTCATGCAGGGCACTTTTGCCGAAGGACTGGCCCTGATACCCTCCATCGAGGAAAAAATGCAGGAGTATGGTCTTTTTGTTGACCAGCACCGCGTGCTGGTATTCAACTATAAGATTGCTACGCTGTATTTTGGCAACGGGGAATATGAAAAATGCATCGACTACCTGCTCAAGATCATCAATGGTCCGCTTGACCTGCGCATCGATCTGCAGTGTTATGCGCGCCTGCTGCATATGCTGGCCCATTACGAAATGGGGAATTACGAGCTGATGGAGTCGCTTACCAAATCGGTATACCGCTTTATGGCCAGGATGAAAAACCTGACCGTGGTGGAAGAGAAGATGTTCAGGTTTATTCGCAACTCGTTCGATGTAAGCCCGCGGGAATTAAAACCAGAGCTGGAAAAATTCCTGAACGAGATCAAGCACCTGGAAAAGAACCGATACGAAACCAGGGCATTTGCTTACCTCGACATCATTTCCTGGGTAGAAAGCAAGGTGTATGAAAAGCCCATGCGCGAAATCGTGTACAACAAGTACCTTGAAAGCAGGCACAGGCCCAGGGAGAAAAAAAGTGATGCAGTGAGTTAACCGTAATCCAGGTAATCGTTCTCGCCCATCAATCCCAGTTTTTGCAAACGCATTTGAACGCCGCCCGGGCTGCGCTCCAGTTGGGCGGCTATTTGCCTGGCGTTGAGACCGGCATGGAACAGGTCGGTGAGTTCCTGGTCTTCGTTGGCCGACCAGTATTTGCCTTGGTTGCCTGCGCCCGATTTTTTCTCTATGCGGCGTGCCGGTCGGGGCGCCGGCATATTCAATTCAATCTTTGCGCGCGTAACGGCCACATACAGGATGTTAATCTCTTCAACAAGCCTGTTCTCATCCATTTTTTCGCCAATAAACCGTTTCAGTTTTTCTTCGGTAATAAAATCGTTCAGCAAAGTCACTGCATCATACTCCATGCCCTTACAACGGTGAACTGTGCTGAATATCATATCAGCGTCTTCCTTGTTCTCTACTTCGTTTTCCTTCAGCCTGGCTATGAATTTGGGCAGGTCGTTGCCATATTCCTTCACAACATCTACAATAGCGCTTAAACCATTCTCCTCTGTTTTTTCTATATAATCTTCCAGCTCATCCATGTTCTTCATGCCCGCTATCAGTTTATCTCTTACCATGTCGGGTTTTCCGTTATACAGGTTTAAAACATCGTATAAGGAAGCGCCTCCGTCGGCAAACATATAACTGCTCATCCTGCCTTCGAAATATACTTTATTAATGTCCCGGTCCTGCCATTGAGTAATGGCGCTGGTAAGCAGGCTCAGGTTGGTACGGGCCAGGATAGCCCTTGTTTTTATTTTGCCCCTGCCCTTACCCACGCCCTGCACCTCCACGGTGGGAGGTTGTTGCAAATAACTTTTCCAGTCCAGTATTTTGTTGGCCATGGCGGCTATATCCCTGTTGAAGCGGAAACTTTTGCTGAGGTTATAAAATGGGAAATCAGTTTTTAACAGGCTGTTGATGGCAAAGCGCCATCCATAGATTTGCTGGTGTACATCGCCCACGATGATTTTGATGGCGGGTTGTTGCAGAAATACATCCAGCATGGCGCTGCTGGCATCCTGTCCCTCATCGAATAATATATAATCGTAGGGTAATACCGGGCGGTTCAGCTGGAATTTCTTCAAATAAAAATCATGGATGATGCTGATCTCGGCCCTGTGCATTTTGGCAAGCGCCTGCCGGGTGAGGTATTCAATGACGCTATAATAATTTTCAACAAATTGCCGGGCTTTTAATTCGGCCACCACCTCCAGGTAATTTAATTCCTGCACCCGGGCGGCCGTGCTGTTGCAGAAATAACTGATAAACCTGTTTACATGGCTGGCGATCATATAATCCACATGCCGTTCGCCCGTAACGATCTCTAAAATATCAACCAGCTCGTAGGTCTTGTAACCCGGCGTAATGGTGTAGTTACTTCCTTTTACTATATAATTAAAAGCCAGGGAATGCGCGGTTTCAACAGTTACATTTCGTAAACCGGCCGCGGCAAATTTCTGCTCGGCCTCTATTTTCACCGTTTTGTTAAATGCCAGGTACAGGATGCGTTTATTAGAAAGCCTGGTAAGGGCATATTCAATGAGCGTAGTGGTTTTACCACTGCCCGCCACTGCATTTATTACAATATTATCGTTGGTGCCTAAAATGGCATACTGTTCATCTGTGAGTTTCATTGCCTGTATTTTAGTATATCCATGCCCGTAAAGGTATCTAATTAGCGCTTAGTTTGTATATTTAGGCAACTTAACAACCTTCTATGTGTATCCAAAGGCTCTTTATCCTCATAACAGTGTTTTTTACCACCTGTTTACAGGCACAAATAACGCTTCCTGTACCGGAAAATATACAAGCCGCCTATGATAAAGGCACCAGGTCTGCAACGGGGCAACCTGGTATCAATTACTGGCAAAATACGGCCAATTATATTATCAGTGTGCAATACCATCCCGAAACCCGGTTGGTATCGGGAACGGTGGTGATCGATTATTTTAATAAGAGCCCCGATACCCTCACTCAGATCGTGTTCAAGCTGTATCCCAACCTGTATAAAAATGGAAGTGCACGCCTTACACCGGTGGCGCCGCAGGATATTTCAGACGGGGTGCGTATCAGTTCTTTCCAGGCTAATAACGATATGATAGATACTGCCAAATTGGAAGTGAATGGCACCAATATGGTGGCGCCCGTTATGCTTTTACCAAGGCAGAATATGCGTTTCAGAATCAACTATTCCTATGTACTGAACAAAACATCACATCTCAGGACCGGCATGGTGGATTCGGGCTCTGCATTCATTGCTTATTTCTTTCCCCGCATTACGGTGTATGATGATATTGATGGCTGGAACATGCATCCTTATCTGGGCCCGCAGGAATTTTACAACGACTTCTGCAATTTCAATGTATCTATTACCGTACCCGCCAATTACCTGGTATGGGCTACCGGCGACCTGAATAATTGTAGCGAGGTATTGAACGATAAATATTGCCGGCGTTTACAATTGGCCGAACAGCAAAACGAAGTGGTAGACATTGTAACTGCCCAGGACCTGCAGGAGAAAATGATCACCCGGCAAAACGCCACCAATACCTGGCGTTTTACCGCCAACCGGGTTACCGATTTTGCCTTTGCAGTGAGTGATCATTATATATGGAAATCCAACAGCGTGGAAGTAAACCCTACTCTGCAAAGAAGAACCCGCGTGGATGCCGTGTTCAACCCCGCGCATAAAGACTATTACGAGGTGGTTGATTTTGCAGCAAAAACCGTTTGGGCTATGAGTTATGTGTTTCCCAAATGGCCTTTTCCTTATTCGCATATGACCGTTTTCGACGGACTGGACCAGATGGAATACCCCATGATGGCCAACGACAACCCGCTGCCAAGCCGTGCAGAAACCATCGAGTTGACCGATCATGAGATCTTCCATACCATGTTCCCCTTTTATATGGGCATCAATGAAACCAAATACGGCTGGATGGATGAAGGCTGGGCTACGCTGGGCGAGTGGCTGATATCACCCATCATCGACAGCACCATTGTAGATGAATATGGCATGGACCGTTATGAAAAATCGGCAGGCACCGAAGCCGATTTGCCGGTAGTTACGCTTACCACGCAGTTGAACGGATTGTCGATGTTTACCAGCACCTATCCCAAACCCGCCCTGGGTTATTTATATGTAAAGGATATGCTGGGCGATTCGCTGTTTACCCGCGCCCTGCATTTTTATATACAAAGCTGGCAGGGTAAACATCCTATGCCTTATGATTTTTTTAATTGTATGAATGTAGGTGCGGGCATGAACCTGAACTGGTTCTGGAAAAAATGGTTTTTCGATAGCGGCGCGCCCGATCTGTCTATCAAAAAAGTTACCCGTGTGCCCAAAGGGTATGCTGTTGTAGTGGAAAATAAAGGCGGTAAACCCGTGCCGGTTGACCTGGTAGCCACCGATGCTGAGGGTACCGAAATAAAACTGCACCGGTCGATTGCCGTGTGGGAAAAAGCAAACAGTGTAACCCTTACCATCCCCTCTGCAAAAACCATTAAAAATATAAAACTGGGCAGCACTTATGTGGCTGATGTGAACAAAAAGGACAATGTATGGGAGGCGCCGTAAATTAAATGAGATTAAAATTTTGGGATCATTCGTTTTTCGCCAATTTCTTTCGCATCTTTGCAGCGATTTGCCTGCCATAAAAACTCCTAAAAATAAATTCATTAATGTACACACACATTTGGGCTAAGTATCTGCCTATCATTAGAATTCTATTGAAGAAGACCGCAGCAGGTGACCAAACATTGAATTTAAACCGCCCTGATTTCGAAAAAGCTGGCATTGCACGCAAAGCGGGTTATAAATTTACCATCGAGTACAGGAATGGAAAAGTTGCCAATGTAATCAGCACATCACAACTGGCTATGGACCTGGCAGCTGTGATGCTGGAAGACGCCGGCATTAAAGCGCTTTTGGTCAATAATAATTACGAGGTAGCCCTTAACACAAGATTCCAGTTGTTTCTGAAAAACACTACTCCGAAGGAAGTGTTGGAAGAAACAAACGCATAAATAACTGTTTTTTTTATCGGCCCGGTCAATTTGTTGTTATCAGCAAGATGGCCGGGTTTTCTATTTTTTAGTTGATGGCCAATGGCCGGAAGGGTGTAAATTGCAGGGCTATGCAAGATTATCTGAAAGATCTCAATGAGCAGCAGCGTGAGGCTGTGTTACATGTGGATGGTCCCATCATGATTGTGGCGGGTGCAGGCAGTGGTAAAACCAAGGTGCTCACCACCCGTATTGCGCATTTGATGGCCTCGGGTGTAGATGCCTTTAATATCCTGGCGCTGACCTTTACCAACAAGGCAGCCAAAGAAATGAAAGAACGCATTGAAAAGATACTGGGCAATAATGAAGCCCGCAATTTATATATAGGTACATTTCACAGCGTGTTTGCCCGCATATTGCGGGGCGAAGCATATCGCCTGGGTTATCCCAACAATTTCACCATTTACGATACGGATGATGCCAGGAACGTGGTGAAAACGGTGATCAATGAAATGAACCTGGACGATAAACATTATAAACCGGGCACTGTGTACAACCGTATTTCCAGCGCCAAGAACGCCCTGGTAGGTCCGCAGGAATATGCTTCCGATTATGCCATTCAACAGGAAGATACACGTAGCAACCGCCCAGCCATTGCACAGATCTATGACGCTTATGTAAAACGTTGCTTCAAGAATGGCGCCATGGACTTCGACGACCTGTTGTTGAAGTTTTATGAATTGCTGAAGAACTTTCCCGAAGCGCTGAGCAAATACCAGCGTAAATTCAAATACATACTCATTGATGAGTACCAGGATACCAACCCCGCCCAGTACGAGGTGATCAAACTGCTGGGCGCCATGCATGAAAATGTATGCGTGGTGGGTGACGATGCGCAAAGTATTTATAGTTTTCGCGGTGCCACCATTCAGAATATCCTGCAGTTTCAGCGGGATTATGAAGATGCCAAAGTGGTAAAGCTGGAACAAAATTATCGTAGCACCCAAAGCATTCTGGAAGTAGCCAATGAGGTGATCAAAAACAACAAGGGACAAATTCCCAAAGCGCTGTGGACCGAAAACCGCGAGGGTGAAAAGATTCGTCTGGTGCGCACCATGACCGATAACGACGAAGGCCGCTTTGTGGCCGATACCATACAGGAGCAAAAATTACGCAATCATTATAACAACCGCGACTTTGCCATTTTGTACCGCACCAATGCACAAAGCCGCGCCTTTGAAGAAAGCCTGCGCCGCATGGGCATTCCCTATACCATGTATGGCGGCATCAGCTTTTACCAGCGCAAGGAAATAAAAGATTATATCGCTTACCTGCGCATTATTGTAAACACCCGTGACGAGGAAGGTTTAAAGCGCATCATCAACTATCCCACCCGCGGCATTGGCAAAACCACCATCGACAAAGCCGTGTTGCTGGCCAACCAGCATAATATCAGCATGTGGGAGGTATTGGAGCGTGCCCGTGAATTTGGGTTTAAAGCAGGCACCCTGGAAGCCATCGAGAATTTTGTGACCATGATTAAAAGTTTTGCCAGCATGCTGCAAACCAAAAACGCCTATGAGGTGGCCGTGCATGTAGGCAAACAAACGAATTTTGTAAAAGAGCTGTTCAACGATAAAAGCACCGAAGGTGTTCAGCGTTACGAGAACGTACAGGAATTGCTGAACAGTATCAAGGAATGGACCGAAAGTCCCGATACCGAAGAAGGCGAGGTAACCGATAAGAGCCTGGGCGCCTACCTGCAACAAATTACCCTGTTAACAGATGCCGACGAAAAAGATCCCAATGCCGATACAGTAAAACTGATGACCATTCACGCTGCCAAGGGACTGGAGTTCAGATGTGTTTTCGCCGCCGGCCTGGAAGAAATGCTTTTCCCCAATGCGCTTGCCATTAACACCCGCGAAGAGCTGGAAGAAGAACGGCGTTTGTTCTATGTAGTGATCACCCGCGCCAAGGAAAAATTGTGGATCTCCTATGCCAATACCCGCTACCGTTTTGGCAGCCTGGTGCAAAATGAACCCAGCCGTTTTTTGGATGAACTGCCGGAGAAATACCTGGACAGAAGTTATGCCGGTGGCGGGCTGCGCAACCAGAGCAACTGGAGCAGCGGCAGCGCCTTCGACCGTATGCATGGCGGCGGCTGGGGCGGCCAGTCGGCTGCCCATGAGGCCGAAAAACGGTATGGGCCCCCTCCTGCCAAAAAGCCTTCCACACCCAGTTATATCACGCCCAAACCGCAGAATAAGACCGTGGAGCATGTGCCTTCACCCGATTTTGTGCCCAGCGATACCAGCAACCTGCAGGTGGGCCAGCGGGTAGAGCACCAGAAATTTGGGTTTGGCGAAGTGACCAAAATGGAAGGCTCGGCCCATAATCCTATTGCCACTATCAAATTTGAACTGAATGGCGAGAAAAAGGTGATGCTCAACTATGCCAAGCTGCGGATTGTTGAATAAGGGGTGTAAAAAATCGATGTTGTTGACCCGACCATAGTAATGTGTTGACTTTGTGCAACTTAATTAGTTGATCGGCGTCAAAAATATGACCGTTTGGGGCCATACCGGCCGGCGTGATTTGTATAATCCCAAAACTTCATCTACCTTATATGAATGCACGAAAAAACCCCTCCCTACGGCACTTATTTCGTCACATTAAGCGTTTCGGGTTGGATAGACGTATTTACCTATCACACCTATTGTGACATACTCGTTGACCACCTTAACTACTGCATCGAGCACAAAAACCTGCAGGTGTATGAGTATGTGTTTATGCCCAGCTATATCAACATTATAGCTACTTCGAAAAAAAGGCATATCTCTACCGTTCTGCGTGAGTTCAAGACCAGTACTGCCAAACAGGTTTTGAAATGCATTGCCGAGAATCCTGAGGAAAAACGAAAGGAATGGTTGATGCGGTTATTTCAATTCTTCACGCACCGCTATCAAAACGATGCCGAGCATCACTTCTGGCAATTCGGCAACCACCCGGTGATACTGGATACCATGGAGCTGTTTGTAAAATATACCCAGGAGCTGCTTCATGTGCCGGTAGCCAAAAGGCTGGTTGATGAGCCGCACCACTATGTTTACTGCAGCGCCCACCCCTGCCAGCGGGTGAAGCTGAGCAAATTACCATAAGGTTAAAGTTTAATATAACGTTAAAGTGGTTAATGCTCCGTTTAACCGCTCAGGTACTATATTTCAGCATATATAATGCGTAAACAGACAGGCATTTTCTGCCTAACATTTTGTATATTACGATCCCTTTAAATTCCACCTTAATTTACCCTGATTGTAAGCTGTTTTTCCGTACCCCGGAATAATTCGATGGTACGGAAGGTACTATTTGCCGGATGTATGTAGTGTTTTGAAGATTTACAGGTAAAGCAATATGGTATGAATAAAAACAACAATAGCAGCCTTAGCCAACAGGATTGTTCCTACTTAACTTTTAATACGGTAGACTGGATTGATGTATTCATCAGGCCCACCTACAAACAGATCATTGTAGATGCACTGAATCGTTGCATTGAAACCCGGAAATTCAAGGTATATGCCTGGTGCCTGATGACCAACCATCTGCATTTGCTGGCCCGGGCCGAGGACGGCGCCGGACTGGCCGCCATAGAAAAAGAATTCAAACGCCTTACCACCACCAAAATTCTGGAAGCTATCGATATAGAACCCGACCTGCGGCGCTCCTGGATGCTGCAGCGTTTTGAGCATTTCAGCCAAAGCCTGAAAAGGATAGAAAAATTCCAGCTTTGGCAAAGCTGTACCAATCCTTCCTTTATCGATTTCAGACAGGTATTTCGCCTGCAGGAAAGAGTATTATATATTCACGAAAACCCGGTACGCGATGGCATTGTGGCCAGTCCCGAACATTACCTGTACAGTTCGGCGGGGGATTATGCCGGTAAAAAAGGGCTGGTTAATGTATCGGTGATTAATTTTGAACAATTGCGTATGTCTATATTAAAGAACGGGCACGGTTAGCCCACTGCTTTCTTTAATGCCTCTACCGTTTTCTTTTCACTGCCGGAAAAGATAGTATCGTTGATGATCACCACCGGTCTTTTCAGGAAAGTATATTCATCCAGTATAAGTTGCCGGTAATCTTTTTCGGTAAGGGCCTTATTTTTCAAGCCCATTTCCTTGTATTTCATGGCGCGGCGGCTGAACAGCGATTCATAGCTGCCGGCCAGCTTTTTCATTTCATCAAGTTGGGCAGGGGTGATGGGCTCGTTTTTAATGTCCTGCATGATGAACCCTTTTTTGTTGATGCCGGTTTCGCGGATAATGGCCTGGCAGGTGGTGCAATTGCCCAAATGGTATATCTTTTTCATACGTGCCGCAAAATTAACCAGCTTCGCTGTAACTTTTTGTTCATTGAGCCGACCAATTTGGTATCTTTTCGCTAAAACCACAACCAATTTGCAGGCTAAAATTAGTCAGGATGAATTTGTTGCATTAGTACACCAGCACCGCGCCATGTTGTATAAGGTGTGTAATATGTATTGCACATCTGGCCACGATAAACAGGATCTGTTCCAGGAGATCGTGATCCAGCTTTGGGGCGCCTGGCCGCGTTTCAGGGGCGATTCTAAATTCAGCACCTGGTTATACCGTATTGCGTTGAACACCGCCATTTCTGATCTGCGCAAACAAAAAAAAATCATCAAAACAGTAGAGCCCGAACTGCTGCCAACCGAAATTCAGGATATTCAGTATAGTAAAGAAAAGGAAGAAAGGTTGCAGCAATTGTATAAGGCCATCAACCATCTTACCGAAATTGAGAAGGCTATTGTGATGCTGTATCTCGAAGACAAGAGTTACGATGAAATGGAAGATATTTTGGGTATCAATCAAAATAACCTGCGCGTGAAA
>Ga0065721_10006344_pt1 | contig 10513 bp, 11 predicted proteins | sample Mesricmetagenome_FD_59108 | JGI IMG/M metagenome (GOLD analysis project Ga0065721, IMG submission 59108) | Mesophilic microbial community from rice straw/compost enrichment Sample: eDNA_1 v2 (version 2) | ecosystem: Engineered > Solid waste > Grass > Composting > Bioreactor | place: USA: Davis... | reverse complement strand
AGGCGTCGGCACCGCCAAGACCGCGGGCAATTACGCGGCCGGGCTTAAGGCGCAGGAGGGCGCTTCGGCCAAGGGCTACACGCAGGTGCTGTGGCTGGACGGCGTGCATCGCCGCTACGTCGAGGAAGTCGGCAGCATGAACGTCTTCTTCAAGCTCGGCGACAAGGTCGTCACTCCGGCGCTGAACGGCAGCTTTCTGGCCGGAATCACGCGCGATTCGGCGATCCAGCTTCTGCGCCATTGGGGCATCGAAGTCGAAGAGAGGCCGATCCCGATCGACGAGCTGGTGGAGGCTTGCCGTTCCGGCGAGCTGAAGGAAGCGTTCGGCACGGGAACGGCGGCCGTCATCTCGCCGATCGGTGAGCTGAGCTACAAGGACGAGAAGCTCGTCATCGGGGGCGGAGAGACCGGCCCGGTATCCAAGCGCCTATACGATACGCTTACCGGCATTCAATACGGCAGGGTACAGGATCCGTTCGGCTGGATGGTAGAGCTATAAGGATCAGGAAAGGAAAAATCATATGCTGGCGATTACTGAATACAGCGTGGAGCAGGTGTTGGACCCCTTCGGGATCCTGGCCGGCAAGAGATACGAGTTCCTCATCGACATCGACGTTCCGGAGGACGACGAGCTGCATTCCGAGAACGGCGTTCGCGTTCGCGTCATCTACAAGGAAGACGGGGAGCAGTCCGGAGTCGTCCGCTACGAGCTGCAGGAGAGAACGACGGGCCGACTTCTCGATTACGACATGGAGCCGGAGGAAGAGATGGAGCTTGCGGCGTTCTGTCGGGAGCATCTGGCCGAGGCCGGCGAATAATCGATTGCCATAAGAACAGGAAGACCTCTGCGTAGGAGCAATCGGCCGTAAAGCCGACTACGCGGGGGTCTTTCTTCCTGACTCGGCGACTGAAGGCGCAGCCACCCGCCATTTCGGGATTGTTCAACCGAGCGTTTGGGAGGTAGGATAGTTTAGTGGTAAGATATCGCAAGAAAGCTGCAGTTAGGATGTGTACGCCTTGAAAGATCGAATCGTGATGCCGATCTGGACGATCGGCATCTTCATCGTCGTCATGAACACGACCATGTTCAACGTGTCGATGCCCAGCATCATTCAAGACCTCGACATTACCGCCGACTTGGGCTCGTGGGTCATCTCGAGCTATTCCATCGGCTACGCTCTGTCGACGGTCATCTACAGCCGTCTGACCGATATCGCGCCGCTGCGGCGGCTGCTCGCGATCGGGCTGCTTGTCCTGGGACTCTCCTCCGTCGTCGGGTTGTTCGCCCACGGCTTCGAGGTGCTCTTGGCGGCCCGGATTCTCCAATCGGCCGGGGCGGGATCGATGGCCGGCATGGGGCTCGTCATGGTCAGCCGATATATCCCCGTCGAACGTCGAGGCCGCTCCATCGCGATGATATCGAGCGGAAGCGCGATGGCGTTCGGACTGGGTCCGATTATCGGCGGGCTGGTCACCGAATACTGGGGATGGAACGGCCTGTTCGGCATTACCTGCCTGGTGCTCGTCCTTCTTCCCGTGCTGCTCCGCCTGATGCCCCGCGAGACGGAGCGAACGAAGGCGAATGAGCCCTTCGATACGGCAGGCGCCGCGCTTACCGTGATCAACGCGACTTCTTTGCTGCTCTCGGTCACGCAGCTGTCGCTCGCCTGGCTGGCCGTGAGCATCGTTTCGATCGCGGTTCATGTTCTCTGGCTAAGGAGAGGACGCGGATCGCGCTTCGTCAATCCCGAGCTGTTCCGGCTCAAGGGCTACAAGTACTTGATGGTCATCGGCTTCTGCTTGCTCATGCTGAATCTGGGCAACCTGTTCCTGATGCCCCTTGCCCTCTCGGACCTGTTCGGGAAGTCTGCCATGGCCGTCGGGCTGTTCATTGCCCCGGGAGCGATTCTCAGCACGCTGGTCTCCCGGTTCGTCGGCAAGTGGATCGACCAATACGGGAATCTCCGCTTCCTTCTGCTCGGACAGGCCGTGCTGGCGGCCGCCATGATTTTCTTTGCCCTCGCGCTGGGAAAATCCCCCTATATCGTGCTTGTCGGCTATCTCTTTATTTCCCCGTGCTTTACGGCGTCTCTCTCGTCCCTGAACAACGAATCGACGCAGCTGCTTCCGAAGAGGCTGGTCGGTTCCGGGATGGGCTTCCTTCAACTGATTCAGTTCTTCGGAGGCTCGATCTCCGTCGCGCTGCTCGGCCTTCTGCTGGAGCGCCAGAAGCAAGTGTCTCTCGCTCATGCCTTCGAGCGGGTATACGGGATTCTCGGCCTTGTTATTCTCTGCTCGATCGTGATCACGGTCGGCTATCTGATCTTCGGCGGCGGCACGCTGAAGAGCGGCGAGCAGGCCCGTAAGGCGAGAGCCCTGGCCTCGGCCGGAAGGAATTGAACCGCATACGCCCGCTCTCAACGGCAAACCGCGATATGACGGACGAACGAGGCGCCCTTGCGGGCTTCGCAGCGGCTCTCGATCGCGAAGCCGGCATGGGCCAGCTCGCCTTCGAGGTCCCGATGCGAGATGACGACGGCGCGGCGCGCGATTCGCCTGGCCTCGCGGAGAATCCGCCATTCGGCTTCGCCGGATAATCGGGTGACGTGGTTGTAGGGGAGATCGACGATGGCGACATCGTAGCTCTCCCGAATGTCCTCGATCGCCCGCACGTCCGCTTCCCCCGGCAGGCCGAAGTGCGCGAGATTCTCTCTCGCTCCTTCGACCGCGAGAGGGTTGATGTCGCTTCCGGCGATATCGATGCCCATCGACCGGGCCTCGACCAGCACGGTTCCGATGCCGCAGCAAGGGTCGATCGCCCGTACGCCTTCGGGCCGGGGAACGGCGATATTGGCCACGGCCCTGGCCACCCGGGCGGGCAGCGCGATCGAATAATCTCTCGGCTTCTTGACATGCTTAAGCCAGATTGCTTGATTGTCCGTATACGGTCCCAGATACCAGCGTCCTTCGCAAGGGATCAGGCCGAAGATCCGGTCCGGGCGGCGAACGTCGACGCGGCCCCGAATGACCGCGCCAACCTCACGCTCCAGCCGCCTTTGTTCCTCGAATTCGATTTTGCCGGCGGCGTCCAGATCGTTCTTTTTGACGAACAAGACTTTAAAGGACTGTCCTTCTTCCGGCAGAAGGCCGGAGGCTTGCCGGATCAGCTCCTCCAGACTGTCTCCCTCGCAGACCGGATCGATTCTCTCGCGAATGAACGGACTGCGGCTTGGATCAATGAGGCTGTCGCTTCGCAGGATTGGAGAGCCCGGACGCGGGGAGACCCCCAGAAGGGAAGTCAGCTCGAGGCGGCACAACGATTCCTCGTCCTCGTGGCAGGCGTAGGTATAGAGATAGTTTGCGGAAGACATGGCATCGCCGCCTTTCTACTAAGTTCCACCATAGCCGTCCTGCCGGCAAAATGCAAAAGCTTGTCCGGATCGTTGGAGGATCGTCGGCCGCGGGGTATAATGGCTCTATTATCCTTAGACGACGGAGGGGGCGGGGCGAATGAAGCTTGAAGCGGTGATGGACAAGCTCGCGGAGATGGGCACGGAGCAGACGAAGTCGACTTTTATCCGGCATGGGGCGCAGGAGCCTCTGTACGGAGTGAAGGTCGGCGATCTGAAAAAATTGGTCAAGGACGTCCGCAAGGATCAGGGGCTGGTCCGGGAGCTGTACAAGACGGGCAATAGCGACGCGATGTATCTGGCGGGTCTCGCGATCGATCCGAAGTCGGCAGATAAGGAACTGCTTCGGGACTGGGTGAAAAAAGCGAATTGGTACATGCTGTCCGAATACACGGTGGCTTCCGTGACGGCAGAGAGCCCTTATGCGCTGGAGCTGGCCAGGGAATGGATCGACTCTCCGGAGGAGATGACGGCGACGTGCGGTTGGAGCGTCTTCGCGAATTACGTCATGATCACTCCGGACGACAAGCTGGACCTGGAAGAACTGCGCTCCCTTCTCGGCCGGGTAGAGAGGACCGTTCACAAGGAGCGGAATCGGGTTCGCTATACGATGAACGGCTTCGTCATCTCGGTCGGGTCCTCGGTGCGCGAGCTGCACGAGGAGGCGCTGCGGGTGGCCGCCGCCATCGGCAAAGTCCAGGTAAACATGGGGCAGACGGCTTGCAAGGTGCCTCTGGCTGCCGATTATATCGGCAAAGTGGAGAAGTTGGGCAAGCTGGGAGCGAAGAGGAAGACCTGCATTTGCTGAACAGGTCGGGTTGCCGGCTTGCCTTCCGCGGGTCACCGAGTCGCAGCCCGTCGGCTAACGGACAGGGGAGACGCTTAAAGGCGCCAAAAGAAGGCTATTGAATTCTAACGGACATTTAAGACGCTTATCTTCTGTTTTTTTGCTTAAACGGCGGTTTTCAACGATTTAAGGGACTGTCGTGTCCGTTAGAATCCGTAAGGGGCGTTTGGGGTTGGCTAAGGGGAGCTGATATCCGTTACGGTTCGGAGACGTTGAGGTCGTTCCCGGAAGGATTTTGGCGCAGAGGCGGAGAATTCCGTTTCGGAGAAGCGCCGATGAAGCCTATCGAAAACGGTACCTCGATTCATATTCGGGCGCTGGCCAGCGTATAGTGGAAGACCGCAGAAACAAATCGGGCCCCCGTTAAATGTAAGCGCTGACATTCTGTTGGATGAACCTATCGAGGACAACCATTCCGCAGGGAGGGATCGACATGGGAACGCGTCTCTTATCCGAGCAGATCATTAGGCAGAAGTATCCGCATCTCCGTTACATCCGCATTCATACGCGCGGACGCAATTCCGCCGATATTTACGCGTGGAACGAGGATCTGCAGCTTCCCGATAAGGACCGATACGAGCTTGGCCAGTTCGCGGCGACGTACTTGACGCCCTACGTGTGCTTCCATGTGAAAGCGTACTCCATGCTGAAGGAGGATCGGGTACCGCGGGTCGATGAGCTTCCCGAACCCGTCTATAAGGCGGCGATGAACCGATGCCTGGATCAGGATAGGCTTCTCTCGGTCGTCAACGGAATGTTCGCGAACGGGCGCGTGTCTTTCCGCTGCTACGATCCCATCGCGGGCCGAATTCATCTCGATCTGTGGCCGAACGCTCCCGTCACCGACGTCGAGAAAGAGCTTCTTCATCGTTACCTGTACGAGCTGCTGCCGCTGGGCTCCTCTTTCGAGGTTACGTATCGGTAAGCGGGGAGAGAGGCAAGCTTCGTCCCGTCGACTGCCCGAACAGGCCCGAACAGGGCCGAACAAGCCTGCCCGAACGGGAAACAGGGCTTCCTAAGCCGCGAAGCCGCGGCCGGGGAAGCCCTGTGTTCGATTGCGGGAAGCGTCCCGATCAAGGGACGAGATGCTTCCGATAAGAGGAGATGCCGATGCCGAGCTTGTCCGCGGGATAGGCTAGCGGTATCGTATTTTATCTGGGACGTTATGCTTACCCGATGGCATAAAATGGCTCTATTTTGCCCGTTCATCCGACTTCCATATTATGAATTCGGTTCCAAAGGCCGATATAAGCAAGGAATGGTTTATTGGAAAATAGAGTTAAAGATTCAATATAAGCTGCGGATTTAGGCTGAAGGGAGCAGGAAGACGGATGGAGGAATGGTTGGGCAGAGTCGTGAAGCAGGACGTCATCAAGTCCGGACTCGTGCTGGTAGCCGCCGGTACGAGCTTGGATATGACGCACATCAGACTGATGGAGCAGCATCGGGTCGATCTGGCGGAACTGATATGGCTTCCTTCCGTCAAGGAATCGGCGAACGAGCTGCCGATCAAGAGCATGCAGCAGGCTTCCTCCTATTCCAAGGAGTTGTTCGACAGCATTAAGCGTCACCGCAAGGTTCCCTTGATGGATATTAAGAACGAATTGATTCCTCTCGTATCGGAAGTAGCCGCCCATCAGAACGTGTTCAATCTGATCGAATTGATCAAAGCCAAAGGCGAATATACTCACCAGCACAATATCGCGGTCGGCGTGATCTCCACCATGATTGGCAAATGGATGGAGCTTGGCGATTCGGAGTTGGCGCTGCTCACGCTCTCCGCCACTCTGCACGACGTCGGCAAGGTGCGCATCCCGGACGAACTTCTGAACAAGCCCGGGCGCCTGACCTCGGACGAATACGCCGAGATTAAGCTGCATACCCGATACGGCTATGAGATTCTGAGCGAGACGGTAGGCCTAAGCCCCCGCGCCGCTTTGGTCGCTCTGCAGCATCACGAACGGGCCGACGGTCAGGGGTATCCTCTTAGGCTGAAGAACGCACAGGTCGATCCGTTAAGCCGAATCGTGGCGGTGGCGGACGTTTTCCATGCCATGTCCTCCAAGAGGCCTTATCATGAAGCGCTTCCCTTCCACGAAGTCGTCACCCAGATGAGGGCGGGAGCCTTCGGGGAGCTCGATTCCAAGGTCGTGAACCTGTTCCTCGAGAAGCTGTTCGTTCACCTCATCGGGCACCAAATCAAGCTGACGGACGGCCGCTGGGGCGAAGTCGTCTATTTGAACCCGCATGACGACCTTCATCCGTTGGTTAAAGTGGACGAGGAATTCATCGATCTTAGCCAGACCCGGCACTTGCATATCATGGAGATCGTTCTATAATATTCTAGACCGAGTCCGGGCGGCATACGAAGCCGTTCTCAGGGGATAATGAGCGTAAACCTGATTCGACTTGCCCGGTTGATTCGGAATAGAAGGCAAGGCATGACCTTGTTCAAGGAATAGGAGAGCCGGAGACCATGGCCAACGTAATGTTGAACGAGCAAGTGACTTCCATCCTTCAAGGCAAGGTCCAGCTGATCGAGACGCAGCAGGGCGCTCTATATCTGGTCGGTCCGATCAAGCTTCCGGTTAACCTGAAGGGCAAGACGGTGCACTTCCAATGGTATTGCTGGCTCGATTGCGAAGAAGTCACCGATGATTTCGGCAAAATAATCGAAAAATTGTCGTCCATAAATTTGGCGGAGTATCAGCAGTCCAGCGTTCTGGCGTACGGGGACTTCGCGAACGCGGACGAGGCGCTCATCCGAATGCATTCGATCTGCCACACGGGAGACATCTTCGGAAGCAAGAGATGCGACTGCGGCTTCCAGTTGAAGCAATCGATGCAGATGATCGCGGATCACGGAGCGGGCGCGCTGTTCTATTTGGCTAACCATGAAGGCCGCGGCATCGGCCTTTTCAGCAAGGCGCTCGCTTACATTCTGCAGGAGAACGGGTACGATACGGTGGATGCCAATCTCCAGCTCGGCTTCGAGGACGATTCGCGGGATTATCGGGATGCGATCTCGGTTCTTAAGCAGCTGCGCTCCAAGCCGGTTACGCTTATCACGAATAACCCGAAGAAGCTGGAGGCTCTGGAACGCTCCGGGATGAACGTATCCGGCCGCCGTTCGCTGTGGGGGGACCAGTCCGAATACAATTCGAAGTACTTGCAGACGAAGGTCGGGCGATCGGGCCATCTGAGGGAGAATACCTGCAACAACGATTGAAGATAAAGGGCTGTCCGCGGTCGGGATCGACCGCAGACAGCCCTTTGGTTATATATGTGAGACTATATCAGAACGCTTGTCCGAAAGTTCCTTGGAACAGGAGCTCTTGAACGGGCTTGCGCGGGGAAGGAACTTCGCGCTGCGCCATTCCTTCCGGCAATGCGTCGCTCGGACCTTGATAGCCGATAGCGACCAGGGCTTGAATCGCGTAGTCCTCCGGGATGCCCAGAGTTTCGCGGGCCTTGGCGAAGTCGAAGCCGGTCATCGCGTGGGTGACCAAGCCTTGGCGAACGGCTTCATGAGCGAGCGCTCCCCATGCGGCGCCGGTATCGAAAGCGTGCGACGGGAACGGGCCTTTGTCCGTCTCGGTGCTGGAGACGATCAGCACGAGTGCCGGAGCCTTGGTGCACCAGGTAAGGTTGAACTCGCCGATGAAGGTATAGAATCTCGCGCGGTCTTCCGGGGAAGCGGCGACGATAAATCTCCAAGGCTGGTAATTGAACGCGGAAGGCGCGAAACGAGCGGCTTCGAAGACGCTGAGAAGCTTCTCTTGAGGGATCTCCTTCTCCAGGAAGGAACGCGGCGACCAACGGTTGACGTTGATCGGATCGATCGAATAAGCGGTAGGACGGTTCTGCTCGAGCAAAGTTTGTGCGTTTGCCATAATTGTGCCTCCTCTAAAGCGTGTGTTGGAATGTTCTCTAGCTGCCAAGCGGCTTGCTTAAACCGAGAAACATGACGATGCCATTATAACAAAGATTATTACAAAAATATAGCAACTAGCAAAAGTATCTCCGTGCGCCGAACGGAAACAAACCGCTTTCTTAACGTCAAGAGGAGAACTTACCGTCAGCGTTCTGACGATAGGTTCTCCTCTTTGACGACCTTTAAGCCTTCGCGATCGGAATCCATACTTCGCAGCGATAATCGGGCGAGGACGTATCCCCTTCCGGATACACTTCCAGCTCCGGTCCCGCGGCATGCTCGTACCCCGTGGACGGGAACCATTCCTCGAAGATTCGGCGCCACACGGCTTGGATGGTATCCGGCATCGGGCCGACCGAAGGGAAAATGGCCCACGTGGTCGCCGGAACCGTAAATTCCTGCCATTCCTCGTCGGCGGGCCGATCCGCGTTCTCAACGGCAATCCAATAGTCGAACCGTTCATTCGCCAGATCCATATCCCCGCAGATGCCTAGCAGATCCTTGCCGGGGCTTAGCTGAGCGATTTTCCCTACCGTTCCGTCTCCGCCCGCTTGCTGCCAGAACTTCGGGATGTCCTTGAGATTCTGCCCGCCTTCCGTCGAGGTCGTGATTTTGATGCCCAATGTGCGAAAAGCCGGCTTTTCTACGATTCGGTAGTCCATGTCCTGTACTCCCTTCAGAGATAAATGGAAGGAGAGCCGGGGGAAGGCCTTCAGCGACGCTCCCGCCTCGCGGGCTTCCGATGGCGTAATGCCATGAGCCTTGCGGAAAGCCTTGGAGAACGATTCGGGCGATTCGTAGCCGTACTTCAAGGCGATATCCAGCACCTTGGCCGAGGAGCTGGCCAGCTCCTGCGCGGCGAGAGTAAGCTTCCGCCTCCGGATATACTCGGCGACGGTGAAGCCCGTCAGCATATGGAACATCCGTTGGAAGTGGAAGGGGGAGGAATAGGCTTCCCGGGCCAGCTCCTCGATATCCGTCTTGCCTTCCATTCGTTTCTCCATCAGGCTTATCGCCCTTGTCATTCGATCCAGCCATTCCACTCGGCGCTCCTCCTGTCTTCTCCTAAATCGTAGCATCGTTAAGTGGGGGCTTCCTGTCTTGCCGTGCTTTCGCCGAACCGATCCGTCGTGCCTTGCCGTGCCTGTCTGAATTCATTTTAACGAAAGTTCTGCCCGCTTGACAGGGGGAGACGTTATTCGCGACAATCGGAGCATCGATCCTACCTTCAGGAGGTTTATTAGAGATGCAGCCTTTCACCCAACGCGTCGTCGCCGTCATTCGCGGCATTCCCGCCGGCCGGGTCATGACCTACGGACAGGTCGCCGCCGCGGCGGGAAGCCCGAGAGCCGCACGGCAGGTCGTCCGAATTCTTCATTCGCTGAGCGAGAAGCACGGGCTTCCTTGGCACCGCGTCGTCAACAAGAACGGCGAGATCGCGATTCAAGAGGAAGAGGGAAGCTATACGCAGAGGCTATTGCTGGAGGAAGAGGGCGTTACGTTCGGGCTCGGGGGAAGAATCGATTTAAGCGAGCACGCGCATACTCCAGAGGCGGACGATTTTCCGCCCGAGCGTTGACATGAAACCGATTGGTATCCTATAATTCTATTCAAACGTGAAACCAAATGGTTTCATAATAAACCAACCCATTTATCCATGACGGAGGTTAATCCCATGAGCGAATCCACGAACGCGCTTCCCGATATTCGTCAGACCCAATTGCTGAAAGCGCCGATCGAGAAGGTATGGCAAGCCGTCTCCACGGCGGAGGGCATGGCTTCCTGGTTCATGCCGAACGATATGCAGCCCGTTGTCGGCCACGAATTCCACCTGAACGCGGGTCCCTACGGGCAATCTCCCTGCAAGGTGACGGAGGTCGATCCGCCTCATCGCTTATCGTTCAATTGGGGCAAGGATTGGACGCTTACCTTCGAATTGAAGGAAGTGGACGGCCAGACCGAATTCACCCTCATTCATGGAGGCTGGGATCCGGAGAAGGTCACCGAGTTCGGAGAAACCCACCGTCTGGTGCGCGACCGGATGGCCGGGGGCTGGGCGGGAATCGGCCAGAAGCTTCGCAGCTTGCTCGAGGCTTAAGATGGCGGGCTCTGCCGCTCCGAAGCATGACGTGTTCCAGGCGATCGCCGATCCGACTCGCCGCAGCCTGCTGAAGCTGCTTGGCGAGGAGGAGCTGCCGGTAACGGCCATCAGCAGCCATTATCCGATGACGCGAACGGCCGTGTCCAAGCATCTGCGGATTCTCGCGGAGGCGGGACTGGTGACGGAGAGGAAGGTCGGCCGGGAGACCCGCTACCGGCTGG
>Ga0065721_10053111_pt1 | contig 10514 bp, 11 predicted proteins | sample Mesricmetagenome_FD_59108 | JGI IMG/M metagenome (GOLD analysis project Ga0065721, IMG submission 59108) | Mesophilic microbial community from rice straw/compost enrichment Sample: eDNA_1 v2 (version 2) | ecosystem: Engineered > Solid waste > Grass > Composting > Bioreactor | place: USA: Davis... | reverse complement strand
GGAGGGGGGAGTTGTCCCCATGTGGATATTGGTTTTAAATTTCGCTGGTCCCACACCCACTTATTCACAGTCATTGAACCGCTCTTGAATGATCGCATCCGCATTCTTATGCGCTTTCGAAATTCAGGATCATATCTTGTTCCCACTTAGTTTTATGCCGTTTTCTTACAACAAAGTTATTTGTCGGTGTAAATATAGGGCATACAGACTTTCTAACATCAGATTTTGGACCAGAGAAAACTAATCCAAGCTGAGCGCGCTCATAAGTAGAACTGTTATTGTTAGTTACAGTATGGGTTCCAGCGATTATAATAATGTTATTTTTTTTACTAAAATTATTTAATGTCGGTAAAATAAAAACTGGAATAGAGTATTCCGGGAAAATTACTACATCTGTATTTTTTTTCGATACGTAGCTAAGGATAGTCTGTACTTTATAGTTAATTAGCTGGATATATTCTTTTTGATAATTATCTGAAAATTCTACAATTTCGTCCAATTGCATTAGTCGATGAAATCCATTATCTTCTCCTGTAGGCTCAAGCAAATAATTTATGCTGCTAGAAATCATTGCTGGAAAAAAATCCATCTGCACCACTGCGACTCTCACAGTTGCCATTTTATCCACCTATTTCATATATTTTTAAATCTACATCTTCGACATTCTTTGCTAAATCCCCTTTATTTACGCAAGTTATAGTTCTAAAATCAGGGGTCGTATGTAGTATGAAATTGGGTATTAGGAATCGATAAAATGACGAGTTGGTTGTATCTAAATGCGACGAACAATCACCAGAAGAGTAGCGAGACGGACATTAATCCAAATAAGCAATTAGGTAAGATCTAATCCGTCACCAAATGATACAAAGAGGGATATGCTTTTTATAATCAATTTGAACTATTATCAAGTAAGGATAATTCTCAGTGATGTCACAACAAAGGGCAATAGCGGCCGAGAAGAGGGATAAAACGATACTATTTGTCTTGGGAGTAGCGTGACTCCTGCTAGAATCTTTTTCGCGATTACGCCTCAGCGAATGCTCTTCCGATACTGATCGGGCGACACGCCCTTCGCTTTCTTGAACATTTGACAGAAGTATGAGGAGGACAGTCCCCCGAGCTGCGAAGCGATCTCCGCGACCGGAAGCGACGTGTTGGCGAGAAGCGCGCATGCTTCCCGGATGCGGCGTCTCGTCAAATAGTCGGACGGCGTCATGCCGGTGGATTTCTTGAAGACGTGGGAGACATGGTAGGGGGACAGATGAAGGCTGGACGCCAGCTCTTCGAGCTTGAACGGCCGCTTGTAGTGAGCGTCGAGCCATTCGGCGATCTTCTCCGAGTGCGACCGCGCGCGGGAGGGGATGTCTTCGGCATCGGCCTCGCGGGTAAACAGATGCTTCTTCAGCAGGCGAAGCAGCGAGAGCATGAGAAGGCCGACCTCCTCTTCCCGGCTCGAAGAGGCCCCTTCGGCTGCGTCATGCAGCTCCTGCAGCAGCTCCGCCAGCGGGAAGACCTGCAATGAAGGGAAATACTGCCGCTGAAGATGCCCGTTCCAGAGCAGGCGGAAAAACCGTTCCAAGTCCGGGAACGGGGCGAGATAACGGACGACGAATTGCGGGTCGAACGTCAGATTGGTGCGGACGTAAGCACGGTTCGGCCTGGCGGGGACGGAAACCCGGTGCAGCTGATAGGGCTGGAACCAGACCAGGGAGTGATCCTCGATCGGGTAGGTCTGGTTGTCCACCCGGATTTCTCCCTGGCCTTCGTAGATATAGAGAATTTCGATCCCCCGGTGCGCATGGTGCCAATGCGATTCCAGGTCGCGCTTCCTGTAAGTGTACAGGAACGAACCGGGCTCCAATCCGATCTGCGTATGCTTGTTCATTGCGCCAAGCTCTCCTTGTCGGGTGCGAATCCGCTTTCTTACATTATAGGGAGCACCCGCGAGCGCGCGCAACCGCTGGCTGAGGGAACGTTCTCGGCCCAGCGCGGACTAACGTTCGTACCAGTATCCCGGCGTGCCCTTGTGAAGCCGGAGCAGCGCTTCGAGGTAGAAGTAGTCTCCCCAGATGACGAAGTCGTCGGGAGAGATGTCCCCCCTGACCGAATAGGAGCCATGGCGCAGGAAGCCTTCCTCCGCGGAATCGCCCGCCGTAAAATAACGCTCGGTCAACGAGGCCATAGATTCATTCGCCGACTCCAGCAGCAATTGCCGCGCGGGATCGTCTTGGGGAAGATGCCCGGCGATCTCCAGCATGCCGCACGCGGCGATGGCCGAAGCGGAGCTGTCCCTCGGCGTTCCCTCCTCCTGCGGAGCGTCGAAGTCCCAGTAGGCGACCCGGTCCTCGGGGAGATGAGCGATAAAAAATTTCGCCAATCTCACGGCCGTTTCCAGGAACGAAGACTCTTGTGTATACCGATAGGCCAGTGCAAACCCGTAGATGCCCCAAGCCTGCCCCCTTGTCCAAGTAGATCCGTCCCGAAAGCCTTGGTGAGTTCCTCCGCGAACGGAGTCCCCCGTCTTCTGATCGAAGTAGAACGTGTGATAGGAAGAGTCGTCGCCTCTGACGAGGAAGCGCCGGCTTTTCTCGGCATGAATGCGGGCTCGCTCGGCATAGAGAGGATCGCCCGTCTGCTCGGTCGCCCAGAAGAGCAGCGGAAGATTCATCAGACAGTCGATAATGATGCGCCCGCCGTTATCGGGATCGCCTTCAGGCCCCCATGCCTGGAACAGCTGCGAGTCCGGTCTCCACCTCTTCATCAGAACATCCGCCGCCTGCAGAGCGACTTCCTTGGCCTGCCCGTCCTTTTCCAAAATCCACTGCGCCTTGGCGGACAATGAATACAGAAAGCCGATGTCGTGGTGATTCAAATGCCGGTTCTGCTCCAAACGGCGCTTCATGGAAGCGACGGCGCCGACCGCGGCTTCACGAATAGCCGGATTCTGATTGTACTCGTAGGAAAGCCATAGAATGCCGACCCAGAAGCCTTCCGTCCAGGACGTTTGATCCTCCAGCTCATACTTCTCGGTTCCTTTGCTGACGATCGGGAATTGGTTCCCGAAGCGGGCGACGTTGGCGGTTGTCGTGCGGAGAGTCTGTTCGATAGCCGATTGCCAATTCATTGGATGGCCTCCTCGTAGATTTGGGGCGTTTTTTTCTTTTCGACTATCATTATAGGGGGCCGGACGCTTCGGTTTGTTGCGCGAGTCTGTCGCTGTATTGCGCTTTATGCGGGCGATCGCCGGCCTGGCGGTTGGCGTTCAACCGATCGCCTCGACGAACCGCGTGCTGGACAATCCCTATTTCGAGAAGCTGAAGGACGCCGTCAAGAACGGCCAATTCTACGTATGGCGCAATGAACGGTCGTACTTCAACGATCCGCTGTCGGTGCTGTCGCAGACGGAAGAGCTGGCGAACTGGCTGGCCGGCACAAAATAGTTCTTTATTCGGGAGCATCCCTTAAGTCGTCAACGTCGACTGGGGACGCTCCCGTTTTAATTCCGGCTATCCCCCGCCTTCCTTCGAGCGAGACCCGATCAAATAGCCGATAATCGTCGATTCGACGGGAAGGACGACAAGCGTCCACATTTCCTTGAGGCCGAAGTCGGGCGAGCGGTACTTGTCGGGCGTCAGCGTGTAGACCAAGGCAATCAGCAGAACGGCGAGCGCAATCGTGCCTACGATGTACAGGCGAACGTTGTCTCCCGAGCCGAAAAATCGGCCCAGGAAGCCGAGCTCGGCTTTGCGCTTCTCGCTCTCCGAGTTCGCGGCGATAATTTTGCTGGCCACTTTCGGGTCCTGGATTTCGATTTTATTCATGCTCCGGGACCCCCTCTCCCGCGAAAAAGGTGAACGTAAGCGACCAGTTCGTCGCTTCGTAGTTGATCGTAACCTCGTATCGGAGAGACAGCTTGCGATTGTTCAGCACCCCGAGGTGAATCATGTCCCGGTTGCCGGTCGGCTTGCCCCTGGGGAAGTTGACGCAGGCGATTCGCACCTCGTTGTAGCGGACGAGCCGGATGTCGGTCGTAAAGTCGTTTCTCTCCTGCTCGTGCTCCACGCAAAATACGAACGTCAGCGGATCGTGCTCTTCCGACAGAACGATCTCGATCGGGCTCATGTCGTAGGCGAATACTCTTCCGTGATAGACGGCTTCGAATCCTCCGGACGTAATTTTCATGTCGTATCCCTCCCGAGACGAAATGGTTGGCGTACGAGCTCCGTTAATCTATCGTTACCGCCGAGAGTACGCCTTCTTCAAGCGACGAAGAAGCTAAGTGGGTGGTGAATCGGCGACTTCTGTGGAACACCTTCAAGACCTATTGTTATCCTGCATTTTATGGTACACTAAGATCAGAAATAGGAACATACATTCCCTTTTGAAGGAGGTGATAGGATGACAGATTTCACCTACCATACGTTTCAGATTTGGATTAAGAAAGGTCATCGCTTATATCCCTACTTCGAACAAATGGGCGTGGATGCGAAGGGTTTATACAACGTCACGAACTTTTACATCCGGCAAATTTATACGTCTTGTCGACAAGACAAACCCCTGCAACCGTTGCAACAAGAAGTGATGAATACCCTGCATCAATACATCGAGGCCATGAACGAACGTCAACTTGCGGCTTACCAGGCTAACATCGACAAGGCGCAGCTTAAGCCCCTGCTCGAACGTCGGGAGATTCGCTGTAACCTCTTCGAGTTGCCGAGCAAAGTCAGACCTTTGGTCGGTTACAACTTCCTGGATTGTTTATTCAAGGTGATGAAACAGAAGGATTACCTCGCACTTTCAATTCAAAGCAGTCAAGCGGTGATGAGACTTGTGTGTCAAAACTGGAAAGCGTTCTTTGCCAGCATTAAGGATTACGGGCAACATCCCCAGAAGTATACGGGCAAACCGCGTATTCCCGGCTACTGTCGTGCCAGAGAGAAAGAAATGCTGTTCTCGAATCAAGATTGCGTTATCCAAGAGGGGAAATACCTCAAACTTCCGAAAACGCGTGTTCGACTCAACATTGGAAAGCTGGGCTGCACCGATGGCAAACTCAAGCAGGTACGCGTCGTGCCAAAGTACGGGCAATATGTGGTCGAGCTCGTCTTTGAACGGTCCATTGCAGTCGAAGCACGGGACAAAGAACGCTTCATGGCGATTGATCTGGGCGTAGACAACCTTGCAACCTTAGTCACCACAACAGGTTCACAACCGTTGCTTGTGAAGGGCAAGTCGATCAAAGCGATCAATCAGTACTACAACAAGCTGAAGGCGCATTATACCGGCATCCTTCGTCAGGGGAAAGCCCCAAAGGAAGGGCCGCACACGTCCAAGCGATTGGCGCAGTTACATCGCAATCGTCAACGTAGAATCAAGGATCTGTTCCACAAGGCGAGTTACCAGATCGTCAAGCAGGCGATTGAACAAAACATTGGAACGATCGTCATGGGCAAGAATGACGGATGGAAACAAGCGGTCAGCATCGGCAGGCGAAACAATCAATCGTTCTGTCACATTCCTCACCACATGCTGATTGCGATGATCAGGTACAAAGCTGCGGAACAGGGAATTGCGGTACAACTGACAGAGGAAGCCTACACCTCCAAGGCGAGTTTTCTGGACCACGACCCTGTGCCTGCGTATGAAGAAGGCCGGACAAGGTCGTTCTCCGGCAGACGAATAGGTCGTGGCTTGTATCGGAGTGCGAAAGGTTTGATTAATGCCGATGTGAACGGAGCCGCGAATATTTTGCGCAAAGTAGTCCCAAATGCGCGAGCAAATGGGATAGCGGGGTTGGACGGTAACCAGTCCGTCAATGTGTCAACTCCTCAAGTGTTAAGCATTCGGTAGGTTGTACGAGTGATACACTTGAAACCCCCACTTCAACCGGAGCATCAGCGATGGTAAGTGGAGGGAGTATTCATATTTACGTTTGCAATCACGGGGACATGACAACTGGGAGAATGCTCTCGCGAAAGGGTATCGAAAATGACGTGTTGACATACGATATATCGCATGGTAGGATGATGGCAATAAACTCAAACTATTTCGCTTGGTATTATTGGCTTTGCTTCAGACATTGACCATTCCAATGGAGATGTAGGTTCTCTTGCTGCAGCGTACACGGATGAACGTATCGCTTGCGTGAAGGGAACGTGCATCTTTTTTGTATGCATACAGACGCAAGTTAAGAAGGCGGAATGCCGGGCGGAAGGAGAAGAAGAGGACGACAGAAGGATTACGGGCAAGCAATTCCGGACGATGGGGATGGGCAAGCCCGCGCTAACAGGGAGACGGAGGAATCGCAATGAGTGGGGAAACGGCATTAAAGCTGACAACAGACGTGCTGGTCATAGGAGGAGGGCCGGCCGGCGCATGGGCCGCCTGGAGCGCCGCATCCCAGGGGGCCAAGGTCGTGCTGGTGGACAAAGGTTATCTCGGTTCAAGCGGAGCGACGGCGCCCGGGGGGACGAACCTGCTGTATCTGCCGCCGGACAAGGAGATGAGAGACAAAGCTGTACGGGAGAGGATGGCCTCCGGCGGTTACTTGTCGGAAGCAAGTTGGATTCATCGCGTACTGGATCAAGTCTATATCAACCTGGAGCGGGTCGAGCAGTGGGGCTATCCGTTCGTCCGGGACGAGAACGGCGTTCCCCAGCGCAATCATCTGCAGGGACCCGAATATATGGCTTTGATGCGCAAGATGGTGAAGAAAGCCGGCGTCAAGGTGCTGGACCACGCGCCCGCGCTGGAGCTTCTCGTTGACGAGCATGGCGTCGGCGGAGCAAGAGGCACGCTTCGCCAGCAAGGGAAGGATTGGGAAGTGAGGGCTGGAGCGGTCGTGATCGCCACCGGCGGCTGCGCCTTCCTGAGCAAGGGGCTCGGCTGCAACGTCCTGACCGGAGACGGGTATCTAATGGGCGCGGAGGTCGGCGCGGAGCTGTCGGGCATGGAATTCTCGCGCAGGTATGCGCCGGCGCCGGCCTTCAGCTCCAATACGCGCTCCAGACTGCTCGGCTGGGCGACTTATTACGATCAGGACGGGAAGGAGCTGAAGGGCTCCCGCAACGGCGACTTCCTGGCCGAGCGGCTGCTGGAAGGACCGGTCTACGCCATTATGAACAAGGCCGACACGCCGGAGAAACAGGCGATTCTGCGGTCGTCGCACGCCATTTTCTTCCTGCCGTACGACCGGGCCGGCATCGACGTGTTCACTCAGCCGTTCCCGCTGACGCTTCGTTACGAAGGCACCGTTCGGGGGACGGGCGGGCTTCGGATCGTCGGCGATTACTGCGAGACGACGGTGGCAGGTCTGTATGCGGCCGGCGATGCCGCGACGAGGGAGCGCATTACGGGAGCCGCTTCCGGCGGCGGCGCGTTTAACGCGTCGTGGGCGATCTGCTCCGGCACCTGGTCGGGAGAAGGCGCGGCCCGGTACGCTTTGTCGCAGCGGACGGGAGCCGCTTCGCGGGATCTTCGCTCGGCCGGTCGCTACGGATTGGCAGAGACGACTGGCGGACGGACGCTCTCGTCGCCGCGGGTGGAGACGGCGGAGCTGGTGCGCGCGATCCAGGACCAGGTGTTCCCGCTGCAGATCAACTATTTCCGTTCGGAGGCCGGCTTGAAGGCGGCGTTGAACAAGCTGCACAGCTACTGGCCAAGCGTGAACGAGCAGGCGCCGGGCAACGTCCACGAGCGTGTCCATGCCCGCGAGGCGGCGGCAATGGCGGCAACGGCCAGATGGATCTATACGGCCGGGCTGGCTCGCAAGGAGACGCGCGGAGCGGGACTGCATCTGCTCGCGGAGTATCCGGACGAAGATCCGAACCAGCATCATCGGCTGCTCGTCTCGGGCTTGGAGACGATTCGGACGCGGCCGGACCGCACTTTCCTCGGCGGAGCTTCGGCGGCATCCTATCCGGGAACGGAACAGGGGGCATAAGCGCAATGATAGAGCTGGTTAGCACGGACCGCTGCATAGGCTGCAATCTATGCGTGAAGGTATGCCCGACCAACGTCTTCGACAAGACCGAAGCCGCCCCCGTTATCGCCAGGCAAGAGGATTGCCAGACCTGCTTCATCTGCGAGGCGTACTGCCCCGTCGATGCGCTGTACGTATCTCCGTACTCCGACGAACAGGTGGAAGTCGACGAAGCCGCGCTCGCGGAGCAGGGCGTGCTCGGAAGCTGGAGAGCTACGCTCGGCTGGGGGCCGGGACGAACGAAGCTGGCGGCGATCGATCAGACGCCGTTCATCAACCGGATTTTGCCGGCCAGGCCGGTGCGCGCAGCCGGGGTATCCGATGTGCGATCGCCTGCGACCGGCTGAAGCTTGAAGCCATCTTGAATCAACGATAGAGAGGAATGACAAAGCATGAGTGCTGTACCCGTTCAATCGAATCAATCGCTGGAGCAACAATCGTATGCCCCGGAGGTAGAGGCCGCTAGAAAGCCGGACTACCCCGTGCATCCGCTCATCCTGAACCGCTGGTCCCCGCGATCCTACGAACAGCGGGAAGTGTCCGACGACACGCTGTTCACCGTACTGGAAGCCGCCCGCTGGGCGCCGTCCGGCGGCAATCAGCAGCCTTGGCGCTTCTATGTCGCAAGAACGGAAGCGGAGCACGAGCAATTCCGCAAATTCATCAAGCCGCGCAACCGTCTATGGGCGGACAAAGCGCCGGTGCTGCTGCTGGTCGCTTCGGTGACAGTCAAGGAGAACGGAGATCCGCTGGGCGCGCACGCCTTTGATGCAGGGGCTGCATGGGCCACGTTGGCGTTCCAAGCCAGATTGCTCGGCTTGTCTACCCGGGCGATCGGAGGCTTCGAACACGATATCGCGCGCGAGACGCTGCAGGTTCCGGATTCCGTCGCGCTGCATGCCGTCATCGCCCTCGGCTATCGCGGGGAAGCTTCGGCGCTGGACGAATCGTTCCGCGAAGCCGAGCAGCCGAACGGGAGACGTCCGCTGGCGGACAGTCTTCTGCCGATTCCCGCAGGGGAATAAGAGGAGCCGCGCAGCGACAGGCGGCGATTCGTAAAATGAGAGTTCAAAAAGTTCGGTTTTCAGCACCGAGGCTGGTCGTTCGCCTTACGGCGAACTGCTCGCCCATGCATCCGGGAAGGTTGGATGAAGACCGTTGATGAGGAACGGTCGTAAAGCGTAGTGGAAGCTACGTGAGCACCGGAAGAGACGGCTGAATTCAAGATTCGATGTCGAGTCTGCTTCCCGAGAGGCTTCGTGATCAAAAACGGACTTTTTGAACTACCTCTAAATAAGAGGAGGGATGGTCATGGTTAGCGAGCAACCGGAGGAACGCTTGGTCGCCGACGTGCTCGTCATCGGCGGCGGTCCCGCGGGAGCATGGGCCGCCTGGAGCGCGGCCTCCCACGGGGCCCGAACGGTGCTGGCGGACAAGGGATACTTGGGCACCAGCGGCGCTACCGCGCCGGGCGGCACCGGATTTCTCTACGTGGAGCCGGACAAGGAGAAGCGGGAGAAGGCGGTCGCCGACCGGTTGAAGTCGGGAGGTTATCTGTCGGAAGAGCCATGGATCTATCGTCTGATGGAGCAGGCTTATCTGAACATTCAGCTGGTGGAGCAATGGGGCTACCGGTTCCCGCTGGACGAGAACGGCAATCTGTACAAAGCCCATATGCAGGGACCTGAGTATATGGAGCTGATGCGCAGAGTCGTCAAGAAAGCGGGCGTTACGATTCTCGACCAGCACCCGGCGCTGGAGCTGCTCACGGACGAGCATGGCGTCGGCGGGGCGAGAGGCGTGAACCGGCTCAGCGGCAAGTCGTGGGAAGTTCGCGCGCATTCGGTCATTCTGGCTACGGGCGGCTGCGCCTTCCTCAGCAAGGGGCTGGGCTGCAACGTCCAGACGGGAGACGGACAGCTGATGGCCGCGGAGCTTGGCGTAGAGATGTCCGGCATGGAGTTCAGCCGCCAATACGCGACGACCGCGGCGTTCGGCACCGTGACGCGCAACCGGGTGCTCGGTTTCGCTTCCTTCTACGACGAAGCGGGCAACGTCATTCACGAGGGCGGACCCCGCCAGGATCATTTCTTCGCCGTACATTTGCACAAAGGGCCGGTGTACGCCATGCTGACGCACGGCAATACGCCCGAGAAGCAGGCGATCATCCGGGCCTCGACGCCGCTGTGGTTCGTGCCGTTCGATCGGGCCGGCATCGATCCGTTCACGCAGAAGTTTCCGATCAAGATGCGCTACGAGGGAACGATTCGCGGCACGGGGGGGATACGGCTCATCGGGGATTATTGCTCCACGACGGTTCCGGGACTGTACGCCGCAGGAGACGCCGCTTCCCGGGAGAAGACGGCGGGGGCGCGTTCCGGCGGCGGAGCCTACAATGCCTCTTGGGCCATCGCCTCCGGCACCTGGTCGGGCAAGGGCGCGGCCGAGCATGCGCAGGCGCACGGCAAGTCCGCGGACCATCGCGATTTGCGGCCGGCGGGGCGTTACGGCTTGCGGCATACGGCCGAATCGG